>JACCDI010794640.1_pt1 | contig 53761 bp, 57 predicted proteins | sample 7442791 | NCBI WGS metagenome assembly JACCDI01 (sample SAMN15323434, study PRJNA562643) | freshwater metagenome | isolation source: river surface water | place: USA:Blue River Watershed | collected 2017-08-15 | reverse complement strand
AGCCTCCTCAACACGAACAAGAGGGACAGCACGGGCAGGGCGCTCAATGGCAGTAGCCATCATCGGCTCATCAGAGGCAGGCGCGGGAGCCGAAACAGGCGCGGGAGCCGAAACAGGCGCGGGAGCCGAAACAGGCGCGGGAGCCGAAACAGGCGCGGGAGCCGAAACAGGCGCGGGTGCCGAAACAGGCTCGGGAGCAACAGCTGACAGGAAAGAAGTGGCAGGAGCCGATGGCTTGTTGCCAAGCTTCTTCTCCGCCAACGCCTGCAGAGCGTCGACCTTGTGGGTGAGCTCTGCGATGTCGGCCTCGTTCTCCGCAGTGATGCGAGCGACGTTGGCCTTGTTCTCCGCAGTGATGCGGGCGATCTCGGCGTCCTTCTCGGCGTCCTTCTCCGCAGTGATGCGAGCGATGTTGGCCTTGTTCTCCGCAGTGATGCGGGAGATCTCGGCGTCCTTCTCTGCAGTGATGCGATCTATATTGGCGTCCTTCTCCGCAATGATGCGGGCGATCTCTGCGTCTTTCTCCGCAATGATGCGGGCGATTTGGTTGGTGTCAACAGCGGGTTGCTGAGCTGACTTCAGTTTGGCCATTTCCTCGTCAATCTGACGGAGAAATTGCATTTTCTCAGCATGATTCTCGCAGGCAGAGAGCTTGAAAAGAAGAAGCGAAATAGCATCAAAAGCATCCATCTTTCTGAAGATTCAGTAGCAACGATTGCTTGTTTGTAATAAATATTTAGATTTCTGTTTTTGAAAATATTTTTATCAGTTTTTTTTATATCATCTAATATATTTCAAGGATACGTTATTATAATTTCTAATAGACTTAAATATCAGGCAAGTCAATGGCATGGGTAGTGCGAATCTCATCAACAGAGTCAATGAGATTACGAACATAATCTCTCGGAATACGATAAGTATTCACAGGTTCCCTGCTCATAAGTCCCCGACTGTCAAGATCAAAGTCAGCAACATAGTCTGGATAGACATACTGCATCTTGGTGCAATTAGGCAAATCAACAAAACCCGAGCCAGAAGGCATAACGTGAAACAATTCATTGATACATGACAAGATCTCAGAAATCTTGGCATGCTTCTCAGGAGTAATCATATCCATAAAATCATCCGAAAAAACAGTTGCTCCCCTTCTTGCCACACCGCGCTTACGCACGATAATGGCAGTGAGGAACTTCTGCCAATCCAAAGGAAAAGAAAGGAAATCCTTACCATTCTCATCAAATTTCCGCATAATAGCCTGAATAGCACTCTGCATGGCACTGTTAGTATAAGGATTCGACATTTTCAAGTTTTTTTTATAACTCTATAAATAAAAAAAAAAATCAATATATTTTTTTGATCAGTTTTTTATAATCATATTATCTTTGTATCAGGCTTCTCCACACCACTCATAAAAACGTATCGCTTTCTTTAAATACTCTTCCATTTTATCAAATTCACGTATATAGAAAGAGGTGTTATGTGGAGATTCACGCTCCATATCTTCATGGAGACGTGAAAAGAAGTAGGCATGCATCATAAAGAAAGGACTGTTTCTAATCTCTTGTAAAAGAGTAAATATATCTGGTGGTGTTTGATATTTCTGAGGCATATTTCCAAATGAATAAGAACCCAATTTACAAGAAGAAGCGACTTTTTCTAATTTAAAAATAAGTCTTTCTACTTCTCGAGCTTTAAAAGTTGCATCATATACACTACTACCTGAACTATCCGTAAGACACCTCTCTTTCGGAACAAGTCGAATAAACTCCATGTAGATTTGGATTTTGTCTTATTCTATCTATTTTTGCCTTCTAAGGCTATTTCATTCATTTTTTATCTCTTTTTATGCTAAATGGAATTACCTATTCGTCTTTTTATAAAACAGAAGAATCATCATTATGTGGATGAATATTGTCAATCACTCTCTTTACCAATAGTCATATATAATGAACATACTTTTTTACAACCTCTTTTACAACCGACATATGTAAATGTTTTTTTATATAGAATTCCAATTCGTATTTTGCAAAATATATCTTTTTTTGAAAAACACAAAGTGCCTATTGGTTATTTAAATACAGAGCAACTTACTCTTCCCGAATATCTTCAATATCTTTTAAAACTTCCCTCTTCCATTCAACTCTTTGATTATTCTTATGGAAATCAACAAATTGCATCTTATTATCAAAAGAAGATGAGAGTTTTACCATATTCCTATTTTGTGAAAGAACTTCTTCCTATTCCTAAAACCAAAGAGATCTGTATGATTTATCCAGGAAAATCAATTCGAAGACATGTAATTTTGAATCAACTTCGTAAAGAAGGAATTCCTATTCGTGTCATCAGTGGATTTGGAAAAAAACGCGATGAAGAACTCTTTCAATACAAAATTCTTCTCAATATCCATTTTGACAAAACTTATAAAATCTTTGAAGAGATCCGTTGTAATCGTTGTATTTATCATAAAATGATTGTGATATCAGAGACATCACTTTTTGACGATAAAAATCCATTAAAAGATCGATATATATCAGTGCCATATGAACAGATTATTTCAAAAGTAAAAGATGTAATGAAAAATCAAAAGAAATATGAAGAAGAACTCTTTGCAAATTGGAATCCTTCTGAAAAAATATCCCAACCCATTATAGAGACTCCTCATGCCGGATCGTATTCAACAAAATAGTGTTCGCAAACAAAAAGAACTTACTATGCAACAAATGAAGGCTCCCTCTAAGCCTCTTACTCCTCAACAACTTCGTGTTGCCAAACAAAAAGCTTGTCAGACTTGGTATTTCCAATCTTACAATCAACTCAATCAAACGGAGAAAGCTTCTCTTCCGAATCAATGCTTAATGGCTGATATCATTGGACAACAACAATGCCAACAACAGAAAGCTTATAATCGTGCTCAAAATCTTTTGACACAATATCGTAGAAATCCTCAAAAGTATCCTCTTACATCTTGGACTTACCAAAATGGTCTTACCAAAGCACAACAACGACAATATTCAAATAATTGGTATAGACAAATCGGAACATCAAATGGATGTGGATCTGTGCAACCTGGTTATCCCTATTCGACTCCTATGAATTGGCCTGGAATGTATATACCTGGATCGCAAACAACATATACTGACGGTTTTATTAGTAATGTCCCTTATTCTTAATTTTTTTGAAATGAAATGATCATAATAAGAATTCTTTTTATGATCTTATAAATAGATAGATGAATATAAATACCATTTCACTCTTTTTGTTTATTATATTAATCATTATTTTAATTTCGATTCCAAAAAGACGATTTACACAAAATGAAACTTGTTGTATTGGATTATTCATCATTCTTCTCATTCTTTCACAAATATATCGTTTTTATGAAAAAATCGAGAATTTTCAAAATGAAGAATCTTTGAAACCCATTTTTTATGCAGGTATGACTTCCATTCCTCAACGTCTCCCTTATATTCACCATTCTATTAATTCCATTTTACAACAAAAAAATATTCAAATTCATAAGTTATATGTTTTTTTACCCAATATGATGAAACGAAAGAATCTTCCCTATGACATCTCACAAATACAAATGGATAAAATACATGATAAAGATCGTGTAGAATTTATACAAGGAGTAGAAGATGAAGGACCCATAACGAAATTCTATTCACTTTTAGATTATGTTTCAAAAAAGAAGAATCATTATCTCATTTTAATCGACGATGATGTCATCTATCCCCATTCTCGTCTAACAGATCTTAAAAAAGCCATTCAACAAAATTCATATTCAGCCATTGGTTTTTCAGGAAGAAAGTTTACAAAATCGTCAAATGGAAAATATGATTTATATTTTTATGACTCGAAAAAGATACCAAAATCAGAATCTTCACTTTCTGTTGATTTAATCGAAACCTTTGATTTAACTTGTTTTCCAAGAGATATCTTTCCTAATACTTCCAAAGAATTCTTAGAATGGTTTCATACTCTTCCAAAAGATGCTTTTTATGTAGATGATATTGTTATCTCTTATTGGTGTCATATTCACAATATACCAAGACATATTTTCCGAAGTAGTGAAGGAGTAAAATTTTATTCACAAGTAGAGAAGAATATTCCACAAGAAGTGTTGAATGAAGAATTGCAAAAAGAGAATTTAGGACCTGATGGGAGAAATCGAAGAGTCTTCCGCGAATTATGGGGACATCATACTAAATAAATCATAAATATCCATTTTATCATTTTTCTTCTCTTCTTTTTTCTTTTCAACTTTTGATTCAACAAGAACTTGAGGAAGAGGTGTGAAATATTTATACATGGAATAATCACATCCAGCACTCTCTTTGATTCTCTCCATTTGATATCTTTGCCACTCATAGACATGGGTTCTTAATTGAAACTTTGCATCTTCTTTCTTTTCAAAAATCTTACGAATCAAACTCTCCTTCTCACGCAATACCGGATACATATACATAAATATCATTCCATTTCGTATCATCCTTTTTACTACATATTTATATATCTTTTTTATAAAAATTACCCCTACTTAAAGAAAATTGATTTCTTTAAATACCCTAAAATTTGATCAAATAAATTTAATATAAAGAAATCCCAAATAAAATGCATTTTCGCAATAACTTCCACTATATCATGAAATACAATAAAAAGAATAAACAGAAATGATGATTGTATCAAGTTTGATAGTGACTTATGGATTGCGAAATGATGATTCGAGAATTATCTCTTCGCTTTTCATTTCACAACTTATCATCTTTTATAAAGATCTCGCATATATTGTTTTAAACTTCTATGCGAATCATCTATAAAGAGATTCGTTGCGCACATTCGCGAAGTAAAAGTTTTCTTTAAGTAGTGCGTTCATTTGACCAAATTGGAGAAGTCAATATAAAGAAAGAAACGAATAAACAAAGAGATGAGTGAAGAGGAGATTGAATATAGTTGGAAAGAATTTGAAAAGAAAGAGAAGTATGAACACAATCCACAAGAAGATGTGCGTATGGGTATGATTGAAGAGAGGAATATGACATTTCAAGATCGAATTATGTTAAATGGATTATTTTTAGGTTTGGAAGGAAAGAAGGGAGAGAAGATTCAATTTGAAAAGAATGCATTTTATTCACAAGTGATTCCAGATGATCTTGTCAAATATTATATGAAAAATGAGAAGATTTGTATTTATGCAATAATGGAGAGAAGAGTGACATTTACTCCAGCAGTTGTTACACATATCGAAAATGAGATTTATCAATTTCAAACACCTTTATTGCCGACTTCATTTCAAGCAAGTTTGTCCATTTCAGAATTATCCTATCCAAAATTAAAAAAAGGAAGTCGTGTTATTTTACGAATTGGATTATATCCAAAAATTCATGTGATTCGTGAATATGGAAATATTAGTGATCGAAGTCGTGATGATGAGATCATCTTAGATCTCTATACGGAAAACTTTCATTTCCCACTTTCCACATGGGATGGTTTTGAATACCAAATCTTTAAACAAAAACCACTATATCACAAACCTTTTACAAATCTCAATCATCTCAACACTTTTAATATTGATCCAACTCATTCTAAAGATTTTGATGACGCCATTAGTATCGATCGTTCTAAAAATCGTATTTATGTTCATATTGTCGATATTTGCCAAATGGAATCTTTAGGAGAAGAAGATCGTAGAGCGATGTTTTTGGGATACACGATTTATCTTCCAAACCAAAATGTTCCTATGTTACCTCGTCATTTATCAGATGATACATATTCTTTAATCAAAAATGAAGAGAGACAAGTGATAACGATCGAGATGGAAGTGAATTTTGAAGAGAAAGATGAGAAGGGAATGGGACCCAAAGTGTTGAATACTTGGATGTATCCATCGGTCATTCAAGTGAAAGAGAGATATGATTATGAAAATTGTTTTGAGAAGAATGATCCGGATCTTCTTTTTTTAAGAGATGTGACAGAAAGATATTACAAACGTTACATTCAAATCAAACACCCTCAATATGTGATTGATCCTAAATCTGGACGCACACAATCCATTCAATTTGAAGATCATAGTTCTATCTCACATTTGATGGTGGAGATGCTGATGATTATGTCAAATCGTTTAGTGACAGAACATATCAATACATCTTATCAAAAAGAAGGAAGAGACATGCAATGTCCTGAACGGTTTCATCAAAAGTGTTATACGGAAGAAGTGGAAGAGATAACCGAAGATGAAAATGTAAATCAAATCTGTATGATACAAAAATACAAAATGGCAAAATATGATTCTCAAGAAACTGGACACTTTGGTCTCAAGTTAGATCATTATACACATTTTACAAGTCCGATCCGAAGATATTTTGATCAAATCATACATCGAATGTTAGGAGGTTGGCGTTTTAGCAAAATGAGTTTAAAAAGAGGTTTGGAATATTTAAATCGTCGTGAAGTGTGGAATGAAACATTGATAAGACTTTATTATGATTGGAAACGAGCTGATTATCTTCTTCAAAAAGGTTCTTCTTACAAATATAAAGCTTATGTGATCAATGTGACAAAGAATGGAATCAAAATCTATATTTCAGAATTAGGTTATGATACATTTATTCCTCTTCCGATGATTTTACAAAATGTATTTTGGAATTATGAAATAGAGACAAAATCACTCAAAGGGAATGATGGACAAACGCTTCAAACAGGCCATTCCGTCTTTGTTCAAACCGACAAAATTAACTTTCTCACTCGCGATATCGTCAAATGGAAAATTGTTTCTTTAAGTACCTAGAAAATTGATGAAATATTTTCAATATAAAGAATGAAAATAAAAAGAGTAGAAGAGGATGAAAACACGAAATTGGAAGAGACGTATTACACAAGATGGTAAGTATTATAAAGAGTATAAGGATCATGTTTATCATAATGCAGAAATGAAAGGTGATATGAATTTATTTGTGACATTGAAAGGATTGAGAAGAGGATGTAATATTTATCTGCGATCAAGATGGTTTCAACAGAGGTTTGAAGAGATATTAAAGATATATGGAATGAATTATTTGTGTATTGAAGAAAATGGTGAAATGGAATATTTTATTTCGAAAAGAAAGTTTTCGAAAAAGAAGATTATGGAAGAACATGGAAAACCACCATCCGAACATAAGTATATTGGTAAGTTTTTAGGATATCCTGCATTTTCAGATGTGATGAATGGGGATGAAGAGAGATACGGTATTCAGTTTTGGCAATATGAAACACCCAATCAACGAAAATTGATTTATGGTTATCGTCTCCCAAAAGATTTTCCAATTTCAAAATGGTTAGGAAAATGGAATCAACATAAACGAGATATGGAGAATGTCATTTCACATTCACTTCAAAAAACCAGAATTCAATTCCTGATTAGTTTTCTTTAAGTAGGATTTTATTTGATTAAATATATTTTATAAAAATATAAAATTTTTATAAATGTTTAAAAAAATAAATTATGGTAAGGAAAAACATTTAAACTATGATTATCCAATGCGCCATTTCTTACCACATTGATCGCAAAATATTACACAACTAGCCGGCTCGTCACAGCTGCGCAATTGAGCCAAATAATAATGAGTTTTCTTACCTTTGCATCGAGAGCAGGTGTATTCGTCAGATGGAGTTCCCATATTTCCACCTTTAGTGATAAAATCTTCTCCAGCTTGTTGTTTGCTCATCATATCTTTCCATGCTTCATAATTCAATTCACAGGGAGAGAGAAACGCAATTCGATCCACATCAATCTCTTCACTCACAATGCGATCCAGTAAAAACTTATTCTGAACATACGATTCAGGATCCATATTTGTATAAATCTGATGAAGTTTATTTACATAAATCCGACGACAATGCATATCTCCCAAGTCTTGTTTGATACATCTCTCTTTCGCTTTCTCCATCGTATATTCATACACACTCTTCTCAATCCTCTCACATACACTTTCGTCTTCAATAAACTCTTTCAATTTATCTACTGCTGTATTTCTTGCCATCTTGATTTGTTTTCTCTACTGCATCTTATATATCATCCTTCTTTATATTCACTACAAAAATCAGTTTTTATGCCATTTTACTACTTTTCATAGCATTTATGAAAAATAGAGTATTACGGATGTTCCATGCGAGTCTCGATCTCGCGACCTTTGGCTCATAAGACCAATGCAACTACCAACTGTGCTAATGGAACACACTCCCCAGTGATAAACCGACACTGAGAATTGAAGAAGCTGATACACCTCTCCCAAATATTATACACCATTTTTTTTTATATCGACCGAATTTGTACAGTTTCATTTTAACAAATTACTTTTTTGATTTCTTTATATTCAATTTCATTTGATTAAGTTTAAAGAAAATATTAAAAATGGAGGTAAAAAGAAAAATGAAGAAGGCGATTTTATTTACGGGAGGAGCTGGATATATAGGTAGTCATACCATTTATCAATTTATGGAAATGAAAGAATATGAAGATTATGAAATTCTTGTCATTGACAATTTTGTCAATTCGAATCAAGAGAATATCGAGGCATTAGAAAAGAAATTTCAGAGAAAAATAAATATCTTTGGATTTGATTTGCGTGATCCTTATTTACTCACAGGTCCATTCCGTGCTTATTCGATTCAATGCATCATTCATTTCGCTGGGTTAAAAGCTGTTGGTGAATCCAATGAATTTCCACTCAAATATTATCAAAATAATCTTGAATCTACACTCAACCTTTTAGAATATGCCAAAAATTATCAAGTCCCCCATTTTATCTTCTCCTCTTCTGCTACTGTCTATGGAACTCCTCAATATCTTCCATTTGATGAAAAACATCCACTTCAACCCACAAATCCTTATGGACGCACAAAACGAATGATTGAAGAGATCTTAGAAGATCTTTATCATTCACCTTCGAATCAAATGAATATTGTCATTTTGCGATATTTTAATCCTGTCTCTTGTCATCCTTCCGGAATACTCAAAGAGAATCCTATTGGCAAACCTAATAATCTATTTCCTCTCATCTCTCAAGTCTTTCAAGGAACCCGATCTGAAGTAACTGTCTTCGGAAATGATTATCCTACTCATGATGGAACAGGACTTCGCGATTATATACATGTTGTCGATCTTGCCAATGCTCATTTAAAATCTTTTCAATATCTTTTACAACAATCTTCACAAAATCCCATTTTGAAAATATGGAATGTCGGAACAGGTAGATCCTACTCTGTCTTTCAAATGATCAATATGTTTCAACTTATCTCACAAAAAAATATTCCATATTCCATTCAACCACGTCGTAAAGGTGATATTGCCGAATATTATGCAAATCCTTTCCTAATTCAACAAGAAACAGAATGGAATCCTATTTACAATTTACAAGATATGGTCACTCATGAAATTCAACGACTCTCGAAATAATACCATTTTTCAATTCTTTTCTTTAAGTAGTAGTTCCATTTAACAAAAATGGAAATAATTGTGACAGATGTGGAAGACATGATATATTTGAGAAGTGTGATAGATACCTATCAATATTATCCAAATCAATTAACTTTAAAAGTATCTTCATCAAATCCAATTTGGATACAATGGAAAGATATTTTATTTCCAAATATTTTGATCCAAAAGAGTATATTACAACTTTCATCTGAAAAAAAAGATACATCTCAACATTTATCTTATTATATAGAACAAACTTATTTACGAAAACTAAAAATTCAACCTAAATCTAATTCTACTCACAAGTCTCTTATTCTTTTTTTACATCCATCTATTCCTATCCCTTCCTCTTTTTGGAATTCACTTCCATCCTTACAATTCATCTTTATCTTCGGAGACTCCACTACACCTATCTCCATTCCCTATAAACAAATCTTACCTATTCGAATTCAAGATTATCGACAACCACAATTTTATGATAACCTATTTCTCTATCCACATATATTCCATCATATCATCTCATCCCTCCAATCCCATTTTTGCCATTCTTTAAATTGGATTCCATTTGGTAAAAAAATAGAAAATAAAAGAGATAAGATGTGGGAATATTTGAATGAGCTTTGTGGGAATGAAAATATTGTTTTGGAGGAAAAACAGATTTATTCTCTTCCAAAAATTCAAAAATCACATGAAATTATTTTAAAAGAAGAGAGAAGTATTGAAGAAGAGTATCAGATATTACATGAATTAAAACCAAGTGAGAAACTAAGTTATTATCAAAAAATGATAGAACCCAAATTAAAAAAGAGAGAGATGAAAATAGAAAAGAAAGAAGAGATCAAAAAAGAAATCATTCCTCCCCAAAAAATAGAAATGAAATCTATCTATATATTACCTCTTTTTGAATATTCTATCTTTACTTTTTTATGGACTCTTTTACAAACCAATCAACCCAATGAACGACCTGAAAAAATATACATCTCCAAAACAAAACTTTACTCTATCGAAAATTCAAATTTGATTTATTTCCATTTTATCAAAAATATAGCATTTAAAAAAATATATGAATTAGGAATTTCAATCGAAATGTATATAGATAGTGAAGATCCATCCATTCAAATATGGAATTCAGATTCCATATTATTTGAAAAAAAAAATTTGATGAAATGGAAAAATTGGATAGGAATGAAAGAGAGTTATGAGATGGAGATTTCGATATATTATATTTGTATGGATGGTTTATTAGAGATTCCTACATTTATGTGGGAAAAGAAGAATAAAATCTTGATATTAAAAAATCAAGATAAAAATGAAGTGATTGAAGAGATGAAAAGTATGAAAGAATTTGATATATATGATATGAGATTTATGAATCAATATCATGGATATATTGGAGATAGTTATTTTGAAATAATGGAAAGAGAATTTGAATATATAATACAAGCAAAAGAAGTGTATGGATATCGAGAAAATAAGAAACGAAGTTTTTATGATTTTGTTATGGAATTTAGATAAGTTGAATGAGATTACCTACAATATTTTTATAAACTGATTGGATGTCACCAATAGAGATCCAATGTAAAAAGATATTTTCAACTTCTTTTTCTTTTTCCCATTTGGATTGATCTTTTAGGATTTTAAATTGTTGAATGAGTTGTTGATGATAAAGTGCAAAAGATGATTTAGGAATTTTTCTATCATAATAAAAGGTGTGTAACCATTCAGTCATATATTCATTAAATAATTTAATTTTAATACCAAAATCAATTTTATCCATTTCATCATGAAGAAGTTGTAAAAATTCTTTTTGTATTTCTGTCTTTTCTTCAAAATCCGTTTTTAATTTATCTTGGAAAGAATGAATTACATTTTGAATATTTTCAACAGTATCTTGTAATTCAGTCTCTTCATTTGCATGTATTTCTCGGAAACGCAATTCATGATCAATCATTTCAATCGCTCCACTTTCAAGTTCTTTTTGTTCTTCTTCATTCATTTCCATATGAGGAGTCGTGCGATCTAAAATGAGTAAGAAATTGAAAATAATTTTTAGGAAAACTCCTACTTCATGTAAAGAAGATTCCATATTTGGAATGGAACGTATACCAAAATCTAAATCAAGAATACCACTATAATGAATCAGTTCTTGATTGATGTCAAATTCTTTTGGAACACGGTGTTTTAAAAATTCTTCAATATCAATCTTTTCTTTATTTTGAGCAATTTTAAGAAATTTATCCATAATACCAATACGATTGAGAATAAAATTCATAAATGAATCAAAAACAGAGATATTTGTATTTGATTTCCACAAACGTTTCAAATAATCTCCTAAATATTCTTCTTCCGATTGATTTGGGACTTTCATTTTGAAAAGATTTAAAATATTAAATTCTACATCAAAATAATCATCCGATAAATATAAAGGTATCTTTTCCGTTTGATGAATATCTTCACTATGTTCCATAAAATAATCTTCTAAAGACTTACCTTCAAGATCATCGCATTGATAACTACGCAATTTATGATTTTCATAATTATATTCTTCCCATATTTCATTTTGATCTTCTTTAATAAAATAATAAAAAGTAATATCTTGATTAAAATTTACATATTTCTTTGTGCGTTGCACCCATCGAACTGGAATTTCAATCTGTTTTTTCGATTTCTTCTCTTCTTTCTCTTTTCCTTTTATTTTACCCACTTTTACTTCTTTTGTTTGTAATACTTTCATAATCTTCTCTAATTCCTTATTTCTCTTCTCACCTAACAAATTCATTCGTATTGAAACCTTCTTCTTATCTTCTTTGATCTCTTCTTCTTCATTCTCTTCAATATCTTCATATTCTTCTTCACCCTCTTCCTCTTCATCCTCTATATCCTCTTCTTCCTCTTTGTCAAAATAAAAATGACGGATCATTTTATATTGATTTCCATTTTGTAAATTTTCATATTGGAAAATAGTGACAAAAGAATTATAAATATTATGATTAATGGTAAATTGAACATTCATTTCAAATTCTTTAATAAATTTAGAGATTGTTTGATTGAGAGTATTCATTTTCATTTGATGTTTTTTGATATGTTTTAAGATGGATTCGATTTTCATATTTAATCTTCTTCTTTTATTTTTCATTTTTTCAAAAAAAATAAAACTTAATGGATAAAAATATTAATTTTCATATTTAATAGGTTTGCGAAGATCATCATGAGGGATTATTTGAAAATTAGGTGAATTGGCAGGTTGCATCTGCATACTTCCCGATGAATACATTGAAAATTGAGATTCTAATGCATCAAATCCTACAATACCTCCTCCAATAGTTCCACCATTCATAGGTAATTCATTTTTATATTCCCATACAGGTGGTAATTCAGTGGCAACACGTCCAAAAGAACTCTTTGAATCATTTACATCATTGGAAAGATTGGGAATAGGAGTTTGTTTGAGAACCATGCCATCACGAGATTGTTCATTTGTAAATTCATCTGATGTTAGTTTGCGAATATTGGTTTTAAGAGTCTTTGCATCCATATTATCAAAATTTTCAACAGATGAAGAAGAATCAGGTGAATTGATGGTATAGAATTTTTGAACATTAAGAACATTGGATTCAAAATTGGGAACATTTAAATTAGATGTAAATGTGTTAGATGCCATGACTGGAGGTATATTTTTTTTAACAAATTGTTGCTGAGCATCTTCAACAGATTCTTTAGGAGTATCTGATTTGCGTATAAATGAGAGAAGTTTACTTTTAAAATCATCATCACTTTTAACAGAAGATAAATCATTTCCATCTTGAAGAAATTGAATTGATTTTTGATATTCTGATTTTTGTCTCTCTTCCCTTTCATTATCAGGCATACCTAATTGTCTACCAAATTTCTCTACAGTTTGTTCTTTAGGTTTTCCAATCACTTGATGAAAATCAATATTCGAAAGAAGAATATGAAGGAAAATCAAAAGGATTAATCCATTGATAATAATGTGATAACAATCCATTTTTATTAATACTTCTATATTTAAAAGATAGAAAAAAATGAATGAGATTCAAATTCATAAAAGAAATCTATCTTCATACAAGAAATGAATGAAGATCAAAAATATATAGATCAAACATCTCCTCCTTATTATATGATAAAAAATGATACAATCACTTCTATTCCAATTTCATTTCCTCTAAAACCAATTTCTTTTCAAAGAAATAAAATGTTTGAAGATATTTTTTATAAAAAATTTCGTGAAAAAATCCCTTATGATTACATCTTACTCTTTAAGATCTTACCTCCAGATGACTATCTACATCTCCCTTTTTATTTTTATTCATTTGATCAAGATTTATACTCTTCTTATCCAAATCATCCTTTTTTTGGATTATGGTTTTCTTTTATTCATCCAAATCAAGAATTAAAATTCCCTTGGTATGATATGGGCAAAATATGTGAAGAGAGTCTTGAAATACACATTCATTCTTCTCATATTTTATATATCGATTTTCTTATGCGACTTTCACTTGAACCTAAAATAAAAAAAATATTTTATCATCATCCACATGAAATAAAACATTTACAAAACATATACTCCAAATCAATCACTTGGCAATTTATTCAAATCTAATCTTTCTTTTTATATACCCATAATTTAATCAAAAAAAAATGAATATAAAGAATTTTTTTTTTAAGTAGAAAGAATTTGATAAAATAGAAATAATATAAAAAAGAAGATAAAAAGAGTAGAAAATGGAAGATCAAAAGAATATTCGTATAGGGGTTGTGGGGAAGATGTGTTCTGGGAAAACGACTTTATCCAATTTTATTAAATCATATTTGAATGAGAAGTATCATATTGAAATGAAATCTTTAACATTTGCAGGAAAAGTATATGAAATTGCATATGATTTGTTTGATATGCAAACGAAAGATCGTAAATTACTTCAACAAATCGGATCGATGATGAGAAATATTGATGAGAATGTTTGGATCAAATATGTGATGAAACAAGCGAAAGATCGAGATGTGATGGTTGAGGATTGTAGATATCGTAATGAATTTGAAGCATTAGTAGAAGATGGATTTCTCATGATCAAAATAAAGATTGATGATGAGTATCAAGAAGAGAGATTGAAGAAGACGTATCCAGAGACTTATCAACAACATATGGCAAATTTGAAACATGCCAGTGAAATGGATATTGATGGATTGGAAGAGGAGAAGTGTGGTTTGGTATTGGATGCAAGAGAGAATGAAAAGAATTTTGATATTGTAAGAGAATATTTAGATCAATATTTAATGAAAATGTGATTTTATTCATTGAAAATATTCTTTTCAATATTGGAAATTGCTTCTTGAAAATTGACTTGTCTTCCAAATAAGAATGCTTGTGGTCTCTGTGCCACTATATAATCTTTGATTTCATCAAATCTTCTTTGAAATAAAACCATCATCCATATAGCTAAAAATGATGCACTACGTTGGCTCCCTGCCAAACAATGAATCAGAATGGATTTTCTTGCACGATATTCTTGTAAAACAGGTCCTAACATCTTTTTAGATTCTCTTTCAAAGAGTTGAATCTCTTCTTCGCGTGAATTATCATCGATTGCAATACGATAATATTGAATTGTATTTCTTTGAATCCATGCTTTTACATCTTCTGGAGCATTCTCTACAGAATCATGTAAAAAGAGTGGTTCATATACATTGGGAAGATCTTTGGTGCAATTCACAATGACAGAGATATTGTTTCGAATCAAAAAATCACGATCTTTGGATGCATCGACATTTCCTAAAAAAACGCGTGGTATCACTTCATTTGCATATGCTTCTTGTGACATATCTTTTTATCATACAAAATGATAAAAAGTATAAAATCAAAACGAAAAAATAATTTAAGGACTCTCTTCGGATTGTTGTTGCTCTTGTTCTTTCTTACGAGCAATCCAAGGGTCTTCTGAATTCATAACACCCATGGAAGCAGATGCAGTCTCAGCCTCTTTACGGGCAGAATCGTAGAAGGCTTTGTCAGACTCATCCACTATTTGACGAAGAGTTTCAATATTTTTGATGTCCTCTTCAGTAGTGGTTTTAACGGCTTGTTCAGTTTCCTCTGCAAGTTTCTTTTTACGCTCCTGAAGCTCTTTACGAGCTTTCTCCAACTTCTCTCTCTTGACTTGCTCGAAAAGTTCATTTTTATTGCTTTGATTGGTCTCATATTCTTTAGCAAGATTATTCAGTTGTTCGAGTTGATATTCAGAATTTTGGATCGCATTTTCACTGGGATCCCATGGACACCACGACGATAATTCACAGCAATAAATAGAGTGTATCTTGTCAGTCTGTTGGATCTTCTTAGCAACATGTTTTACCTCGACCTCATTTGCACATATGGCCCTTATCTTTAGGCCTCTTACCGTACATTGGTAATCATTTCGTTTGTGAAACTCTTCTTCAAGAGCTTGATCTCTTGAGAATAAAAAGTCCTCATATAGTTCATTCACCTTCTCGTATGAGAATTCGTTAGAATCGCCACTTGCAAGCTTGGCACGGATATCTTGAACAGGTCGGGATTGATCTGTGAAAATGTGGTGTAGGAAACGTGACATTTTGAATTTATCCTTAGATACCAAAATCTTCTCTGGAGAAATAAAAGAGACCAGAGCATATTTATGGTGAGGATTGATAAGAGGGTCCTGTTGAAGGTAATCCTCTACTTGTTCTTTTTTAAACCAAGCCATCTTATTGTATGTTCTAATTACCTCATTTTTTTTTATATTCATTTTAAACGAATTTTAAAAATATGTAAAAAATTATTTTTTACATAATTATATTTAAAATAATAAATATCAATAAAAAATCATTTTATTTTATTCTGTAAAAATATATCTAATCCTTTTTTGGCAATTTTATTTTCCGATAATTTCTTATAAACATCAGATTCATTGGAATGAATTTTCTTTTTTTGGTCATTATACCATGATCCTAATTTGACACTTTTATATTCTTCTTTAGGTGAAGGATGTTTGTTATACATTTCACAAAATTCGAATAATAGTTTTTTCCAATCATCCCAACTTAATTTAATCTTATCTTTATTAATCTCTTTTATAGCTAAATTATTATCTAATGAAATCTTCATATATTTATTTTCAGAGAAAATTTTATATAGAGGGTGCTCTGTAGAATCAATTTTAAGTTTTTGTTCTGTAAGCCATCCACCTAATTTCAATCCATTATATATTTCTTTGCATTTAGGAGCTTTTTTATTCTCATCACAAAACTTAAATAAAAGTTCTTTCCATTCATTCCAAGTTAATTTAATTTTATCTTTATTTTTTACTCTTTCTAAAAATAATTTATCAAGTGATTCTTTCATAATTTTATTTTCTGATAATCTAATATATAAATCATCGCTATTAGTCTTCACTTTTTCTTTTGTATGATGATACCAACCACCTAAATCAATACCATAACGAAACTCTCCTTGATAAGGTGTTCTTCCATTTTCTTCAATAAATTCAAATAATATATTTTTCTTTTCTTCCCAAATATCAATAATCTTTAAGTAAATATCCAATGCTCTTTTTACATAAATATTTTCTGAAAACTTTATATAATTCATATCACTTGTTGATTTTATTTCATATTTTGATTTACAAAACCATCTTCCTAAATTAAAATCATTATATTTTTCCCTTTGTTCGGGAATCCTTCCATTCTCATCACAAAAATCAAATAACATTTGTCTTCTCATTTCCCAAATATCTGAATATGTCATACATTTGACTCGAATAAAATCATTCATCTTTTGATTCTCCGTCTCAATCTTATCCATCATCTCTCTATCTCCTTGTTTATCATAATCTCCATTCATGACTCGAATCTTCTTATGAAATTCGATATCATTCTCTTTCAGAAGACTTAGAGATCCCACAATCTTATTCAAATCATCTGTCCAAAGGAAACAATTCGCAACTTTATTCGGATTCTCTTTTACTAAACGATTTGCTCTGCACATTCGTTGAACCATTGTAATATCGCTTGAATGTTCTCCTACGTTTGCAATAAAAACACTATCACATTTAGGAATATCCACACCTTCATTTAAAATCCGAATGGAACAGATAATCTTTAAAGTATCCTCACTCTCTTTCTCAAATTCTGAAATTATCCTTTGACGATCATTCTCCGAAACTTCAGATGTTAATATATGAATCCATTCAGGCAAATAATGATATTCTCGCATGATCTTTTTCCAAATGATCGTAAATTCTTCACACTCCTCGCATGAAGACAAATAGACGATACATCTTCGAGACCCTGTCTGCAACATTCCATTTGCCAGATATAAACACTTTTTCATCATATCCTCATCACAATCACTCAATTCAATAGGTTTCTCAATCGCAACACTTAAAATTCCAGTATTTTGAACCAACATCGGTAGATAAATCTGATAATCGCATATATACTTCTCTTCAATCGCGCGACGAAAAGGATATTGATAAATCACTTCGGAGCCAATCACTTCTTCCATTGAGCTGGGTGGTGTTGCTGTCACCAACAATACTTTAGGAAAGGATTGAATCATTTGAATCAATTCATCTTTATGAATCATATTATGCGCTTCATCGATAATTACAATAGATTCTGAAATATCAACAAGAGGCTCATAAGAAATCTCTCCCTCTTCATCTTCATTCTTTTCAAAAAGATGTTGAATTACATTTTCAGCTGAATCAAATGTTGAAGAGATAATTGAATTCTTTTCAAGAATTTGTGTCAAATCATCAATATCTGTTGATCCATCCACATCACTATCCAAAAGTAAGGTTTCGTAATCAGGAAGGAATTTCTTCATACGCTCCAGATTCTGTCGAACATGAATTTTCAAAGGAGATAATATAAAAATATTCTTGTATCTCTTCTCTTTCACATGATTACAGAAGATGACTGTCTTGCCAGTTCCACAAGGAAGGTTAAGCAACTTGATACCATTCCACTCTTGATTCAATGCATCCACTGCTTCTTTCTGATTAGGACGTAATTCATATTTTGTTTCATCTATTGATTTAACCGTTTCGATTGGAGAAAAAGAATTCATAAAATCATTTTGAATCGTTTCATTATAAGGAAGAAGTTTGCGAACAATATTTCCTGTTGAATTGTCAATATCATCTTTTAAATCAATTTGAAGCTTACATGTATGATATAAATATCCTTTTGAAAGAGGATTCTTGATTTTCATTCGATTAAATATAGCAGAATAGAAAGTTCCCAAATCATTCGATGTTAATGTCTTTTCATATAACTTGCTTTGAATTCCATGATAAGTAGTTCCATCAAATGAAATCCCATCTAAACCATATTCACGAATAGGATTGTAATATCTCTCTTCAGTCTCATAAATATTCTTTCTCTTCATTCGAAGTTTATTGAAATCATGTATAAATCCAGATTCATATAAAACATATTCAGGAATTTGACTCCAATGCCATGAAATCTCATTTATATTTTTTTGATGATCATGAATAGAATAATACTCATAATTTGTAGCATTCTTTTGATTCCATGTGGTTTCGTCACTGGCGCTAACCAACTTTGTCGGTATGCATAAAATTTCTGGACGAGGAATAATCTTCTTAGTCTTCTTTTGCATCTTCTGTCTTGTTACGTTAAGTCACGTGACGTTTCTTTATATTTAAAATATTTAAACAAGTTTTATATAAATTTGATGAAATGAAAAGAATATAAAGAAATCAAAGAGAAAAAAAAAATCGTATGTAAAGATAGAAAATGGATACTCTTGATTTTGGTGAAATCGTCATTCGCATTCTGAAATATCTGATCGAAGGTATTGTCGTCGGCATTGCTGCATTCTTCGTTTCGAAAAAGCTCTCTTGGGATGAAGTGATGATCATTGGGATCACTGCGGCTGCTACTCTTGCAGTTTTGGATTTGTATTCTCCCTCGATAGGTGGTGCGACAAGATTAGGTGCAGGTCTTGGCTTGGGTAGTAGATTGATCGGTCTTAATGTCGGTTCTGGTGTTGGACTTCTTTAAATTAATATTTTTTGGTAAAATGATTCCTATATAAAGAAACGATATAAGAATATGAAAAAATCTGAGTTAGAAGTAGAGATAGATGAAGAGTAAGATTCAAATTGGTTCAATGAAAGAATTAAAACATTTTATCATAGCTTTGTTGTTAATAGCTATACCGATATATATATTAAGTTATTGTTTACGAATGAGAGAAGAGAGTTTTGGTTTATTTGGAGATCATAGTAAAGATTGGGAAGGATTTAGAAATATGGATGGAAAAAAGAAAAAAATGAATGATTTTCCTCCACTTCCTTCAGGAGTAGCAGATGATTTAAAATCAACTTTGGATGGAAGTGGAGATTTTAAAGGATCACCAAATGAAGATCTTTTGCATCAATTAAATCCTAAAATGCCAATTCATAAAATGGATAAAATGGCCAAAATGCCTGATGAAAAGAATAAAATGTTAAATGACCAAATTAAACGAGATTTAGACAAACGTCAGGGAAGACTTCCTCCTAAAGATGGAAAAATGATGCGAGGAGGAGGAATAGATCAAATTCCTAAAGAAGGAGATGATCAAATGATGAGAGGTGGTGTTGATCAAATGCCTATCTTCAAACCTCAAAAGAAAAAACCAGCAATGGGATATATTCCATTTGGCAAAGATCAATTTGCAAATCGAATTAGTAATATGCCTCAACCACCCAGTGGCATGAATTCAAAATGTGGATTCTATTCAGATAGTTGTCCTACTGGATATGAATCTGTCAGTGGATTTGGTATTCAAGGTCTTCCCAGTGGTATGACACTTCAATGTGGCAATACTGGATCTTCTTCTTCTCAAAGTGGTAAATTTATAGCTGAAATTCAATCTGGTTCTATTAAATCTGTGAATATAGTGAATGGTGGTAGTGGTTATGATAAAACAAAAACATATAAAGTATCTGTAAATGGAGGAGGTGGATCTGGAGCAAATCTGGAAGCAATTATTGATGATAAGGGAACTGTTCAAGTGATTAATGTATTGAATGGAGGAAGTGGATATACAAGCACTCCTCAAATTGTTTTGCAAAATGGAGACGGATCAAATACAGGATCATCTTGTCAATTTTGTTGTCCAAATGCTTAAATGAAAATATTTTTTTTAAGATGATCATAATAAGAAAATATATATCTCATTAATAGAAGGTTTGAAAGATGTCAATCATTATGATTCCAAAATCTTATTTTATTCTTGTTATTCTTATTTTAATCATTCTTCTATTTGTTTTTGCTCAAAAATTAAATGATCAACTTTGTCTTGAATGTATCTTTAAAAAAGAAGAATTTCAACAAATGAATTCACAAAAATCAAAAGAAGAAAAACAAGAAGAAGAAGATGCTAAAATAAACTCACAACCCATTTTTGGTGCTAATAATGGCATGAGAATTGCACCTCTCCCCACTCGTCTTCATAAAGAAATTGATCGTGTCTATCATCCTAACCAATATCCTTATAAAGCTCCTGATTTTTATGACCAACCTTGGTATCCCAATCTGAAACTTCCTTTCCAAGTTTTAGGTGGAGGACGTCGTATGACTCCTACTTTGGGTGGAACACAAATCGCCATGTTTAATCCTCCCACTCCCAAAGATATCTCTGATGATAATATTGCTCCTAACAATATTATGGTTGTTAATCCAAATCAATATAAAGAACAAATCGGTGTCCTTTACAAGATCTTTGGAAGCAATAATGAAATCTATCCTCTGTATCGCACTCCTGCTCGTCGAAACATCAATCAATATAACTATTATACTCGCCAAGGACCTTATGGTGTTCAAGTTCCAGTTGTCACCAAAAATAAAACAGATGAATTAGATACCAATGATGTCGTCTTCTTGAAAGGATTACCTGGAACATATCGTGTCACTATCTATGCAGATGACCTACCCAGTTATGTCTCTACTGCTTTCTAAAGAAATTCTAAAAGAAGAATAGAAATATGGCAAATTCTATTTTATTTTATAGTTCTCTCTTCTTCGGTTTTATCAATCTTCTTCTCTTTTCTCTTTGTGAAATCTATCATTTTATTCCTCAAGAGAAAGATTGTCCAATTGAATTACGTTATCTTGAAATATTAGTAATCTTTATTATCTTTACCAGTATTCTCAATCATGGTTATACAAATCCATTCTATAAATGGTTTGATCGCATCATTGTGTATATATACTTCGTTTTATCAAGTTATATTGCCATCCAAAATAATATATCCATCTCCTATTCTATCATTCTTTCAAGTGGATTCTTATATACTTTATCTAAATATTATCATAAAGATTCATTTCATATCCTCTTACATGCTCTTATGACTCTCAATAATTATATCTACTTTCAAAAACTAACTCTTTAAGTTCATTTTATTTGATCAAATTTCAAAATATTTTAAGAAATGAATTTTTCTTAAAATGGAAAAAGAAGAATAAAAAGAGAATTAGATTTCGATTTTTTTGACATGATAAGGTTTAAAGGCTTTTTCGATTTCAAGATTTTGTGAATCTTTTGGAAGACGAATTTGATCAGCTTCTCGTGCAGTCATTTTTAATCCAATATCTGGATTTCGTATTTCACCACTTAAACCATAAGAATCACGATTTTGTGAAAATTCTGAATAATCACCAAAATTATAAGGTAACATCGATGCTGTAGTTGAATTAAGTGATTCGGCAATTTGGAATTCTTTTGTATTTTCATTATATAACTTTTCAAAATAATCTTCAGCATTCATGGGTTGATGGTAATAGCCCGGGGGAGGACATATTCCTTCCTCATATTTCAGAGGTTTGCGTAATTCAAGTTTTTCCAAATTACGAAGATGATTATAAGTTAATTGATCTTTTTTATCTTTAAAACACCATAACCAATTTACATAATCTTGCATTGTCATATTAGGAGGATAATTCAAAATAAAGATATTATAATCCATGGGTGACATATCTTTAGGATCTGCATAATTGGTGACACCATAAGAACATTCTTGACTTCTGCCTGTTTTAGTATGATCATGATGGTGAGGACAATATTGACGAATCTTTTCAGAATGATCAGTAGCATTCCAATCAAGAGGTGAAGTTGGAGGTTGATTGGCAAAACCTTCTACAGCATTATATTCGTTCATTTGTTGATAATAATCATTGTCAAATTGATAATCGTGTTTTTTAGGTTTTTGTGGAATATTAGAAGTGACATCTGTGAATGTGATAGTGCCATTATCAAACTCTTTGGCATCTACTTTTTGATAAATGGAAATTTCATTTGGGCTTTTTTTCTTATTTGAATTTTCAAAATTTTCCATAAAAATAGATTTCTCTTCAGACGATTTAGGAAGCTGTTGTTGGATCTCTTGAAAACGTTGATCCATCATACGAACTAAAGTAAATCCAAAAATATAAGCAATGCTTACAGTAATAATGAATATGAATAGAACATCGAGTATAGAATTAGAAGAGAACATGGTATAATGAAACCTACTATAATATAAGTAGAAAAATCCTAAGGATAAAACTTAAAAATAAAAAAAAGAATCATAAAATAGAGGTATCTTATTTCATAAGATGAGTATTCCAAATGATCAAACGATAAATACCATTCTTCAAGGAAAACCATATATGGTAAATATTGAAGGATCTGTAAATATTTGTATGACTCTTTGTGGTCAAGATATTCAAGCATGTAATCAAGTGGAATGGATATCTATGAAAAATATGAATTCATGGATTGTGATTGATCCTAAAATCGATGCAAATGCGAAATGTTCTATTAAATTAGCTTTTGATTCAAGTTCAGAATCTTCCACAGGAAATGTTGGATATATTCTTGAAAAAGTATTAATTAGCACCCCTGCTTATCATCGTATAAATTCAACTGTTTATGATATGGAAGTGTATTTAATTTATTCATCGAAACAAAGTGATGGATCCAAAGTATATGTATGTATGTGTTCATTATATACAGGTGTAGATACAGTTGCACAAAATGATTGGCGTTTTGTATCTTATCGTTTAATGAATGAATTGTTTGGAAATATGGAGAAGATCCCAGCACCTGGACAAACATTAGGAATAGGATCACCTCCAAATCCAATTGATGTCGAAAATTTGATACCCAGGGAAGGTTTCCGTAATTTTTATGAATATACACATCCAAAAAATACAAAAGTGAATTTCCGTCTCTTCTCGACAACTATGTATGTTAGTAATGCAGTTCTAAAAAATCTACAAGCAAAATTATATTCAAGTTCAGGTTATGTCAATACAAAACAAATGATACAACAATCGACAAATCCACCCGACGGACTCTTTATCTTTTTTAGTCAAGATGTGTCACGAAATATTGATTCTGCATTAAATGGACAATTGTTAAATCCTCAAATGGCATGTCCAGCTGTTGAAAAGAAGAAAGAGATTGCAAAAGAAAAGAAGACATCTACATCCAAAAAAAATGCAGAAAAGAAGACATCTGCATCTAAAAAGACCGAAAAGAAAACAAATACAAAAAAGACTGAACAAAAGACAAAGACTCAAAATACATCTACTAAGAATACAAAAAAGAAAAAGAAAGAAGGATTTGCAAATATGAATGATTCAGAGGATGATGAAGAAGAGGATGAAACAGAAGATTTTGAAAATGAAGATGAAGATGAAGATTTCGAAAATGAAGATGAAAATGAAGATTTTGAAAATGAAGAGAGTGAAGAAGAAGAAGAAGTCAAAACTCAAAATACAAAATCTTCTCAAAAAGAATCTTTTCAAACTAAATCTGATTCAGGTCCTTTGGCTGCCTCTATTGTAGTATCAGTCCTTGTATTTGGTTTATCTATCTATTTTTTTATTCAAAGTGGAAAAATTCAATTTACTGATTCACCTTATGCATTTATAAGTGTCATTTCATTTATATTTATCATTACTATTGTGATTGGATATAATATTTATAATGCCATGATGAAAGATGAAGGAAAAGATCCAGAAAATATAGTTGATGATTTAGACAAATACAGAAATGCAAGAACCATCCTTATGTTTGTTCTTGGCGCTATGATTATGATACCTTATTTCTTATTTGCTTTAATGAATAAAGTAATGAATGATCCAAGTTTTGATGGTTTAGGAGATTATCATTTTGATTCAAATGAAGTATTAAAATTACTGAGTAAACCACAATTTAAAAATTTGATGAGAGCTAAGATTTGGTATATGATTGTTTTAGCCATGCAAGTCATTTTAACATTCTTTTTAATCATTTCACTGATGACATCCAGCACTGGAGGTATGTTTATGTTCTTTTTACATATAGTATCTTTCTTAAGTGTTGTTGCAACAGGATTTGTATTTAATTACATTTTCAAGCGTGGTGAATTACCTTTTGACAGTGATGTAGTTTCTGAATTAGATTATTACTCTGTATTATCAATGGGTATTAAAAATTGGAAGCAGTTATTATTCTCTTCGAATGTTGAATTAAACACTTCTGAATTACTCATATCACCTGAATCACAAACTCAACCCGAAGCATCCGCTCCTCGTAAAGAAAATATCGTTTTCCAACAAGGTGGTGATCCGATTCAAACTTCACTTCCTGTTCCTGGTTATGATGAAGAAGAGATGACACGAAAAATAAGTGAAATGATGAGTCAAGACACGGGTAGTGGTGATTGGGGTAAATTATTTAAAAATCTTTCACCTATTGGAAAACTGATGATTGGTGTTTTCTTAATTGGTGTTTTGATTATTTGGATTATCTTAATTAGCTTAATGGTAAAGAATAGTTCTACAAAATTAAATACAACATTAGCATCACTTGGACTTACTATTATGGCATTCATAATTATTGCATTAGTTGGTTATTTAATATATACTGGAATACAATTAATCAAACAACTAACTACAAAAACTGAAATTTTAGCAAAAGGAGCTGAAGAGACCCCTTACTTCTTACCTAAACAAGTATATGTCACTTTAACAGATGCGAATGGAAAGAAGATTGTTCGTAAAGTATCCGAATATCATGCAGGAGAATTACGTCGTCAATTAGGACTTCAACCAAATCAAGACATTGAAATTGATATTGTAACAAATCCTGGAGAATTTGCAGATGTAATGACACAAACAACAGAGAGGAGAGGAAGAGGAGCAGAAATGAAATATGGACCACGTGGAGTTCCTCAACCTGCTCCTGCCCAAATTCAAGAGAGAGAAGTTAGAGAAGACCGACCCCGCATTGATCTTGGTGATCCTCTTGAACATACTGGTCGTCGTGGTCATCGTCCATTGGTGCAATTACTTGGAGCTCAAAGAAATGAGATAGGTAGAAGACCCATGAGAGGAATTACAGATAATTCAAATCAATTAAGAACAATATCACATATTCCTCCCAGACCTCGTGGAAGACTTTATAATGATGAACCTGTTTCAGAAGAAGATAGATCAGTTGATAATGAAAGTTTAAGAAGAGGAATGGTAAACGTATTGAGAGGTAGAAGAAGTGGAAGACTTTCTAACACTAGATAAAAAATGAATCATTTTTGCAAAATGAATTAGAGATTTCATAATAAAGCAATCAATGAAATATGGCATCTTCACGTAAATATCTCTCCATCAAACAATTGAGGGAACGTGAAGTGATTTTGACCGAAGAGATACGTCTTATACGTGAAGAAATTGAACGTAGAGAATCATCAGGAGATCATTCAGCACCAGCATGGAACGTAGCTGTTCCAAAGATGGTTTTTCCTCATCAAATCACTCGAAAAGAAGAGAGAGAAGAAGAAGAGAGAGCCAAATTTGGGAATGAATCGAACAAAGCAATTATGTTAATTGCGAAGGCTAAAATTGAAGCCGGTCTGACAGAAACTATTTTGAATGAAAAGAAAAAGAAGAAGGTGATCGCGAAACCTGTTATAGAAGAGGAATCTTCCGGAGCTTGTGAAGTATCAGATCCTTAATCACATACCTAATCCTTTATAAAAACTCGTTTTTATGATTTTTTATCATAAAAATGAATCAAATGAAATTCAATATAAAGACTTTTATTTCTTTAAGTAGGCTGATTTTTATAAAATGAAAATCAATATAAAGACTTTTATTTCTTTAAATAGGCTGAATTTGAGCAAAAATGAGAGAAATCATGACGATGGGACATGCAGAATTCTTGAGAGCAATGTGGGCATTGAAAACGATTACATAGATCCATTTTTTGATGGCATGTTTTGAAAGAACATTTAGGAATATTGACTTTGATGGGTGGTAATGATTGTTTTTCTTTAGGAACATTGGGACAAACATGATGAAAAGTAAAAACATGATGAGAACAGAAGATTTTGAGACAGTGACGACATGGATAGCGATTCTGAATTTCAAGAGGTAATTGGCAATCTTGAGAATGGCATTTTGGGAATTCTTGTAAATCGAAATTCTGGTTTTGTTCCCAGAATTCAAGTGATTTGTGTTTATCTCTCATTTACCTCTATCTCTATCTCAAATATTTCACGGATATCTTTTAACGTATGATTTTGTAAATAGGTAAAGATTTCGGAAATATGTGGAGAATGAATGGAATAGAGGATATTGTTGGGAATGGATTTGGAGGGATAGAGGATGGGAAAGAAATGATCGGTAAGAAGAATACAAGAGGATTGTATCGGTATAAAACGATAAGAATTGTAAAAAGGAGTGACGATAAAATCATGGTCTTGGATAAAACGATGATCGGGTCCAATTCCCTCATAGATCTTCGCAATCTCTTTCAATTTTACCATTTTACTATTTTTAAATTTTAAGAAAATTTCGCCAAATGAACTTTTTAAAAAGTGAAAATGCCCTAATTTTTTAGTCAAATTCGGTCGATATAAAAAAGAATCGCATTATATATATAGAGTGAGCAAATGGTTCTGCTCCCCAGTAAGTGAAAGGCTTACACCCTAGTACAGTGGCAGAGTCTGGTTAAATGCGCAAAATTTAAGCTTTTGTTCTTCGGATACGTCGGTTCAAATCCGGCCTGTACTAGAATTATCTTTTTATCAATACGATAAAAAGATATTACCTTCATTAAAAATTTTTAAACTTAATTTAGCTCTCTTTTTCAAAATCGGAAGACTTTTTAAAATTATCCATTTTTCTTTATATTGACCGATTTTGAGTAAAATATTTTAGCATTCCTATCAAAAATTTTTAAAATATTCGGTCGATATAAAAAAGTAGTGACTGTTACCATTAGTGGTCATTTTGTAAGAATGCTAAGAAAGCCGAGTTTTGAAGAATCGATTGCCTCTGTTGAGAGAGCTAAAAAAGCGTGGAGTGCAAAAAATGGTGTGCCTCCTGAAGATGTTTTTAAATTCACAAAAACCAAATATTGGTTTGATTGTGACCAATGTCATCATTGTTTCGACACTTTACCTGGACATATTGCTATGGATATCTGGTGTAGATATTGTGCTCATCTTGATTTATGCGATGATCCAAATTGTAAAATGTGTTATGATAATTCGTTTGAATCAAATCCTTTGAAGCAGTATATCCATGAAGATTGTCAAGTAAATCTTCGAAAAACATTTAAAGCAGGTCATACCGTATTAAAATTCAGATGTCATAAATGCACGCATGTCTTTGAAAAGAAAGCGAGCGGGGTTCATGCTGGGAATTGGTGTCCCTATTGTCCCAAGACAAGTAAGATTTTATGTCCGGATCTTAACTGCAAGATGTGTTTGAAGAATTCTTTTGCATCTAGTTCAAAAGCCCTTTTCTGGAGTCCAAAGAATAAATTGAAGCCTCGAGATGTCACCATTTCACAGCCTCATAAGAAGTATTTGTTTGATTGCCCGCGATGTGAAAATGAGTTTTGGAAGTCTCCAAATGATATTTCAAAAGGAGGATGGTGTCCTTTTTGTAGAAATAAATCGGAAGCTAAATTATATGAAGGATTGAAAGAATATATTGCGACATTAGAATATCAATTTTATGCAGATTGGTGTCGTAACAAAGAAACTAATTTTATGCTACCTTTTGATTTTGCGATTCATGAATGTAAAGTTATTATTGAATTAGATGGAGATCAGCATTTTGAAGAAGTCACAATTTGGAAAAATAATCCAGAAGAACAATTTCGTCGTGATCTTTATAAGATGGCGATGGCAAATCGTAATGGATATTCAGTCATTCGTGTATATCAACCTGATGTGCATCATGATAGTATTGATTGGATAGGACGAATTATTTTAGCGATTAAAGATATTATTCGCACTAAACCTGTTTTGGATATAGGTGGATCTTTACCGTCTTATTTTATTTCTTCGGATCCTTCAAAGTATGATCGTTTTTTGGATGCTTAATTTTTTATAAAACCTTTTGGTCTATGAAGTATCTCTTCATAAACCATTTCACATTCATTTAAAAATATCTGTTCATAATAGAAAGAGATGAATTCAGTCAATATGATGAAGAAAAAGATTCCCAACAAATCAACTCAAAATGCAAAACCCAAGAACGCAAAGAAGAAAGTAGGTCCTCAAACATATGATGTCAATGTCTCTGAACCTTGGTTCTCTCTCATCAAACTTGGTTTAAAAACCATCGAAGGACGTCTCGATCGTCCTCCTTTCTCTGATATGAAGAAAGGAGATACTATTACTTTTCACAACAAAGATCTTGGATTTGATCGATCTCATTCTGTAAAAGTTGCATCGAGAAAGAAATATGCAACCATCGAAGAGTTTTTACAAACCGAAACTGTAGAGAAGACATTACCCGGAGTTGATAATATGGAAGATGGAGTCAAAGTTTATCGCAAGTTTTATTCACCTGAACGAGAAAAAGAATTTGGTATCTTAGCACTTCGTTTTTAATCATTTCTCTTTTTATCTTTTATTTATAAGAAAATGCGTTATTTAATTTGTATCCCTTGTGTCAATCGTGAAGAAAAAGCAAATGTCAAAAATGTCATACATATCACTTTTAAATCTTTCGAAGATGGTGGCATCTTTCAACAAAATAAAGTTTCATTTGATATATTTCTCTTTGAATCTGGATCCAAAAATCTCGATTATCTTCAATTTTTAGATGAATATCGTCAAAAGTATCCTCATATTAACATTCGTGTCATCACACATGACTCTCCTTTAGATGGATTCACGAACACTCATCGCATGTTTCTTCATTTGAGTCAAATGGAAAAAGAAACAAATCCATATGATTATGTCATGTGGATGGATGATGATATTTTAGTTTGTAAAAAATTTATGGAAAATGTGGATGGATGGATGCGCAAATTTGGTCATAAATCCATTTTTACATCACTTTATGTCTGTTATCCCTCTTTTCCTACCAAAATTCATCCCTCTGTTCATTATTCACATATCTTTAATTATTATGGATCTTGTTGCACCATCTTCCGTCCTCCTTTGTCGAAAGCGATTCCTCAACACTTTTTTAACAAAGTAGGAAAACCGGATTCCAAATTCCGCAGGTGTATTGAACATTTCTTTCCGAATCACCGGACCATCTTAGTTCCAAATGTTTCATTTGTGCAACATTTAAATGCAGGCTCGGTGAATCATGCAGGAACAAAATATAAAGGACATCAATCACATAATTTTATCGGTGTCAAAAGAGATCCGAAATTTTGGATATAAAGAATTAAAAATCATTTTATGAAAATGACTTATTTTCATAAAGGAAATGTATTTTTAGCAGGAACGTTATTCTATGGAGGAATACGTTCAATTTATTATTCAGGAAAAATGGTTGATAAAGAAAATTATCGAATGCCAATTGGATGGCGTTTGTTTGGAATTACGGTTTCGATAACTTTATCTCGTTTATTATTTCCTTTTTATCTACTTGAAGATATTAACTATATCGATAAGAAATATATTATCAAAAAACCAATGAATGAAGGTATCTTTCCTTTTGATGGTTATCGGATTATTGAAAATCAACATTTTGATATAAAGAAAATTAAATCCATTTAATAAAAAATGGATCCTTTTATGAAGTTTGTTGGTAGGTATATGGGAGTAGCTTTCATCTATGGTGGAGTCCGTTCAATGGCTTATTCACCTAAATTAAGAAATGAGGAGGGAAATCGTCCTCCTTTTGGCACACAATTTGCGGGTATGTTGATAGGTGCAGTTTTGTCACCTGTTCTTTTACCCATATATATGATCGAAGATATGAATTTTGTAGATAAAAAATATGTGATGAAAAAAGAGTTTAAAGAGAAATTCTTTCCATACGACGATTATAAACTCTATGTCAATCAAAAGAAGAAAGAATAATCATTTTTGATCAAATGAAACCAATATAAAAAAACTATGTGAATAAAAGGAGTAAAATGTTAAAAAACTATTATCATTTATTGACCAAATCATTTATTGTGATTCCTTTTTGTAATATATCTTATCTTTATACAAAAAAAGATTCTTTTAAAAATCATCATTCTTTACATGATACGAAAGATCAACATGGTTTTCAACAATATCAAATGATATTTTTATAAAAATACAATTCAATATAAAGAAAAGTCATTTCTTTATATACTTGAAAATAAGAATAAAATGCAAAAGAAGAATATGATAGAAAGGGAGGTAGGTATGAATTTATTTATTGTTGCGGCAGGATTAGGAACACGTGTTTCTCCATTCACTCATCAATGTATTCCTAAATTTCTCATTAATTTAGATCAACATTGTGGTTTATATTATATGTTGAATTTTTGGAAAAATTATGTGAAAGATATATTTATTATTTTACATCCATCGTATGAGCAAGTGACTGATTTTTATGTAGAAACTTTTTTTCCCGATTTACATGTCACTTATCTCTTTTATGAAGAGAGTGATGGAACAGCTTTTACCATTCAAAAATCAATAGAGAAGTCTAAATATCTTTTAAAAACAAAAGAGACATTGATTACATGGTGTGATCTCTATCCTTCTCATTCTAAAATTCCATTTGATCAATTTCAAAATGATTTAACAATATTGACATATGGGAATAAGTGTAGGTATGAATGGGATGGAGAGAAGATTCGGAATGTTGGAAAATCAGGAGGGAATATAGTAGGAATCTACTATTTCAAAGATTATCATCAACTTTTAGAAATGAGAGTGAGAAGAGGAGAGGATTTGATAGAATGTGTGGAACATTTACAGATTGGAAGTTATGGATTGAATGGATTAGTGGATTTTGGTGATGAAGAGAAGTTATATGAGATTTATGAAAAACAGGAGAAGAAGACGAATTGTAGACATTTTAATCAAATTACTATTTCGGAAAAAGGGAATTTGATGAAAAGAGCAATTACAGAACAAGGGAAAGAGATTTTGAAAAAAGAAGTGAATTGGTATCGTTTTTTAGTAAATCATCCATTTAACGAAGATTTTAATTTACCCATTCCGAAGATTCGTGCATTACAACCGGAGTATATGATTATGGAGTATTTGAAAGAGTATGAACCTCTCTATCTTCATTTAAACAAATTGCAACCAAAAGAGATAGAAGATATTTTACATACATTGATGAATGAAGTGAAGATTTTGCATTCGATTGAAAGAAGGGAAGTAGATACAATCCAATTTTTAACAAATTTGAAATATGAGATTCATGATAAGATTAAAGAGAGAATGATGAAGATACAGAATCTTTTGGATTCGTTTCCAAAGATGGAATATGTAAATGGTGTCAAAATCAACTCTTTCCATTTGATTTTACAAAAAGTAAAAGAAGTCATTATGGAAGAGTATAAAAAACAGGAGAAGAATGGGAAACATACTTATCATTTTATACATGGAGATCTTAACTTCTCGAATATTTTAATAGATCCGAAATCCCATTTGATCAAATTTATAGATCCAAGAGGATATTTTGGGAAATCATTATTATTGGGTCCGAAGGAGTATGATGAATCGAAAGTGTTGTATGCGATATCGGGTTACGATGGATTTAATCAAGATCCATCTTTTCATCCATTACAATTTGACAAAATGGAAAAATCGATAACATTTCAGATGAAAGGTTATCCAGTGTCGAAAACCTTTTTAGAGAAGTATTTTAAAAAGATTCATTTTGCATATTTGACAATTATTTGGTTAGGATTGGCAGAATATAATAAAAACAATTTCTGGAAATGCGTTTGTTCTTATTATCAAGGACTTTATATTGGAACGAAATATTTGTTTCATTGATAATTACTTATTTAGAAAAATGCAAAAATATGTGATGGAATGAGTAGAAATGACAACAATCATTGGGGCTCCCAATACAACGATATACATTCGTGATTATGCAGGTGTAGAGCAGTATTCAACAAATTTAACCAATTGGACAAATATTAATACATTTCCATGTACAATTATCAATTCAAATCCGAGTTCAGGACAAGAATTGACAATTCAATTATATACAAATATTGAATTAATCAATACGAGTCAATATTACATTATAGGAAGTGATTATATAACGTTTAATGGTAATAATAAGAAAGCAACTGTAGTCGGTGTAACGAATTATCCTGGAATGATTCAAAATGGAACTTCATCTTCATCGGGATATTCGAATGTGGCGATTATAGATTTGGGTGTAGAGACAATTGGTACATGTACATTAAGTGCTACATTAACAGGGTGGATTGGACAAGGTTATTTTGGAAATGGTGCAAATGAAAATTTAATAAGAAATTGTTATTCAACCGGAAATATTTTAGAATATCAAGGTGGAATAGTAGGTTCTTTAGCAGGTAAGAGTGGATCGATTACAATTTTAAATTGTTATTCAAGTGGAGAGATATCAGGGATTTTTGCAGGTGGTATTATTGGAAGTGGAGGAGGTCAGGATAGTGGAACCTGTATTATCACCAATTGTTTTAGCACAGGATCCATATCAGGAGCAAATACAGGTGGTATCTGTGGTCCATTTGCAGGTTTTAGTTCAGGAAATTGTACAATTTCATCTTGTTATTCAACAGGCATAATATCAGGTGAAAATGCAAGTGGTATAGCAGGTTATGGTGCAGGTGATTCGGGTGTATGTACGATTTCATATTGTTATTCAACAGGAACAATGAGTGGAAATTATACAGGTGGTATTTGTGGTTATTCAGCAGGTGTAAATGGTTCATGCACAATCACAAAATGTTATAGTTTAGGAAATATAATAGGATTTGAATCAGGTGGTATATGTGCTACTTATGCTGGAAACATGGGCAATTGTACAATAACATTATCTTTTTCTATTGGAGAGATTGTAGGAAGAAATTCAGGTGGAATTGTTGGATCAAATGCAGGTTATGGAGACACAGGAAATTGTTATATTACAAATTGTTATTCAAATGGAAATATATCAGGTGAATCTGCAGGTGGAATTACAGGATATCGCACATCTTTTGATAATGGAAATTGTGTCATTACAAATTGTTATTCAAGAGGTAATATTACAGGAACAGATTCAGGTGGTTTGTGTGGTGCCTATTCAGGTGCCGAAACCGCTTCTACACGTGGTCTTTTTTTAGCCAATTGTTATTCTTCTGGAACAGGTAATGGTTCAAATGGATATTTTGGCGCAAATCCACGATTAATTGTAGGTAATTTTTTATATGCAGCATATGGTGCTTGGTCTGATGTTTCTGCATCCTCACAATTATATAATATTCCTGTTCGTAATAGTTCAACAAATGTCACACAAGGTACTACATGGACAAAATATGATATTAATACTTTAAATACTCCTTGGATATTAACAGCTTATAATGAAGAGTTATATAATCCAAACACAGGATCATCGATTGTAAATCAGGTATTTACAACAGGAGATTCAATAATAACAGGAGATACACATTTGATTATTTCGGTAAATAGTGATACAGATTATACAGATATTTCAATCAATTCAAGTTCAGGAGTAATTACTTATACAAATAAACCAGAAGCTATATATGATACATTGGTTATATATTATCAAACATCTGGTGGATTGTTATATGGATATCAGACAAATCATTTTATCTATACAGTATCTGATATTTCCATTTACTATTATTCATCCAAAACAGCAGCATTAAATAAAGATTCAACACAATTATTAGGTTATAAAGCAGTGACAGGAAATAATGATTATCAAGTTGGAAATATCAATCATGGAAATTTAAGACGTATCACCAAATGGAAAATAGCATCTGATAGTACAGGAACATCATCCAGAGCAAAGGTTTATGCAAATGGAGTTTATTTAAACGGATCTGGAAATCCAAATTATTATATGTATCCAGCTAAATTCAAGAGACCATTGACAGCAAATATAGCATTATTGCAAAGTCTCACAATTGTATCAGTATGGGATGGTTTTGAATATTATACACAAGTCGCGAATCGATATGGATTCCCTCGACTTGAATACTCAGATTATCGAACTTACTATTTTCAATAAAATAGGTTTAAATTTATAAAATGAATTTTTATGAAAGATTTTTTTCATAAAAAGAGTAAAATGAAAAATTAAAAATATTTGGATTTGAAGATTTCAAGATCTTCCGTTCCCATCGATAAGTTACAGAGAGCACATACACATTCCAAATTCATCAAATTGTCACTTCCACCATTTTTTACTGCTGTTTTGTGACCACAATGAAATTCATGATAATTAATCTTTGTGGAACAGACATAACATTTTCCTTCCAAAGTATCCATTCCCATTTTTCTTTCCCATAATGCTTTTTTAACAGCTTTTGGAAGTTGTTTCCGACCATCTTTATTCTCAGGTTCATCTTTTTTATGAATCAAATAAGATACATACAATCCACCCTTGTTTTTAATGGTTGTGTAGTTTCCAATATCTTTATCAAAAAGATATTTCTTCGTCTCTTCATTCATTAACTCCATCTTTTCAAGAATGACATCGGATGTAGATCCTTTAAAACGTTCCATCAGAAATTTAACAAATGAATCAAGATTGATATTTGGGAATTTGGGACGAGCTGAATGAGAAATATGTCCTTTGTATTTCTCAATTACATACTCTTTGAGACGATCAGAAGTATCCATCTCGGTGATCTCTAAAACTAAATCTTTGGTATCAAAATGATTATTTAGCTGAATGAAATATTCACGGAATTCTTCAATGGTTGAACACTTTTTATAAATCACAGTGATTTTAAAATCGGTTTTGCTTTCATCATAAAAACGTTGATATGCCATGTAACGATGTTGTCCATCCATGATATAATAATCATTTTCCCATTCAGCAATATGAATTGGATTGAGATAATACAATTCACCTGTTTTTTTGAGATAGGAGACGAGAGAATCATGGAAATAAACAACGCGCTCTTCTTGATAACTACGCTGAATCTTTGGGATTTTTGGAGAATGGGAAAGGAGGAATGCAAATGACATCAAAAAGAAAGATGTTGTAGAATTGAGTTTGACTTCATCACTCATGTTTTAGACTTTTCTTCTTTTTCAATCTTTTTTTTTATATTGGATCTTTTTGTTAAAATGAAAAATGTATTATAAAAGATGTTTGGTGCCTCCGCTACGCTACGGGTATGATTTTTCTATTCGGCAAACGCTACGCTTATTGCCTCCAGAAAAATCATGTTAAACCGGCTCACTACGTTCGCCGGTGCGAAAATTTGATCAAATGAAATCCAATATAAAGAAATCTCGACTTTCGCAACAGTCGGCAATAACCATCACTATATCAAGATTTACAAAAAAAGAAAAATTACAAAGAAGATGAATTTGTAAAAAGTAAAATAGTAAATTGAAAATTGCATCAGGTAATAAGCGAACAACCCGATTTCGCAAATAAAGTTAGCATGAAGCCTTCGGCTTCTGGCGCTTGGCCTAAAGGCCATGCAACAAATTTGTTTTTATAAAAAGTTTGCGCAAATGATCTTTCACTTTATGCGCATATCTTCCTATAAAGAAAGTCGTTGCCATCAGTCGCGAAAGATATTTTACAGAATTTGATCAAATGAAATTCAATATAAAGAAATCATGTTTTTTAAGTAGTGTTTAATTGATCAAATTATTTTTTGCCAAGAGAACCAGCGGGATGGTTCATTTTAAATTCGTCTTTGGTAACATCGGTTCTTGCATAAATCCCGATCATATCTAAAGTCATCATAAAAAGAGAACTTGAAATGGAAGGAGTCATTTGTATTTCATCTGCTTCTGTAATCGGTTGTAAGAGATATGAGAAATCAGAGAGTTTTTCCATTAGGCTATTTTGTTGAGCAATGAGGGAAATGGTAAAAATCTTTTTGTGAAAATGGTTTTTGAGATATTTGAGAATCCAAACAATCTCTTCGGTATTTCCAGAATTTGAGATGAAGATAATGATATCATTTTCTTTTAAAATACCAAAATCACCATGTGGTAAATTGGGTAAATCTAAATAGGTGCATGGTAAAGATAAAGATTGCCATGTGGATGCGGATTTCTTGCAGACATATCCAGATTTACCCATACCAGTGAGATAGACATGACTACAAGGATGACGATTTCGAATGATGACAGAGATATCTTCAATCGCTCTTTTTATTTCATTTCGATTCTTTTGAATTTCAATGGCATAATGATCAATCATAGAGAAGATATGAGCTTCATGTGCATGATGTTTGAGAGGAACGGCAAATCTCATTTCTGTTTCTAAATGAAAAGATTCCATTTTATAACATGATTTTGGATCAATTTTATCAAAATAGGCATATTCAGAAGAATTGATAAAAACAGGAATGATACTTTTCACTTGAAGGAGAGAATGAAGACCACGCATGCTATCTTCAAAACCAATTTTATGAGGATATTTTTCTTGAGGGAAATCTTGGAGAACGCGAAGATAACCTTCTGGATGAGGTTTTTTATGATGAATGATCTCTTTTGTATAAATTTTTGATGCTTTTTGTAAAATGGGAAAATCTTCTAAAAAGTGTTGAAGATGTTTCATAGAGGAATTGGTGACAATGACAAATTCTTTTTGAAGATGAATGATTCGAGAAAGGAAAGAATGCATTCCTTCACAAAAAGAGATCACATCTTTCTCACGAATCTTTTCACTATATCTCTTTTGTTTGCGTTGATAAAACTCTTCATAATTATCAAGTTTAAAATGATATTTTAGATAATATTTGAGTTCTTGAAGATCAATCGAATGAGCAACTTTTTCATATTGATGATAAGTAAAATCATCCATGATATTTTGAGAATGAAGTAAATTTCTCTCTTCTAACATTTCATATAAAACTTCACAATAAGAGGAGTAATGAAGCGGTTCTGTGTTCATGATGGTTCCATCAAAATCAAAGATGTATAAATCAAAATCATATAAAGATAAATATTTCATTTGACTATTATTTTGAAATAAGTTTATTTTCAAAATGAAAAAACGAAAAAAAAGTAGAAACAAAATGTGTAGTATCAATCATGATTTAAAAGCAATCTTCATTCATATTCCGAAGACAGCTGGAACTTTTCTTGCTGATATTCTTCATACACATTATGGTTTTAAAAAATATTATATCAAACGTCCTGATCATCTTCAATTCACAGGTAAAATGGATGGTTCTGTAAAATGCCATGAGAATTTTATTCATGGAACATTGATGTATTATAAAACATCTCCATATTGCAATAAAAAAATGGGAATGACACCAGAAAAATGGGATGAATATTATAAATTCTGTTTTATACGAAATCCATATGACAAAATTGTCTCTGGATGGAATTATGTTGCACAGAAATTTCCATTTGATCAATTTATTCAAAAACCAAAACAAAAATCGTGTTGGGATTATTGGCATGTTTTTATGCCACAAGTGCGTCATATTGTGAATGAGAAGGGAAAGATTGGAGTAGATTTTATTGGACGTTTTGAGCATTTAGAAGAGGATTTTGGTAAAATCATAAAACATTTGAATTTGATAGAACGTCCTCTTTCTGAAAAGAAAAAGAATGCAAGAAATCATCTTCCTTTTCCCATTTATTATAAAAATCAAGATATCTTAGATCGTGTCAATCAATTACTTCAAGAAGATTTTACTCTTCTTCAAGATTATTATCCAAAAATAAATACTACCCGCGAACTCTACTCTTCGTCTTCTTCATCCTCTTCTTCGCCCTCATCTTCCTCTTCATCATAAGATTGAATATCTAATTCTTTTTGAACCATTTCATCATAATGAATATACATTTCATAAAGAAACATATACATTTGATTTAAATAATTATGAATAAAATCATGATGATATGTGATAACACCTATACTTTCACGACGTGCTTCATCATACACAGTACTAATATTCCTTTTAATCATTTTTTTACTTTTTCTACAGAAATCTATTTTGATTTCTTTAAATTGAATTCGGATCATCAAAATTGTGTTCTGAATTTCCACTGGGTTCAGGATTTGTATAATAAGCAGGTCGATGGATGGTGTGATATCTTGCTAATTGTGTTTCGACAATCTCTTCACCCAGTGGATCTACTGTAGGAACTGTAGAATTTCCAAAATAATCAAAATACTTATTAAATTTTTGATAAATGCGTTTTGCTACTTCAGGATGAATAGAATAGGTTTTGAAAAGAAAGTAACGATACGATGTGTGAATATTATTCATGGAATAGAAGAGAAGAAAGTAAATCATAAATTGTTGTGTAAATGGAATTTCCACAGAACTCTTTTGAATGATTTGATAAGATTTATTAGCTAATTGGAAATTTTGATAACCCATATAAGCAAGATAGACAAGAATGATTTTATCCCATGGATCTATATTTCCTTCAAGGAGTTCATTTTTGATATACTGAACATCATTCCAATCTTCTTGAAAGAAATTTGTATTGTTTTCAAATTCCATTTTGTTGATTTATTCTTTTTTTAATCATTTTCTTTATATTCATTTAATCAAAATCTCTTGAGACTGATGAATGTATTTAGGAGTATAGGTGCCATCAAGACGATCAGAAGGAATTTCAAAATCATGTGTGACAAGTGGAGGATTGGCATAAAAGACTTTCATTTTGCTAAATGAATCACGAATTTGATGATCATACATTTTCATAATTCCGTTCCAACGGATCTCTTTCAAAATTTGATTTGCACCTCTTCGTGAGACAATATAGGCAAAAGCACCAGCATTGCAATTATGATGGATCTGTTTTGCTTTGAGAAGAGAAGGTGAGAATCTTTCTCCACAGATACGTGTTCCTCCTAAAAATAAAAGATCAAAATCAGTTTGTTTTTCTTTAAGTTCATTATAAATTTGATTCATTTTAGGAATGAAATCAGTAGAGATATTGACATCATCTTCTAAGATGAGAGCTATTTGCTGGTCTGTTTGTAAAAAGGTCTCTAATGCTTTCATATGTGAAAGAAAACAAGCGATGGTTGTATCTTTCATTTTGGGTGATTTGATCAAATGGGAATATTCAGAACGATCAAGTGTTTTGCCTTGAACAGCATCGATGCGATGACATTGAAGATGGAGAGATTGGCATTGTGAATTCATTTTATGAAATCTGTCTTTGCTATCTTTTAAATTGATAAAATAAATGGGGATATGAGAAGGGTGTGGAAGTGAATCAATCGAGAAGGAGTTTGAATGGAAATAGAGAGAACAGATGAGAAAGAGAATAAAGAGTAAGATAGAAAGATAGAGGAAAGTTTTAGTATGGAATGGAAAGGATTTCATTTCTATTGTTGGTGTGGATTTGTTTTTTTATGAAATGAAACTTGGCACTTAGCATTTTTTGTTTTTTTTTTGGTTCTTTACAATGTTAGACTCTTGCAACATGTCTCCTTGGAGAACATCTCCCAACAAAGGGTTGATGTGTGGTTCTCACTCTCTGTAGGAATTACCTACTTGGTGTGGGAATCAATGATCTTGTGCAGAGATCCCCGCATATAGACAACAGTCGTCTGCATCAGACCGGCCTGATGGCGTGAAGCGCGGGGTGCGCGTCTATCACCTATCACAGGACGACACACGTCGAGGATTTCATTGAAAACCGGTTCCATGTAGTTAAGGGCTACGACGGCTTTGCCACGAACATCACTATCATCATACTTGGTGGGGTCGTTTAGGACTTCTATGGCCCAGTGCATGTCCCCATTGTAAGAGACACCGTAAGCACTGAGGAAGAGTGCCAACGCATCGCCGTTTTTGGCGTGCTTGAGCTCATTAAGAAGCCCGACGAGGTTTTTAGTTTCAGGCACAGGAAATACCATTTTGGTGGTTGTGTTTAACCGGTACAATATCTTTAAAAAATTTATAAAAATTTGAATAAAAAAGCTATCATCTTTTTTCTTTTTTAAAAATAAATCATCTTTAAATAATTAAGCACTTAGCATTTTTTGTTTTTTTTTCAGCCATCCCAAACATGGATTGACCTAAGAGCTCTCGTTGTTGTACCAAGCCAATATCATGTTGAACTTGTTACAATACTCGGAGTCATTGTCGATGCCAAAGGCCTGAATTACGCCAAGCTTGGTCTGTAACGCCTCGAGCAGGTTCTCGTGCTCGTTTATGACATAGCGCCATTTACCTTCCAACAACATGTTGTAGATCATGTTGTAGTAGAGGTCAAAAGACAAAAGGTCCGAATCAGAGGAGATAACATCGATCATGATGTTGATAGTAATCTAATATATTTGAAAATAAAAATAAAAGGATAAGCTGTCAACTTTTTTATAAAGCAGATGGATAAGATTTTACTTTCGCCTAAGGATCTCAGTAACAGTGTCTCGTCCTAAATGATGCAATAAAGCATTAAATACTTTGACTGCAATAACACGCTCCTTGGTTGATGCATCGTTGCGCATACCAAGACGCATGATAATTCCGAGTGCTTTCTCGGGATTACTTATGGCAACACTGTCTTCTCCAATAAGGTTCTCGACAATCACGCGAGCGATATCCTTGCGATTCATATTTCCTGAATGGGGGAGTAGAAGACGTCTTGCCTTTTTGTGATAATATATGATATAAAAAGTAAAATTTAGATATTTACTCATGTCAGTTTTTTATAAAGTATTGAATCCCATTTAGGAATAGAATTCCTCTCCATATTCCTTTTCCTCTTCCCAAGTGAAAGTTATTACTTGGGAGGAGGAAGAGAATACCTCTTCCCAAGTGAAGGTCATCACTTGACCGGTATTCTCGTGAATGGCTCGTAGTGGGTTCGAGGGATCCGGTCGATAACCCTCATAACGGCCATTAGGTCCAGGCCTCTTCTTAAGCCAGCGACGCACCCTCTCATGAAGGGACGCGGTTGGAGCAGGAGGAGCAGGGGGGCGAATGTCTTCAACACAGACCATGTTGGATTTGGTTTTGATGCTATACATATTCATTTTTATGATTTGATAGATGTTTTTTCAGTTTTTTTATAAAAATCTTAAGATTTAATTCATCTCATCACGAAGACGAGCCATCACATCATCAAATGCAGATCGCCAAATAGTGATTTCATTACTACGTTGAGTAGTCTCAAGACGAACTTGGATTTTTCCAAGATAATTTTCGAGAGAATCAATGAGATTCTTCTCTTGGATATAGGCTATATTATTTTGATTCAAATAATGATGGATAACACGTAAAGTGGTAGCGAAATCTCGTAAAGGATCAAAACCGGGATAAATAGGTAGATAACCTTGGAATTCACCATCTTCATTGAGAAGTTGTCCAGAAATGACATATTGTCCCATCACTGTATAAGAGTCATACATCGTCGGATGAGATTGCATTCTTTTGTTTTTTGTAGGGAATAGATAAATAGAAGTTTAGAGATGATTTACTTCACTTTTTTATAAATAAGAATTGGGCACTTTAAAGAAATTAAGATTTGTTTTTGAATTATGAAAGATTGGTCAAAGACTACTAACCCGATACTGTAGGGGTTTTGTCTGCAATCAGTTTTGCCGCATTCGAGGTTCAATACCTCACAGAGCGCCATTGTTGATTTGTGCTGTTATCTCAGACCCGTGATTATTTGCGCACGGGGACGCTGGATTTTTGTTGGGTATCTTCCCCACCGCTTAGTTGCGCGCGGTCGCTTGATTTTCTGGGTTGGGAACAAAGTCTTATCCCATTGGCTTATCCTGCCAAGGCAATTTTAGATGGTTTTGCCAACGATTTTTTACACGCCACCACGGCGAGAGGGTAAATGTACAGGGCAATGACGACTGGGAAGTGCGATTACGCGAGGGCATCTAATGAGCGCCAATACCAAGTCGCGAGAGCGAATCATCGCGAGGGGTAGGCGCAGGGGGGAGCCGGCCATGGCAGGCGGACAACCGCAGGCAGGGCGCCGGCCGTGAGGCCAACACAAAGTGCCTGCAGAGGCGGTCGCGTGGGTCAGGGGACCAGACGCTTAGGCGGAGCCAGCACCGGCAGAGCCGTCACCAGCGGGGGCGTCGGCGTCGTAGTCGACGATGCAGAGCTGGGTCGATCCAGCCCCGACAGCCGCCACGGCGAACCGCGGAGGAATCACTCCACCGAACACGGTGCGGATGACGGTGGGGAAGGTATGGTGCGTGAGCATGCCACGGGCACCATCGACAGCCTCCTGCATGTAGTCAGCAAGCTGGATGGGCACGCCTGCGAGACGGCTCATGTCGAGCGTCTTCTGGAGGATGGCCATGCACACACGGTAGAGGCGAGGATCCACCTTAGCCAAGGCACGGAGCTCGCCGGTGGCGAAAATGATCTTGACACCGGTGGAGTTGTTGAAAACCAGCAGGTAGAGCTCGTTGTGGGGGATCTCATCACCCTCATGAACGGTCTTGGCTTGGTTGATGAGCTGTGCTTGGTCAGTTTTCCTGTATTCCTTGGGGACGACCGCACCGTTCACAGCTTCAGCCTTACCGGTGCCCATGTCTAAGGCCGGCTGTCCATCCTCGGGAGCAGGTGTGGTGTAGATGTAGGTGGGGTGTCCCTCCTCGACACGCTCGGGGTGCAGGACATTGATGTTGCTGTCATGGCAGGCCTTGTTGATCGCCCGACGCAGGTGGTAGGGACCAACAAGCTTATTGTCGGTCGGCTCTACGGGACCTTCGGGTCCACGAGCAGCTGCACCGGCATCGACGACAACGGTGGCACCCAGTTCAGCCAAATTGGCGATCTGTTGGTGCAGGAGATCCTCGTCACGCATCTTACCGGTTTCACGGTTAAAGTTGGACGTCAGGGCACCAGCGTCGCACCCAGAGAAGCACCAGGCGGTGAAGGGACCGTGGGTCACTGTCTTGCCGGTGATGGGGACAGGGGCAGGGGGGTGGCGCTCCCAGAGCTCGGAGGCACCGCCGTTGCCACCACCACTGCCCTCCTCGCGGAGGGGCTTGGTAGGAGCGTCGGGGGCATTGCCAGCGTCAGCACCACCCGCGGGGGTGGGGGTGGCAGTCTGGGAAGCGATCCACGCCTTGAGCACACGATCATCCTCCTGCGCCTGCTCCTCAGGTGAGGGCTTGCGGGGGGGAGAGCGCGAGCGCGAGGGCGAAGTGCGACCCTTGACAGGGGACACGGGGGCGACCGCCGAAGCAGAGGCGAGACCCGAGGCGAAAAGAGCGACGCCAGCGAGGCCAGCACTGGCGAGGCCAGCGTCAGTCGCGGCCTTCACCGACATGGGGACACCAGAAGTGCCCTTGGGGGGGGAGGGGGAGCGCGCAACCTCCAAGTAGGAGGGGCGACCAGTAGTAGCAGGAGCAGGAGCAGAAGCGGACATCGTTTGATAGATGGAGAGTTGAACCGTCTAAGACTTGTGCTAATGAGCTGTGCTTAGACGAGGCTCATTATTATAGAAAAAAAAAATCAGAAAAAAAAAGCTGTCAGATTTTTTTGCAAATAAAAAAATCATGAAGTTTGCAATGCAAATCAATTCATCTTTTTTGTTTGTAAAAATATAGAATCAGTCAATATGAAAACATCTCTTTCAGTAAAATGATTCTTGATGAATAAATGAGATAGTAAGAATAAAGTGCTAAAGTGCCCAAATCATTATTTTTTATAAGGTATGTCAATTACAAGAGCTAATCTTAGAAGCTTTTTACTTTTGTACGCAACTTTTTAACCTCTTCACTAAGAGAATGTAGCTCTCCATACTGGACCAAATGGTGTGTCTCAGCAAGCACGAAGAGCATCTTGTAATAAGAATAGGTGACATAATTCTTGAGAAGACTTTCTGTCATATATGACACCCCCTCCTCATGAGTGATTTGGGGTAATTCAGGAAGAGGATCTCCAGTCTGAGTGCGTACGCCCCTCTCAACCAGCATAGCTCGTAAGGCCTTGCACATTTCTTGGAGCCTTTCATTCATCATGTCGAGCTGGAGTGGAACCGTAAGTTCAGCCATGTTTGATGGATGTAGGAATAGTATAAATAATGATAAATTCGTTTTGATAAAAAAAGCTATCAAATTTTTTTTATAAAATGTGAATGAAATCAAACAATGAGATCAACCCATCCATGTGCACCATTCGGGTTGCATCTTTCACAGCGACAAGTCCAAGACTGCACAACAGTGGTCCAATGAACTCGATCAACAATGTCGAAGAGTAAAAGCAAATCTGTAGTCATTTCCAAAGAACGATTCTCTCCATCAAATACATGATAAATATGGCTCCAAAGACGTGAATATATGGTTTCATGTTCAGGATGATGATATTTTAGGATGTGTAAAGACACCATGGTAAAATAATGAAACTGAACATGTCCATAATGTCCATGTGTATGATATATATGATTGATATATCTTCGAAAGAGACCACGCGAAGATGGTGGTCTAACTGCCAAAGTATCATGTATGATGGGTTGATAAACAGGAGCATTATTGGGAAAATGAAGAGCGACACGATCCAAAAATTGCTGAATCACTTCAGCATGAGTTGGATAGATTCGAACAATATCACGAATCAAATTACCCACACGAGCAATATTGACAGCCGACAAATCAATACCAATTCTGGTATAACCGTAGTTATCAAATGTGTGTTGTGCAATGATAGTATTGATATCTCCAAAATAAACACGGGCATCATTACACGTGAAAATAGCATAAGATGGAGATTGGAACAATCTCTGCAATAGATCCCTATATACAGCTGGAATAAGATCCATGTCGCCAATTGTAGGGATTACGTGAATATCAGACATTTGTGTCTTTTTTGTGAATTTATAATCTAAAAATAGGTTTTTTAAATAGATTTTGTCAGTTTTTCTGGCAAGTCTCTGACTTGTGAAAAACTCGAGACTTTGCAAAGTTGTCAGTTTTTATGGCAAGTCTTTGACTTGCGAAAAACTCGAGACTTTGCTTTGTAAAGTTGTCAGTTTTTTTGAAGACAAAATGATCTAAAAAGCAATATAAAGAAAATCATTGAAAGAGAGAATAATAAAAATGGCGAATCAAATTCCATCGGTAAGTTGGTATCAAACACCAAGGAATGTGTATCTGGAGTTTCTTCTTCCAGATTCAAAAAATGTAATTGTGGATTATGAGACGGATCCTGAAAAGGGTGAGTGTAGCACTCTTCTTTTTGAAGCAGATGCGAATCAAAAGCATTATCTGATCTGTGTAGAGCTTTTTGCCCCTATTGTAGAAGAGGAGAGCACTCATCTTCGCATGGAAAATAAGATCAAAGTGATGCTAAAGAAGAAGCGAGAGGATGAAGAGTGGTCGCGTATTCCGAAACAGAAAGATCAATATAAGAATGCATTTAAAGTGGATTGGAGTAAAATGGAAGATGATGAACCGGAAGAGGATGCAGATATGGAGAGGATGATGAAACAGATGCAAATGCAACAGATGATGCAACAGATGGGAGGTGGAATGCCAGGAGAACCGCGTTATGAGGGAGGTTGGGAGCAGATGTTTGAGAAGATCAAAGAGAGACAAGATCCGAATTTTGTAGATCACATCCCAGGTGATGAAGAGGAAGATGAAGAGTATGTAGGAAGTGATGATGAAGAGATCGACACTTCAAACTTTTCACCGGAAGATCATGCCAGAATGCAAGCGATGGCACAACAAGTGCAGGGAGATGATGGGGAGATTGACATGGCGCGTTTTGAAGAGGTGATGAAAGGGATGAAGATGGAAGATTTTCAAGGATTGATGAGTAAATTAAGTCCTGAGCAGATTAAGGATATGATAGGAGAGGAGGAAGAAGAATAAAAATCTTGATTGAATGTAGAAAGATGCCAAAGAAGTTAAAATTACTTTTTACAGAGAAGAATATGCATATGTCGAAACATGTAGAGAGAGATGCGACACATGGTGGAGTGTCGATGTTTCAAAATCTTTTATCGCGTTTGGAAGAGAAGATGTTTTTAAAAAAGAAGAATACAAAAAACACAAAATACAAATTTATCAAAGCGAGTGAAAGTAAAGAAGTGGCGATGAAAGGTGGAAGTGTGCAAGATCTTCTTTTTCCTGCTGGACTTTCTGCAGCAACATCTGCTTTGGCACTTGCTACAGCTCAACATGCTATAAAAAAGAAGTATGGAAAGAAAAGAGCATAATATATATATTTTGATAAAATGGAATTTAAAGAAAAGAATTCTTTAAAATGGAAAATGAAAATGTTTATTTGAGGAAACAGGGATAATTATATTTGACGATGCCATGGAAGATATTGTGAATACTTGTTTTGGTTGCAATCTCGATATTATTGCTATGTCCTAATTCTGTGCATATCATTTGATCTTTATAATCACTAAAGAGAATGGAGAGTAAGAAGAAGATGGAGATGACGGGAATGAAGAGAAGGAAGAAGATACCGACGACCCAAAGATAAGAATCTGTCATTTCGCGATAAGCAAAAAGATAAAGTGAAATGACAATGAGAATGAGGAAAAGGGGGAAATAAATGGTAAAATATTGATAAACGAGTCGATTATCCATATCTTTGACAAATGGTTTATCTTTTTCTTCTAAATATTTTTCACCTTTGATTAAATAGTTAAAAGAGGGAGATGAAGCGATCACGATGATGGGTGGTAAGAAGACAGCTAAGAATATGCCAAATTTAAGAGGGAAGTTTCTTTGAATATCGAGTTGAGTCCATTCAAACCATCTGACAATATAATAAACAAGAAGAGGAAGAAGAAGAATAAGTGATTTAGAAACAAGTTTGCCATATTGAGCATGAGCTTCGACAGAAGGTGATTCATCAATTTTGCTTACTGTATTTGGGTTATTGTAAGGATTGACATTTGGATTTTGTTGAATGGATTCGAATAAGTTTTGATAAAGATAGTTGCGCATGAGATTGAGGAGTAACATGGAGAAAGCAACACCATAGAGGATGAAGAGAATGAGATATGAATAGGATGTGAGTCCATAGAAGCGTTTTCCATTTGCAACAGGACAATCGAAATAGAGTGGTTGGAAATGTTGATCTAATGAATGAGTAATATTGAGAATGCGATTACGAACAGCATGATCACCATACTTTTCACCACCTTTTCCAGGATATGAGAAGATTTGCATACGAATACTATTTAAAAAATAGAAAGCAATCAACATACAAAGAAGAGTATAGAAATAGAAAGTGACACCACTGGAAGTATAATCAGATCTTAATTTTTCAGTATTAATGGAGAAGGATTTATCACCTGTATTTGGAGTATTTTTTTTACTCATCGAATACCTCTACTCTTTACATAGAGATATTTTCAACATCCTTTTTACTTTCATTTCTTTATATTAAAGTCATTTTATCAAATTCAAAGTATTTAAAGAAATGAGATTTGAGATTCTTTATATTGGATTTATTTGATCAAATTCAAAGTATTTAAAGAAATGAGATTTGAGATTCTTTATATTGGATTCATTTTGCAAAAATTACCTGTTTTTAGAAAGTTGGCTCCGTGAGGCCAAGGCCTCACTACGCCGCGCGACCCCCCGCAGGGGAGGGTCGCGTTCGGCATGGCCCGTAGGGCCTGGCGCCAGCGGACGAAGTCCGCATGCGAACGTAGTGAGCCTTTTTATCGGTTTTCCCGAGGCATAGGCCGAAGGCCTTAGCGCCCGAGAGGCGAAGCCTCTCTTGCGAAGTGAAACGAAGCCGAATAGGAAAACCATTCCTCTTGAGAAGAACGCAGTTCTTCGAACACAAAGAATTTTATCAAATTCAGAGTATTTAAAGAAATGAGATTCTTTAAATTGGATTTATAAAAAGTAAATTAATAGATATCGAAGAGACCGCATATAGTGAGGGCGATGAGACATATTCCATAACACCAAGCGATATAATAACCAGTAGCAGAACCGGATTTGAGCATATCGATAACATCATATATTCCGCCCATTTCTTGAATGGATACATTTGTATTTTGGGCAAGTGTAAAGAGATTGCACATAGATGAGAAGAAGAATGCTTTTAAGAATTGGTTATAGAAACCTTCACTAGAGGGAATATAAGCTTGATGATTGGAATCAGAAAAGGTTTTCAAACGGTATTCGAGATGAGATAGGAGATTAGAGATGAGTTCTTTGTTGCTATTAGGAGATTCATAAGCTTTTTCGAGGAAAGTAATGGCAAGAAGAATCATAGGAGTATATAGTTCAGCTTTCTTTAGATAGTTTTCAAAAGATGATTTGTTGATAGATGCATAAAGTAATGTGCCAATTTGCTCATAATTTTCTGGATTACAACAATCTACTTTTCTATCAGATGGAATTTTAACTTCTACAATACCTCTTTTTCCTTCTTCTGCTAAATCTTCATTTTGATCTTGTATTTTATTCATTTGATTTTCAAACTTTTTAATAAAAGCAGATGTATTAAATTTACTTTTACATCCTAAGTCAATAATTGAATTTAATGTAACCATTGATACATCAGCCATATTATCTAAAAACATATAATAAATATTAATTAAAGGATTTCGCGATATTGCAACATATTTGGCTTTATCATAAGATCGATGTAAAGCTTCTGTTGCTGGTGCTAAAGTCATTTGAGATGTTTGATCTTGTTTAAAGAATGATTTTATCCAATCTAACAAATTTCCAAATCCACGGAAATATGTATATATCATCATATAAAGAGTTGTTAATACTATTCCTGTAATAAATGCGGCATTAGATGGTGAACATAATCCCTTTGGATTATCTAATAGATCTTTTCCTTTAAAGATGCATGTTAAGACAAGAAGAGGAAAAGTGACAGATACATACACAATTAAGATGAAGATGACATATTTTAAGAACGAGATGATGAATTTGAGACGATTATAAAGTGAATATTTGCCAAAATTGGTTGCAAGATAAAGACCTAATGTTTCGAAACTTTCATCTAATACTGTTTTTAGTAATGCTGCTGAAATAGGAATTAATCCAGATGGTAAAGTGAAAAGAGGTATGACTGCTATCAATAAAGCTAATATGACATATCCCCAATGTTTTTTAAAGAATTTTAAAAAATCAGAAATACCACCACCTTTTAATTTAGGATGTAACTCAATGACTCCATAATCAGGAATATCCAAAGCATCACAACATAAAGATGAGTTAGCAGGTATGTGTTGTTTTAGATAAATAAAATCAAAATCGGAGATATCATAATCACGGATGGAAGATTCTAAAGATTGATAATGAGAAAAGATAGAATGGAAAGATTGATAAGGATGAACTTGAAGAGTCGTTTGATGTTGATCAAGTAGAATAGAAAGATGCATTTATAAACCTCTATTAAAGGATAAGAATAAAATAAATGGATCAATCCTAATAAACAAAATATATGAAATTGTTTAGTATTAAAATAAAAAAATTAACCAAAAATATTATTAAATTTACTCATCTTTTCACCTTCTTTCTTTTTAAAGATCTCTAAGAATTGAGGATTTTTACAAATATCACTTGCCAATTTACGCAATTCCGTCTCATTCTTCACAGGATGATTTTGAGAATGATAGAAGAGTAAATCAATTAATTCAACGGTAGTTGTATCAAAATTGGAACTTTGGTTTTTCCATACTTTAAACAATAAAGGAGAATTTGTCCAATGTAAGAAATTACTAATCCATGTATCATAAGTTGTCACATCTTGTCCTGCACTGACTAAGAAATCTTCAATCACTTGAAACATGGCAATCGATAACCAATTGACAGTTGCCCAATCATCTTGTCCAGAAGAAGATTCATTTTGCATAGAAAAGGAGGGATAAGTAGATTTCGATTCTTCTTGTTGACTACCACCTGTAAAAGCTTGTTTTTGCCAAGAGAAATTGAGTGAATTGACAAAACGAGGACATTTATGATCATTTTGTTGTAAATCACCTAAGACTTTGATCCACTTCTCTGTTGATTTTAAAGTCGCTTCTCTTTTAATATTGTCATAATTGACACGGAATATCGAATATGTTAAAAAGATACCAAGAACCAAAAAGAAACCAATAAACAAAGTCACTTTTTGAGAGAGACGATCATAGAATCCACCTGCTTTTGTTTTAGACGAAACAATCGAGAAGGCAATGATAAAAAGAATACAGAATGTAATAAAGATATTAAAATAATAATAAGTAAAATCAATCATTTCTAAAATAGAATCATAAAAAAATTCGGTAAAATTTGATTAATTCTTTCCACATCTTTTTAGATAAATGGATTTCGATACACCTTCTCCCACTCCCAATCTTTATATTCGTCCAAAGTTACTTACCAAAAACTTTATTCAAAAAATCGCGGATGAACAAAAAGTCCATGTTACCGAAATGAAAACAGGAATCCTTTCTAAAAACTTTTATGTATTTGTGGGAATCTTTATCTTTCTTGCTTGTATCTTTATGATTTATCGTTACTTTGAAAAGAAAGAGAGAGAAGAGAGAGAAGCAGAATATCAAGAAAGAAAATATCAAGAAAAACTGGAAAGAGAAAGAATTGCTCAAGAAGAAAGAATGATGGCTCAAAGAGAAATCGAAAGACAACGTAGATTAGAAGAAGAAGCGAGACGTATGGATACACCTGGCTCTGTAGGCCCTCCTCCTTCACAAATGCGTTCATTCGGTCAAAGAAGTGATGGATTAGAAGTGGAAGTAGATTATCCGGAAGTAGTAGAAGAAGCAATTGGAATTTCAGAATTTTCAGATGATGAAAATCAAGAAACTCTTCTTATCCGAAAATAAATATCTCTCTTTAATTTAGAAAAATGCCCTCAAAACGCAATAACAAAACAGGTGGTGCTCATGCCTACACTGAACAAATTGGAATGCTCAATCATCAAAAACCTGTAACCACTGTTACTGGACATGAAGAGAATAAACTCGGTTATCCTATTGCTTCTGCCATAGCTACAGGTGCTGGAAAGAAGAAACGCAAGACTACTCGTCGTCGTCGTTCTATGCGTGGTGGTGGAGATATTACAGGTCTCTCATCAACTTCTCTCTCAAATTCAGCTCCTATTATGGCTGAATCACAAAAGAACACCATTCCTCTGCATACTCTTGCATCACCTGATTGGGTAAATCAAGGACAGAAACCCGGACCTCCTCCTTATGCAGCAGATCTTTCAGTAGGAATTAATGAATATCAATTTGGACGCACTACTCCTAATAATCAATTTGTGGTAGCAACTGGACTTGTTCCTAAAGGACCTAATAATATTGAAATGATTGGAGCAGGAAAGAAGAAGAGACGCACTCGCAAGAAGAGCACGAAATCAACCACTAAGAAAGTGACAAATTCCGTAAAAAAGACAGGAAAAGTCATTTTTAATAAAACAAAAAGTGTAGTTACCACTGTCGGAGATGTGGTGATCAAGACAGTTCAATATGTGGGTAAAAAGACATCGAATGTAGTAAAGAAAGTGACTAAGAAATAAAGAGAATGAGTAGTTTTTGACATAAACTTTTTATTATGATTCTATAATAGAAAGATGGAGACAAATGAGATTCAAAAGATACCTGAGGAAGTGAATTTGGTAGATTTGTATAAAATGCAAGAAGAGATGAAAACAAATGAGAATTATGAGAATTATTTAAAATATTTAACAAGATATTTTCAAAAAGAAGAAGGAAAAGAGAAGAAATATCAACGATCTGAATCGAATGATGAAAACTTTTTATATAAATTGATTAATCGAAAAAATGAAAAGAGAGAGATTTTTATTGAACCTTCCAAATTTACAAATCTTTTTCAATATCAATATGAAGCGATTCAAGAGATAAATGAGATCTTATATGAGATATCTTATTTAATTGAAAATCGAGATAATATTACAGATGAAGAGAGAGGATATTTTGAAATTTTAAAATCAAATTATGCCATTTTGAAAAAACATAGAGATGAAATCAAAACCATCCAAACAACCATTACTGAACAACTTGATCAGATGTTTGATAAAAAATTGGCAAAGATCTTTGAATTGACCGTTGAATTGCAAAAAAGAAAAGAGATATTTGAAAAGATTGATTCATTTTTAACACAACAACAAAAGAGAGCGATTGCACAAGAATTGGCAAAAGAGAATCCTCAAAAAGATAAAAAACTTCTCAAATCTCTCTCCGAATTTCAAATCAAAGAATTTGGCAAAAAATTCCAAATCCCAAATCATGAAATAGAACTTTGGATGAATTGGATCATCTCTTCTTTCCAATATATCGTCATTCAACAAGAATTAAATACCATTGATAATAAAATTCGTGAAACGATGAAAGAATATGAAGAAGATATGAAACATTTCATGTATCAACCTCCTCAAATAAAAAAAAATAAATTATAAATATCCAATCTATCTTTTATTTCTATTTACCCAATAGAGAGAACCTAAATGTTCCCATTTACCGATTATATTGATATTCGTGCCTTTTTCATTTCACTCTTTTTAGGAATCTTGATCACTTATATTTTTGCTCCCCACAAAAAATATGTCATCGCGTATCCAAATCCCGATAATGCAAATGAACAAATTTATGAAAGTGAAAAGAAAGATTCTTGTTTCAAATACCAATCTAAAGAAGTCTCATGCCCTCAAGATCCAAATCTCATTCAACAAACCGGAATGCCATCACCCACCTCCGAAGAAAACGATGTCGTCCTCAAAACCCTTCGCTCCGTTCTCAAACACGATTCTTAATCATATTTACCCTATTTAAAGAAATCTGGTTTCTTTATATTGAAATTTATTTAATCAAATTCAAGGTATTTAAAGAAATGTGATATTGTGATTCTTTATATTGAAATTTATTTAATCAAATTCAAGGTATTTAAAGAAATGATATAGTGATTCTTTATATTGATTTCATT
>JACCDI010362946.1_pt1 | contig 53914 bp, 52 predicted proteins | sample 7442791 | NCBI WGS metagenome assembly JACCDI01 (sample SAMN15323434, study PRJNA562643) | freshwater metagenome | isolation source: river surface water | place: USA:Blue River Watershed | collected 2017-08-15 | reverse complement strand
TGCGCAAGCTGCTCGAGGGCTAGCGCGACGCGCCGCGTCCCTCGAGTTCGCGGTGGCGGCGCAAGGTGGTCCACTGCCCGCCAAACCGGGCCGCGAGTTTTTCCACCAGGTACACCGAGCGATGCTGACCGCCGGTGCAGCCCAGAGCCACCGTCACATAGCTGCGGTGGTCGCGCGCCAGGGCGGGCAGCCAGGTGGCGAGAAAGCCCTCGATGTGCGCGTACATCCGTCCGACATCGGCTTGTGCCTCGAGGAAGGCCGTGACCGGGCCGTCGGCGCCGGTGAGATCCCGCAGGCCGGGCTCGTAATGCGGATTGGGCAGCATGCGCACGTCGAAGACGTAATCGGCATCCACCGGGATGCCGCGCTTGAAGGCGAAGGACTCGAACACCAGTGTCAGCTGGCTGCCCGGCGCGGAGATCAGTGACTTGACATGGGCCTGCAGCTGCGCGGGCCGGATTACGCTGGTGTCGATGATGTGGGCCCGCTCGCGCAGGTCGGCCAGGAGCTCGCGTTCCAGTTCGATGGCGTCGACCAGCGCGTGGTGCAGGTCGGTGGTCTCGGTGGCGCCCTGCACCAGCCCGGACAGCGGATGCCGCCTCCGGGTCTCGGAAAAGCGCCGCACCAGCGTGTCGGTGGTCGACTCCAGGAACAGCGAGCGCACGGTGATGCCCCGCTGCGCAAGCTCGGCGAGATGCGCCGGCACCTGGGGCAGGGATGCGGCGCTGCGCACGTCCATCGCGATGGCCACGCGAGTGGCGGCCGCCTGCTCCTCGAGGTTGACGAAGGACAGCAGCAGTTCGGGGGGCAGGTTGTCGACGCAGTAGTAGCCGGCGTCCTCCAGGGCGCGCAGGGCCACCGACTTGCCCGAGCCGGACATGCCGGTGATCAGGACCAGTTCCAGCCCCTGGGGCGTGGCGGGTGGGGGCGCAGCCGTGTCCGGGTTCATGGGGCCGCACCGTCGCCCAGCATTTCCTTGGCATGGGCCAGGGTGGTGCCGGACAGGCGTTCCCCACCCAGCATGCGTGCGACTTCGGCCACGCGCTGCTCGCCGGTGACCGGCGCCACGCTGCTGGAGGTGCCCTTCGCGTCGGCGCGCTTGGCCACCACGAGGTGGTGGTCGGCGCAGGCGGCCACCTGGGGCAGGTGGGTGACGGCCAGCACCTGGCGGTCGCGGCCCAGTTGCTTCATGAGGCGGCCCACGGTCTCGGCGACGGCGCCGCCGACGCCCGAATCGACCTCGTCGAAGATCAGGGTCTGCGCGCTGCCCAGTTCGCTGGTGGTGACGGCGATGGCCAGCGCAATGCGTGAGAGCTCACCGCCCGAAGCCACCTTGCCCACTGGGCGCGGCGTGCTGCCGGCGTGGCCCGCGACGAGGAAGGCGACGTCCTCCAGCCCGTGCTGCGCCGGTGCCGCCAAGGGCTCGAGCGAGACCTCGAAGCGGCCGCCCTGCATGCCCAGGCCTTGCATGGCCAGCGTGATGGCCTTGGCCAGCTTCGGAGCTGCCTTGGTGCGGGTCTTGGACAGGGCGCGCGCTTCAGCCAGGTAGGCCTCGTGCGCCTTGCGCTCGGCGGCCTGCAGCGCGTCGAGGTCGGCTGCCGAATCCAGGCGGGCGAGTTCTTCCTTCCAGCCGGCCAGCAGCGCGGGCAGCTCGGACGGCGTGCGCTTGTAGCGGCGCGCCAGCGACATCCACAGCGCCATGCGCTCGTCGAGTTCGGCCAGACGCGCCGGGTCCAGGTCGGTCTTGCGCAGGTAGGTGTGCAGGGAATGGGCCGCATCCTCGGCCTGGGCCAGGCTGGAGGCGATGACCTCGGCCAGGGTCCGGAACTCGGGTTCGAGGTGCTCCTGGGCCTGCAGTGCGGCGCAGGCCCGGGTCAGGGCGCGGGTGGCCCCGCCATCGTCGGACTCGAGCGCGTCGACCGCCTGCTGCGCAGCGTCCAGCAGGCTCTGCGCGTGGGCCAGGCGCGTGTGGCTGGCGTTGAGGTCGTCCCACTCGTCGGCCCCCGGGGCGAGCTTGTCCACCTCGCCGATCTGCCAGGCCAGGCGCTCGCGTTCGCGCTGCAGGGTGTCCTGGGCCGCCTGGGCGTCGGCCAGCGCCTTCTGGGCGGCACGCCAGGCCTGCCAGTGCGTGCCCAGGGCCTGTGTGCTGGCGCCCGCGTAGGCATCGAGCAGGTCGCGCACGGCTTCGGGACGGGTGAGGCTTTGCCAGGCGTGCTGGCCGTGGATGTCGACCAGGCGGTCGCCCGCCTCTCGCAGCTGCGTGGCGGTGGCCGGGGCGCCATTGATCCAGGCGCGGCTCTTGCCCTGGGCATCGATGCTGCGTCGCAAAAGCAGGGTGTCGCCGTTTTCGAAGCCGGCTTCTTCCAGCCAGGACGCGAGCCCGTTCGGGGTGTCGAATTCGGCGCTGAGGTCGGCGCGGGCTGCGCCCTCGCGCACGGCCCCGGCATCGGCGCGCGCGCCCAGGGTCAGCTGCAGGGCGTCGATCAGGATGGATTTGCCTGCGCCCGTTTCGCCGGTGAGGACACTGAAGCCGGCAGACAGGTCCAGGTCCAGTTCGCGCACGATCACGAAATCGCGCAGGGTGATGCGGCGCAAGGTCATGACAGCCCCCACGCTCGGCACTGCGTGTCCTTCGCTGCCCCCCGAGGGGGCGCGAGCTTGCTTGGGGCGGCCCGGCGCTGCGCTCTCATGGCTTCCTCACGCGCCCCCCTCGTTCCAGTGCATCTTCTGGCGCAGGGTGTCGAAATAGCTCCAGCCTTGCGGGTGCAGGAAGCGTACCTGGTGCTCCGAGCGGCGCACGGTGATGCGGTCGCCGTGCAGGAGCGATGCCAGGGACTGCATGTCGAAATTCGCGCTGGCGTCGCGGCCTGCCACCAGCTCGATGCTGACCTCGCCGGCGTCATTGACCACCAGCGGGCGTACCGACAGGCTGTGCGGGGCGATGGGCACGAGCACCCAGCCCGGGTTGGACGGGTGCAGCAGGGGGCCGCCCGCCGACAGCGCGTAGGCGGTGGAGCCGGTGGGCGTGGCCACGATCAAGCCGTCCGCCCGCTGCTTGGCCACCAGGTGGCCGTCCACCTCGACCCGCAGTTCCACCATGCCGGACGTGGCACCGCGGTTGACGACGACGTCGTTCATGGCCAGGGCATCGAAGACACAGCGCCCGTCACGCAGCACGCGGGCGTGCATGAGGCTGCGCCGGTCTTCGTCGTAGGCGCCCAGGAGCATGGGCGCCAGCGCCGCGCGGTAGCCGTCCAGGGGGATGTCGGTGATGAAGCCCAGGCGCCCCTGGTTGATGCCGATCAGGGGCACGTCGTAGGGAGCGAGCCGGCGGCCGATCCCCAGCATGGTGCCGTCGCCGCCGACCACCAGGCCCAGGTCGCACGCGGCACCGATGCCGGCGACATCCAGCGTCGAATGCCCCTGCATGTCGGCGTGCAGGGCGGTTTCGCGTTCAATGGCGACTTCGCAGCCTTGCGCGGAGAGGAACTGGGCAATATCCTCCAGGGCCGCGCGGGTGCTGCCGCTGGCCGCGCCCGAGGCCGGGTACTTGCCAATCAGCGCGACGTGGCGGAATTGCGAAGTCATTTGTAAATTACATCATTAAAATCCCGCCAAAGCTGTCCAACATGCTCGATGACCGTGCCAAGTTGTTGTTGAAAGCCCTGGTCGAGCGTTACATCGCCGACGGGCAGCCGGTGGGCTCGCGCACCCTGTCACGCGCCTCCGGGCTGGAGCTGTCGCCGGCCACCATCCGCAACGTGATGTCCGACCTGGAGGAGCTGGGCCTGATCGCCAGCCCGCACACCTCTGCCGGGCGCATCCCTACCGCCCGCGGCTACCGCCTGTTCGTGGACACCATGCTCACCGTGCAGCGGGAGGGCCTGCCCTCGGCCAGCCTCGCGCCCGACCAGCCCCAGCGCGTGATCGCCAACGCGGCCCACCTGCTGTCCAGCCTGTCGCAGTTCGTGGGGGTCGTCATGGCGCCGCGGCGGTCGTCGGTATTCCGCCACATCGAATTCCTGCGCCTGTCCGAGAAGCGCTATCTGGTGATCATCGTGTCGCCCGAGGGCGATGTGCAAAACCGCGTGGTCTTCACCGAGGCCGACTACACCCAGACCCAGCTGGTGGAGGCGGCCAATTTCCTCAATGCGAATTACGCCGGCCTGGCGATCGAGCAGGTGCGCGAGCGCCTTCAGGGCGAAGTCGAGCAGTTGCGCGCCGAGATTGCGCAATTGATGCAGGCGGCGGTGCAGGTCACCTCGGAAGCCTTGAACGACACCCAGGATGACGTCGTGATCTCCGGTGAGCGCAATCTGCTGGCCGTGAGCGATTTTTCCAGCGACATGTCGCACCTGCGCCGCGCCTTCGACCTGTTCGAGCAGAAGACGCAGCTGATGCGATTGCTCGACATCTCCAGCCAGGCCGAGGGCGTTCGCATCTACATCGGCGGGGAGAGCCAGGTGGTGCCGTTCGAGGAGCTGTCTGTGGTGAGCGCACCCTACGAGGTCGACGGCCAGGTGGTGGGCACGCTGGGCGTGATCGGCCCCACCCGCATGCCCTATGACCGGATGATCCAGATCGTGGACATCACCGCCAAGCTGGTGTCCAACGCGCTGAGCCACCACAAATGAGTCCGCTTGCCGGCGGCACCGGGCACTAGAATTCCCGGCGGGGGGCGTTAGCTCAGTTGGTCAGAGCAGGGGACTCATAATCCCTTGGTCGCTGGTTCGAGCCCAGCACGCCCTACCAGTCATCCGGGACAGACTTGCTCTGTCCCGTTTTGTTTTCGGATTTGGATTTGGGGCGTGCGGCGCGTGCGGTGGAACCGAGAAGTACGCGTCGTTGAAAGGAAGTTCCAGACCGTTTCTCAGGTCGAATTTCGTGTCGTAGCTCAGACCGGCGCTCTTGTGGGCCGCGGGATGCCCGCTCTTTCCAATCCGTGCACAATCCCCGCTAATGAGCCGGAGTTCCAACCCCCCGCGTCGCACGCGCCTGCCGCGGGATGAACGCATCACACGTATCCTCTCGGTCACGCGCGAGCTGCTCGACGAGAAAGGCTACGATCGCTTGCTCACCACCGAGATCGCCGAGCGCTGCGGGCTGTCGGAAGCCGCCATCTACAAATACTTCGAGACCAAGCGTGATCTCTTGATCCAGGTGGCGGAGAAGTGGTTCGAGGAGATGCTGGCCCAGGACCACCGCAGCTTCGAGGGCATGAGTGCCTTCGAGGCGCTGCGCCATGTGATCTGGCATCACCTGGCCATCGTCAAGCGGCACCGGGAGCTCACGCGCTTCGTCCTGCTGGAGTTGCGGCCCGACCCGGCCTACCGCTCCATGCCCCTGTATGCGCTCAATCGCCAGCTCCTGTCTCAGGTGCCCGAACTGCTTCGCGCGTACATCGCCAGCGGCGACCTGCGCGGGGATATCCCGCTGGGCGTGATCCGGGACCTGATCTTCGGCGCGATCGAGCACCAGACCTGGGCCTTCCTGCGCAACGAGGGCGATTTCTCCATCGAGGGGTCGACCAATGCCATCGCCCAGGTGCTGTTCGAGGGCTTGCGCACCAGCCGCGCCCCGGTGCCCGCAGCCCCCCTGGACGCCGCCATCGGACGCCTGGAGCGACTGGCTGAACGGCTCGAACGGGGCGTCGCCGGGACGGCGAAAGCGCCCCGGACATCCAAGGCGGCTGCCGGCCAGGTGGCGAGCCCTTCCGCAGCAACGAAGCCCGCCCGCAAACGCGCCTGACGGGAACCCGCCTCGTTCTAGCCGCCGCGCCGCCCTCTGCCCTCGTGCGGCGCATACACGTGCTTGGCCACCAGCATGCGCTGGATCTGGTTGGTGCCCTCCCAGATCTGCGACACCTTGGCGTCGCGCATCATGCGTTCGACTGGGTAATCCTTGGTATAGCCGTACCCGCCGTGCAGCTGCACGGCGTCGGTGGTGACCTGCATCGCCGTGTCGGAGCAGAACGTCTTGGCCATCGACGCGAAGGCGCGCGCGCGGTCGTCGTTGGCCTGGCCGGCGATCTCGACGGCGCGATACAGGAGCGTGCGGGCCGCCTCGACCTGGATGGCCATGTCAGCCACCATCCCGCGCACCATCTGGAAGCGCGAGACGCGCGTGCCGAACTGGTCCCGCCCGGCGGTGTAGGCGACCGCCTCGTCCAGCGCGCCCTGGGCCAGCCCCAGCGCCTGCGCCGACACCAGGGGCCGCGTGTACGTCAGCACCTCGATCATGTAGTCGTGGCCCCGTTCGGGTTCGCCGACCACGCGCTCCAGCGGAATCACGCAGTCGTCGAAATGGATGTCGCCCATGGGGCTGCCCCGCATGCCCATCTTGCGTTCATGCCGCCCGATCGAAAAGCCCGGGTCGTCTCTGCGCACCATGAACACGCCGAAGGCCGCGTCATGGCCTGCCAGGCGCGCCAGCACCGCGTACCAGTCGGACCAGCCGATGTTGGAGATGAAGCGCTTCTGACCACGCAGCCGCCAGCCGTCCTGCACCCGCTCGGCCTGGGTGCGGATGCTGCGCAGGTCCGAGCCGCCGCCGGGTTCTGTCAGGCAAAAGCTCGCGCCCGCCTGCCCCGCGGCGATTCGGGGAATCACCTGCTGCTGCAGCGCCGGGCTGCCAAACCACGCCAGGGGCGTGAGGGCGGCCCAGGGAATGAACATCACCAGCGCCGACGAACCGCAGACGCGGGCGACTTCCTCCACCGCCAGCACCTGCGCCATCAGGCCGCCCTCGCCGCCGCCCAGGTCCTGCGCGAACGGCAGGCCGTTCAGGCCCAGGCTGCGAAACGCCTCGATCGCCTCGACCGGCAGGCGGGCTTCCTCGTCGACAGCCGCCGCGTGAGGCCGGATCCGCTGGTCGGCCATCCGGCGCACCTGCGCGCGGAAGGCCTCCAGTTCCGGGGTCTCGGCTTGCACCGGCGGCACTCGGTTGCGGCTTACTTCACCGGCACGAAGCGCTTGCCGGCCGCATCGATCTTGAGCAGGCCGCCGGCCGGAGCCGACAGGCGAATGCCCGGACCATAGGTCACCGGCGCGCCCACGCCCGCGGCGTAGTTGCGGGTCTTTTCCATGTTGGAGGCCACGCAGTCGCGGGTGACGTCCTTGCCGCACTTGGCGATGGCGTCGGCCATCACCTTGAGGCTGATGTAGCCCAGCATGGTGTACCGGTTCGCCTTGGGCTGGTCGTCCTTGGGCACGTAGCGTTCCACCAGGCGCAGGAAGGGGCCCGAGGCCTCGCGGTCCGTGATGGCAGGCACGAAGTCGTAGATGTACATGCCATCGCCCTCGGCGCCCGCCAGGTCGATCATGGGCGGTGTGTGGTCGGTCCACAGGCCGGCGAAGCGCACGTTCAGCCCCTGCTTCTTGGCTTCCTTGATGATGGCGGCGTTGATCGCAGGCAGGCCGCCCAGGTGCAACGCAGTGGCGCCGGCGGACTTGATCCGCAGGATCTCCGCGGAGAAGTCCATCTGACGTGGCTTGAAGCGGATCTTCATCAGGGAGTTCAGGTTCAACTCCTTGATCGCCTTGTCATAGCCAGCCTCGCGCGGCGCGCCGGACTCGTCGTCCTGCACCAGGGACACCCATTTCTGCCCCGGATGCAGCTTGTTGACCGCCCGCATCATCTCCAGCGAACCCTGCTCGTAATCCAGGCCCACGCCGAAGACCGGCCGGTTGGGCGCGTAGTGCGCCGGGGTGGTGACCGCGGGGTTGATCGTGGGAATCTTGTTTTTCTCGATGGTGGGCATCATCGCCATGCCGTGCGAGCCGCCCGAGATGCCCGCGAGCGCGAACATCTTGTGCACGTCGATCAGCTTCTGCATGGCCTGCACCGAGTTGGCCGGCACGTACTGGTCGTCCTCGACCACCAGCTTGATCCGGCGGCCGTTGATGCCACCGTTGGCGTTGATCTCCTCGGCGCCCAGGCGCAGGCCCATGGTGATGGTGTAACCCAGCTGACCGGCCGGGCCGGTGTAGGGGTACACCGCGCCGATGGTGATCTCCTTGTCGGTCACACCCACTTCCTGGGCCTGGGCCCAGGTCACGCCACAAGCGAGGGCCGCCGCGGCCACCAGCCTGATGGAAGTCTTCATCGTCATGTTCTTCACCTCGTGTCTCCTCTCTCCATGTGGCCGACGCTTGCAGGCCCCGTCGCCAAGGGCCAATCCATCGGTCGCTCAGTTCGGCTTGCGGCTGTAGGGCCACTCCGACCAGAAGCGCTTGATGTGATTCCATCGCGCTGCCATCCCGTCCGGTTCGAACCGCAGGAAGACCATGATGATCAGCGCATAAATGACGCCTTTGAGCTCGGGCAGGTTGGCCGAGGACAGGTTTTGCAGGGAGCCGCCCGTGAGGGCCAGCAACCGCCCGCTGATCTCGGGCAGCAGGGTGATGAGGATGGCGCCGAACACCGCGCCGCGCACGCTGCCCAGGCCGCCGACGATGATCATCGCCAGCACCTCGATGCTCGTGATCAGCGCGAAGCTGTCGATGTTCAGGTAGCGAAGGTGCAGGGCCAGCACCGCGCCGGAGACGCCGGTGATGAAGGCGCTCACGGTGAATGCCAGCAGCTTGTAGACCCGCACGTTGATACCCATGAGGCCTGCGGCGATGTCGTAGTCGCGGATGGCGGTCCAGGCCCGGCCGACGCGGCTGCGAAGCAGATTCAGCGCGCCCAGCACCGTGACCGTGGCCACGCCCAGGGCCAGGTAGTACAGCGCGTGGCCCGCGTCCAGGAAGGCCGGCCGGGTGACCGCCTTGCCCGAGGATCCGCCGGTGAGGCTGGAGGCCTCCACGATCAGCGTGGTGGTGATGATCGAGAAGGCCAGCGTGGTGATGGCCAGGTACAGGCCCTTCAGGCGCAGCGAAGGCACGCCCACCACCAGGCTCACCGCGGCAGACACCAGGCCGCCCGCCAGCATGGCCGCCGGCAGCGGCCACTGGTGGTCCGTCAGCAGGATGCCGCAGGTGTACGCACCGAGTGCGAGGAAGCCTGCATGGCCCAGGGAGATCAGGCCGGCCGAGCCCGTCACGAGGTTCAGGCCGACCGCGCCAGTCGTGGCGATCAACATGAGGATGGCGAGGTTCACCAGGTACGTTGGCAGCAGCAGGGGCAGGGTCAGCAGCGCCAGCACCAGCAGGCCATACCAGAACCAGCTGTCCCGGTAGGGGAGCAGCGCATTGAGCTGCCCCGTCGATTCCTTGAACGTACGCGTGCGCATGGCCTCAGACCCTCTCGATGTCTTTTTCGCCGAACAGGCCGTGCGGGCGCACCATCAGCACCACCAGGATGATCGCGAAGGTGGCCACTTCCTTGAAGCCCGAGCCGATATAGCCACCCGCCAGGTTTTCCACCACCCCGATCACCAGACCGCCCAGCGCGGCGCCCAGCACCGAGTCCAGCCCGCCCAGGATGGCGGCGGGGAAGGAGGCGATGCCCACATGCCCCATGTCCATGCCCACGTGGTAGATGTTGGCGAACAGCAGCCCGCTGATGCCCGCGAGCACCGCCGAGATCACCCAGCCGACCCGATAGAGCTTGCGGATCGACAGTCCCATCAACATGGTGACCGTCGGGTCGGCCGCACTGGCCCGCATGGCGATGCCCAGCATCGTGAAGCGCAGGAAGGCCCAGATACCGACGCAGGCCGCGACATACACCGCTACCAGCACCAGCTGCGCGCCCTGGAAATTCACGCCCAGCAGGCTGACGGTGCTCGTGGTGGCACCCGGCATGCGCAGCGGGTCCGAGCCCCAGACCAGACCCACGATGGAGCGAAGCAGCACCGCCAGCGCGATCGTCATCATCACGATGGAGAACACCGGCTGGCCCAGCATGGGCCGCACGATCAGGCGTTCGACCAGTCCGGCGACCACCACCGAGGCCAGGATCACGCCGGCGATCACCATCGGCTGACTGCCGTCGGTACGCAGCGCGATGGAGTAACCGACGAAGGCGGTCAGCATCATCACCTCGCCCTGGGCGAAGTTCAGAACCCGGCTCACCTTGTAGATGATGGCAAAGCCCATGGCGACCATGCCATACAGCGTGCCGACCACCAGGCCGGATACCACGAGGCTGTAGAAGAAGCTCATGTCGTGCTTGCCTCCCCGTAGATCGTCGCGATCTCGGCAGCAAACTTGCGCTCGATCGCGGCGCGCTTGACCTTCTGCGTGGCGGTCAATTCACCATCGTCCTGGTCCAGCTCCTTGTTCAGGATGATGAACTTGCGGACGTTTTCCACGCGCGCCAGACGTTGGTTGACACGTTCCACTTCGGTCGCCACGAGCTCATACACCTCCGGCAGCGCCGCCAGGGACCGGTAGTTGGTGTAGGACAGCCGTCGCTCCTGCGCCCACTTGCCCACCACCTCGGGGTCGATCTGGATCAGGGCAGAAACAAAATGCCGGGCCTCGCCCAGGATGATGGCCTCGCGGATGTAGGGCGACTCGCGCAGCCCGTTCTCGATCTCCGAGGGCGCGATGTTCTTCCCGCCGCTGGTGATGATGATGGCCTTCTTGCGGTCGATGATGCGGATCTCCTGGCCCTCGGCGGGTTCGGCGATGTCGCCGGTGTGCAGCCAGCCCTCGGCGTCCAGAATCTCGGCGGTTGCCTTTTCGTCGAACAGGTAGCCGCTGAACACCGTCGGTCCCCGTAGGAGGACCTCACCGTCCGGTGCGAGTCGGTAGTCGATACCCTCGATGGGCGGACCGGCGCCGCCGTCCACCCGGTGTCCCGGGTACTGCGCGAAGTTGATCCCACCGCCCTCGGTCAGGCCGTATACCTGGTACACCGGCAGGCCCAGTACCTCGAAGAAGCGCAGGGTTTCGGGCGACACCGAGGCACCCCCGCAGATACGCACGAGTGAATGGTCCAGGCCCATGTGGCGAGTGGCGCTGCGGAAGATCAGGTGGCCGAACAGCCACTGCTCGAGGCGCTCGAGCCAGCCTGCCGCTGCGCCGGTTTCACGCCGACGTGCCAGGCACGCGTAGGAGCGGTCGAACACGAAGTGGAACAGCTTCTGCTGGTACCAGCGCGCCTCTTTCAGCCGTGTGAGCGCGGTGAGGCGGTGTTTTTCCCAGGTGCGAGGCATGCCCAGGAACAGGGTCGGGCCGATCTCGCAGATGTTCTGGGGCACGGTGTCGATGGACTCCGCGAAGTTCACCACGCCGCCGGTGCGCAGGTGCGTGGTGATGGAGCAGATGCGTTCGGCCACGTGGCACAGGGGCAGGTAGCACAGGACCACGTAGTTGCGTGCGTTCAGTCCGTAGATCTTCGCCAGCGCGTTGGCCGAGTGCAGCAGGTTGGCCGGACTGAGCTGGGCGCCCTTGGGCGGTCCGGTCGTGCCCGAGGTGTAGACGATGACGCTGATGTCGTCGGGCCCGATGGCGGCCAGGGCGCGCTCCCACCAGGCCTGCAGCTCTGCGCGCGGCATGTCGTTGGACAGGGCGGCCACGTCGGCAAAGGACAGGATGCGACGGTCGCCGTAATGACTCATGCCTTTCATGTCCACGCCGACCAGGCGTTCGACCAGGGGCAGCCCGCCTTCCTCGTCGCAGGCGCGCAGTGCCTTGTCCATCTGCTCCTGGTCGCCGCAGACCACGAAGCGCGATTGCGAGTGGCGCACGATGTACTGCAGTTCCACCCAGGAGTTGGTCGGATAGATGCCGATGGACACGCCGCCCAGGCCTTGGACAGCCAGGTCGGCGTAGATCCACTCGGGGGTGTCCTCGCCGGCGATGCACAGGCGGTCGCCGCGCTGAAAGCCCAGGACCTGCAGGCCGCGGGCAAAGCGCATCACCCGCTCCTCGTACTCGGCCCAGGTGATGCGACGCCAGATGCCGCGTACCTTTTCGCGCATGGCCACATCGTGGGTCTGCACCGCGGCCCGGTGGCGAAGCAGGTGCGGCAGGGTGGTGCGGACCATGTCCATGGTGTCGTCCTTCCTCACGCGTCGGATGTCGAGGCCGTCCCGAGGTAGGCCTCGATGACCTGCGGGTCGGCGGAGACCTGCGCCGGGGTGCCTGAGGCAATCAGGCGTCCGAAATTGAGCACGTGCACCTGGTCGGAGATGTCCATGACCACGTCCATGTCGTGCTCGATCATCAGCACCGTCGTGCCCAGCTCCTCGCGGATGTCCAGAACGAAGCGGGCAATGTCCTCTGTTTCCTCCAGATTCATGCCCGAGACCATTTCATCGAGCAGCAGCAGGCGCGGCCGGATCGCCAGGGCACGACCGAGCTCCACCCGCTTTTGCAGGCCGTAAGACAGCTTGTCCACGCTCTGGTCACGCAGCTCCTCGATCTCCAGGAATTCGATGATGCGCTCCACCTCGTCACGCGCCTCGCGTTCCTCGCGGGCCGTGCGACCCAGATACAGCGCGCCACCCAGGACGCCGGAAGTCAGGCGGGAATGCACGCCCACCAGCAGGTTCTGCACCACGGTCGCATGACGAAACAGGGCCAGGTTCTGGAAGGTGCGGCCGATGCCCAGGCCCGCCAGGTGGTGCGGGCGCCGGCGTAGCAAGTCCTGCCCGGCAAAGGTGATGCTGCCCGCGTTGGCTTCGTAGAGCCGGCAGATCATGTTGAACAGCGTGGTCTTGCCGGCGCCGTTGGGGCCGATGATGCTCACGATGGTTCCGGGAGTCACATCCAGCGACACGTCGGCCACGGCGTGGACGCCGCCGAAGGACTTGCTCAGGCCGCGGATCGACAGCAGGGGGCCGCTGCCATCCTGCGAGGTGGCGGACGAGGGCGGGGCGATCATGACAGCCACCTCTTGCGGCGACGGTAATGCTTGACCTCACGCATGGATCGCCGCGTCTCGGTACCGCTCATGCCCAGGTAGAACTCCTGGATTTCGCGACTGTCCGCGAGCACCTGCGCGTTACCGTCGAAGACCACGCGTCCCCGCTCCAGGACATAGCCGTAATCGGCCACCGAGAGGGCCAGGCGCGCATTCTGTTCGACCAGCAGGACGCCGATGCCCTGTTCGTCGCGCAGGCGCACCAGCACCTGGAAGATCTGGTCGACGATCTTGGGCGCCAGCCCCAGGGAGGGCTCGTCCAGCATGAGGATCGAGGGGGCGGACATCAGCGCGCGGCCGATGGCCACCATCTGCTGCTGTCCGCCGGAGAGGTAGCCGGCGACGCGCTGTCGGTGCGCCACCAAATCGGGAAAGATGCCGTAGACCCGTTCGAGCGCCACCTGGCGCTCGGCGCGGGTGGCGGTGGCGCCCCCCATGACCAGGTTTTCTTCGACCGTGAGGTTGATGAACAGGCGTCGTCCCTCGGGCACGTGCACGATACCGGCGCGGACGATATCGGGTGAACTGGCCATCGACAGGTCGTGCCCGTCCAAGGTGATGGCGCCCGCCACGAGCGCGCCTTTTTCAGGCTTGAGGATGCCGGAGATGGCCTTGAGCAGGGTGGACTTGCCCGCCCCGTTGCTGCCCAGGATGGTGACGATCCGGCCGCTGCGCGCCTCGAAGGAAACATCGCGCACCGCCTCGATGACGGTGTCGTAGTAGATCTGCGCGTTCGTGACTTTGAGTTCAGCCATGAGTGGGGTGAATATCACTCACGAAAGACCCTGAATAACCTAGGACAAACCACTAGGTGAGAGCTGGATGCTGGATCTTCCAAAAGTGAGCTTGACTTCTTATACTGGTGGCGACTTGTTTGAAACTTGATTCCATGCCGCCTGATTCCGCTCCCCTGGCCCGCCCGATCGACGACACCTGCGTCCTGGTGGTCGGCGGCACCGCCGGTGTCGGACTGGCCACGGCGATCGCCTTCGCCCGCGCCGGTGCGCCCGCGCTCGTGCTGGTGGGGCGCAACGCGCAGCGCGGCGCCCAGGCCTGTGATGCTGTGCGTGCCGTGGCGCCGCAGGCGCGGGTGGACTTCGTTGCGGGCGACGCCAACGACGTGGCCCAGGCCACCCAGGCCGTGGCCCGTGCCACGGAGTGCCTGGGGCGTGTCGACGTTCTGGTGAATTCGACGGTGGGACCGTTCGCACCCCGCTTGCTGCATGACACGCCGGTGCAGGACATCCCGGCCATCGTGTCGGCCCAGATGCTGGCGCCCCTGATCACCAGCCGTCTGGTGCTGCCTGGCATGCGTGCGCAACGCGGCGGGCTGATCATCAACATCGCCTCCGACGCCGGCAAGGTGGCCACCCCCGGCGAATCCGTGATTGGCGCGGCGATGGCCGGGATCATCATGTTCGGTCGCGCGTTGGCCATGGAGGCCAAGCGCGATGGCGTGCGCGTGAACACGCTCACGCCCTCATTGATCGAGGGGACGCTCACCTACGACCGCGTGATGCAGGACCCCTTCAGCGCCAAGCTGTTCGCCAAGGCCGCCAAGATGGCCCAGCTGGGTGTGTCGCAACCCGAGGACCTGGCCCACCTGTGCGTTTTCCTGGCCCGACCCGAGGCCGTGCGCATCACCGGCCAGACCATCAGCCCCAACGGCGGCATTTCGGCCGCCTGAGGCCGCCGCCCCTTCCCCTCATCGACCAGGAGAGCGACACCTTGAACCCCATCCTCCAGCAACTCGCCGCCGCCGCCGCGGACCCGGCCGGGACCGCCCGCGCCTGGAAGCAGGCCACCGGCGGCAAGGTCATCGGATCGTTCCCCATGCACTTTCCCGCCGAGGCGGTGCATGCCAGCGGCGCCCTGCCGGTGATCCTGCAGGAGGCCGAGGATCCGATCACGGTCGGTCACGGCTCCTTCTATCCCTTCTTCTGCGGTTACACCCGCAGCATCGTCGACCAGGCCACCCGCGACGACCTGCAGTGGGTAGACGCCATCATGTTCGGCGACCACTGCGTGCAGGTGCTCAGTGCCGCCGACGTGGTGCGGGTGCGCAAGCCGGAATTCCCGGTGCACTTCTACCAGCTCATTCCCTCGCTCAAGGACGCCTGGTCCGAGGAGAACGCGGTGATGATCCTGCGCCGACTCACTGCCGCCCTGGAGGAAACGCTGGGTGTCGAGGTGACCGAGCCGGCCCTGCGCGCCAGCATCGCCCTGTTCAACGAGAACCGCCGCCTGATCCGCGATCTCTATGCCCGCCGCCGGCGCGGAGAGATCAGCCTCACCTCACTGGAGATGCAGCACATCGTCAAGTCCAGCATGGTCATGGACAAGGCGACGCACAACCGGCTGCTGCGGGAGCTGGCGACGCAACTCCAGGACAGCCCGCCGGCGGCGCGCGGCAAAGTGCCGGTCTACCTCTCGGGTCACTTGTGCCAGGCGCCCAAGCTGGAGGTGCTGGCCATGATCGAGGAGTGCGGCGCGGTGGTGGTGGACGATGATCTCTATCACGGCTGGCGCTACATCTCCACCGACGTGGACGACACCAGCGACCCGGTCCGCGCCCTTGCACGCTGGTACATCAACCGCAACTGGGGCGCGCCCTGCCCGACGCGCCTGGACCCCAAGAGCGACTGGGAGCAGTGGCTGCTCAAGGCTACCCGCGACAGCGGCGCGGCGGGGATGATCGTGCTGCTGGCCAAGTTCTGCGAGCCCCATTACTACTACTACCCGCGGATCAAGAAGCACTTCGAGGACAACGACCTGCCGCACCTGCTGCTCGAGACCGAGCACGAGATCGTGGCGGCCGGCAACCTGCGTACCCGTGTCGAATCCTTCGTCGAGATGGTCAAGCGCCGCCAGCCGGCCGGTCATGCCATCGCCTGAACTCCCAACTCCCCATCACCCAGGAGCCCCCCATGAGTGTCGCCACCCCCGAAGCCCCGCCGGTCAAGAAAGCCAACCGGCTGCAGGCCACCAAGATGAACAACCGCATGGTCACGGCCTACTGGGAAGACCTGTTCCAGGCCAAGGAGCAGGGCAAGATGGTGTGCTGGTACGAGGGCGTGGCCATCAATCCCATCCTGCAGGCGGCAGGCCTGGCCTGGTGCCACGGCGAGGCTGCCTCGGCCCTGCTGGCCGCGCGCAACGAGGAGGGGCCCGCGCAGAAGGCCGCCGAGGAAGCCGGCTATGACCGCGAGTTGTGCTCCTATGCGCGCACCCATATCGGCTGCGGCGTCCTGAGCCAGCGTTCCACCGAGGAAGCCAAGAACCTGATGCTGCCGCAGGACCAGGACGCGCGCCGCGGCCTGGCCGCTCGCATCCCGTTGCCGGACATGATCATCAGTGCCTACCCGTTTTGCAGTACCGGCCAGCAGTGGGACGAGGTGCTGTATCGCACCTTCGGCAAGAAGGTCCCGATCTTCAACATTTCGCTGCCCTGGATCTGGGGCAACAAGCCCTCGGCCAAGTACATGGCCGGGCCGGAATTCCGCGAGTCGGTGGACTTCCTGGTGCAGCAGCTCAAGGAGTGCATCCGCTTCATCGAGGGCGTGACCGGCAAGGCCTTCGACTACGACCGCCTGCGCGAGATCATGGGCTACACCAAGCGGGCCGCCGAGATCAAGGTGGAGGCCCAGAAGCTGTGCCGCGCCAAGCCCTCGCCCGCCACCTTCTTCGAGTGGACCAACAGCATCGCCCCGGTGAACTTCCTGCCGGGTGGTCCCGAGATCGTGCAGTACTTCGAATTGAAGAAGGCCGAGATCGAGGACCGCATCGCCAAGGGCATCGGCTCGGTCCCCGACGAGAAGTACCGTCTTTTCTGGGACGGCATCATGAACTGGAACAAGATCGGCTGGCTCTCGGACAAGATGGCGGGCTACGACGCCTGCATGGTCGCTGGCCGCTATACCCACATGGGGTTCTGGCACGAGACCGAGGTGATCGACCTGCGCGATCCGCTCGATGGCATGGCCCAGAACTACCTGACCTGCCCCATCAGCATCTCCGCGCCGCAGGTGATCGAGAAGGTGATCGAGCACTGCGAGTACTACGAGATCGATGGCCTGGTGTTGCATGGCGCACGCACCTGCCGCGCCTTCTCCTATCCGCAGTACCTGCTGGCCGATGCCGTGGGCAAGCGCATGGGGATGCCGGTGGCCATGTTCGAGGGTGACATGGTGGACGAGACCTTCTACAAGGACGAACTGGTGAACAGCCGTGTCGAGGCCATGCTCGAACAGATCGAGGCCCGCCGGCAGCGCAATCGCTCCTGAGGCCACCGTGATGAATGCACCCGCCCGCTCCGCCACCGGCTACGTGCTGGGGATCGATTTCGGTTCCACCACGGGCAAGGCGGTGGTGCTTGAGGCCGCCACCGGCCGGATGGCCGCCAGCGCGGTGTCGCAAAAGGGCGCGGTCAGCGACGAAGGCGTGAAGGCTGCCCTGGCCCAGGTCTTCGGCGACCTGGGCATCAGCCCGAAGGACATCCAGCGCTGCGTGGCCACCGGCTACGGACGGCGCATGCTGGATATCGCCGACCGCACCATCACCGAGATCACTTGCCACGCACGCGGTGCGGTGTCGCTCGAACCCAGCGCGCGCATGGTCATCGACATCGGCGGGCAGGACAGCAAGGTCATCGCGGTGGACGAGGCCGGCCTCGTCACCCAGTTCGCGATGAACGACCGTTGTGCCGCGGGCACCGGCAAGTTCCTGGAGGTGCTGGCGCGTGCGGTCAACATCGAGCTGGCCCGCATGGGCCCGGCGGCGCTGGCTGCCGAAGGCTCGGTGAAGATCACCAGCATGTGCGCCACCTTCGCGGAAACGGAAGTCATTGCATTGCTGGCCGAGGGCTGCGACAAGGCGGTGGTACTCGATGGCGTGCATGCAGCGGTGGCCAACCGGGTCATGGGTCTGGTCAGCCGCGTGGGCCAGCGTGCCCCCATCGTCATGACCGGCGGCGTCGCGCAGAACATCGCCGCGGTCACGCACATCGAGCGGGCGCTGAACACGCGCCTGATCATCCCGCCGCATGCGCAGGTGGCCGGTGCGCTGGGGGCTGCGCTGTTCGCGCTGGATGATCTGCGTACCGACGGCGTGAGCCCGCGCCTGCTGGATCCGAAGATCGAAGGCCAGGTGGAGGCGGTGGAGGCCGGCGGCATGCCCTGCGCCCCGGCCTGCGCCCAGAAGACGGGTGAGCAGCCCATCGCTTTTCAACGCGCCCCGGGCGCCTGAAACTGGAACACGAACCTCCTCTGAAAAGGCACACCATGTCCGGTCCCCTGAGCGGCATCCGCGTGATTGAAATGGCCGGCATGGGCCCAGGCCCCTTCTGCGGCATGCTGCTGGCGGACATGGGCGCCGATGTCGTGCGCGTCGAGCGCCTGGCGTCGACCGACCGCGGGATTGAATTTCCACCCAAGTTCGACTTGCTCAATCGCAACAAGCGCTCCCTGGCGATCGACCTCAAGTCGGAAGCGGGGCGCGCTGCGGTGCTGCGCCTGGCGACGAATGCCCACGTGCTCATCGAGGGGTTCCGACCTGGGGTGATGGAGCGCCTGGGTCTGGGCCCGCAGGAGTGCCTGGCCACCTCGCCCGCCCTCGTCTACGGTCGCATCACCGGCTGGGGACAAGACGGCCCCCTGGCGCAGGCGGCCGGTCACGACCTGAACTACATCGCCCTCGCAGGCGCTCTGGAGGCGATCGGTCCTGCCGGCGGCGCGCCTTCCGTACCGCTCAATGTCGTCGGTGATTTCGGTGGCGGCGCGTTGTACCTGGCCATGGGCCTGCTGGCGGCGGTGATCGAGGCCCGCGCCAGCGGCCAGGGCCAGGTGGTCGATTGCGCCATGGTCGATGGGGTCGCCAGCTTGCTCACGATGCAGTACGCCTTGCTGCAGATGGGGCAGTGGAGCCGACCGCGCGGCGAGAACCTGCTCGATGGCGGCGCGCCGTTCTACGGGGTCTACCGCACGTCCGACGGCCAGTACGTGTCGGTTGCTCCGGTTGAAAAACGGTTTTATGAGGAAATGCTCGAACGCATCGGCCTGGCTGGCGAGACGCTGCCCCGGCAAAACGACCCGGCAGGGTGGCGGCTATTGCGCGAACGCCTGGCCGCCGTCTTTGCCACGCGCACCCGGGCCGAGTGGGATGCGGTGCTGGAGGGGACCGACGCCTGCTACGCCCCGGTCCTGAACCTGCGTGAGGCCGCGGGGCACCCCCACAGCCAGGCCCGAGGTGGCTACGCCGAAGTGGAAGGCGTGCTGCAACCCCAGCCAGCGCCCCGCTTCAGTCGCACGCCTTCGACCTTGCGTAGCGCCGCGCCCCGACCGGGCGCCGATTCGCTGAAGGTGCTGGTGGATTGGGGCTTCGGCGAGGAAGACGTCGCCCGGATGCAGGCCGCGGGCGTCATCTGAGCTTTTCTATCCGGGCAGTAGTTGCTACCTGGAAGTCAACTTGAGAAACTTATTTACGCCTATTTCCCTAGATATCTAAAGTATTTAAAAATTAAAATTCATGAGACAGCAGCAGGGGCTTTTTGTATATATGTAAAAATATGCCAACTATATAAAAGGTGCCAGGAGGTGCCTGTGTTGTTGCATTTTTGGAAAAGTGGTTGGTTGGGCGTCCTGCTGTCCCTGAGCACTCTTGCCACCACCGCCCGGGCCAACCCGGCGAACCCGGCCGCGGCCCCGGTCTACATCGGCCTGGATGCGGCCTATGGCATCAAGACCAACACCGCCCCCAAGGCCATCGAGCGCGGTGTGCTGGCCGCCATCGAGGAAATCAACGCCCGCGGCGGCGTGCTCAATTCGCGGCCTCTGGCGCTGATCACCACCGACAACCAGGGGCTGCCAGCCCGGGGGCGTGACAACCTGGCCGCACTCGCGGCCCGGCCCGACCTCATCGCCGTGCTGGCTGGCAAGTACAGCCCGGTGACCGTGGAGATGGTGCCCGAGGCCAACCGCCTGAAGGTTCCCTTGATCAGCGTCTGGGGGTCGGCCGACCCGATCACCGAGGCCGCAGCCTCTCCCTCCTTCGTGTTCCGCCTCTCGCTCAAGGACAGCTGGGGCGTGGAGGCCCTGATGCTGCGCGCCAAGTCCGCGCACCAGGCCCAGCGCCTGTGCGCCATTCTTCCCAACACGGCCTGGGGCCGTTCTTCGGACAAGGTCCTGAAGTCCAGGGCGAACGTCCATGGCCTGTCCGTGGTGTTCACGCATTGGTACAACTGGGGGGATACCGATTATCGGGAGCCCCTGGATGCCTGTACCAAGGCATCGGCCCGGGCCATCGTGCTGGTGGCCAATGAGCGCGAGGCCTCCAGCCTGCTCACGCAGCTGGCTGAAATGCCCGCTGCGGCGCGTCTGCCCGTGGTGGCCCACTGGGGCCTGACCGGTGGCGTGCTGCACCAGCTGGCCGGGCCGGCGCTGGAGAAAGTCGACATGCAGGTGATCCAGACGTTCACCTTCATCGGCAACACGCGCCCCGCGGCCCGCCGCCTGGCCCAGTGGATCCTGAAGGACGCGCAATTGCCGTCGGTCGAACAGATCCCGGGCCCGGTCGGTTCGGCCCATGCCTACGACATGACCCACCTCCTGGCCCTGGCCGTGAACAAGGCCCAGAGCACCCGGGGCGACGACATCCGAAAGGCACTGGAGACCCTGCCGCCATTCGAGGGGGCGGTGCGGCGTTACGCGCCGGCTTTTTCGGCGACTTCGCATGAGGCCCTCACACCGCGCGAGGTCCTGTTCGTTCGCATGCAGCGCAGCGGCGAGCTCACGCCGCTGCGTTGAGCGCAGGCACGGTCCCGGATGCTGCCCACGCCTTCATCGCGCTTTCGGGATGGCATCCGCGTTCCGCTGATCCGGATCCTGCGGCTGTACGTGGGGCTGATCACCAGCCTGGTCATGGCGTTGACCGTGCTGGCCACTTATTTCTACCAGTCGTCACAGCTCGATCATGAGCGCGAGCAGGTGCTGACGCGCCTGACCTCCGAGATCGGCACCCAGGCGGACGAACTCGCCGCCCTGGCCTCATCGTCCTTGCTGTCCACGGGCCTGACGGACAGCCAGGGTCGGGAGGTGTATCTGCAGCCCCTCCTGGACAGGTTCAACCGCAATGCGCTGCGCAAGTTCTACGTCCTGGACTATCGGGGGCGGATCTTCATCTCCCCGCAGGGCGCGACCGCCGAGTACGCCAGTGCGGTTGCGGCCGCGCCGGGTGTGACGGCCGCAGTGCGGGATGCGCGCGAGGGATTCGGGCTGCTCGATCAGGGGCAGGAAGTGCCCCAGGTCCTGCTGGTGCAGCGCGTCCTGAATCCGCACTCGGAACATGTCGTCGGTTTCATCGTGGCGGTCGTCGACAGCTCGGCGCTTCTGCGCCAGCTCGATCTGACGCCCGGCCTGGCGGTGTCACTGGGCCTGGGGGATCTGCCCCTGTCCCCATCGCCCTCTGGAGGCTGGGTGTTCACCGCCGAGGGGCGTGGGATGGCCGGCACGGCGGACTTCAGTGTTCCGGTGCGCGTGGGCATCGAGCGGCCGATCTACGCCAGCCTCGCCTACAGCTTGGCAGGGCTGCTGATTGCACTGGTGCTGGGGCTGTGGACCATCACGCGGGTCAAGGCCTGGGCCGAAAACTTCGCACGGATCACCACCCAGCGGCTCGACCGTCTGTTGATCGAGTGCCAAAGGATCCTCGCGGGAGAGCGTCCTGAAGCGGTCGAGCCCGGGCCCGATGACGAGTTGTCCCAGGTGACCACCGCCCTGAACGAGATGCTCCTGAAGCAAAAGCGATTCACTGACGAACTGCGCACGACGTCGCTCGTGTTCTCGACGGCGGCTGAAGGCATCCTCGTGACTGACCCGGCCGGGCGGATTGTCCAGGCCAACGCGGCGTTCCTGGACATGACCGGCTATACGCTTTCCGAGTTGATCGGACAGCAGTCTGGAGGCCTGTACCGCAGCGTGGTGAATTCGGAAGGCAGACGGGAGATGGTCGACAGCCTCACCCGCACCGGCCGCTGGACCGGGGAGACGACCTTCCTCGGGCGCAACGGGGACCTGGTGCCGGCCTCGGCTGCCCTGTCACGCATCCTGGATGAAAACGGGCGGATCCTGGGCAACGTGGCGGTGATCACCGACATCTCGCGCCTGAAGAAGATCGAGAACCAGCTGCGTGACCTGGCCAATCAGGACGCTCTGACCGGTCTGCCCAATTTCCGCCACCTGTCGGAGCAGGCCCTGGTGGCCCTGGAGACGGCGGGCCGGGAATCACGGCAGCTGGCGATCGTCTTCATGGACCTGGACAACTTCAAGGCCGTGAACGACGAGTATGGACATGACGTGGGCGATGCGGCCGTCCGTGCCATCGCGCAGCGTTTCAGCAAGCAGATGCCGCCCGGCCACTTGCTCTGTCGACGCTCCGGGGACGAGTTCATCGCCGTGCTCTCACGGGATGCTGGCAACGACCAGGACCTGGCCCAGTTGCTCAAGGACCTGACGCCCCTGGAGGTGCCTGCGGCGTCAGGCACCGTGGTGGTGACGGCCACGATCGGCGTGAGCCGCTTCCCGGAGGACGGGACCGACTGGCATGAGTTGCAGGTCCGCGCCGACATCGCGATGAATGCGGCCAAGCAGGAACGCCGCGGATCCCTGGTCTGGTACGACGACGCCATCGGCCAAAAGATCTACCGTCGCCGCCAGATCCAGAATCGCCTGCGCGAAGCGATCGCGACGGCCGCCTTCGACGTCCACTACCAGCCCGAACTCGACCTGCGTACCGGGCGGGTTGTCGGTTTCGAGGCGCTGGCGCGCTGGCATGACAGCGAGCTGGGCAGGGTCAGTCCGTCGGAGTTCATTGCCGCCGCCGAAGAGGCGCGGGTGATGGACGCTTTCACGCTGTGCATCGCCGAGAAGGTGCTCGATGACAAGCCGGCGCTCCAGGCGCGCTTTCCTGGCGCGGTGATGGCATTCAATGCATCGCCGCAGGTGTTCCGCCGCTCGCGGCTGCTCGAGTTCCTCTCCGAACGCAGCGCGCGGGACGCCAGCGTGCTCGAGGGCCTGGAGATCGAACTCACCGAGACCGAGATTTTCCGCAGCGACCCGAGCCTGCAGATGCAGATGCAGGCGCTGGTGGGCCTGGGCGTGCGGCTGGTGATCGACGATTTCGGCACCGGGTATTCCTCCCTGAGCCGCCTGACGCAGTTCCCGATCAGCCGCCTGAAGATCGACCGCTCCTTCGTCGAGGGCCTGGCGCGCCGGCGCGAAACACGTATCGCCCGGCTCATCGTCGACCTGGCCAAGGCCCTGGGCCTGGATGTGACGGCCGAGGGCGTGGAGACCGTCGAGCAGCGCGATGCCCTGGTGCGCATGGGATGCCATCGCGGTCAGGGCTGGCTGTTCGCCAGGGCCATGCCCGCCGCCGACCTGCTGGTCGTGAACCCGCCAGTGAACTTCCCGGGGCCCGTGCCTGCGGGCGACGACAGCGGCCTGTCCCAGTGAAAGCCGAGGCACTCCGAATGACATCCATGCCCCCTCCTGGACATTACATCGATCTGGTCACACGCGATGGCGCCGCCGTCAGGACCTATGTGGCGGAGCCCCGCGAGGCGCCTCGCGCTGTCCTCGTGGTGTTGCAGCACATGGACCAGCGCCGCCCGGGCAGCACGCACAAGGACCGTGCGCCGGCAGCGTCCGGGGAGAGTCGCCCCGGGGTGAGTCCGCACGCCCGCCACATGTGCGAGGCGTTTGCGCAGGAGGGCTACCTCGCGCTGTCTCCTTCGACCTTCGGCCGCGGCGTCTCCGGGACTGACTACGGCTACCGCCTCGAGCAGACCTACTGGTCCACGCGCCTGGCGTCGCCCCTGTCGGCGCTGCCTTCACCCGCGGTGATGTTCGATATCGAGGCGGCCCTCTTGCACGCGGGCCGTGTGGCGCCCAACCTCGGCGTGGGCATGGCCGGCTTCTGCTGGGGCGGCTTGCTCGCCTGGCGGGCCGCCTCGCAATTCAAGAGCCTGCGCGCCGTGGTGTGCCACTACCCGGGGGGTATCGATGGCGAGGACGACCGCCAGCTGCGGCCACTGTGCCCGGTGCTCGTGCAATTCGCCACCGACACACGCTGGATGCCGCGCCAAAGTGCCGAGACGTTCATCCAGGCGCAGAGGGCCCGAGCGGCCGCTGCGCCCGCCGACACCCCCGCCGCGGACCTGCAGCTGCAGGTCCATGACGCCCGCTACGGGTTCATGCAGCAGCAGCATCCGGCATTCGACGCCTCGGCCCATGGCTTGGCGTGGGGCCGGACGCTCGAGTTCCTGTCGGCTCACGTGGGCAACCCCTGAGGACGCGTCCGTCAACCCGGGTTTCGACCCAGGCGCCAAGCTGTTATACTTGCGGGCTCAGCGGCTGTAGCTCAGTTGGATAGAGTACTTGGCTACGAACCAAGGGGTCGTGGGTTCGAATCCTGCCAGCCGCACCAACCCTGGAAAAGCCAGCTCCTCGCAAGGGGCTGGCTTTTTTTTGGGCTTTTTCCGGGATGGCAGCGGGCTGGCCCGGGCCCAGCCGACCGCCGGGCACGCAGGTTGCCACGGGTGGAGGCGTCCCCAAGCGGGTGACGCATCAACCCTAGGAGGTACCTTTCATGCCCCAGCTTTCCAATCTCTCGCGCCCGGTGGGCGCTGTCACCGTCTGTCTGTGCCTGGCCGCAGTTCTGGGCGGCTGTGCCCAGACCGGCCGCAGCACCCTGGGCGGACCGGGTGATCCCGCAACCAGCGAGGAGGAGCAGCGCACCCGCGGGTCCCTGCATCCCATGCCTCCCAGCCAGAACATGCCCGGTGGCGGCGAAGCGAGCGGCGGGGCAGGAGCAGACGGCGCGAAAAGCGGCTCGCCGGGGCAGTGAAGCCGCATGGGTCTTGCACGCCGCAGGTGAGTCTGCAGGCCCCGTCATCCGGTCATGCGTTCGCCGGATGCTGCCGCCTCGCGGGTGTTCCATCTGCGGCGGCATCCGGTCTGCGGGCCAGGGACGCGGCGCGCAGGAAGCATTGGCGGGCGCAGTAGTCCACCAGGGCATCGATCTCGGTGGACTTGTCGAAGACAGCGTCCACGCCGAGCTGCGCGCAGCGCTTTCGGACGCCCGCAGTGACGTAATTGCTGAAAAGAATCACCTTTTGCCAGGGCCTGCGTGCGCCCAGCTGCTCCAGCAGGTGCATGCCACTGCCTCCGCGAAGGAGCAGGTCGACGATCAGCAGGTCCCAGTCCTGGGGATGCAAGGTGAGCCAACGGGCCGCCTCGGCCTGCGTGGCGCCGGTTCCGATCGCGCGCACGCAGGTCAGCTCCTGCAGCGTACTCACGAGGGTTTCGCACAGGCTCGGGTTGTCCTCGAGGACATAGGCGTGAAGTTCCGCTGCGCGCATCAGACCACCTGCCGTCGATCCGCCACCCGTCCACGGGGAAGCAACTCGTTACCACTCTACCCGGCAAGTGCTTGAGTCGGCGGCGCCCAGGCCGTCAAATCACGTCAGACCGCGTCGCCAGGCTGCGGTCCGTTTTTCCACCTGCCAGACATGACGCCTGCCCCGGCTTTCCTGCGTCCCGATGCAAGCGCCGTGGCGCTCCTGGAGCAGGCTGCCCGCGCGGGCCTGTGGCGCCTGGACCTGGCCTGCGGCCAATGGCTGTTGTCGCCTCGCCTGGCCGAGTGGATCGGCCAGCCGGCCCGCGGAGCGCGCGGCTTCAATTGGGTGGCCGCGCCCTGGCGCGAGACGCTCGAGTCCCGCGTGCACGAATGCGCGAGACAAGGAACCTCCTTCGACTGCCAGGCCCAGGTCCTCACCCCGGCTGGGGGCCGTTTCTGGGCGCGTGTGCTGGGCCAGGCCGTGCGCGGCGCCGGCGGCCGGATCGAATACCTGGAGGGCGTGGTGCAGGAAATCTCGCCGCGCGCCGCCGGCTCGGGCCCTTGGGTCACCGTCGATGCACGCGGACGCTTCACGTCCTTGAATGCGCAGGCCGAGCAACTGCTGGCACGCCCTGCGGCCACCCTGCTTGGACGCGGGATCGGGGCGCTGTTCCAGAGAGCCGCCCGCCTGCCGGTGGATGCGGCGGTTCGCGAGGCGCTGTCGCGAGGACAGTCCCTGGAGTTCGAGGCGCTGGATGTGACCCAGAGCCAGTGGCTGCAGCTGCTGGGTGAGCCCTTCGCAGACGGACTGGCGATTCAGGTGCGCGACGTGACCACGCGACGTCAGTCGCAGGAGCAGCTGCGGCTGCTCGAAGGCAGCATCGCGCGCCTGAACGATTTGGTGATCATCACCGAGGCCGGGCCGTTCAACGAACCGGGGCCGCGCATCGTCTTCGTCAACGACGCCTTCGAATCCCGCACCGGCTACCGGCGCGAGGAGGTGCTGGGTCGCTCGCCCCGTCTGCTGCAGGGGCCACAGACGCAGCGTGACCGCCTGGACCAGATCCGCAGCGCGCTCGAGCAATGGCAGCCGGTGCGGGTGGACTTGATCAACTACCGCAAGGACGGGGAGGTCTTCTGGGTCGACCTGGACATCTCCCCGGTCTGGGACACCTCGCGCAAGCTCACACACTGGGTGGCCGTGGGCCGCGACGTGACCGAGCGCAAGGCCGCCGAGCAGAAGATCCGCTACCTCGCCTTCTACGACGCGCTCACCGGGTTGCCCAATCGTCAGCTGCTGCTGGACCGGCTGCATGCGACGCTGGAGCGCCGCGCAGGTGCGCAGGGCGGTGCCCTGATGTTCATCGACCTGGACAACTTCAAGGTCCTGAACGACACGCTGGGGCACCAGCGGGGCGACCAGCTGCTGCAACAGGTGGCCGAGCGTCTGGCGACCTGCGTGGCGCACGAGGACACCGTGGCGCGCCTGGGGGGCGACGAGTTCGTGATCCTCTTGCAGCCCCGTAGCGAGGGCGTGGACGCTGCCGCCACCGCCGCAGCCCAGGTGGCAGACCGCATCCTGAAGGCGCTGGGCGAGCCGTATCCCCTGCCCGGCCACCTGCATCACAGCACCTGCAGCATCGGGGTGACGGTGTTCGGCGCCCAGCGCGCGCCCGTGACCGAGCTGCTCAAGCAGGCCGACCTGGCCATGTACCAGGCCAAGCGGGCAGGGCGCAACACGGTGTGCTTTTTCGATCCGCGGATGCAGGCCGTGGCCAGCGCAAACGCGGCGCTGGCCGCCGACCTGCGTCAAGGTTGGCGCGAGCACCAGTTCCGGCTTGATTACCAGCCGCAGGTGGACCGCCTGGGGCGCATGACGGGCGTGGAAGCCCTGCTTCGCTGGGTGCACCCGGTGCGCGGCTGCGTACCACCCGCCCAGTTCATTCCCACTGCGGAAGAAACCTCCCTGATCCTTGATCTGGGGCGCTGGGTCCTGGATCAGGCCTGCGCCCAATTGGCCACCTGGGCGCAACAGCCCCAGCGGCAGCACCTGTCCATCGCGGTCAATGTCAGCGCCCGCCAGTTCCGCGATCCGCAATTCGTCGACCAGGTGATGGAGGCCATGGTCCGCAGGGGCATCGCCCCTCGAAAGCTGAAGCTGGAATTGACCGAGAGCCTGCTGGCTGACGGCATCGAGGTCACCATCGCCAAGATGGGAAATCTCAAGGCCATGGGCGTGGAGCTGTCGCTGGATGACTTCGGCATGGGCTATTCCTCGCTGTCCTACCTGAAGCGGCTGCCCCTGGACCAGTTGAAGATCGATCGCGCCTTCGTGAAGGACCTCCTGACGGATGCCAATGACGCGGCGATTGCGCACACCATCATCGGCCTGGCGCAGAGCCTGCGGCTCGATGTGATCGCCGAGGGCGTGGAGACCCAGGCGCAGCGGGACTTCCTCGTTCGCCAGGGCTGCGAGGCGTTCCAGGGGCATCTGTTTTGCGCGCCGCTGGCGATCGATGCGCTCGAGGCCTTCATCGACCGGCAGGCGCAGATGCCGCCCTAGGGCCCCGCCTCAGTGCGGAGCGATCTGCAGCGGTGTCGTGGGCACCAGCCGCTCCAGACGAAAGGCGATCAGGCCGTCCTCGAGGTGCAGGTCGCTGCCGGCCTGCGTCGCCAAGGCCTGCAGGTCACGGGCCTGTAGCGGCCGGTAGGGCGCCTCGAGTGGGTCCAGCAGGGGCCTGCTGGCGCCAGTGCCCGCGTCGCCCCGGGGTGCGTGGCGCATCACCAGGGTGGCGTGCACGGGATCCGTCTGGGCGCTGACCGCCAGTTCGCCGGCAACGCGGGCCTGGTCCGACAGGTACAACAGGCCCGACAGCAGCAGGGCGCGCAGCGAGGCGCGGGAGACTTCAAAGCCGGCGGGGGGCGATTCAGCCCGTACGGTGAAGCCCCGGTAGGCCAGCTCGCCGCGCACCAGGGCCAGGCACTCGTGGACGCCTGCCCGCAGGTCGATGCGGTCGTCCTCGGGCGGCGCGAGCCAGGACGCGACGCGCAGTGAGTTGGCAACCGCCTCACGTGTCGCGCGCTGGATCTGCGCCAGGTGATGCTGCAGGTCCTCCAGGGGGGGCAGGCCCCTGTCCAGGCGTGCAACGATCACCTCCGTCATCAGGGTCAGGGCCTGCAGGTTCACGATCAGGTCATGCCGCAGGGCCGGCCCGATACGTCGCAGGACCGCGTAGCGTGCGGCCTCTCGGTCCGGGCCGCAGGGCTCCTGTGCTTGCATCGAACGATTGTCCGCAGGGGCCAGGTCGCGCTTGTGTCAGGCGCGCGCTGCGCCCGGCGTAGGAGCCGGTGGGTGCCCGCCCGCGCCCGCTATGCTTGCCGCACGATGAACAAGGCCTTCACCCGCGAAACCGATGCCGACGACGAGGACGATTCGTCACCCGGTTCGACGCCTGTGCCGGCAGGCACGCGTAACTACATCACGCCCGCGGGTTACGCCCGCCTGCGCGCGGAACTGCTCCAGTTGATCGACGAGGAGCGACCGCGCGTGGTCGATGTGGTGCACTGGGCCGCCAGCAATGGCGACCGCTCCGAAAACGGAGACTACCTTTACGGCAAGAAGCGCCTGCGCGAGATCGACCGGCGTATCCGCTTTCTCACCCAGCGGCTGGAGATCGCCGAGGTCACCGATCCGTCCGTGCATCACGGGCGCGACCAGGTGTACTTTGGAGCGACCGTGCGTTACGCCGATGAGGCTGGCGACGAGCGCGAGATCACCATCCTGGGCATCGACGAGGCCGACAGCCGCCTGGGCCAGGTCAGTTGGATCTCTCCGATCGCGCGGGCCTTGCTCAAGGCCCGCGAGGGGGATGTGGTCAGGCTGCAGACGCCTGCGGGCCTGCGAGAGGTTGAAGTTCTGCAGGTGTGCTATCCGGCGCCCGAGAGGCCATGAAGGTCCCCGCGTACGAGGGCCTCAGGCGCCGCGTCGTCCGCGTTGCACCCGCAGCACGTCGGGGATGCGCTTGAGGGCTCGCATCACGGCTTCCAGGTGGCTGCGGTCACGTACCGCGATCACGAAGCGCAGGTCGGCGGCGTCCTGCGCGCGCCCTTCGTCCATGTCGACGTGGGTGATGTCGGCCTCGGCGCCCGCCATGGCCGAGGCCACCCGCGCCAGCACGCCCTTGCCGTTGCTGACGGTCACCTGCAGGTGCGTCTCGAAGGAGCGCACCGGTTCGTCGGTCCATTCCACGCCGATGAAGCGCTCGCTGTCCTTGTTCAACAGCCGCCGGGCGCTGGCGCAATCCTCGGCATGGACCACCAGACCTTCGCCGCGTCCCAGGTAGCCGACGATGCGCTCGCCCGGCACCGGGCGGCAGCAACTGGCGTATTGGACCGAGGCGTTCTCGCTGCCGTCCAGGATCACGGCGCCATGCGCGGGGTTCTCGTGCGCGGTGAAGCGCTCGCGCGTCATGAGCAGGGCATCGGGTTTCTCGCCGCTTTCGGCCAGCAGGGTCACCAGCCGCTTGGCCACGATGCTGGCGATGCGCTTGCCCAGGCCGATGTCCATCAGCAATTCGTCGCGGTGGCGGCTGCCGGTGAACCGCAGCAGCTTGTCCCACACGGCGGCGTGGCGCTCGTCGGCCGCGGGCAGGCGCTCGATGCCCTCGGCGCGCAGGGCCTGCGCCAGGAGCTTCTCGCCCAGGGTCTGGGACTCGGACTGCGCCATGGTCTTGAGGTGATGGCGGATCTTGGAGCGTGCGCGCCCGGTGCGCACAAACCCGAGCCAGGCCGGGTCGGGGGTGGCCGCTGGGGCGGTTTCCACTTCCACCACGTCGCCGTTCTTCAGCTCGGTGCGGAGCGGCACCTGCGCGCCGTTGATCTTGGCGGCCACCACATGGTCGCCGATGTTGCTGTGGATCGCGTAGGCGAAATCGACGACGGTGGCGCCCCGTGGCAAGGCCATGATCTGGCTCTTGGGCGTGAACACGTAGACCGCGTCGGGAAAGAGATCGATCTTGACGTGGTCCCAGAACTCGGCGGCGTCATGCGTCTCGTGCTGGATGTCCAGCAGGGATTGCAGCCATTTCGCGCCGGTGCTGTCGGCGGCTTCGGCATCGGACGGATTGGCCTTGTACAGCCAGTGGGCGGCCACACCCGATTCCGCCACCACGTGCATCGCCTCGGTGCGGATCTGGAACTCCACGTTCACGCCCGCCGGCCCCACCAGGGTGGTGTGCAGTGACTGATAGCCGTTCACCTTGGGGATGGCGATGTGGTCCTTGAAACGGCCTGGCACCGGCTTGTACATCTGGTGGATGATGCCCAGCGCGGTGTAGCAGTCGATCAGGCGCGGCACGATCACGCGCAGGCCGTAGATGTCGGTGACCTGCGCGAAGCTCAGGTGCTTCTCGTCCATCTTGCGGTAGATCGAGTAGAGCGTTTTCTCGCGTCCGGCCAGCCGGATCTTCAGGCCTGCCGCCTCGAAGGCAGTCTCCACCTCGCGCTGCACTTTCTGGATCAGGTCGCGCCGGCGGTTGCGGGACTTGGCCACGGCCTTGGACAGGATGGCATGACGCCACGGCTTGATGTGGCTGAAGGCCAGCTCCTGCAGCTCGCGGTAGGTCTGGTTCAGGCCCAGGCGGTTGGCGATGGGGGCGTAGATCTCCAGCGTCTCCGAGGAGATGCGGTGCCACTTGGCCCGCGGCACATCGTCCAGGGTGCGCATGTTGTGCGAGCGGTCGGCCAGCTTGATCAGGATCACGCGCACATCGCGCGCCATGGCCAGCAGCATCTTGCGGAAGGACTCGGCCTGGTTTTCCTCGCGGGTGTTGAACTGCAGTTTGTCCAGCTTGGTCAGGCCGTCGACCAGTTCGGCCACCGGCGCGCCAAAGCGCTCGATCAGTTCGGGCTTGGTGACACCGCAGTCCTCGATCGCGTCATGCAGCAGGGCCGCCATCAGGGCCTGGGCATCGAGTTTCCAGTGCGCGCACTGGGCGGCGACCGCAATCGGGTGGGTGATGTAGGGGTCGCCGCTAGCACGGATCTGGCCCAGGTGGGCCTCGTCGGCGAAGCGGTAGGCCTGGCGGACCTGCTCGATGTCGCCGGCGTCCAGGTAATCGAGCTTGGCCATGAGCGCGGCAAAGCTGGCCGCTGCCGCCTTCGCCTGGGCGGAAGCCGGGACGACGGGGGCCGGACGCTTGCGTTTGCCGGAAGAGGGCTCGAGCACCGCACTCATCCCTCAAATGTAGCGCGACCCCTCACCGCTGGGAAACGGGCAAGAAAAAAGCACCGCCAGGCGGTGCTTTTGACGGGGGCCCCCAGGGGGCCGGGGGGGCGGTCAGCCCGGGACCTTCTTGAGCATTTCCAGGCCGATCTTGCCCTCGGCGATCTCGCGCAGGGCGGTCACGCCCGGCTTGTTCTTGCTCTCGATCTTCGCGGCGTGGCCTTGGCTCAGCATGCGGGCGCGGTAGGTCGCGGCCAGCACCAGCTGGAAGCGATTGGGGATCTTTTGCAGGCAGTCTTCGACGGTGATGCGGGCCATGAAAGTGCTCCGGGGTCAGATGATGTGCAGGGCCTTGAAGGTGTCGGCCCGGGTCCGGCGCTGGGCAGAGAACTTCAGCCGCTGGGCGTGGACGATGGTTTTGAGGTCGAACAGCGCTCGCTCAAATAACTCGTTGATTATAACGAAGTCGAATTCCCGGGCCTGGGCCATCTCCTCGGCGGCGTTTTTCAGGCGCAGCTCGATGACCTCGGGGCTGTCCTCGCCCCGGCGCTCCAGGCGGGCGCGCAGTTCCTCCCAGCTGGGAGGCAGGATGAAGATCAGGACCGCGTTGGTGAAGATGCGCTTGATCTGGACCGCGCCCTGGAAGTCGATCTCCAGGATGACATCGGTGCCGGAGGCAATGCGCTCTTCGATGGCCTTCTTGGAGGTGCCGTAGCGGTTGCCGTGGACGTTGGCCCATTCGACGAAGGCGTCGGCCAGGACCATGGCGTCGAATTCCTGGGGCGAGACGAAGAAGTATTCGCGCCCGTGCTTTTCCTGACCGCGCGGCGCCCGGGTGGTGTGCGACACCGAGGGCAGCACCTGGGCGTCCAGCTCCATCAGGGCCTTGACCAGGCTGGATTTGCCCGCCCCGCTGGGGGCCGCGACGACGAAGAGGTTGCCTGGGTAGTCCACTTAAAAAGCCTTCATTCGATGTTCTGGACCTGCTCGCGCATCTGCTCGATCAGCACCTTCATGTCCACGGAGATGCGGGTCAGCTCCAGGGCCGCCGACTTGGCGCCCAGGGTGTTGGCTTCGCGGTGAAGTTCCTGGATCAGGAAGTCCAGGCGCTTGCCGACCTCGCCGCCCTTGGCGAGCAGGCGCTCGATCTCGTCCAGGTGGGCAGCCAGGCGGGTGAGCTCTTCGGCCACGTCGATGCGGATGGCAAAAGCCGTGGCCTCGGCCAGGGCGCGGTCCTGCGCGGTATCCGGGGCTGCGCCCGCGCCGGCCTGGGCGCCCAGGCCCATGGCGTCCTTCCAGCGCTCGAGGAAACGCTGGCGTTGCTGCTCGACCAGCTGGGGCACCAGGGGGCGTGCCTGCTCGGCCAGCGCACGCAGCTGCTGCAAGTGCCCGCGCAGCATGGTGACCAGGCGCGCACCCTCGCGGGCGCGCGCGTCAACCAGGCCCTCCAGGGCCTGTTGTGCCAGCGCCTGCAGGCGCTCACGGCTGTCGGCCAGCGCGGGCTCGCCCGCAGCGGACAGCTTGATGACATCGGCCACGCTCAGGGGGCGGGCTTCGGGCAGCCAGCCGCGGATCTGGTCCTGCAGGGCATTGAGCCGCTGCAGCAGGCGGGCACCGGGCTCACGCAAATCGCCGCCGCTGGTGGCCTCGAGGCCGGCGCGCACTTCCACCTTGCCGCGTTTCAGACGCGATTGGAGGAGCTCGCGCAGCGCAGGCTCATGCTGGCGCAGGTCGTCGGCCAGGCGAAAGGACAGGTCCAGGAAGCGGCTGTTGACGGCGCGGATCTCGACCCCGAGCCGTGGCCCGGCCCCCGCCGTGTCGGCTTGACCGGCCACAGGCGCCGCGCCCGGGGACTGGGCGCTGGCATAGCCGGTCATGCTGTACACTGCCATTTGTTAACTTTGGTGGTATTTTTTGGGGGATGGGCTGGAACTTAGGGGCTCCATCGCCTGCGGCCTTCCCCATTATGGCAAAGCTCAAACCCGCACCGCTTCCCGCCGGCACCCTCATCGGCGGGTATCGGCTGCTGCGAAAGCTCTCGGCGGGCGGCTTTGGCATCGTCTACCTGGCCACAGACCGCGAGGGCCAGCAGGTGGCGATCAAGGAGTACCTGCCTGCGTCGCTGGCCACCCGTGAACCCGGGCAGCGGCTGCCCCAGGTGGCGCCCGACAAGCTGGCCCTGTACCGCCTGGGCCTCAAGAGCTTCTTCGAGGAGGGACGCGCGCTGGCCCAGATCTCGCACGCGTCGGTGGTGGGCGTGCTCAATTTCTTCCGCGAGAACGACACCGTCTACATGGTCATGAACTGCCTGGAGGGTGCGACCTTGCAGGACTACATCGTGACCGCCCGCGACCTCAAGCACCCGCGGGTGCTGGGCGAGGCCACCATCCGCTCGCTGTTCGACGAGATCCTGCGGGGCTTGCGCATCGTGCACCAGCACAAGATGCTGCACCTGGACCTCAAGCCGGCCAACCTGTTCATCACCGACGACAACCGTGCGGTCATGCTGGACTTCGGCGCCGCCCGCGAGGTGCTGGCCAAGGAGGGCCGGTTCATCCGGCCGATGTACACCCCCGGCTTTGCCGCCCCCGAGATGTACCGCCGTGATGTGCCCCTGGGGCCCTGGACGGACATCTACGCCATCGGGGCCAGCCTCTATGCCTGCATGCAGGGATGCCCGCCCCCCGAGGTGCCGCAGCGCCGCGAGAGCGACCGCCTGCCGCAACTGCTGGAGCGCCTGCAGGGCGCCTACTCCGAGAGCCTCGTTGCCATCGTGCGCTGGTGCATGCAGCTCGATGCCCTGGCCAGGCCGCAATCGGTCTTCGCGCTGCAGCGCGCGCTCAGTCGTGAGCCCGAACCCCGCCAGACCCCGCCCACGCTGATGCAGCGCCTGGGAGGCCAGATGAAGTCGGCGCTGGCCGGCGGGAGGGCCGCATGAAGTTCTCCGTGTTCCAGGTCAGTCGCAAGGGCGGGCGTCCGCGCAACGAGGACCGCATGGGGTATTGCTACACCCGGGAGGCCGCCTTGTTCCTCCTGGCCGACGGCATGGGCGGGCATCCGGGTGGCGACATCGCCGCGCACCTGGCGCTGCAGACCGTGGCGGCGCGCTTCCAGCGCGAAGCGGTGCCGCAGGTGGCCTGTCCGGCCACCTTCCTGGGCACGGCGCTGATGGCGGCGCACCAGGCGATCACCCGCCATGCCCAGGCGCGCGGGCTGGCTGACCCGCCGCGGACCACCCTGGTGGCAGCCCTGGTCCAGGGGGCGGTGCTGACCTGGATCCATTGCGGCGACTCTCGCCTGTACCTGGTGCGCGCAGGCCGCGTGCTGGCGCGCACCCGCGACCACTCCTACCTCGCCCACTGCGGGCCACGGGGCAGCGCCAGCACGGACCCGGTGCACCGCAACCTGCTCTTCACCTGCCTGGGCTCGCCCCTGAACCCGATCCATGACGCCGGCGGACCCGTGCCCCTGCGCCAGGGCGACAAGTTCCTCCTGTGCTCGGATGGACTCTGGGACAGCGTGCCCGAGGCCCGCATCGTGGAGCGCCTGGCGCTGATGCCGGTGGCGCAGGCCGTCCCGCAGCTGGCCGAGGAGGCGCTGCGCCTGGGAGGCCCCCGGGGCGACAACGTGACCCTCATCGCGGTCGAATGGGAGCTCGCGGCCGCGCCCGACTCGCACCATGGCGTGTCGACCGAGGGCCTGAGCGAGGGCGTGTTCGCCAGCACGATCCAGTGCGGATCTCCCGACCCGCAGGACCTGGCCGGCGACGACCTGGACGAGGCCGCCATCGAGCGCTCCATCGCCGAAATCAACGCGGCGATCCGCCGCTCCGCGGACCGCAAGCCCTAGGCTGCCCGGCCCGGGGTGTGCGTGGTTGTTAGCATTGGCGCCATGACCCCATTCCAACGAAGCGCCGGCCGCCGCGCCGACCAGCTGCGCCCGGTGCGCATCACCCGCGGATTCACCATCCATGCCGAGGGCTCCGTCCTCATCGAATTCGGGCAGACCCGCGTGCTGTGCACGGCGTCCGTCGAGGACAAGGTGCCCCCGCACAAGCGGGGCAGCGGCGAGGGTTGGGTGACCGCCGAATACGGCATGCTGCCGCGGGCCACCCACACCCGCGGCGACCGCGAAGCGGCCCGGGGCAAGCAAAGCGGGCGCACCCAGGAGATCCAGCGCCTGATCGGCCGATCCCTGCGCGCGGTGTTCGACCTCAAGGCCCTGGGCGAGCGCACCCTGCACCTGGACTGCGATGTGCTGCAGGCCGATGGCGGCACCCGCACGGCTGCCATCACCGGCGCCTTCGTGGCGGCCCAGGACGCGGTGAACCTGCTCCTGAAGCAGGGCAAGCTGGCCGCCTCGCCCGTCACCGGGCCGGTGGCCGCCATCTCCGTGGGCATCGTGCAGGGCACGCCCCTGCTGGACCTGGAGTATGTAGAGGACGTGGCCTGCGACACCGACATGAACGTGGTGATGACTGGCGCGGGCCACTTCGTGGAGGTGCAGGGCACCGCCGAGGGCGTGGCCTTCACCCGTGCGGAGATGGACCGCCTGCTGCAGCTGGCCGAGCAAGGCATCGCCGAACTCGTGACGCTGCAGGCGCAGGCGCTCGCGCGTGCGCTACCCACCCCGGCCCCGACCTGACCATGATCAATACCCTGGTGCTGGCCTCCAACAACCGGGGCAAGCTGGCGGAACTCCAGGCGATGCTGGCGTCCTTGGGCGTGAAGCTCGTGTGCCAGGCCGATTTGGGCATCGGTGAGGCCGAGGAGCCGCACCGCACCTTCGTGGAGAACGCCCTGGCCAAGGCGCGCCATGCCGCCCGCGAAAGCGGCCTGCCGGCGCTGGCCGATGACGCGGGCCTGTGCGTGGATGCCTTCGGCGGCCTGCCCGGCGTGGACACCGCGTACTACGCGACGCAGTTCGGCTACCCCAAGGGGGACGACCACAATGTGCGCGCGCTGCTCGAACAGATGCAGGGCATCGACAACCGGCGTGCCGCGCTGGTCAGCACCCTGGTGGGCCTGCGCAGTGCCGACGACCCCGAGCCCCTGATCGCGGTGGGCCGGGCGGTCGGGGAGATTGCCCGCACGCCCGTGGGGGATCAGGGCTTCGGCTTCGACCCGGTGATGTTCATTCCCGCCTTCGGCAAGACCTTTGCGCAGCTGCCCACCGAGGTGAAGAACGCGAACAGCCATCGCGGGCAGGCGGCCCGCGAGATGCTGCGGCTCATTCAGGAGCGCTGGTGATGGCCGCAGGCCCTGCGGGTGCTGCAGGCGCCGCGCCCGTGGATCTCGCACACTACATGCGACCCGGCACCTTGCAGCTGGGGGCGCTGCCGCCACTGTCCCTGTACGTGCACCTGCCCTGGTGCCTGAAGAAGTGCCCCTATTGCGATTTCAACTCGCATGAACCGTCGGGCGAGCTGCCCGAGCAGGCCTACCTGGACGCCCTGCTGGCGGACCTGGAGCAGGCGCTGCCCCTGGTCTGGGGACGCGGGGTGCACAGCATCTTCATCGGCGGAGGCACGCCCAGCCTGTTCTCGCCTGCGGGCATCGATCGCCTGATCGGCGATGTGCGCGCGCGCCTGCGACTGGAGGCCGACTGCGAGATCACGCTGGAGGCCAACCCGGGCACCTTCGAGAAAGACCGTTTCCGCGCGTTTCGCGCCGCGGGGGTGACCCGCCTGTCGGTCGGGGTGCAAAGCTTCAACGATGCGCACCTGAAGGCCCTCGGGCGCGTGCATGACCGCGCGCAGGCGCTGGCGGCCTGTGAGGAAGCGGCCGCGGCGTTCGACACCTTCAACCTGGACCTGATGTACGCGCTGCCCGGGCAGACCCTGGCGCAGCTCGAGGCGGATGCGCGCCAGGCCCTGGCGATGGCGCCGCCGCACCTGTCGATCTACCACCTCACGCTGGAGCCGAACACCTACTTTGCGAAATTCCCCCCCGAGTTGCCGCCCGAAGACACGGCCTACGCCATGCTCGATCGGATCACGGAACTCACGCAGGCCGCCGGCCTGCAGCGCTATGAGGTGTCGGCGTATGCGCGAGAAGGGCACCGCTGCTGGCACAACCTGAATTACTGGCAGTTCGGGGACTATCTGGGCATCGGGGCGGGCGCACACAGCAAGCTCAGTTTTGCGCATCGCGTGGTGCGACAGGTGCGCTATCGCGAGCCGAAGCTGTACATGGCGCAGGCCCGCGCCGGCCAGGCCGTGGCGCAGGAGGCCGAGGTGGCGCGTGCCGACCTGCCGTTCGAGTACATGCTCAACGCCCTGCGCCTGCCCGAGGGATTCGCTCTGCGCGATTTCACCGAGCGCACGGGGCTGCCGGTGTCCGCCATCTCGCGCGCCCTGTCGGAGGCCGAGGCCAAGGGGCTGCTCACGCGCTCGCTGGAGCGGGTGCAGCCGACCGCGCGTGGATTTGATTTCCTGACCGACCTGCAGGCGCTGTTCCTGCCGGCATGAGCCCGCCGGCGTGAGCCTGCGGCAGCTGCGCCGTCTCACTCCACCACGAAACTGAGGCTGCGCGAGCCGGTGCGGCCTGCCGAGTCCTGGATTTCCAGCATCAGGCGGTGCGAGCCCTTGGGCAAGCGGGCCTCGGAGACATCGATGCCCTGCGCACTGACCTTGGACTGCGCCATCAGCCGGCTGGTGATGTCCAGCTTGAAGGCGCCATAGAACACCTTGAAGCTTTCGGGCCGGATACTGGCCTGGGGTCCGGGCTCGAAGCGCAGCTCGATGCGCGTGGGCGACGTGATGGCCGCCGCGGTGTCAGGAGCCAGCAGCTTGATCACCGGCGCATTGGGGGGCAGGGGCGACCTGGCCACTGGCAGCACCGGCGCGGCGCGTGACTGGGCTGCTTCCTCCTCCGTGACCAGCACCTGGGCGTGTACGCCATGGGCGATCAGGCCCAGGGCCATCAGGCCGATAGACCGCTTCAAAAGTCGGGGCATCACGGCATCACTCCACGGCGACGATGCGTACGCGCCGGTTCTCCGGTGCCTCGGGCTGGTCTTTCAGCAGGAGCTCGCTGAAGCCCTTGCCCTCGGTCTGGAGGCGCTCGGCCTGGATGCCCTTGGACTGCAGGAACTCGGCGACGGCCTGGGCACGGCGTGCAGACAAGGCTTCGTTGTAGGCCGCCGTCCCCTTGGCATCGGTGTGGCCCTGGACCAGGAAGCGCGTGCCAGTCAGGCGCGGCGTGGCCATGGCTTCGGCCAGGTTTTGCAGGAGCGGCTTGCTCACGGCCTGCAGGCGCGCCGAGTCGAAGTCGAACTGCACGACCAGATCGAGCTCGCGTTTCTGGGGGACGAGGTTGCGCAGGCTGCGCGTCATGGCCGCCGGCGGGGGGGCCAGGCGGTCGACCATCTCGCCCACCGAGGCGTCGCGCATGGGGGCTGGCTGGGCCCCTGCGGGAACGAGTGTGACCATCGCGGCAAGCGCCAGCGCGGCGCGGGCCAAGGGCAGTCGAAGCATCAGCGAACCTCCTGCAGTGTCATCAGCCGCGCGCCGAAGGCTTCAGAGGCGCCCGTGACGCCGCGACCGGAGAAGAAATCGAACAGTGCCGCGCGCCCGGGCAGGTCATTGAGCGCGAAGGTGAACGGCGCCTTGGCGTCGGGGGGTGACAGGGTCAGCACGCTCAGGTCCCGCGGGGTGTCCGACACCAGCACCAGCAGGTGGTTCGTGCCGGCCGGCCCCTGGGCCACGACCTGCCAATCGGGGCGCGGCAAGGACAGGGGAACATTGGCGCGGATGGCGTTGTCCTTGTCCAGGCCGTTGGGAAACAGCACATAAAAGCTCTTGCGGTCGCTTCCGAGCAGGATCAGATAGACATAGCCGTCGCGAGACGACTTGATCTTCAGGCTCAGGAGGTCCTTGCCGATACGCAGGGTGGTGCGGTCGGAGGTGATGTCGATACGCCGCTTCGGATTGGCCTGCGCTTCGATTTCCCTCAGCGTGGCCAGGGAGGCCAGGGCAGGTTCCACCACGGGGGCCGGTGGCGGTGCGACGACGCTCGGGGGAACGGCCGGCGCTGGTGCAGCAGCCGTCGCAGGAGGCGGGGCGGGCACAGGTGCCGCCACGACGTTGGCGGCTGGCGGGCGCGCGGATGCGGGTGCGGGTGCGGGTGCGGGTGCACTCACCGTCGGCGCGGGCGCGATGACCGGCGCTGGCGCGGGAACCGCCGTCGTGGTCGGCGCTGGCGCGGGGGGGCTTGTCGCCACGGTCGCTGCAGCGGGGACGGCGGGCGCCACGGGCGTCGGTGGTGAAGCAAGGGCCACCGCGACCGGCGCAGGCGGCGGCGGGGGCCGTACGACGGCCACAGGGACGAGGTTGCGGTTGCCCGTCACGGTGATGTGATGGCGCAGCTCTGGCGCCTGTTTGAGCTTTTCGTCGATGAAGGCCTGGGCGCATTGCTCGACTTCATTCATGGAGACCGCCCCGGAGCCGTCCAGATCGCGGGCCCGCCCCAGCAAGCACTCACGAACGCCCTGCGTGGCCATGCCCCCCTTGCCCGGCTCGTCGTAGCTCAATTCATTTGCGCGTGACGACGTGATCTGCACGAAGTTTTCCTTCAGCGCGCCCAGGCGGGTCGACGCATCCAGGAGGCTGCGCGTTTTGACGTTGCTCGCGGCACAGGGCTCCTGGTTCTCGCCTCCCGCCAGAAAGAACTTCGGGGTGAGAGGGATAGACCCCAGCGATCGCGTGGTCGGGCGGCGGGCGGAAACGCCGTCGGAATGACACGCGTCAAACATCACGATCACCTTGTCGGCCACCTCGCTCATACGGCGCGTGCGCAGGGCAATCTCCTCATGGGTCAGGGTCTGGCCGTCGAAGGCCAGCAGGCCTTCCTTGCACCCGACGGTCCTGTCCAACCAGCGCGTGCCGTGCCCCGAGAAATAGAGCATCACCCGGCCGCCCTCGCTGACCCCCTGGCCCAGGGTGTCCAGTGCCTGCAGGATGGCTTCCTTTGTGGCCTGGCCGTCACGCAGCACCGCGATCCGCTGGTCGGGGATGTCCATGGCGCGGGCAATCGAGCGCGCGCTGTCCACGTCGAAGGGAACGCCTTCCAGCGGCGGGATGTTGGAGGGGCCGTAATTGGCGATGGCGATGATCAGCGCGCTGCGGGAGTTGCGCGGCGCCGCAGCGGCAGCCTCGGTACTGGCCAAGCCAGCCAGGAGGGCCAGCGCGCCGCCTGCCAGGGCCAGTCCCTGCGCCAGGCGCCTGCCGGCTGCCTTCGATTTGATTACTTGAGAAATATGCATAGGTGCGTGGGGCGACTCTGTGTGCCCCAGCCGGAATTAGGGTCAAATTGACGCCATCTTAATCAGGAGTGATGGCGCTGCAGGCCTCCGTCCCCGTTTGTCCGGATGATCGACCGGGAACCGGGCCAGGCCGGCGGCAGAAAGGGTAGACGCCATGAAGGTCCGCATCGCCAATCGCATGGGCCGCCAGTTCGCGGCGTGCCTCCTCACCCTGTGTGCCGTCCTGGGGGCGGCGGCGTCCACCCCGCCCCCGGCCGATGCCGCCGCCGAGGCGCGCCAGCGTTTCGAGGCTCTCCAAAGCGCCACCGTCGGCATCGAGACGCGGGCGATCGACGATGCCACGTCCGCCCGTACCCTCGGCCGCCTGCGCGAAGGGTCGGGCGTGGTCATTGCGCCGCAGGGCCTGGTCCTCACGATCGGCTACCTGGTGCTGGAGGCCGAGCGCGTGGAAATCATCACCCGCGACCAGAAGCGGATTCCCGCGCAGGTGGTGGCCTATGACTTCGTCAACGGCCTGGGCTTGCTGCGACCCTTGTTTCCCCTGGCCGGTATCACGCCGGTGAAGCTCGGGTCGGCCGCGGCCGTCCCCAAGGGCAGTCCGCTCCTGGTCATCTCGGGCGCGGTACCGCGCCAGGCGGGGGCGGTGCGCCTGATGGATGCGCGCCCCTTCACCGGTTATTGGGAATACCACCTCGATTCGGCCCTCTACACCTCCCCGATGCTCGAGAACCACTCCGGGGCCGGGCTGTTCAACCTCGCGGGCGAACTGGTGGGCGTGGGCAACCTGGCCATGCGCGATGTCATGCCGGACGACACGCCGCGCGTGGTGCCAGGGAACCTGTTCGTGCCGGTCGACGTACTGGCGCCGGTGCTGGACGATTTATTGAAAACCGGGCAGAACCCCCAGGCCCGGCGACCCTGGCTCGGAATCAATGCGACCCCCGTCGCTGGCGGCATCCGCATCACGCGTGTCAACGCCAACAGCCCTGCCGAATCCGCGGGCGTGCGCCCAGGGCATTGGGTGGTCGCCGTGGACGACCAGCCCGTGCAATCCCTGGAGTCTTTCTACAAGCAGGTCTGGGCCCGGGGATTGAGCGAAGGTTCCATCCGCTTGAGCGTGCGTGAGGGCAATGCCCTGCGTGTGCTGGAAATCCCGATCCGCGACCGCACCAATGCGGTGGCCCGGCCCAAGGGCATCTGAGGCGCACTGCTTCGGGCCTGACGCTTCCTTCATCCACAAGCATTCAAGAGGTATCTCCGCATGAGTCAGACCTGTCCTTACTGCCGCTTCAGCATCCCGGACGGGGCCGTGGTGTGCGGGCACTGCGGGGCCGAGAAGCGGACCGTGGCCCTTGAGGAAACCGACACCGACGGAAACGCGGGCGTCGGTATCGTCGTGGCCATCATCGCGGCCGTCGGCGCCTGGTTCATGTTTGGCAACTGGAAGGCCGTGGGCATCGGCGCGGTGGGCGGTTTCGTCCTGGGGATGTGGGGCGACTTCATCATGCGGGCGGGTAAGGGCCTGGTGGTCGGGGCGATTTGCGCAGTGATTTTCTATTTCATCTTTTCCTTTTTCGGCTGGCCCAAGGTGGGCGCCTTGATCGGATTCGCGATGGGCTTCCTCGGCGGCATCTCGAAAGAGACGACCGAGGAGCGCTGGTTCCGCTAGCAGGGGTCGACGCGGCGCCGCGTTCAGCGGCTTCGGGCGGCTGCTGAATTCGTGCCCCGACTTCGGGCTGTGGGGCAGCGCACAGATGCCACGCAGAGACAGCCTCAGCATGGCTCTCTTTCGAAGGAGAGCGCAATGTCTGACCTGCTGGAAGCCCGGAAGATGCAACTCATTCATGACCTGCGAACGGTGATCCGGGATACGCAGGCACTGGTGCATGCCTCGTTGGATGAAGGCAAGAGCGATGTGGCCGGCATGAAGCAGTCGATTTCCGCCGAGCTTGGGCGGACGATGGAGCGCCTGCAGCGCATGGAGGCCGATGCCAGCGAGGCTGTGAAGCACTCGACACAGCGGGCACAAGTCTATGTGCAAAGTCACCCTATTCAGGCGATAGGTATTTCGGCGGGGCTTGGCCTGTTGATCGGTCTTTGGATCAGGCAGCGTTGAGCGGTGAGCCTCGCATGCTTGAATTCTTGATGCGGCAGCTCCTGGATCAAACCAGTTGGTTCGGCGGTTTGACCACGCTACTCAAAGCGCGATGCCTTGTGGCTTTGTGCCGATTCAAGGAAATCAGACAGAATCTGCTGGTTGCGCTTTGTCTTTGGACGCTGGGTTTCATTTTGGTCGCCATCAGCCTGGTGTCTTTCGCGGCGATGCTTGTAATGCCCTGGTGGAGGGACTATCCCTTGCAGGCGCTTTTTTTACTGAGCGTCCTTTATGCGGGCGCAGGAGTGTTGTTCATCCGAAATTCAATCCGCCGAGTTTCTTGAGGCGAACTGGTTTTTTCGGGAAGGCTATGTGCGATGGCCAACCGACACATATCGCCAGGCCACCTAAATTCCAAGCATGCAGTTCGACGGAGTTTAAAAGTGGATCTAGCTCAATCATTCATTGTCAAAAACGGCAATCGACTGACATCCGTATTGGCCGACAATGATTGGGAAAGGTGGAAAACCCAGATCGAGCTGGTGCACCTTAAGGTGGGGGAGGTCCTGTTTGATGCCGGACAACCGATCCGGCATATCTACTTTCCCCTGACCGGCATCATCTCGCAGCAATACGATTTTGAGGACGGCAAATCTGCTGAATTTGCACAAATGGGCAACGAGGGGATGGCGGGAGTTTTCATCTTCATGGGAAGTGCCTCTACGTCCAGCAAGGCCATCGTCATCGCCAGCGGCATCGCCTACCGGTTGCCTGCCGCCTGGATGCTCAGTGAATTCAATTCCTCCGGAATGTTTCGCCAGTTGATCCTGCACTACATGCAGATCCTGATGACGCACGCCTCGCAATTGGCGGTCTGCAACCGGCGCCACAGCATTGACCAGCAGCTATGCCGAACTCTCCTGCTTCAACTTGACCGCGTGGCAGGCGACGACTTGTCGCTGACACACGAATTGATTTCCCGCTCCATGGGCGTACGACGTGAGGGTGTGAGCGAAGCGGCCAAGCGCTTGGAAAAAATTGGCGCGATTCGCTACTCGAGAGGCCATATCCAGGTACTCGATCGGGCGTCGCTATTGAAAAATTCGTGTGAGTGTTATTCCATTATCAAAAGAGAGGATCGACGACTCTTTCCTCCGCTTGTGACATAGATCTGTCGATCCGTGGGCGGCAGGGCCATTTCAGCAGACGTCGCGTGGAATAAGCGAAAGAAGGCCCGGGCCGTTCCCGTGCTGAAGCTTTTGGTAGATGTGTTTGAGGTGGGCCTTGACGGTCCCTTCCGAGATCGAGAGGGTGCGCGCAATGTCCTTGTTGGATCGACCCCGTAGTAGAAGCTGGACAACCGAGACCTCTTTCAGTGTGAGCCGTTGCATGAAGATCGGGCGTGTGAGTGGACCTTCATCGACTGCCAGCGCGGACGCCGACAAGCCATCATCCAGCCACTTTCTTCCTTGATGGACGTCCCGAACGCACGTCATCAGGATTTCCTTGGGCTGTGTCTTGAAAACCAGCCCCTTGACGCCCACCGCGATCGCTTCCAGCGCGCCGAGCACGCCGGTATGGGTGAAGATGACTGGCAGCGTTTTCAGCTGTTCTCTTCGGAGGTCCCTGATCAGGCTCAGGCTGTCTTTTCCACCCAGGGTGAGTTCCATGACCAGGATATCCGGCTCGCGCTTCAGGATTTCACGCCATGCCGAGGCTCCGTCAGACACGCATGTTTTGACCAGAAAGTCCGGGTGGCATTCAAAGGACTGCATCAGGCCGTCAATGATCACGGGATGGGGGTCCGCGAACATGATTTTGATCGGTGCCGCCGCGGGTCGGCGGTCTAGGGCGGTTTGCCTTCGTGCGGAAAACTCGTCTTGTGAGACCAAGGGAGGGTGAGGCGTGATCGCTGGGGTCATCGTTGGATCTCGAGTAGCAAGGGCTGATCATGTCGATCCGAGCCTCTCCGGCGTGTTCGTCCCGCCACATAGAAAGACACTCGGGAGGTATGTGTGCGAAAGCACCTTGCCGCAGGCCCTGCAGTTCGACAATGGCCTTTTGAGGAGGCTCCATGCATTCGGCCGGCTACATAGACTTCAAGGAGATGGCCGAGCGTTGCCAGCTCAGTCTCAACGAGCTGCACGAGCTGCTTGAGTATGGGGTGTTACCCGTGCTGCATGTGAGCTCGAGGGGCCTGTGCTTTCCTGTCGCCTGCCTGGGGCCGGCACAAAAGGCGGCGCAGATCAAGCGTGATTACGCTCTGGATCTCTTCGCCATGGGCATCGTGCTCGACTACCTTCAAAAAATTGATGCCCTGGAGTTGGCGAACGCCGCACTTCGGTCGTCGCTGCAAAAACCGGCAGCCGGTGGATCGGCTATTATTTGTGAAGACCCCCAATGAGCTACGCGTCATGACTATCGACACATCGAACATCAAACTGATGCTGACCGAGCTCCAGGAGGAGGTTCGGCTGCTCAAAGACAATTTTCAGACGCTCAACACGAAGTACGCTGAAAATCTCAATTCACTCAAGCAACTCACGCTGACCTCCTCCGAGGCGGCGACACGTGCAGCCAACGCGGCGGAGCGCGCTGCGAAGTCGGCGTCGTATTGCGCGGAAACCGCCAGGCTGGCCTCCGGCGCCGAAATCGTGACTGCGGCAGAAAATGCGGCGCGCGCTGCCAGCGAGTCAGCGGAGGCGGCCATGGAGGCGGCGGCGGCTGCTGCGGCTGCCGCCGCCGCAGCGGCGATGGCCTTGGCCCGGCACGCGGAGGACGCCTGTACGCAAGCTTCTGCCGCCGCTGCTTATGCCACGCAGATGGCCACAGAATCGGCTGCCTATGCGGTCAAGATGTCGCAGTCCGCCAGTGAATTCGCGCGGCGAGCGCGTGAGCGCAACGGCCATAAAGACTAGCGTCGCATTGACCTCGTCTCAAGCCAGTTCGAGCAAGAGGCGCGGGGAAGAAATCAACAGCCTTTCGACCTTGCTGCCACAGGTCTTGTAAGAGCCGGCTGCGATTGAACAATGACGGGGCAGTTGCCCGCTCCGGTTGACGTCAAATTTCCAAGCGCAACAACTTGGCCACTCAACACATTGTCAATGGACGATGCGACCCCAGCCTCTGGTTTCCACAGGACCGAGAGGCTGTCAACTTCTTCGCCCGCCCTCGTATCTTGGCGCCGTGAGGCCTCCAGGTCTGTGCGGCCTCCCACACAGCCGGCGGGCCGGCTCATGGAGACCTTCCTGTCGATCTCGACGCGGGCGTTTGGGGCCTGACGCTGTTTTGCGCGCTAGCGCACATTCGCAGCCAACACCGAACTTGAAAATCAGCAGGCCTAGCAGATCGACTGATTTTTTGGAAAGAACTCTATGTACAAAAAAATGTTTGTTGCCACAGACGGGTCCGAGCTGTCGCATAAAGCTGTCGGCAGCGCGATTGACATGGCGGCCCTCCATGGCGCTGAGTTGTACGCGCTGAAGGTCATCCCGCGGGTCCAGCAGTCTTTCTTCGAGGGCGCAACGTCCCTGGGTGAGCGAGAGACCAAGCACTTGCTGGCCACCTGGCGACATGACGCTGAGAACCTCTTGAACGTGGTCGTGGCAGCAGGCAAGCAAAAGGGGGTCACCGTCAAGCCAGTCGTCATGAGCAGCGATCTTGTGGCGGAGACCATCGTCAAGACCGCGGAAGAATGCAAGTCCGAGTTGATCGTCATGGCATCGCATGGCCGACGCGGGATCAAGCGACTTTTGCTGGGAAGCGAGACTTCGAACGTGCTCGCGCATTCATCCATCCCTGTTCTGGTCGTTCGCTAGAAAGTCACGCCGTGAAAATACTGGTGCCAACAGACGGATCATCGTGTGCCATGCGCGCATTCAAATGTGCCGCCAAACTGGCCGCCGGAAATTCCAAGAGTGCCGTGGTGTCGCTGTCGGTTCACGATCAAAATGGATCGAACCACGCGTGCCCCAAGGGCGTCTTCTCTGATTACGTCTATGAGTTGACCGGCACTGAGGTCCGGGCTTTGCGTGGTGCGACGGAGCTGGCCGCTGGACCCCTGGAGCCAGCGGTGTCGACCGGACATGTGGCGGAAGAGATTGTCAAGATCGCTGAGTCAGGCGGCTTTGACTTCATCGTTATGGGCACCAAAGGACGATCGCCGCTGGGGGGTCCTCTCATGGGCTCAGTGGCTCAAAAGGTGGTGAGTGGAACCCGCCTGCCCGTGATGCTGGTGAAGTGACGCGTCGCGTACTCACATATCTGTTTTCGTAATTAGAAAACAAATATTTATTGGTTCTTGTTTGGGGTGCTGGCGTGGATCATCGCGGCTTCGCAACGATTCATGACTGGAAACACCGTGAAATCCTTTCGTCGAAGCGCCCTGAAAGGGCTGGCCGCCGCAGCGACTGGCTTCTGGGTCTCAGGGAGTGTCTGGGCGCAACCCGCTCCGGTGACGCTGCTCAATGTCTCGTATGACCCGACCCGCGAGTTCTATGTGGAATTCAATGCGGCTTTTGCCAGGTACTGGAAGGCCAAGTCTGGCCAGGAGGTGAGCATCAAGCAGTCGCATGGCGGCTCGGGCAAGCAGGCTCGGGCCATCATCGATGGGCTCGATGCGGATGTCGCCACCCTGGCCCTGGCTTGGGACACCGATGCCCTGCACTCGCAGGCCGGCCTCATTCCCAAGGATTGGCAAAAGCGCCTGCCGCACAACGCTTCACCCTATACCTCCACCATCGTGCTGGTGGTTCGCCAGGGCAACCCCAAGGGCATCCAGGACTGGGACGACCTGGTCAAGCCTGGCATCAAAGTCATCACGCCCAATCCCAAGACCTCCGGTGGCGCCCGCTGGAACTACCTGGCCGCCTGGGAATTCGCCAAACGCAAGTACGGCTCGCCCGCCAAGGCCAAGGCGTTCGTGACCAAGCTGTACGAGAACGTGCCCGTGCTCGATACCGGCGCGCGTGGCTCGTCCATCACCTTTGCGCAACGCAACCAGGGCGATGTCTTCATCTCCTGGGAGAACGAAGCCTACCTGCTGGAAAAGGAGTTCGGCAGCAAGGTGGACGTGGTCTATCCCTCAGTCAGCATCCTGGCCGAGCCAGCGGTCACCTGGGTGGACAAATACACCGACAAGCGGGGGACACGCGCTGTGGCACAGGCGTATCTGGAGTACCTGTACTCGGACGAGGGCCAGGACCTGGTAGGCAAGCACTTCTACCGCCCGATCACTCCCAAGGCGCAGGCGAAGTACGCGAAGCAATTCCCGAAACTGAACCTGTTCACCATCGACCAGGCCTTCGGCGGCTGGGTGCAGGCGTCCAAAGAGCACTTTGCCGACGGCGCCACCTTCGACCAGATCTACACGAAGCGGTGAGGGGGCTGGCGGAGGCGGTGGCAATTTCACCCCCGGAAGACGGGGTAGAAGTGCTTAGCACTTAGCAGAAAGAGCCAGACGCTTACAAAGGCGATGCCGCTCTGAAGAAATTGCAGAGAGCTAGCGGTTTGCTCGACTAGGGGGTTCTGGCGCCCTATCTTGGCTTCCAAGGTCTCATCGCCCGTTGCACGAGGCGTTTGAGGTAACCGTTGCGGTAACTCGGAGCCAATTTTGCCAATCGTCATCACTCACGCGCATGCGTCCAAAGCCAATACGCCAGGGCGAATCTACGACATACATCCTGGCCTGCATCTTTGGGTGAAAACGCCCAAGCGGAAGTACTGGATCTATCGAAATGCTAAGGGCGGCAAACGCACCGACGTGAGCCTCGGGAGCTTTCCGGCTGTAGGAGTCGCCACTGCGCGGCAGAAGGCCTCCGAGTTGGCCAAAGCCATTTCGGCTGGCCCACCGCTAGGGGTTCAAGCCGCGATAAGACGCCAGCAGGCAGCTCATCCAGTTATTCCGACCTTTGCGGAGTTTGCTGATCAGATCGTGGAAGCCAAACGTCCAGAATGGCGGAATCAAAAGCATGTAGACCAATGGACTAGCACACTGCGCCAGTATGCCTACCCGATCATCGGTGGCATGCCGCTCGACCTCATCACGACCGACGACATCCTCCATGTGCTGAAGCCAATTTGGCTCGAAAAAACGGAGACAGCCACCAGGCTCCGAGGTCGATTAGAGCGCGTGTTGGCCGCGGCGACCATTAAGGGAATACGCAGTGGCGTCAACCCCGCCCAATGGCGCGGGCATCTCGACTGCCTGCTGCCACAGTCGAATAAGGTTAGGAAGGTTAGGCACCATCCCGCACTGCCTTTTGCAGATGTGCCGGGGTTCATTGAGAAACTTCAGGGGCGTACCGGTACAGCGTCGTTGGCTCTTGAGTTCTGCATACTCACTGCAAGCCGGACGAGCGAGGTATTGAACGCCAAGCGAAGTGAGGTCGTAGATTCTGTATGGACAATTCCAGCTGAAAGAATGAAGGCCGGGAAGGAGCACTCGGTGCCACTACCCCCTCGTGCAGTAGAACTCATTGTGAGCGCCCGGCAGGAAGACCAAGGCAGCGAGTTCTTGTTTTCTAGGTTTGTGCGTCCACTGTCTAACATGGCACTCTTGGCCTTGCTGAGACGTATGGGCTATGAACACATAACCACTCATGGGTTCCGCTCAAGCTTTCGTGACTGGGTCGCAGAAGAGACCGACTTTTCCCCAGAAGCAGCAGAAATGTGTCTGGCCCATACGGTCGCTAGCAAGGTCGAAGCCGCTTATCGGCGCGGCAATTTGTTTGAAAAGCGGCGAGTGCTTCTCCAGAAATCTCCGCCGGGGTGACCCGCACGCCCCAGGGTTGAGGCCCGCCCCGGATCGGGTAAACCCGATGTTTCTCCTGCCCGCGAGGGATCAGGATGCCGACCACGGCGAATCCCCTCTGAGGGACCGCAGCGATCAGCCTGTCAAAACAAGAGGAGCACCGCGATGGCGAATTTCCGTTTGACCGTCAATGGAAAGTTGACGGAGGTCCAGGCCTGGGATGGCGACATGCCGCTCCTGTATGCCTTGCGCAATGGGCTTGGGCTTCATGCCGCCAAGTACGGTTGCGGCCAGGGCCAATGTGGTGCCTGCACGGTCCTCCTGAATGACCAGCCGGTGCGCTCCTGCCTGATCTGGGCGGTCGAGAGGGTGTCGGGCATGGTCGGGTCCGGAGTTACGCTTCGGGGTCCTTAGAAGGCCTCTTTCTCCGCTTCGAGGTAGGCCAGGCTCACGTACTTACCGATATTGCCCTCGAAACCCTGCATGGTCTTGGCCCGCGCGCTCACGCGGGCATCGCTCAGGACTGCTGCCTTGGCCTGCGCCTCCGACTTCCCATCCTTGACTGCTTGCAGACAGGGTTCCCAGATGCCGGCAAGGAAGGTGCCATAGGTCGTGAGCAGGTCGCGGCGGGCCTCGCCGTGGCCTGGCATCCACAGGGCATCGCCGACGGCGCGTGCCAGCGCTTCGTAGTACTTCAAGGTCCCGGGGTAGGAGCCGTCATCGATGTTGGCGATGCGGTTGGTCATGGCGATGTCGCCGACTGCGCAAACCTTGTCCTGTACCACTTCCACCGTGAGGTCCGACACAGTATGGGCCCGCCCGTAGTGGTGCATGCGGAACACCGTATCCCCAATGCGCACCTCGTCACCGTGCTTGACGATGCGATTGGGAGCCACGATACGGGTACCCGCGGTGGACTGGTTGGTCCAGCGTTCCATCAGGTTGCGCCAGGTGCTGCCCTCCACGCCCTTGATCATTTCCTGCGTGTGCGCCAGTGCGTAGATCGGCAGGTCGCCGTACTGGCGCACGAAGGCGTCGTTGCCGAGCCAGTGGTCGCCATGGAAGTGGCTGTTGAAGATCGCCACGACCGGCTGCTCCGTCACCTTGCGGATCATGCGGATCGCCATCTGGCCGATTTGCAGCGAACTGCCCGAGTCCAGGATCACCACCCCCGCGGAGGTCACCGCGAAGCCGACGTTGGACATCATCCCGCGGTTCTCGGGCGTGGGAAAGCCGTCGGGCGAGAGGATGTGCCAGACGCGTTGCGACAGCCGGTTGGGGGCGATATCAGCTACCGGCGGGCCTTCTATGAAATCCCGGGCCTGCTGCGCGAGCAGAGAGACCTCGGGCAACAGGGCTACGCCCGCGGTGGCGGCACCCAAGGCCAGGAAGCGGCGGCGTGTCATGCGGCGTACCCTGGGTTGGGCAGACCACCGGTGATGCGCGGCGCATTGAGCTGCCGTGGCTTGACCCGCCCGCCCTGGGCCTTGAGCCACTGTTCGACCACGTCCCACACCGGCGGGAGCTTCTGGTGCCGGGCCTCTTCGGCCACCGGGGCCCAGCCGGCCACTTTGTAGCGGCGCGACGCCTCGATCAGCTGACCCTTCAGGCGCATATCGCCGATGCGTTTGCCCATGCCTGCGGTCGGATCGATGCTGAATTGCAGTCCGCCGACACGGACCATGTCACCGCCCTGCTGGTAGTACGGGTCCGGGTTGAACAGGTTGTCGCACACGTCCTCGAGCACGGTCTTGATCGTCTCGCCGGTCATCTCGGTGACGGTGGCGTAGGAGTAGGTGGTCGCGGTCATGTCCATGAGCCATTCGCGGGTGATGGCCTGGCCCGGCAGCAGCGTGGTGCCCCATCGGAAACCCGGCGAGAAGGCGATCTCGGCGCCCTGCACCGCCAGCAGCGCGTCGACCAAGAGCTGGTCGCCGGTTCCGTTGAAGTTGCCCCGGCGATACAGCAGCCCGTCGGTGACGGCTAGCTTCTCATTGAGCCGGGTCTCGTACGGCGCGCGGATCTTCGTGATGAGCGCCTGCATGTCCGCATCTGCGGGCAGCATGTTGGCGAAAACCGGCAGCAGCCTATAGCGAAAATCCGAGACCTTGCCGTCCTTCACGTCCAGATCCAGCACGCCCAGGAACTTGCCATTGGAGCCGGCGTTGGTCACGATGGTCTTGCCACCGGGGTTGGCCACCAGGGTGGCCACCGGCATGCCGTCATGGGTGTGACCGCCCAGGATGGCGTCAATACCGCGCACGCGGCTGGCCATCTTCAGGTCCACGTCCATGCCGTTGTGACTCAGGACGATGACCACCTTGGCGCCCTTGCCGCGCGACTCGTCGACCATCTTCTGCATGTTCTGGTCCTGGATTCCGAACTCCCAGTCGGCGACCATGTAGCGCGGATTGGCAATGGGCGTGTAAGGGAAGGCCTGGCCGATGATGGCGCAGGGCACGCCGTTGATCTCGCGTACCACGTAGGGCTTGAACACCGGATCGCCGAAGTCCGCGGTCTTGATGTTCTGGGCGACGAAGTCCACCTTGCCTGCGAAGTCCTTCTCGACGATCTCCTTTACGCGCTCCATGCCCAGGGTGAACTCCCAATGGCCGGTCATCACGTCTACGCCGAGCAGCTTGCAGGCGTCCACCATGTCCTGGCCGTTCGTCCAGAGCGCGGTACCCGAGCCTTGCCAGGTGTCGCCGCCATCGAGCAGCAGGGACCCGGGTCGCGAAGCCTTCAGGCGCTTGACCAGCGTTGCCAGATGGGCGAATCCGCCGACCTTGCCATAGCGGCGCGCGGCCTTCTCGAAGTCCAGGTAGGTCAGGGCATGGGCCTCGGCGCTGCCCGCGCGCACCTTGGCGAACTTGAGCAGGTGCTCGCCCACCAGGTGCGGCAGTTGGCCGTTCATGCTGCCCAAGCCGAGGTTGATACTCGGCTCGCGGAAATGGATCGGAAGCAACTGGGCATGGCAGTCCGTCATGTGCAGGAAGGACACGTTGCCAAAGCCCGGGATGTCGTAGAGGCCTTGCGATGCGGTGGCCGCATCTGCCTCTGCCCAGGCGCCCAGGCCCATGCCGGCCATGGTGCCGGCGCCCAGCACCTGCATGAATTCGCGCTTGCTCAGGTTCATTGTCGGATTGAGGGAGTAGGGATCAAAAAAGCCCGGCGTCGCCGGGCCTGGGGCTTACTTGTTCACCGGTGAATTTGGATCCAGGAGCAGGGCCACCAAGTGGCGAACCTGCTTCTCGTCGATGATGCCGGCGTGGCCGGCCCGTGGCATGTTGGAACACGCGTTGTAGGCCTTCGAATTCCAGATCTTGCCCCAGGTGTATTCCACGATCGGCTTAGCCGCGGCGCTGTTCGGGTCGGTTACGCCGCGCAGTTTGCCGTACTGGTACAGGCTGGGCCCGAGGGTGCCAAAGGAGATCTCCTTGGCATCGATCTGGTGACAGTTGTAGCAGTTACCGCCGTTGGCGGAGCCCGCCTTGTCGGTCCAGGTCAGTCCCCTGCCGCTCTGGGCGATCTTCTCGCCCTCGCGCCAGTCACCCAAGAACTTGCCGTCGCCGGGCCACTTGATGGTCTTGAGGTTCTGAGCCTCGATGGCCTTGGCGACCTTTTCGTCTAGCGGCTTGCCCGCCACTTCCGCCTCGCTACACGCGCGGTTAGTTTCGTCGATATTGAGTACACGGTCGACGGTCGCGACCCCTTGGCTGCGGAAGGAGGCCTTGACGATGGAGGTGGTAAGTGTGTCGAGTTCGGCGCTGCTAGGCAGCGTGCTGCAACCGACGATGGCGGTCACCGTGGCGGCGGCCAAGGCAATACGTGTGACTTGCTTCATGCGTGCTCCTTCAGCGCTTGATGGCGGGTGCCACCGATGCAGCACCCTTGGCATTCACGCCCAGATAAACCCCCAGGGCGATAGTGGCGTCGCTGCCGAAGCCCGGGTAGGGGAAACGCTGCTGGCGGTAGCAGTCGTTCAGGCGCTGCTGCATGCCCCACATCTGACCGTTGGACACCCGGTAGGCGGGCCAGGCGGCAAAGCCCACGCCGTCGCCCGGGTTCTTGGTCAGAATCGGCAGGTCCTGTAGCCGGATGCGTTTGCCCTCTTCCCCGTGGCAGGACGCACAGGCGAAGTCATGCGGGCCTCCGCGTTGGAAGAAGAGGCGCTTGCCGACCTCATAGAAGACCTTTTCCTGCTGGTGCTGGTAGGGCAGGTTGAAGCGTTGCCCCTTGGATTCGGCAGCGATCCAGGTGGCCAGCGCTGTCACGTTGTTTTGCTCACCCCGGCCGAAGGGTGTCTTCGCAATCTCGGCCTCGTTCAGGCCCTGCAAAGTCGACATGCAGGTGAGGAGTCGCGACTCCAGGTCCT
>JACCDI012220163.1_pt1 | contig 54301 bp, 61 predicted proteins | sample 7442791 | NCBI WGS metagenome assembly JACCDI01 (sample SAMN15323434, study PRJNA562643) | freshwater metagenome | isolation source: river surface water | place: USA:Blue River Watershed | collected 2017-08-15 | reverse complement strand
TGGTGTAATACTTGAATTTTAACTTAATCCAAATAATCCCCAGTACCATGGTTTATGAATGTGTTTTTCTACAAATTCTGGTGTAATACTTGAATTTTAACTTAATCCAAATAATCCCCAGTACCATGGTTTATGAATGTGTTTTTCTACAAATTCTGGTGTAATACTTGAATTTTAACTTAATCCATATGCTCTCCTGCACCATGGTTTATGAATGTGTTTTTCTACAAATTCTGGTATAATACTTGAATTTTGACTTAATCCAAATTGTACCCAATCCCATAGTTTGTCTAAGTACTTTTCTATTAATAATTGTAATGTATAAATTTTCATTACTCAGTTATTAATGTAATTAATTATTAATTATTATTTTAAATTATTTAGTTCATACTGAACTAGTTTTACTTTGTAATCCAATAAAGTTTTCACCTTTAACTTCAAATAATTTTTTAAAGTTTTCAAGAATATCTTTTTTAGGAATTCTTTTAATACAATTTTCAACTAAATGTTCCTGAAATTGTATAATTAATTCTTCTATTTTGTATTGATATTCTGGTAATTGTTTCTGTTTATCTGTAAGATTTTTGTAAATAACAAATTTTTCTGATAAGAAATAATAATATGGATCTACTAATAACATATATGATTCTTTTTCTGTATCTACAAATTTCGGATAAATCATATTAATATTATTGCAATAGTAATTTCCAGCTTCTATTAACCATCTAAGAACTCCTTCTTTATTATTAATTAATTTATCTTCAAGTGTATGGTCTCTGGGTCTTTCAAATGGTTCTTTTGGTTCATCTACAAATGATAGTAAAAAATTAAATATAACTGTTCTTTCATAAAGTGCACGGTCTTTGAGATCGATTTTAATAATTTTATTTGTTGAAATAAATGGAACACATCTTGATTTAAATGTTTCTTGTTCTCCATAAATTTGTCTTGCGCTAATATCATCTCTTCCTGTAATTCTTTTAACTTGTGCATCATTTAGAACACTTCCATTTCCTGTTTCATTTGTAATTGCAAATGCAAGATCTTTAAGTACCATTAATTCTGACGAATGTGATCCTGCACTTTTTGCACCTGCTTCTAAAAGTACACTTTTATCTACTTCATTTGTCAACCATTCAAGAACATGTTTTAAAATACCAAATAATGTACTTTTACCATTATAAGCCTTTGGACCGTATAAAATAACAAATAACTTTTTAGGATCTCTTGTAAGTGCTTGCCCGATACACCATTTAAAAAAAAGATATTTTTCTTGATTTAATGAATTATCAATATTACGTAAAATATTTTTAATAAATGAGTCAAATAGAGTAATATCTGCATGCGGATTATATTCTGTTTTTAATATACGTGTAATATAATCTTCAGGCTTTCTAGGTTCTATTTTGAGTGTACGTAAATCTACAAGTCCATTTTTACATGATAATTTATAAAAATTCAAATCTTTTTTATCTAAAAATGTTTTATCAGTTGCTTTATTATTAAAGAATCTAAGAATATTATCAATCATAGCTGTTCCTGAATTTAATTTTGGAATAATTTCATTAATAGTTTTAATTAAGTTTTGATTATATTCATTTGCATAAATTGTGTTGTCATCATTATGTTGAGTAAGAGTTTCTTTTGTATTTTTTAGTAAAGTTACAAGAGAAGATACTGTGATATTAAATAATGTATCATTTATATCTTCTTCCCAATAATCACCATTCCAGATATAATTCTTTTTATTCATTTTTCTTGTAGAACCAATATGAATAACTCTTTTAACTGGAATTAAAAACATATGTTCTAATAACTCCGCTAATCCTCTATTACCATTATAAACACATGTTTTAATAACATCAAAACTAATATAACTAAAATCATTATTTTCATTTACTGGTTGATTAGTATCTATACTATTATATAAATAACTTGTAATATTTATACTTGGAATAATAATTTTTTTATTATCAATAGAACAACGATTTGAATGACAACCAAAACATAGAATATTTTGTTTATTGACAAATGCAAAGAATCCTATTTTATCATGAAATACTAATTCTTCGGTATTACAAAAACACTTTTCTTTTCTATCTTTATAATTAAATTGAAAAAACCCTTTAGAATCAAAACCTTTAAATACTACAGTAGAATGTAATTCTTTTGCTTTTTCTAAAATAATTGTTTTTAATGAATTATTTTCTTCTAATGATGTTAAATTTTGATGAGTCATTTCAATGAATTCTGAATCTTCTTGTTCATCTACTTGTATAATTTCGTATGTTCTTGATATATTTGAAATAATGTAATCTAAAATATTGTCATTTTCAATATCCATTAAAATTGGATTATCAAAATCTCCAGTTTTACATTGGCCAATTAATCTTAAATTTTGTGTTGATTTATATACTGAAGTATCAATAATATCTTTATTATATTTATTATCAAGACTTAACTCAGTTCTACATTTATGTGCAAAATCAATAGCTTTTAATGTACCATCAAAAACATACATAGGAGTTTCTGTATGTATAATAAAATGAAATGAAAATTTATATCCTTTATCCGTATCTCTATGACATTTACCTATTTTGATATTAGAATATTTAAGAGTTATGTTGTAATTTTCTTCAAATACTTTTAAAATAATTTTACGAATATAAATTTTAACTTCATCTGGATCGTAATCAAATTCTTTCTTATACCATTCTATATCTAAATATGGTTTGACTTTATGATATTTTGTTAATAATTCATTAAATGTTCTTTTTTGTTTTGGTAGATTGTTTATTAAATTGATACAATTTCCCCATGTATCCATAAACCCATACTTTGTCCATTGATAACTATAACATGCTTTTGTTGAAAAAATATCAGGCGTATATTGTTTAAAAAACTTTTCAGGCGTTGTTAATAATGCATTCAAAGATTTAAAATTTTCATTTTGTTGCTGAATAGTCATATTATTTGTCATTAAATAATAATCTTAAAAATAATTTTAAATTTTTTTGTATAATTTTAAATTATTTAATTTACATTTTACCTCTATAAATACTTTCTATATTATAAACTATATCTGGATGCTTAAGATATCTAGATATATATTCTTTTAAATATACATTTCTTGTACCATTCTATATTTGAATATTATTTCTGACCCAATCTGTATTGTAAATTTCAGTACCTTCACCTATAGGATTACGTTTTAACCACAAAGCTTTTGCATATTTGTGATTTTCAAATGCTTTAGATACAATTTTAATACAATCTGGTGTAATATAATTCCCAGCCAAATACCATATTTCTATTTGTGAATTTTCAATTAAATCTGCTAAATAAATAAAACCAATTAATCACTATTAATTGTAAATTATTTTTTTAAAGTAATTAAGTAATAAACTAAATGGACTTTAAAGATTCTGTTACATTATTTTTAATAATTATTTATATTTATCTTACAACTCACTCTAACTGTGAAAATTATCATTATTATAAAAATAAAGATAAATATACTACTATATCTATGTGCAATGATTCTATAAAAACTAATAATATTAAAAAGAAAAGTATTACAACTTTTTAATTTATATAGTTTGAATCAAAACTATTAATTTCTGATTATTAATAAAATCTTTAGAACTATACAACATTTTAGTATCATTATCATAAACCAATGAATGATCATTATCAAATTTTATAGTAAATCCTTTATGTTTGATATTAAAATTAAATTTAAGTAATGTATTATTTAAAGGTTCTTTTTCATTTGCTGTAACTAAGTATCTTGCACAATAAAATTCAGGATAATTAAAATTTAAATATCTATTATTATCTATACATTTTAAACAAATAATCTTACTCTGTAATTCATCTTCAACTAACGAATTACCATATGTATTGTATATAATAAATTTACATGCTAAATTTTCATTTTTAGTTAAATATAAACTGTTATTAACTTTATTTAAAGCTATATAATACATTTTATCTTTTTCAACTTTAGGGCACATAAATATAAATTCTTTTTCATCTGGTATATCTTTTGTATCTAATTTTATTTCACTTTTGGTTTTCTTATATTTTATTTGTTTTATTATAACTAGAATAACTAGTATAAATAATATAGTTAAAGTTAAAAATAAATAATTATTAGATTCCATATTTATTTGTAAGTTAATAAAATTAATTTTTAATAAAATTTTGTTCACATAAATAATTTAAAAAATCGGAATATTCTGAGTAATTTTTAAATACTGGAAATTTAAATATTTTTAAAAACTCATTTATACCTATAATTTTAATATTATCTTGATTTTTACATTTTAATAGTGATGTTATATTAGGCATATCTTTAATATATAAAAATCTAAAATTAACAACATATCCATATACAGAGTAATTTGTATAAAGTTTACTTATTTTATTATAAATATCATTGCAATGATTAATAGTAGCTTTTCTTTTTTGTGAATCTAGAATAATATTAGATTTATATTCTGTATAAATTATTTTTTTTAATTTTATATTTTCATATAAACCGTCTATTTGATTAGGTTTTAAGAACTTTTTCTTATTAATACACTTATATTTTGTATTTTTTTTTATAAGATCATTTAAAAAATGTTCTAAACCATGCCCTAATTTAATTTTTTGACTATGTGATAAATTTTTATCTTTAATAAGATAACTCAATGAACAATAACCATCGCTTATATATTTACATTTCTTTTGTATATATTTACATTTTTTTATTATTTCTGTATATTGTTGTATCATTAATTAGTTAAATTACGTTATCAATTACTTTATTAATTAGTTAATCAACTATTATTTTAAATTTTTTAATTTATTTTTAACTAAAAAAACGATGTCATTTTTATCATGAATAATATAATTAATTTAAATATTTATATTAAACCCTGCTAAAAAATTTATAAACATATTGTATAGTATTTTTTATTTCTAAATTACTAGAAGTATGTTCAATCTCATCAAATACATTATTTATTATTCTAAGAATATAATAAATATCTTCTGTATTAATATTAATTTAAGGATATAAATAATTAATTAATATTAATCTTAAATTAATATTAATGAATAGTATAATTAATTATAGTTATTCTTTTGATGATATTTTAATCAAACCAAAATATTCAGAAATTAAATCAAGAAATGATATACTATTAAATACAAAATGTATAGGTAACAGTAATATTTCATTAAATATACCTATTATATCAAGCCCTATGGATACTGTAACTGAAGATGCCATGGCTATTAAATTGGCATTATTAGGCGGATTAGGAATTATACATCGTTTTCAATCTATAGAAGACCAAGTTAATATGGTTAAAAATGTTAAAAATTTTAAATTGCCAATAGAACTAATTAGTCAGTATATTAATAAAGATTTATTATTCCCTTGTGCAAAAGTTAATAATAATAAAGATATATGTTTATATAAACATTATTATAATAATAGTTTAAAAGATTCTTATGGTAAATTAGTTGTAGGTGCTGCTATAGGAATCAATGAATATGAACGCTTAGATGCATTAATTAAAACCGATGTTGATATTATTAATATAGATACTGCAAATGGTTATAATAAATATGTTGGTGATTTTATAACTTATATTAAAAAAAAATATCCCAATTTACCTATTATAGCAGGAAATATATGTACAATAGAAGGTTTTAAATATTTAGCAGATTTAAATGTTGATGCTATTAGAATAGGTATAGGTAATGGTAGTATTTGTTCTACTAGATTAGAAACAGGTATTGGTATGTGTCAGTTTTCTGCTATTTTAGAATGTGCTGAATATAATAAAAAGTCAGGTAAAAATATATTCATTATTTCAGACGGCGGTCATTTAGGTAAAAATGGTAATAAATTTAAAGCATTATGTGCAGGGGCACATGCTGTAATGTTAGGAAGGTCATTAGCAGCAACATCAGAAAGTCCTGGAGAAATTATAACTAAAAATTATAAAAAATATAAAAAATACCGTGGAATGGCTTCTAGAGGTGCTAATATTTCTAAACAACAAAAAATAAATGGAGAATATAGTAATGCGAATTTATATATAGAAGGTATTGAAGGTGAAATAGAATATAAAGGGTATTTAGATGATATTATTGATACTATAATAAAAGGTATAAGAAGTGGTATGTCATATTTAGGTATTGATAAATTAGTTTCACTATACAACGAAAATATAGAATATACTATAATAACAAATAATGGTTTTATTGAAACAAATACAAGACTATAAAGTCTTCTTTAATAATTGTGTATACATATTTACTAGATCAGTTCTATTATATTTTTTAACTAAACTATATCTTGAACAGTATTTTTGAAATTCATCTTTAGGATAGTTATCATCAAATATTCTTTCTTCTATAAATAATAATGCTATTGGAGTTACATATTTAAAGAGATAATCATATTTAGTATTTTTTTCTAATAAATCATCTAAGTCGCCAAAATAACTATTAAAATCAAAATTATTATTGTATAAGAATTCTAAGAATTTTAATGTAAAATGACAATTTCGTGTTAATACAGGTATTGACATATTTATAGTTTCTAAATCCATTTTAAATTCTTTAAGAACTAATTCTATAAGAGTTATGTCGCATATATTAATACATTCTAATATAATATTATCAATGTCATTTTCATCTAATTTACATTTAAAATTACTTAAAATATTTTTTACTTATAAGTAATCTTTTTCTTCTAATAATGAATAAATTAATTTTAAGATTGCAAAATTCATTAATTAAATGTAAGTTTAATCAATTTTTAAATTAATAATTATTGGTTGTAAATTGAAATAAAAAATTTAAAAAAAATAAAATAGATAATATAAAATACTAAATAACATTCAATGACTAAAACACTTGAAGATACATATCGTAAATTTGAACCAATTGAAGCTATATTAAAAAGACCTGATACTTATATTGGTAATACTGAAAAAGTAACAGAATTAATGTACACTTTTAATGGCGAATCTATGGTAAAACAAGAAGTAACATATAGTCCAGGATTTTTGAAAATTTTTGATGAAGTTCTTAGTAATGCAGTAGACCATACACATGTTGATACTACTATTACTTCTATTAATGTTAATATTAATTCTGAAAATGGTATTATTGAAGTTTATAATAATGGAAAAGGTATTCCTATTCATATTCATTCAGAATATAACAAGTATATTCCAGAGTTTATTTTTGGCGAATTACATTCTAGTACTAATTATGATGATACAGAATCTAGAACAAAAGCAGGTAGAAATGGTGTAGGTGTAAAGTTATGTAATATTTTTTCAAAATATTTTCAAGTTGAAACAGTTGATTCTACTAGAAAATTACATTTTATTCAAGAATACAAAGATAATATGTCATCTAAATCTGAACCTAAAGTAACTAAAAGTAATCTTAAAAATGGTTATACTAAAATTACATTTTTACCAGATTATCAACGTTTTAATATGACATCTTTAGATACTGATTCATGTAAATTATTAATTAAAAGAGTAACAGATGCTATCCCTTGTACTGATAAAAATGTAAGTATTAGTATTAATGGTAATAAAGTAAAATGTACAAATTTTGCAAATTACATTGCTTATTATCCTATTAAAGATTATATTACAGATTTATTCAAAGAAGAAAAATTTGGATGGGAAATTGGATTAGGTACGAGTAATGGTAATTTTGAATGTGTATCATTTGTAAATGGTGTATGTACAATTAAAGGCGGAACACATGTAACTTACATTGCCAATCAAATAACAAAAAAGTTAACAGAATTGATTGAAAAGAAAAAGAAAATTAAAAATGTAAAAGCAAATTTGATCAAAGAACATTTATTTTTATTTATTAATTTAGTAACTAGTAGTCCAAAATTTAGCACACAAAGTAAAGAAGAATTAACAACTCCAAGTAAAGATTTCACAGTTAAATATAAAATCTCAGATGAATTTATTGAAAAGTTTTATAAAAAAAATCAAGGAATTATCAATGAAATTATAGATCTTACTAATTTTAAAAATTCAAAAGAACTTGCAAAAAATGATGGTAGTTCTACTAGAAGACAAATACATCTTAATATTCCTAAATTAGATGATGCTCATTTTGCTGGTACTAAAAAAAGTAAAGATTGCACTTTAATTTTAATTGAGGGAGATTCTGCTAAACAATTTGCAATTGCAGGCATTTCAGTATTAAAAAATGGACGCGATTATTTTGGTATTTTTCCTTTAAGAGGTAAGTTATTAAATGTCAAAAAAGCAAGTGATACACAATGTAGTGCAAATGCAGAATTAATTAATATTAAAAAGATTTTAGGATTAGAACATAATAAAAAATATAACAATTTAGATTCATTACGTTATGGAAGAGTTCTTATTTTAACAGATCAGGATTTAGATGGAATGCATATTAATTCATTAATTAATAATATGTTTCATACATGGTGGCCTGAATTACTTGAAATTAAAGGATTTATGGTTTCATTAAGAACTCCTATTCTCAAAGTATTTAATAAAGATAAACTTATCCAGGAATTTTATACAGAATATGAATATAAACAATGGGTTGAAACAAAAGGAAATAATAAATATACTACAAAATATTTTAAAGGGTTAGGTACTACAGATAATCAAGGCGCTAAAGAAATATTTAAAAATTTTGTAAATAACTTGATTACTTATATTCCAGATTCTTTAAGTGATACTTCATTTAAGTTAGCTTTTGATGAAACTTTAGCAGATAAAAGAAAATTATGGTTAAGTAATTACAAAAAAGAAAATATTTTAGAATATACAAAAAATAATATCACATTTACAGAATTAATTAATAAAGGACTTATTCATTTTTCTATGTATGATATTATTAGAAGCATTCCAGGTATTGATGGATTAAAACCTTCTCAGCGTAAAATCTTACATACACTTTTTAGTTTAAATGGTAATTCCGAAATCAAAGTTGCAAATTTAGCTGGAAAAGTATCTGATTATACAGAATATCATCATGGAGAAGATTCATTAAAACAGGCTATTATTACATTAGCACAAAATTACATTGGAACTAATAATTATAATCTTCTTGAACCCATTGGTCAATTTGGAACTAGAAGTACAGGTCAAGCGGCGAGTCCTAGATATATTCATACTAAAATCTCAAAATTTGCCAGATTATTATTCCATGAAGATGATTTTAATATTTTAGACTATAACTTTGAAGAAGGTAAAAAAATTGAACCAATTATTTATATGCCATTGCTACCTATTAGTTTACTTAATGGTGCAGATGGTATCGGTACTGGTTATTCTACATTTATACCACCATTTAATATTAAAGATCTTATTTTAAATATTAGTAAATTATTAAATTCACAAGAAGTAGAACCATTAGTACCATACTATACCCATTTTAAAGGTACTATTGAATCTTTAAATAATAATAAATATTTATTACATGGTAATTATACTATTAAAAATGATACTTTAGTTATTACAGAATTACCGCCAGGTATTATTACAGATACATATAAAATTAATGTGTTAGACAAATTAATTGAAACTGGAATTTTAAAGTATAAAAAAGATAATAGTACAACAGAAGATATTAATATCGAAATTGAATTTACTGACAGCAAGTATTTATTAAAAGATTCAGATGAAATTAAAAAATTACTTAAATTAACAAAATCTATTAGTTGTAATAACTTTCACTTATTTGACAGTAATTATCAAATTAAACATTACACAGATGCAAATGATATACTTAAAGATTTTATTGAAATTAGAATAAAGTATTATACTAAAAGAAAGAATTACTTATTAGATTTATACAACTCAAAATTACTTGAATTAAAAAATAAAATTAGATTTCTTGAATATATTATGAATGACAAAATTATTATTTTCAAAAAGAAATCAGATGAAGTAGATTCTATTTTAAAAAAAAATAATTTTGATTTAATCAATGATAGTTATACTTATCTTAAAACTATGCATATTGATTCATTTACAATTGAAAAAATAAATACTCTTAAAGAACAATATGAAAAATATGATACACTTTACAATACACTTCTTCCTTTAAGTGAAAAGAAAATGTATCTTACAGATTTAAGTACTTTACTTAAAAGCAGTTCATTTTAATCTAGAGTTTATACTCTAAAAAATTATATATTATAATTAATAGCAATATAATTAGAATAATATAATCCTTTCAATAAACATTTTTTTGTTAATAGTATATTAATTGAGTAATAAGTAAGTATTAAATTATTCTTTAAATGACAATCAAAAATTCACTTAAGAATTTTAAAAGTACATTAAGAAAACAAGAAAATGACATCAAAGAAGGTAATAATAAGACATGGTCTGCTGAAGTTCTTTATTTTACAGTTTTTATGGAATATTTACAAAAACAGTATAATAATGTCAAAGTAAGTAATTATTATTTAATGTATAATAATACATTTTCATATACAAATATAAAATCATATAACCCTATACAAATTAATGAAGAAACACAAAAAGAATTAATAAAAGAATATTCTTCTAATACAAAAAGATTTTTAATTATACCTATAGGTGTATTAGTACTACCATATGTTGGACATAGTAATGTATTAGTCATAGATACTCATAAAAAAGAAGCTGAATTGTTTGAACCATATGGTGATATATTTGATTACTCTAAAATGTATAATCGTCAATTATTAATTGATAAAAATACTTACTACTCTGATATATATAATTTTTTACTTAAATTTGATACTAAATTAAAATTCTTTAACCCTACAACATTTATACCAGTTAAAGGATTTCAATATATAGAAGAACTTACATGTGATATAAAAGAAAAAATAGGAGAGTTATCGGTAAATACTTATATAGGGTTTTGTTTTATATGGACAATGTTTTATATAGAACAAAGAATTAAAAATGATAATGTATCTAGAAAAAAATTAATAGACTCTTTATTTAATAAGATATACAAAAGTAAAGAATCAAGATACATATGTAAATTAGTTAGAAATTATGCAGCATTTATAATTTCACTTTATAATAAGAAGTCTTTTACAGAAAGACTTAAACTTAGAATACAGTTTTATAAAAAATTTTATATTGCTACAATTGTAGATCTAACAACTTATATAGTAATGTGGAGTATGATATTTAAATATAACAAGTAATTTTTAATTATTTCTTTTCATTCTTCTTATTTTTTTTCTTCTTTTTTCTTTTCGTGATAAAATTTATTAAATAATATTTCACCTGCAATTTTACTACTCTTATCAAACGACATTTGTCCAGTATGATATTGATCAGCACATAATAACATTTGTCTTAAAACAACTAAAACATCATGATTAGCAGGATCTTCATATACCATATCATAAATTTGTTTAAAATTAGTAAAAAGATAAGTGTATTTATTTTCAAAATACGCGTTATTTATTTCATTATTAATTTTACGTAACTCACGTAATTCTTGTAACATTTCAAATGATTCTCTATAAATCTTATTTTTATCAAAGATTCTTTTAATTTCTCTATTTTTACTTCCAGACATTTTAATATAATTAATTAAATTATTCTTTTAAATAACTGTTTTTTCTAATATAATACTTTCACAGTTTAATTTAATTATCGCAGTATCATAATCTATTGATTCTGTAGAATATTCAAAATCAGTTTCTACATAGTCTACATCTGGTTGATAACAATGACAATCTAAATCCCATAATTTACCACATCTACAACATAATTTTTCTGTAATATCTATTCTTTTAAATATATATTCTTGTTCAAATTCTATATTTGTACCTTTAATATAAACTATTTCAGAATTAACTAAAACTAGTTTAAATAATTCTTTAGAATCTTCTTTGTTTTTAACTACTACTATTACATTTTCTTCTTCTATTATACTTTTAATAACTTGAAGTATGTTATCAAACTTATTTGCATTTTTAATAATCAAATTCATTATTAACTTAAACTTTTTTAATATTTACTTATTAAAGTACTCCTTTAAATGAAATTATGCTAAATTCTTAATATTTAATAAAAATTAATTTTGTTTTTTTTTTGTTTTTTTATTTTTTTTGTGAGAATACTCACTTATTTTACTTCTGACTATTACTTAATTGTTCAAATAAAATAGGATTATATTTTTTCATATACTCTTTTATACAACAAGAACGTTTTCCAGGATTATTAATTGAACAATATCCAAATCCAAACTTACATAAGATTTTATTTTCAGAATTTTCAAAACTAAATTGTTGAATCTTTTGTCCTCTAAAACTAAATGGCCGATTTTGTTGTTGTCCTACAAATGGTGATTGTACTTTATTTCCAAATTGCTGTTTGAAGAAAGTATTTAAAATTAATTGCGTGTTATAAATATACAAATTATAAAGCATTTCATTTTGTTCTTTTTTTGAAATACGTTTTGAACTAGTAATCTTTTTTTCAAAATTATATGCACATTTGGAAAAAAAGGTCTTTTCTTCTTTCTTGAATAACTTATTAATTGTCATGTCTGGATTTCTTGAATAATATCTGATTTTTAAAAGTTATTATTTATTTTTTAAATTTTTTGACTTAAGTACAGTTAACCGCAGTTAACTACATTTCATTTAACGATTTGATACGTTTAAAACCCACATTTACATTTTGATTATATTCAGAATCAAATAACCAACACATAATATTACTATTTTGATTCATATGAGTAAATACATTTAAGTTATCATCAACAAATATATCTAAATTTTGTTCAAGCGCTGCTTCTGTTTTAGGTATATGTTCTTTTACAGTAATTATAGGAGCATACGGGAATTTATTAATATTTAACCATTCAGTTGTCCATTCTATAGGGCATTCTCTATGTGTAATATAACATACTGGTTGATATTTCATATCTTCTGGGTTACTTTTACATTTTAAATTTAACCAGAATTCTTTAGGTAATTCTTTAATAGCTTGTTTATTGTTGTATACATTAATTTTTACATTTTCTTTAATATTAAAATATTCTTTATATCCATTTGTAAAATCAGCTAATACATCATCAATATCATATCCAACTCTTTTATGATTGTAATAAAAATGTTGTCTATTATCACCATGCGGACATGTACGATAATATTCTAAAAGAAATAATGCATTAGTAGCAGCATGAGCCATATGTAATAATCCACTTTCATTATCATAGTCTTCTCCTTTTTCAAACGCAGCTATATGTCTTTTCATAGATGCAATTACTTTATTCCATTCCATACCTTTTTGCCAATTATGATCACCATATTTTTCAGCACCTTTTGTTAATACTTTAACAATTTCTTCGATAGGATGAGGAGGTAATAAGTCATAACGTAATTTACCCTGATTGTATCTTTTACCTTGAAATTTAGAGTTATTCATTGATTAATTTAATTAATCAATTAATTTCTTAAATTTTTTAAATTTAATTTAAGGAGTTAAAGTTAATTAAGGTTAATCAAATGAAACTATTAGATACTGATATTGGTAAATATTTAAATGAACTATACAAATTACAATTAAATAAAGAAATTGATTCAGAAGCACTTATTGATCGTATTGAATATTACTTAAATGAAATAAAAAATAATCTTAAAATTAAATATAGTTTACAGTTTAATACATATTATAAATTATATTCAAAACCTAGAGAAGTATATTATTTAGATACTGAGTCATATGAATACTATAAACTTTTAAAAAAAGAAGCATTTGAATTACAAGCTATAAATAGTTACTACTTATATGATTTTCGTGATATTATTAAAAGTATAGATTATAAATTATCTATAGACAGTCCTTCAAATTATATATATGATACAGAAGAAGAATGTTATAATCATTATTATAACCATTATAATAATCCTGATTATAATGGTTATATAAATAAACAATTTATTAAAGAATTTTACCAATTTAGTATATTATGTATAGCTTTTTTGATAGCTTCTCCTATTATGTATGTATACAACTTAGTATCAAGTAAAAAAAATAATATGCAAATTCATTAAATTTAAGTTAAAAAAAAATTTTATTTAAGAGATTAAGAAATTAATTGATTAATTAAATGAAACTATTGGATACTAATATTGGTAAGAATTTAAATGAACTGTACAAATTACAATTAAATAAAGAAATTGATTCAGAAGCACATATAGATTGTATTGAAATGTATTTAAATGATATTAAGGACAAACTAAGTATAAAATATATTACTTATTTTGAGTCTGGTATAGTAATGTCATCACATGCTTTTAATATTAGAGAAGTATATTATTTAGATACTGAGTCTTATAATTATTTTCAATTAATTAAAAAAGAAGCATTTGAATTACAAGCTATTAATAGTTACTATTTATACAAAGTTCGTGATATTATCAATTCAATTGACAACAAATTAATAAACGAATTAAATGAAAATGTATTTAATACACAAGATGAATGTTATATTTATTATAATAGAAAATACAATGGGTATTGTTTAGGTATGTGTATTGCTGCACCTATTGCATTAACTGCAATGGTTATTTATATACCAGTATATATCATTTCTGAAGTATCATATAAGGTACTAAATAAATTTAAAAAATTAATCAATTGATTAATAAATTAATTAATTAAAATGGAATCAGATATTTGTTTAGTATGCTTCGAAGATTGTGATACAAAATTAGATTGTAATCATTATTATCATGATTCTTGTTTAATATGCTTTGAAGATTGTAATACTAAATTAGATTGCTGGCATTATTACCATAATTCTTGTTTAAAAGAATATATTATTAATACTAATAATATATATTGTACATATTGTTTTTCAAATTTTTCTAATAATGATTTATTAATATGTAATAAATTTCTATATATATATGTATATAGTAAAATATTAGAATATTATAACTTTATACTTTTAGAAAAATGTTTAATAATAAATGGTGTAATTGTATTATTTAAATTAATAATACATTATTTTTATAGAGAAGATATATACAATTTGATATATTTAATAAATCTTAATTTTGAAACTATAATATTATTTATTATGCATATAAATACAATACTATTTATAGTTTGCAATATACTATATTTAGTAAATAAAAAACAAATATTATAAATAATAAATAATAAATACTTAAAAGTCTTCAGTAAAGCTAAATGTATTTTCTTCTTCTGATACACCTACTTTTGCTTTTCTATACTGACTAACTTTCTTTTCAAAGAAATTTGTTTTTGACTTTAATCCAATATTTTCCATAAATAAGAAAGGATTCTTTTTATTGAAAAGTTTAGTGTAATTTAGTTTAGTAAGATAAAAATCTGCAACATATTCGATGTAGTCTTTCATTAATTCTTTATTCATACCAATAAGTGAAACAGGTAAGCTTTCTGTAATAAATTCTTGTTCTAATTTTACAGCTTGAGAGTAAATTTCATGCACTTTTTCTTGAGGTAATTTATTAAGTAACTTAGAATAAATCATAATAGCCGCATCACAATGTAAAGCTTCATCACGTGAAATATATTCATTTGATAATGAAAGTCCAGGCATCAATCCTCTACTTTTTAACCAGAAAATAGAACAAAATGAACCAGAAAAGAAAATACCTTCTACTGCTGAAAATGCAATTAGTCTTTCAGCAAATGTACCATTTTCAATCCATTTGAGAGCCCAATTTGCTTTTTTAGTAATTACAGGAATTGTTTCAATTGCATTAAAAAGATTGTCTTTTTCTTTTAAATCTGTAATATAGGTGTCAATTAATAATGAATATGTTTCAGAATGAATAGCTTCCATTAAAATTTGTGTAGCGTAATATTGTCTTATTTCTGGTACTTGAATTTCATTATAAAAATTAATAGCTAAATTTTCATTTACAATACCATCACTTGCTGCAAAGAATGCTAGAATATTTTTAATAAAATAACGTTCATTATCATTTAACTTTTCTTCCCAATCAATTTTATCTTGAGTAAGGTCAATTTTTTCAACAGTCCAATGGCTTGCGATAGCAGTTTTATAAAGTTTCCAGATATCATAATGCTGAATTGGAAATACAGTAAATCTATTCTTATTTTCTTGTAAAAGCGGTTCTTTAGTTTCCATTACTTATTTTATTTATTTTATTAAATAAAATAAATTTTTTAAATATTTTTTATTAGCAACTTTGGCTACAAATTTCTTTTAATTGTTTTTGTTGTATTGCATCGAATACTTGAGTAACTGCACCTAATTCAATCAATTTGAAAATTACTTCTGAATCTTTACAATATTCTAAAGCGTATATTAAGGATGTTTTATTATAAGAGTCTTTAGCATTAATATCTGCACCTAATGACAATAATTTATACATTTCTTTATAATTTTTTATCTATAACTTGCTGTAATAATTTTATATTTAATCCTGGAATATATTTCATTAAAGAGTAATTACTTTCATTAAATTTTTTAAAACAATAACAATACTTACTTTTATTACACTTATTTAAATAGTCTTTAAAACAGATATTATGATAATAATGTCCACAACTTAATTTAGTATCACAATCAGAATAACAAATTAAACAATTATTAGATTCCGTAATATATTATTAAATAATATTAATTTTTTAAATTCTTTATCTATTCATTTTAATTAAATACTATATTTAATATTACTTTATTCTTAATATTTAATATATAAGTATTATCATTAGAATAATAAATTAAACAAATATTAGTTTTTATTAAATATTGTAAGTTACTGAAATATATAGAATATAATCATCTGTTAATGTATTAGAACTTGTAAATGAAGCTATAATGTCTGTACTTGCAGTATTTTCTGTTATACCTGATATACCACAATTTGGTAATAAATAACAATTTTCTAAATTAATTACACTAGTAGGTGAACTGTAATTATCAAGTACAATACCTTGTAAAGTTCCAGATATTTGTCTTAAAGTTGTAAAATTAGTACCTAAGTCTGGTAATGGGAATTTTATATAAGTTTTTGTTAATCCTGTAATTATAGTATCTCCAGTATGACTAATTCTTATTGTTATATTTAAATTACGTGTAGTACCTTGTGATAATAAATTTACTTTTTCAGTTTGTAATGTAAGTGTACTAGCTGTATTTAAATTACTTGTAAGATCTGTTGTAACACTTACTGTAATACTAGGTTGTGAATAACCAGCACCTCCTGCAGGGGCTTGCCATGTTGCATTACCTGTAGCATCTGATGTTAATACATAACCATTAGTTGGACTGTTATTATACTGTATTGTCCCTCCTAAATATACTTTACCTGTATTTACATAAAGACTATAAGAATTACTTATAGTACCTAACGGTTGACCTTGAATATATACTGTATAAGCATTACCTGTAGTAGAACCTGAAGAATTTGATGGCTGTGAAAAATATGTATAATGATAATTATGCGCATCTGACATGTTAGTAAGCTGTTGCGGGTCTACATGGAGAGGTATTTGATTTAAATTATCATGACCTGAACCATATATATTAACTCTCCCGTAAACTGTAAAATTACTAGATTCACCTGATATACCCACACTTAATGTATTACCATTCTCTATCGTAGTATTACCATTTATATAAGTAGAACCTTCTATATGCAATTTACTTGTAGGATTATCCGTCCCTATACCTACATTACCAGCATTTTTTATTCTCATTCTTTCAACTGCATTTGTACCAAATATCAAATCTGTATTTGAATTATTCAAAATAAAACTATTTCCATTATCAAATGTGTCAGCATATATTCCTATTGCAAAATCGCGAGTATAATCTGATGATACTATATTTATTTGACCGCCTTTAGAAACTTGTACTTCACTATATAATATTGTCGGATTAAATCCACTACTAGAACCTATTATATAAATAGGAACATTTGTATCTTCATATATATGCAATTTACCACTTGGATTGTCAGTCCCTATACCTACATTACCATTACCTTTAATATTTAAATATTCCAATGAATCTCTCATTTTAATTGAAAATAAGTTATCGTCACTATTATTACTATTATATGTATATATAAATCTATACTGATTACTTGTAGTTGTATTATTTGACGCACCTGCTTGTATAATTAATTGTTCGCCTAAACTATTTATATCAGAATCTATAATATTAAGAATATAATTATTATTGGTAGTATTACCTATATTCAATTTAGTTGTACGAAGTCCTGAATTTGAAATATCAGCTTGAAAAAATGAACTAGGATTTGTTGTACCGATACCTACATTTCCTTGTACAATTAAACCGTTTGTTGGTGAACTTACACCAGTATAACCAGAACCAATACTAGCATTACCAGACAATACAAATCTACTATTTGTAGAATTTGTATTAATTGATAATGAATCAAGATATAGCCGTGAACTTATTGTATTTGTTGTTTCAAGATCATTTGTAAGTGAATTATATTTTAATAAATAAGAATCTGTTAAAGTTGTATTTTTAAATGGTATAATTCTTTTTAAATCGCCAATAGCTCCTATATATGTATTATCATCTGATTCATCAAATATTATTTGATAGTCAGGTCCTGCTGTACGATCTATCTGTATTCCTGATATACCAATTGGCACATTATTACCTACATTTAAATTTAATATATTACTAGTCAAATTTAATGAATCATTTATATTAAGCGTACCAACATTAAGAGTATCAGATTCAAGAGTATCTGATATTGTTAAATTTTCAAATGTAGGACTGCTTGTTGTTTTAACTTCTTGATTTAAATATGTATAAAATAATTCTGTTAAATTATCTAACGAATATGTATTATCTCTAGAATATAGATTTAATTTAGGCATATTATTAATTAGTAATAAAAATAAATTTAAAGTAAATTAATATGTGTTTATTTTTAATATTTATTTTTATTACTATTTTTTAAATGGATTCAAGTTTATTAAATTTAGTTAAAAAAGAATATACTAGTAAATTATGTTCTCAATTAAGTCCGTGTATTTATGATGGGATTATTGCTATATGGAATAATTGTAAAAATACTAAAAATAAATCATGTTTAATGAGTTTTCAGCAACAGTTATCTTTAATTCCAAAATGGAATACTGAAATAATTTCAAATGAATGTAGTAGAATTAATTCTATCAATTCTCTTGTTGATTTAGAAAAAATATTAGAAGCAGTATTTTTAATTAATATTAAAGTATTATCTACTATGATAGATGATCCAGATTTAAATGTAACTATTCCTAATATTAAAAATTTTATTCACAAAGTTTATATTAATTGTGCTAGAGAATTTTATATAAATCCATATATAGTTGATGATCGTGTTTCTAGATCACTTATGGATAATATTAAAATACAAAAAAATATTAAATATAGTATAGAATTAATAGATTCTTGTATTGAAAAAACTGTACAAGAATGTATACCCATTCAAGATATACTTGAAAAATTTTTAAATAGTTCTAATAATAATTATAAATCTGAAAGTGATTCAGATAGTGAAGTAGAACCTGAAAATGATCAACAATCTGAAAATGGGTCTGAAAGTAATAATAAATATACAGAATCTTTAAGTGATATTAATGAAGAAGAAAATGAAAAGATACAAGAAGAAGTAGATATAAATGAATTACAAAGACCAACACCTAATTTAGATATAATAGAAGGTGATAATATAACTAATATAGAACAGAATGTAATTAATAAACAAAATATAGAAACAGAAACTAAAAAAATATATTCTGATAATTCAGAAAATTCTGAAAGTAATGAAAATTTAGAAAGTAATAATATATTTGCTAATATAGATTTAAATGATAAATCTGAAAATAAAGAAGATTTATATAATAAAAGTTTTTTTTAAGTACGATTATTTTTAATTAATTAATTACTGATTAATATTAATTAATGGAACAATTTTTATTAAGTTTACAAAAGTCTTACTTACTAGTAGCATTACTAGTTTTACTCGTTATTGTTTTAATTGCAATTTATGATAATATATTTCAAAAAGAATTTAATACAGATATTTATACATATAGTGCATTATTAACTGGATTAATTAGTACTTTTATTATTTATGTACATACTATTCCTGAGCCGATAGTAATGGAAGAAATACTTAAAGGTCCTCCTAATTTTTAATAAGGTTTAAATCTTTTAGTATTTGTTGATATTTTTGAATATATTATATTTGTATGAAATTTCACAGAATATAAATACATAGATACTTCATGTATATATATATGTTTATTTATTAAATCATCGAATGACTTATTTTTATTACATTGTACCGCGTCAATCATAATATCAAAATATTTTAAAATATTATTTAAATTGTCTTTAACATTTATATATAATTTTTTAAAAACATTATAATTATTTTCAGATAATAATTTATTTGCAATATACATAATATTATTATATTCGTTATTTATTTCAGAAATTGTATATAAATGTTTAGTAGGTTTTACTTTTATAATTACCATATTTTTATATATACAATTTTGAATAGATGTAATATTATTAAATTCATGTAAATTTATTTTTTCTTTATTTAAAAGTTTATCAAATTCTAAACAATAATATTTGATATTTAATAATATTAGATTAAATATCTGATTATTATCCCAATTCATATGTAAAAACATGTCAATAATTGAATTGAATTTATGTGTAATATTTAACTTTGGAAATTTTATATTAATAATTTTTTGATAATCTATAATATTATTATAGAATACAGGATAGTTAATTATTGTATTATTATAATTAATCCTATTATTATCAATTAAATATTGACGTATATTATAATTATAAATATTATCATTTAAAACTTGTTTTTCCAAATAAGAAAGTAGTTGTTCAAGATTTATAATACTATTAGTTGTCATAGTTATAAATTAAGAATAGTGTATAATTATTTTAAATTTTTTAATTGCGTTAAAATATATATTTAAATTTTAATTATACTATTAAGTACTAATGAATAACATATGTTCAATAAATTATTTTAATCCTTCTAAAATAAAAGCTGGAGAAGATATATGTGTTATTATAGGTAAACGTAATACAGGTAAAAGTTATCTTTTACGTGATATATTATCACATATACATTCGCAATTTGATTGTGTTTCTGTTTTTTCACAAACAGAACATTTAAATCATTTTTATGAAAAATTTATACCTAAATTTCTAATACATAGAGAATGGGATGAAAATAAAATTGAAAAAATATTTAAAGTTCAAGAAAACAGTAAAAATAATGATACTAAGCATAATTTTGCATTAATATTTGATGATATGATATCAGAAGCAGGTGTTTGGAGAAATAATGCTTTTATTAAAAAAATATTTTTAGAAGGAAGACATTATAATTTAGGATTCTTCTTATTGACACAATTTGTTAATGCATTACCTCCTTATGCAAAAAATAATATAGACTATATTTTTATTCTTCAACAACAAAACAACGAAGAAAAAGAAAGACTATACAAAGAATTCGGCGGCGCATTTGGTTCTAAAAAAGAATTTGTTAAAATACTTGATCTTATTACTGAAAATTATGGTTGTCTTGTAATTGATAATAAATCAAAAAGTAATAAATTATCAGATAGAGTGTTTGGATACCGTGCAAAAAGTAATTTACAAATGTATAAATTTGGTAATCCAGCATTATGGAATACTCAAAGACATATAGATATTAAATATTCATTACAAAAACCAACTGAAAAAAAAGAAGTTTCATTAACTAAAGGTAAAAAAATAGTATTACAAAAATTAGATCCTTCTATTTTAGAACCTCATAGACGTTTCTTTTTTATAGGTAAAACTAATACAGGTAAAAGTTATCTTTTACGTGACATATTATATTATATAAAAGATAAATATTCAAAAGGTTTTGCTTTTTCTGGTTCTGAAGATATTAACCATTTTTATAGTCAATTAATGAGTACTAGTTTTATTTTTTCAAAACATTCACCATCTTTATTGACACAAGCTTTTAATTATCAAAAATATTTAATGACTAAATTAAATAAAAAAAATAAATACTTCTTTATAATATATGATGATATGATTGCTGATGCTAAACAATGGGCCAAAGACCCTTTAATTGTAGACCTTTTTACAAAAGGCAGACATTATAATATAGGATTCTTTTTACTTTCACAATATACAAATGCAGTACCTCCTTATGCAAAAAATAATGTAGACTACATTTTTATTCTTCAACAACAAAATTATGAAGAAAAATATAGACTTTATAAAGAATATGGTTCTATTTTTGAATCTAAAAAAGATTTTTATGCTGCATTAGATCAGCTTACAACTGATAATGGATGTATGGTTATTAATAATACAGTTAAAAGTAATAAGATAGAAAAGAGAGTATTTTATTACAAAGCAAATAAAATACCACCTCAGTATAGACTAATTGGGAATTAATTGTACATTTTATTAACTTTATTAGTAATTAATTCTTAAATTAATATTTTTCACTTTCAGTAGTTACTAAAAGTAATTAACTATTCATTTCATTAATTTCATTCCATGTTTCCCAATAAAATACCCCTCCTTTTTTAAATATAGGTAAAGAATGAATATTAGGCGGTATACTTGATTTTTCTATTAATTCTTCTTTAAGTTGTTTTGATATAAATTTACCTATATATAGATATTCTATATTTTTAGTATCAATATTAATATCAATTGAAAATTCTTTCTTATTATATATAATTACCTTATTATAATCTAATTCTTTGTATAAAAATGATAAACTGTTACAATATATATTTTTTATTGTTAATTTGTTACTTTTAAATTCGCCTATATGGTAATTATTTTTATGTATTATAATATCATTTTGTAGATATTCAAAAGTGAATAATGCATATTTAGTTGACATATTTTTATTAATATTTTTTTTAGTTTTTTTAGTTTTTTTAGTTTTTTTAGTTTTTATTTTATTGTAGTTATACTACTTTAAATATAAATAGATTCAATTTCTTTTTCTGTTTCATTAACATTTTTCAAAAACTTAACAACTTCGAGTTTATGCCAATCTTTAAGTAACTCTTTTACTTGTTGAATACCAATTGACATCTTTTCACCATTATTTCTTGATTCAATATAAACAGAATGTAACTTATACAATATTTTCTTATACATACTTTGTTCATTTAAATCAAGTTCTTCTTTTAAAATAAATCTTTTCACATATAAATTGTACACTTTTTGTTCCAATGCAAAGTAGAGCCTATTGAAAATTTTATATTTATCATAATTTTCAACTGACATATGTGCATATTTCACTAATTCTTGACGATTATTTCGCAATTCAACCATTCTTTCAATTGATGTTGAACTTTTTGAATCATGCACTAATTTTTGAAGTTCGCGGTAATATTTTGATGTAAATACAATTCGATGAATAAATAAATCATATTCATACACAAATAACATATAATTTTTATATAAATTTTTTCTTTCATTTTGATTATAAGACATAATAATTTCTTTGATTTCTTCTTGATTGTTTGTTACAACATTATGAATATATACAGTCAATATTTTTGTTTTTTTATCAAATGTACTAATTAAAGAATATTCGATTTCATTTTTAGTTTTTTCAAGAAGAATACAATTATTTACATAGGGAATTTTTAAAGAGTAACTATAACATACATTTTTATCTAAACTATTCAAATATTCATCAAAGGTAGAATACTCTTTACAAATAATATCTTTGAAATATTCTCCTAAAGAAATTGTTGAATTATGATAAACTACAAAAGCATTGAAAGATGTTGAAGTGGATACATACCAATCATTATCATAAAATACTTTGATAGTAGACCCTTCAGAATACTTTGTTAATATACATTTGGGATTATTATCAAGTGGAATATCAATCTGTTGTTTATTTGGAAATGCATATGTTTCATTTTCTGTATCACTATAAAAACAAACTCCGTTATATAAAATTTCACCTTGAAAACATACAATAGAATAATTATTTGAGCTGTCAAGAATAATACTATTAGCTTCCTTTACAATTTCATTTTCATTGTCCGACAATCCTGTTTTATTTAAAAGGATTAAATTTCCATTTGTTTTAATATTTAGACAGTATGGCGCTTGTTTTAATTTTTCAACAGCATCAGTTTCAGTTAAAAGAAATGACTGAATTTTAAGTTGAGCTGGATACACTTGCATAAAAGTTGTTGCTTGCATTATTAAATTGGTTACTTTGTTCCTGTTTGCTTGAAGACCTGAATTTTATTTAAAATAGGATTTTTTTTTTAAATTTTTTTTAAGTAATTTTTAGACATTACTATTTATATTCTATTAATATTATGTATTGATATTATAATTATTATTTTACATTATTTAATATATTTTGTTTTAAAATTACTGTTATTTAAAATATTTATTATATTAAATATTATCATTTTATATACAATAGTTTTATATTTTAAAAGTGACTTTAGTCACTATTCATTATATTAATTTCATCCCATGATTCCCAATAAAGTACACCACCTTTTTTAAATACTAATAAAGAACTAATATTAGGCGGTATACTACATTTTTCTATTAATTCATATTTAAGTTCTTTAGAAATAAATTTATGTTTAAAAAGATTAATACTAAAGTTTTTTAAACATAATAAACAATTATATGTTTGTTCTTTACAAATTAATTTATCAATACAACTAGTACAATAAATATGTCCGCAATCTAACATATTATTATTATCTTTTAAACAATATATACAAAATTTTAATTCAGAATCATTATTATCACATGTTTTTAGTTTCAATATATATTCTACTTTATTCATTGTATCTACTATTTTATTATATACATTAGCATCTAATATATTTCTAAAATTAGATTGTATATTATTAATATGATTAGTACATAAGTTTACAATATTCATATTGATTAATTAATCAATTAATTAATTAAATTTTTTAGTTAATGTACTGTACATTAATACTATTAGTAACTTCAGGTTCTATTATAGTAAATTTGAATACAAATGAAACTTGTACTTTTTTAGAATTTGCTAAATCTACATCTGGACCAGGATCACTGCCAAAATCATATAAATTACCATACATATCTTTTACACTAATCGTTATTTGATCTAAACTCGCAAGAGGTATTTTAAATCTTTTATATAATTTATTATTTTGTCCTAATTCAGGTGTAATAAAACCATCTGTATCTTTATCAGGTTTTTTCAATGGTAATATCGCAAAAGCATCATAAAGGTTATTAGAATTGCAATTTATATTAGATTTAAGTTCATTTATATCAATTAATAAATATGGTTCATCAAGTATCCCACTTTTATTAGGTAATCTAACTGTTATTAGCTCTATCTCAACTATATTTTTAATTCTTTCTTGAAAAGTTATTTTAAAATTATTAGTATTAGGATATGCTGTTCTATCACGGTCATTTGAATTTACAAGTTGAAATATTGGATACTTTGTAGTATATTTAATAGGATTTGAATGTATTGGGAAATTATTAAATGTATTTAATTGATCTGTATACATTTCTTTATTAGGCGTATTTGTATATTTTATAGTACTATTACCATTATTATCATTAATATTATAGTAATTTGATAAATTGTTATTAAGTCTACTAAACCTTGAATTGGAATCTGACATTTTTAATTAATTACTTAATAATAATTAATTAAAAAAACTTTTTTTACGCAATAAATAATAATCAATGTTTGTAATACTATTAATTCTTTTAACTTTATCTATTCTATTAATATTAACTCACTATAACTATTTGAAGAATAAACCAAAATATACTAATACTATCCCTATCCCTAATATAATACATAAACCTATTACAAATTTGGAAAATATTTTACAATATGAGAATGTAAATTCATTTTAATTTACATTCAAACTTGTAAATTTATTTTAATTCTAATGTTTTTAGTGTATCAGTAACTTTATTCATAGCATTATTACGTTCTTCTTCTGTATATTCTGTAAATAATTTTTCTTTCGCTGCTGTATAAAGTTCTAAAACTTCTGCTAATTTCTTTTTATATGTTTCATATTCTTCTTTAAATTGAGAATATCTTGCATATACTGAATATACATTTTCTTTCTCATTAAGAAGTTTGGCTTGCCCTTCTTTAGTACCATCTTCCATTGCTTTAGTTTTTTGTTCTTTAAGTCTTTCTTGAAATTTTTCCTCGCTTCTTTTTTCTGCCTCTCTAAGCCCTTTCATAGCCTCATTCATAATACGGTCTTTATATTCAATATCAATATCGGTATTTGCATATAATTCATCATATGGGAATAACCCAATCCATTTACCAACTTCTGTTTTCATTAAAGGAATAGCTTTAGGATCTCTTGAAACTTCATCTAAAGTCCTGATTCTACGATCACATGCATCCCAATCTGGATATGACCCTCTGATTTTAACGATAGGTAAAAGTTTATCATTACCGTTTTTATCTTTTACATTTGAAAACGCATATGAGATTACAACTTTTTTTTGACTACTAATTACAGGATCTTCATCCAATTCATCAACATATACAACTTTTTTTTCTTCCGTCATTAAAATAGTATTATTAATAATTATTTAATTTTATTCTTTTAAATTAATTCAAAACTTGCAATAATATCGCATGAATCATTCTCTCCTGGATACCCATACGGATTACATAAATACTTACCATGATGACTTTTAGAATGTGTATGTCCATATACAACATATTTGATATTTTCTGTCTTTTCAATAAATTCATTATTACTTGAAAATGCCTCATTTATCTTACGGTCTTCTTCAGTTTTGAGATATTGTTTATCTGTTAAATAAATTTGTGGTACATGATGTAAAATCAATATCCATTGTCTATCTGGTTTTGTATTAATTTCTTCTTCTAAAATTCTTTTAGCTTCTTTGTGAAGTCTGTTAAAGTCTTTAATATTAAACTTTTGAATATATTTAAAATCATTAATACAACGTTTAATTGTTTTTTCATTTTCTTTATTTATTTCAGACCAATATGTACTTCCAAAAATACTAATATTACAGTCTTCAAAATGATAACTTGAATTTTGAAGATAGTAAACGTTACTATATTCTTTTATATTATTTTTTAGAATAATTTCACCTCCTTGTATACTTGTACCATAATATTCATGATTACCTGTAATAATAAATACCTTTTTAAACTTCTTACTCATTTCTTCAATAAATAAATAGTATTTATCTGATGTAACATGGCATATATCACCAGCTACTATAAGATTTTCAGCAACCGGTATTAATTGAATACGTGTCCCAAATTCTAAATGTAAATCTGAAATATATTGAAATTTCATTAATAGTAATTAGTTAACTACTATTAATTAATTCTTTAAATTAAATTTTTTCCAAAAAACTAGTTATAACTCTTATGAACAAGTACTTCTAACATATCTCCTTCTTGGAATTCAGTATTTGAAGTAATATAGATTTCATATTCATTTAAAAGTTTGACACTAATACAATCTAAATTATTTGTAAAAATTGCATTTAATTCTGGGTTATATAAAATATTACACAGCTCCATATCATTTGAAAATAGTTTTAATGTATACATACCTGAACTTGAATTCTCTATAAAATTATTAATATTGAATTTTATAGTAGATTGTGTTCTAACAAAATTAGTATTATCTAAAATAATACATTTCATAAAAGTAGTACTAGCAGTACTATAATAAGATTTCATCAATGTAAATGTAATATAGGATAATCCTATAATATAAAATGGGAAATATTCTAACATTTAAAATAAGTACTAATTACTTATTTGATTAATTTAATTTTCTTAAATGAAATTCTACTGAATAATTCATATTTGATTCCCCATATTTTGTATTTAATTTTGAATAAATACTTTTCGGATTTGCTATTAAATAAATTTTGTTATTTTTCTTATTTGTAATATAAAATAATGTACTAAGATCCTTATTATATTTATACATTTTATTTTTTAAAGAATCTTCAAAATTTTTATGCAGTAATGTCATATTAATTTCACTAATTTTATTAACATTGTATGTACTAATTAAATATGTATATGAAAATTTTGTTAAATAGGTTGGTTCTTGAAAATGTACATTACAAATATATATATTATTTTTCCAATTATGTTTATCAATTATATTAATTTTATGCCCTAAATTAATGTAATTAAGATTATTATTATTAAAAGTATATTTTTTATAATATTCATTTTCTTTTTTAAAATAATAAGTATATATAGTAAAAATACCAAGACAATAAAAAAATAATAAAATAAATGATGTATAAACTTCTAATTTACTATCTTGTTTATTTTTAAATGCTTCGTATAAATTAATCATCTTTAGTTAAAATTATACTTGAGCGTTTAAAATTTAAATTTTTTTATCAAATTCTTCTTCCAAGTGTTGTTTTATTAAAATACTTCATAAGATCTTTTAACATATTTTTATTAATAACACCTGAATTGATTTTTTGTTCTACTTTAATTTTAATTAGTTCTATTAATTGTTTAACTTTTTCCTTTTCTTCAATATTAATTTTATCACTAAGACTTTCAAGATCTAAATTACCTTTTAATGCACTTTGAATAAGATTTTGTATATCAATTGTTTCAATATTTTTAATATCAAGTGCCTGTACTTCTGGTAAAATTTCATGAGCCATATCTGTAACAATTTTCATAAGCCCATTTTTATCATTATTAAAAAAATCTAAAATGGAATTAGTATCTATTTCTAATGAAAGTAGATCTTTAATTTTATCTGCTTCTTCTTTATCCTCAAATGTTGTATAATACATATTTTTAATAAATGTAAATATAACTTCTTTATTACTTTCTATTAAATTTTCTGACTCTTTATATTTATAAAGTATCTTAATCTCTTTTATATTAAAAACTTCTAAGTTTTTTTGAATAATTAATGATATATTATCAGTCAAAGATTCTTTGAAATTTTTAATATCTATATATTTAGTTATTTTAACAAATTTAAATGGCACATTTAAAGCATCATGAAATTCTTTAAGTAATTTATTAAATACTTTAATTCTCTTATCAATACTTGACATTAGTAATTAGTATTAGTATTAGTATTATTACTATTCTATTTATTAATTCTTTAAATTAAATTTAAAAGTTTAAATAAATAATAATTTAAGAATTACTACTATTGATGGATTTAGATACTTATTATATTAAAATAGCTGAATTATCAGCTATTAGAAGTAAATGTATTAAACGTAAAGTTGGTTGTATAATTGTTAAGGATGATCGTATATTAAGTCAAGGCATAAACGGTACTCCTAAAGGCAGTATTAATTGTAATAAAAATGGGTGTGATAGATGTAATAATACTCAAATTAAATCAGGTGAAAAATTAGATACATGTAAATGCTTACATGCTGAAATGAATGCTTTACTATTTGCAAATTATTTTGATTTAAATAATAGTACTATGTATATAACTCATAGTCCATGTTTAGATTGTAGTAAATATATAATACAATGTGGAATAAATAATATTGTATATAAAGAAATGTATAATTCTAACAGTTTAAATTATTTAAAAGAAAATGGTATTAATATTAAACAATTAGATTATTCATAGATTAAGTATATTTTTTTTTTATAGTTACTAGATTAACTATAAAATATGTCAAATAATTTTTGGGCAAATAATTTACAAATTTTAGTATCAGACTATACAGCATTTTTACCAGATTCTAAATTAAATGAAATAGAAAATTTAAATGCTATTACAAGATTTGGTATTTATAGCTCTATAATATTAGCTATGTATCATAAAAATATCAATTATCTGTTTTTAATGTCTATCTTTTTTATATTTACATATTTAATGTATATATATTTAGGATTAGAAGATTATGAAAATATTAATTTGAATATAAAAGAACTTGAAAAAACATATACATTACCAACTTTAAACAATCCAATGATGAATATATTACCAGGCGATAATATTAATAAACCACCTGCATATCCTATAAATGAAAATTCAGAAGAAGCATATTATATTAAAAAAGATATGGAAAACAAATTAAATTTTAATGTTTTTAGCGGTAGAGATGATATATATAATAATAAACACTCACAAAGAGAATTTTATACATTACCTGTAACTACTATCCCCAACGACCGTGAAAAATTTATAGATTTTGTATATAAAAATAATGTCAAACCTTTATGTAAAGAAAATAAAAGTTATTGTTTAAAAGATCCCGAAATTAAACCAGATTCACTTTATTTATATGAAAATTAACATCTAAAGTATTTTTAACTAATTTAAAAATATTATTTTATAATTAAATATTAATGAGTAACTATTTAATTCTATTACCTGATATAGTAATAGAAGATTTAATTATAAATAAATTAGATCTATACGACTTACTTAATTTAAGTATGGTTAATACTCATTTTAATATTATTATTAATAATGATAATTTATGGAAATATAAATGTTATATTGAGTATAACATTATTATTAAATTAAAAAAAAGAGAGTCATGGAAAAAAAATTACATTTATATTTATAATAATATATGTAAATTTTGTTATAAATCTAATAAACTATTTCATATATTTTATACAAATTTAAATATATGTAAAGATTGTCAAAAAAATAACATAAATTATAAAATAATTAACCATTCTCAATTGAAATTAAAATATAATTTGACAGATAAAGATATTCAATTTATTGATTATAAATTTTGTAAAAAAACAAAAGTATATAAAGAATGTGATATTATTGAAGTGTTCAAAAATAAATTTGTTACACTTAATAATTATTATAACTATATAAATTCAAAAAAAATGCATAAACAACAATTATTAGAAACTAAATTTAATAATGAAATGTTTATTATCAAAGAATTTGTTAAAATGGGATATAAAGTATTAGAATACTATACTGATATATCTATATTAAATAAATATACATCAGGATTTTTATATCAATTTTTAAATTTAAAAAATCCTAAAATAGAAACAAAAAATAAAATAATAAATTTATTATTACAAGCATATTATATAAATTTATTTACTGATATAGATCTTGGGAATGGAATAACTACTAAAAACTTTGAAAATATATTTTATTATAGTATATTAAATTTTACAGATATTGAAAATAAGTTGCAATATATTAATAGTATAAATAATCCTATTTTTATAGATTTTTATAATAATTTTAGTAAAAAATACAACTTACAATTACAAAAAAGAAATGAAGTAGTTACAGTACTTAATAAATATTATTCAGGATTTTTTATAAGAAACGAAATTATGAATATAAATAAACAATTATATACTTCTAAAATTTATAATTATATATTACAAGACTTCAATAATCATAATGAATATAATTCAAATATATTAAAAACAATAGAAGATGATATATGCACACATTTTTTTATAAATTATACAACTTATAATCTTATTAAATCTTATAGTAAGATATTTAATTTTAATACAATATTAGATTATAAAAAAGAAGCTTATACTCTTTTTATTCAAAATAATGATAAATCTAATGAATATATAGATATAATGCTTAAATGTGTTCAAAATACATACAATTTTTAAAAAATTTAATTTAATTGTAATAATAGTAATTAATATTACAATTAATAACAATGAAATATGATTTACTTGATAACTTATTTGGCGTAACTCAAACTAATAAACTCATAGAAAAATTAGAAGTAATTGAAAATAAAATTACACCTATTTTATATAATTGTATATTGTATGAAGATTTATTATATTTTACTTATAATAGCTTAAGAGTTGTACCATTTAAAGTTTTACAAGAATATAAATTATATAATAAAGATACTATGAAAATTAATACAAATCCTTTATTATACTATTCTCCTTTTCAAATAGAATACTATTATAATACTATTATAAATAATCTTACTAATTTAATAATAGAAATTGATTCCATAGATGGTGAATGGAATAATAAAAGTAGAAGTATAAGAAAAAATACAATTAATAATATTCAAAAAATATTAGAACATATTGAAAGAATTAATGTACTTATGAAACTTAAAAGTAATTAAAAAATTTAATTTAATTGTAATAATAGTAATTAATATTACAATTAATAACAATGAAATTGAATATTATATTTGGTCCTATGAAAGCTGGTAAAACTGAATACATTATTAGACTTTATAATAAATATAATATTATTAATAAAAAAGTACTTATTATCAATCATATGTATGATACACAACGTACTAATAAAGATAATATTATACAAACTCATGATAAAAAAATACTTTCAGCATATTCATCTTTTTCATTATTAAGTGTTATTAATGAAATTGAATATAATAATGCTGATATTATTATTATCGATGAATCTCAATTTTTTAATGATCTTGAAATTTTTATTAAAGACCAGATTGAAAATTCAAATAAAACATTTTATGTATTTGGATTAAATGGTGATTATAATCAACAAAAAATTGGCCAACTTAATGATTTAATACCTTTAAGTGATACAATTACACATTTAACAGCATATTGTGAAATATGTAAAGATGGAACATCAGCACCATTTACAAAAAAACTTGAAAACAGTATATTAAGTGATATAAATTATTCTAATTACATCTCAGTATGTAGAAAACATTTAAAATAATTAGTAATAAGTAATAGTAATTAGTAAAATTAAATTAATTTTTTAAGATATTAATAGTAATTAATAGTCAATTTATGAAACTAAAATGTGATTCTTGTAATATTAAAAAAACAGATTATCTGTTAATAAAATGTAGATGTGGTTTAAAATTTTGTGATAAATGTAAAGATACACGTATTCATAATTGCAGTTTTAATTACTTTGAAACTAATAAAGAACTATTAGAAAAAAACAAAGTTAATTTGTGTAATAAAATTAAAAAAATTTAATTTTTTAACATATAATACTATTAATAACTACAATTAAATGTCTTACCAATTTTATACAAAAAATACTAAACAGAATTATCAAAAAATTCAAACTATAAATCTATTAAATCAATATAAACAATTTGTATCTATGTATCCTGATAATTGTAATGATACTATTTTAAATGATATTAGATTAAAAATTAAACAATTAGAAAATATTGTTATAAATTACAAATTTGTCAATTTACCAAATTAATTTAAAATATTAAGTCCAATTTGGCCTTCAGTTATTTTCAAATTATTATATGTAATAGCATATATATTTATATTTATTTCTTCTGTTGTGCTTAAATTTAATACTAACGTAATATCTTGTATATTACTAAAATCATATGAGCCAGACGGCTGATAATTTTCTGGATAAAAACAAAATGGTAATATATATATTCCATCCTTAATGATTTTATTATGATAAATAAGACTATTTAATTTATTTAAAAATAATGCATTTTTTGTATCTTCTAATTTAGTAGAATTTATAAAAATAGTAGAATCTATAAGAATATCATTACCGTTATTTGTATAATCATTTAATGAATAATATTGTCCTTTAGTTAATGCTGTTTTTGTATTAATTGTAAATACTATTTCTTTTATAGGATTTACAATTTTTTTAAGATTTATACTAATATTTTTAGTATTTGTGTATGTTTCTGTAATAGTTTGCACTTGAGTAAATAATAATGAATGATTATTAATAGAAAATAATCTTTTTTCAAATACATCTAATAATATAGTATCTGATACTAATTTAATATCTAAATTACCATTAGAAATATACGGTGTACTTAATAATACATTACTTACATTTGCTTCATTAATTGTATTTTTAACATAAACATTTGTAACTGTACTTAAAGAATTTAATTTAATATTAAATTGAACATTATTAATTATACTTATTAATGGTAAAACATTATTATAATCATTACAAAAAAAACATTGTAAAGGTAAATATAATTTATTATTTGGTATAATAGTAAGCGTGGTATTACCGCCAGAAGTTAATGTTGTTCTTAAATCTGTCCGTAAATTACCGCCTATCATTAAATTAATAGTATTTTTCAATTCTTTTTTAATAGTTAATTCATTCCATATATACATCCATTTACCTGTCTTTTTTTCTATTTCAGTACCATCTATAATAAGATTGATATAATCTATTAAAAAATACGCAATTGAATCAACCCATTCAAAAACAACATATTCATTTGTAGTAAGTGTACCTGTTACAACAGTACTTATTTCGGGCAATTGTATTTCAAGATAACATTTTGATAATAATTCACCTGAACTTTTACTTATATTAGTTGTAATTAAAGAATCAAAATTAGTTTCTTGATTAAATAAATGGTCATTTGTTTGAATTCCAAAATTAGATATTCTAAAAAAAACACTTTTAAATAATGTATCTTCAGGGTGACCATTAAGTATTATATTTTGTTTATCTATACATCTTAATTGAAAATCTCCTAATGTCATAATCTTATATTATTAACAACAATAAAATTTTAATTAATTAACTTAACTAAATCTCAAAGAAAAAATACCTTTATCAAATATACAATAGTTATAATTAATCATATAAACATACACCTTTATACTTTCTAGCGTATTTAATTTAATTTTAATTGTACCTTGTTCTATTTTAGAAAAATTTAATGTACCTGTTGGTTGTATTTGTTCTGGATATATACTAAATGAATAATTATATATCCCCATATTTACACTATTTGTATGATATTTATATGGTATTACTTTATTATACCAATCAGCAGAATAAGTTGAATATTCATAGCCATTTAATATAAATTGCATATTATCAACTATACTATCTGTAGATAATTCATTACTTTCATTATTTGTAAAATTATATGGAACAGTTGAATTTTCTAATTTAGTTACAACAACTATTTCTTTTACTAAATGGTTGTATTTATTTAAAGGCACTTCAATATTGTAATTATTACTATAAATTAATGGTTCAAAATATTGAACTTGTTCTATTAAATAACTATTGACATTATTTAAAAACAATTTTTTTTCATCTGATTCTAAAAAAATATAATCTGTATAAAGTTTGACGTCTAATTTACTACCAGATGCAACTTTGACTTTTGTATCACCTAATCCTGTACCTGTTGTTATATTACTTAATGTAGCTAAATTAATATTTATTTTTATATCACTATAATAGCTAGAAATAACAGGTAAAGCATATTCAGGATTATTACAAAACCAAAATTTTAATGGTAACATTACATTTTTTGTAGGTTTAATCATATTTGGATTACTAATAGGTATATTTATATCTGAACGATTATACCCTATTAATTGGTATAAGTCAGTAAATGATGGATTTGTAAGTTGATCATATATATATAACCATTCACCAGGATATTTAATTATACTTTTACCATTTATTTCTAATTCTATATAATCTATAATAAAATATGCTATATTATTAATATAACTTACATTTTCTCCTACAGCTAATTCGGGTAATGATATATCTAATATCATATTAGAAATCAAATCTCCATGTTTAGAAAGAACACATGTTATTTTTTGTCCAAAATCTATATTACCTATAAAATTTTGAGCAATAGTTTTTTTATTATAATAGTAAAGTCTTTTAAATACAGTTTTGAATAAAGTAACTTGAGGTCTGATACCGAATAAAATTAAAGTACTTTTATCCAAATGGCTATTTGTTAATATTATAGTTCTAGCTATACCCATTACTTAATTAATTAATAGAATTAAATAAAAACTTTAAATTAGTTACTTAATAAAATTAATTAACTAATTAATTTTTATTTTACGTTTAAATAATTTTTTTTTTTCTTGGTTATATATTAAAATACTAAAAAATGGGAAATGCTTTAATTCAATTAGTTGCTACTGGGCCTCAAAATGTCATTTTAAATGCTCAACCAGAATCTACCTTATTTAAGGGTGTATTCAAGCGTATTACTATGTTTGCCATTGAATCTGTTTCTCAAACCTTTAATGGTTCAGTTGGTTTTGGTAACAAAGTAACTTGTATGGTTTCACGTAATGGCGATTTACTTTCCAAGATGGTTCTTGAAGTTACTTTACCAAATTTAACTGCAGGTGCTTATGTTAATAATGTTGGTTATCATCTTTTACGCGAAGTTGAAGTAGAAATTGGCGGTATTTCTATTGTCAAGCATTACGGAAGATGGATGCATATTTGGCAAGAACTTACTCGTCCTGCGTCTAAGGACACTGTTCATGCTAATATGGTCGGTTCTGGTCGTTCTGACTTAAATACTGCACCAGCAACAAATGCTAATGCACGTAAATTATATGTACCTCTGCAATTCTGGTTCTGTAATAACTATGCTCTTGCTTTCCCTTTAATTGCTTGTGTATATCATGATGTTAAAATTAATATTACTTTTGCATCTCTTGCTGAAGTTACAGTAGGTGCTACTGTAACTACTGGTACAGGTTCATTAGATGCAACTCTTTATGTTGACTACATTTTCCTTGAAAATGAAGAACGTAGAAACTTCGCTTCTGCTTCTCATGAATACTTAATCGAACAATTACAATATCCTTCTGCGGAATCGCATTCAGGTCAATCTTCTGTTATTCGTAGATTAGATGGATTTAATCATCCAGTAAAGGAAATTGTTTGGGTTGTTCAATTAGATGCGACTGTTACGGCTGGTGCTGCTAATAACCCCAATGATTTTGGTGACTCTGGTGCTCAAATGGTCTCTGATGCTAAATTAGTCCTTAATGGTAATGACCGTTTCTCCACTCGTTCTGGGGACTATTTCAACTGGGTTCAACCTTACAATCACCACACTCGTGGTCCTGCTGTTGGTATTAATGTCTATTCATTCAGCACTGACCCAGAAAAGCACCAACCAACTGGTACCTGCAATTTCTCGCGTATTGATACTGCACAATTACAAATGACTCTTGGAAATACGGATCCATCCAAATCTCATGTTTATATGGTTAACTACAATGTATTACGTGTAGTATCTGGATTAGCTGGTCTTGCCTTCGCCGCATGATCTAAGCGAAATGCTTATCCGTATAATAAAAAATTTAATTATCATTATATATTTAATAATTAAATTTTAAGACTTTATAATGGGAAATTATCTTTAGTTTTTTGTAAAATTTTACAGAAATTGTATTCATTATTTTTAAATTGTTCATTTTCTGTTGTATAAGTAACTATTTTTTGTACATGTTTTAAAAATTCTTCTAATGATAAATTTTTTTTCATAAAATTACAGTAATTACAACAACTTTTACAATTACTTAAAATATAACCAAGATTATTATTAACTCTATCAATACCTATACTATTTTCTTTATTAGTTTTACCACATAAATAACAATTATTTTTAACTATATTTAAATACTCATCTTTAGTAATATCAAATATTAAATTTTTACTTTTAGCTTTTGATTTATAATTACGATAGATATCTGAATTATTTACTAATAATATATTTTCATGAAATTTTAATCTATAATCATTTTCACAAATTTTATTTAAATTATTATATAAAGAAATTTCTACACATTTTCTTAAAAAGGAACCTATATCCATTGTATTTTTAACCATATTACATTTATTACAACATGGGTTACAATTATTAAAATTATAACATTTTGTCGAATCAATTCTATCAATTCCATTATACTTGTTATCATTTACATTATTAATACCACAATAAGCACAATTAGAAATCATTAAATTAGAAAAAAGAGTATGTAATTTAGATTTATCATTTTCTGTTATATTTTGTTTTTTTCTTGCTTTTGAAATTGCATTATTTACATGTCTATTTAAAGTTTTATTATATTTTGTATAATATTCTTTATATTTTTCTTTATTTTTTTGTTTCCATTCTGTATGAACTTTATTATTATGTTCTAAAAATGCTTTTTCATCTTCATTACGTTTCTTGTCTCTATATGTCTGATAATATTTTTTCTTTAATATACATTCTTTACATTGATTCCTAAAGTTATTTGTATGATAACTAAAGTCGTTGATATTTTTAATTTTATTACATGTAATACATTCTTTTTCTTTAATATCTGCATTTAAATTTAACCATTCTTCTTTAGTTATATTTTGAGATTTTGGTGTACATACTTTACATACTTTACTATGTATACTATTATATTTATTTGCTAATTTACTTTCATTACATTTTGAACACTTCTTTAAAAAATATTTTTTACAATTATCACAATATTCTTGTATTTTTTTATTTATACATAATTCACAAACTTTATTTTCTAATTCATTTTTTTTATTTTGCGTGTATTCTTTTTTTCTTTTTCTTTCACAATCTATACAAGAATTTCTATCTTTTACTTTATTTTTTTCAGTTAAATCGACACGGCATTTTATACAATTCATATTTTATTTAATTTGAAAGTATATTAAATAAAATATTAAATTTTTTTGAATAGGATAAGCATTTCGCTTAGATCATGCGGCGAAGGCAAGACCAGCTAATCCAGATACTACACGTAATACATTGTAGTTAACCATATAAACATGGGATTTTGATGCTGAAACAGACCCAAGAGTCATTTGTAATTGTGCAGTATCAATACGAGAGAAATTGCAAGTACCAGTAGGTTGATGCTTTTCTGGATCAGTACTGAAAGAGTAAACATTAATACCAGTTGCAGGACCACGAGTATGATGGTTGTAAGGTTGAACCCAGTTGAAATAGTCACCCGAACGAGTAGAGAAACGGTCATTACCATTAAGGACTAATTTAGCATCAGAGACCATTTGAGCACCAGCATTACCAAAGTCATTTGGATTACGTCCAGAACCTGCTGATAAAACAGAGTCGAGTTGAACAACCCAAACAATTTCCTTTACTGGATGATTAAATCCATCTAATCTACGGATAACTGAAGATTGTCCTGAATGCGATTCAGCAGAAGGATACTGTAATTGTTCGATAAGATATTCATGAGAAGCGGACGCAAAGTTTCTACGTTCTTCATTTTCAAGGAAGATATAGTCAACATAAAGAGTCGCATCTAATGCTGAAGAAGCGGTTGGTGAAGTGATAGTAATACTATCAGCAGAACCATCTGCTGTAATATAAGCATCTGCTAAATTACTAAGAGATTCAAAAGTAATATTAACTTTAACATCATGATATACACAAGCAATTAAAGGAAAAGCAAGAGCATAGTTATTACAGAACCAGAATTGCAGAGGTACATATAATTTGCGAGGCGCCGCTAATGTTTTAACACCTGTAGTAGCTTCACCTGTAACACTTAAATCAGAACGACCATTACCAACCATATTAGAATGGACAGTATCTTTAGAACCAGGACGAGTAAGTTCTTGCCAAATATGCATCCATCTTCCATAATGCTTGACGATAGAAATACCACCAATTTCAACTTCAACTTCGCGTAAAAGATGATAACCAATATTATCTACCCATTTAAGAGTATAATTATCATTAGTATATGTACCAGCAACAGTAGCAGAAATAGCAGGCAATTGAACTTCTAATAACATCTTGGAAAGTAAATCGCCATTACGTGAAATCATAGAAGTAACTTTATTACCGAATCCGACCGAACCGTTAAAAGTTTGAGAAACAGATTCAATTGCAAACATAGTAATACGCTTAAATACCCCTTTAAATAAGGTAGATTCTGGTTGAGCATTTAAAATGACATTTTGAGGCCCGGTAGCAACTAATTGAATTAAAGCATTTCCCATTTTTTATTTAATATTAAGACAAGAAAAAAAAACTTTATTTTAACGAATTAATTCACCAAATTTATGCGTTTAAATTAATTCTATTAATTATATTTAATTAAAAGAATTAATTAGTTTTAAGTAAGTAATAATTAACTAACTATTAACAAATTAATGAATTTTATAGAAGATAAACTTAAAAATAAACAAAAAAGATTAAATAAAAATAAACAGATAAATTGTATTAATTTAGAAACAATACATAATGAAAAAGTAAAATATTTTAATGATTTACAAGAAAAAATATTACCTGAAAAATTAAAACTACTTGAAAAATATAAAAAAGATAATTGTGATATATATACTATACAAACTATACAAAATGATATATATAAAATAATTAATAAAGAAGAAGAATTACAATATTATTTTAATTGCTTAGATATACTTAATTATTACTTTTCTAATAATAATAAAATTACAGATGAAATGTTATATAAATATTATACTTATAATAATATTGATTATCAACATAATAATTTAATACAAAAATATATATCTCAAAGTATAATAAACAATGAAAAATGCAATAATTGTAATAATTTATTAGAAATATCTAGAAACGAATCAGAATTATTATGTTATACTTGTAATATTTCAAAACTTGGTGTTTATGGTTCTGAAAAAGATACCCGTTCTTTCAATGAACAAAAAGAATCTCCTATATTTGTTAAAAAAAAATTTTGTTATGAGCGTCATAGTTATTTTAAAGAATGTTTACTCAAAATACAAGGCAAGATACCTATTAATATACCTAATACTATTTTAGATCAAATAAAAGAACAAATTAATATAGAAAAAATAGGTTATTCTAATTTAAATATTACTAATATTAAAAGAATTTTAAAACTTAAAAAATTATCAAAGTATAATGAATATATTCCTTATATAATTAAACTAATTACAGGTAAATATGATTTAGATATTTCAGAAGAAAATCAATATAAATTACTTTTTATGTTTGATATTACTAATTCACTTTATGAAATATATAAACCACCTAATTATTCAAGTACATTACCTATTAATTATTGTTTTTATAAATTAGCTCAAATTTTAAAACAATATAGCTATTTACCATATTTTCCATTATTAAAAGATAAAAAATTAATTAAAGAACGCGATTTAATATGGAGAAAAATAATAAATCATATAAAAGAATATGGTATAGATTATTCAGAATTTCCAGATTATAAATACAATCTAGATATAGAATGGGACTATCATGAAACTATTTAAAATCTATAAAAGGCAAAAAAAGAATATAATAATTATAAATTTAGTCATTTATGGGTGAATATAAACTTATTCGGAATCATTTTAATTTTAACATTTTTATTTAATAAATATTCGCTTTATACAAAATGTTAATGATAAAAATTCTTTTAAAATAAATAGTGTTGTCTATTAAATAAACAATTAGATAATAACTTTGATAAAAAATATATTAATAAAACTCATATCACAACATATCTTATTAACTAAAAAAATTTAAAATATTAATTGATTAGTTAATTAACTAATTAATATGGCAACATCATTTAATAAAGATTTAAAAGTTTTGAAAGGTATTCTTGAAAATTATTCTAATAAATTAGAACAAACTAAAAAAGAAGTTGATATTAAAGAACAAGAAATCAAGTACTATAAACAATTAGTTTCAGAATTGCAAGAAACTAAAAGTAGTAATAATATTATTTATATGTTAATATGGAGTTATGATAATGGAGAAGGAGCGCCTACAGAAGAAATTCAAATCATTTCTAATAAAAAATCAACATGTTATAAAAAACTTTTAGATATTTGTAAAAATGAAGAAAATAGTTCAGACTGGTATTTTGATATGCATACTGTAGTTGGTAGTAAAAATAATTATCTTAATGAATATGATATTATAGAATTTAAATTTGATTTTGATATTAGTAGTTATAAAGAATGTAAAGTATATAGTAAAACTGGAGAATATTATGGTGAATATTATGAAAATATAAATGGTATTTCTATTGATAATAAATTTTGTTTGAATTTTAAAGATGACTATAAAAATTGTGAAACTAAAACTCTTGAAATTAAGTAAGTACTGAAAGTACTAATACACTAATATACTACTATTGTTTAATATTTATTAAATTACCTTGTAATATATTATCTGAAATAAGATTTCTATAACTTTCAGTTTTATAATAGTAATAATAAAATAGTACTAAAAGTACTAAAAGTACTAAAAGTACTAAAGCTAGTAAAAATAAATTATTCATTAATTATTAATTGATTATTAATTAATAATTAGTAAAAAAATTAATTCAAATTTAATGAATCAAGTTTAAGTATTACATTATCAAATATTTTTTGAAAAAATTGAAATTTTTCTGTTGCTAATCTATATTGTTCCTTACTACTATCTGTTTGATCTATTAGCAACCCTCTTGTTGTTTTATCAGGATGATATGCCAATGTTAATTTTTTATAACAATCTTTCGTATTAAGATTATTTTGAATACAGATAGTCTGTACTAAACCCATTATTTCAGATACAATATTAATATTTTTACGATCTAAAATATCCAAGAAAATGTATATATCTTCGTTATATATAGGTTTTCCTGAACCCATTACTTTGGAAATATATCTTCTTAATAGTTTATTATTAGTATCTAGTAATCTACTATTATCTAATAACTTTAGTAGCAATTTAATATCAGGATTGACAATTATATCTTCATGCAAATTTAATAAAAATATTATTAAATTAAGCGACCCTGATATTATCAGATAAATTAATGCAAAATTAAAAAGAAATTTAAGTACATATTTAGGAATTGTACTTAATTTATCAAATAATACTTTTAATGATTGTAATTTGATTTTATTTTTATATTTTGGATATGATAAGAATAAAAGAAGTACGACAAATAATATAAATATTTTATAATCTAATAAATTCATATTACGTGTATTACCTATATTAATCGTATTACTCGTATTACTCGTATTACTCGTATTACTCGTATTACTCGTATTACTATTTTCTTCATTTTTTTTATATAGTTCAAGATCCATAAGATTAAAATACGATTTTAATTTATTTTTTTCTATATTAATAATAATATAGAAAAAATAATTATCTAATTAATAGATATCAATCAATTAATATAAATGGATTTAACTATTCCTTTGATAGCAGGTATAGCTGCTCTTGGATATAACTTTAATCTTAAACGACAAAAAGAAAATAGTTCAAAATTAAATAACAAAATTTTAGCACATGAAAAACCTAATTCTAAAACTATTTTTAATAGTACTTATGTTAATGAAGCACAGCTTAAAATGAATGAACAAGCATTTTTACAAACATTAAAAGCAAATAACCCATTAGTTACAAATACAATAGATCCTGTATTATTTGATTATTCTTGTTCTGGTAATAATAATGAATCGTGTAATAATTTAAATAACTTTACTGAAGAACAAAAAATGTTAGATGGTCCGTTATTTAATCAAAAAAATGATTATTTATCTAGTCATCTTTTAGTTGAAAATTATACTAATGGACAAATTTCAGATTTAACCGGATTACCTATGGAATTAACACATCAAAATATGGTACCTTATACTACTATTAAAGGTGATTATCGTTCTTTTGATAATACAGATTACAATACTATTCGTATGGAACAATTAACTGGAAATGTAAAACCTCCAAGTAAAGATAAAGGAGTTGAACCTATATTTCAACCTCATATTGACCGTTCTCCTTATAAACAGACTTACACTCAACAAGTAGATCATTCACGTTTTGATACTAGTACAAAAATTTCAGGTGTAACAAGTGTTGAACAGACTACTGTTGGTAAAATTCCTCAACAAATGATAAGAATTGATCCTAAAAATGTTGATCAATTACGATCAAAAATTAAACCTAAAATGACATATAAAGGTAATATTAATCCAGGTAAAGGGTTTACACAATCTATGACAGATATAGGTGAATATGATTTTAAATCAAGAGGTAAACAAGTATATGATTCTAGTAAAGAATTAACAGGATATTCATTTAAAAATAAACAAACCGAATTGCGTCCTGAACAAATATTAAAACAGAATTCTGGTAGTATTCCAGAAGATTCTTTTGGTATTGCTGGTATAGGTAATTTAGCAAGTTATTTAAGTATTTCTAATTGGTTTAACGCATTTAGTGTACAAAAGAAAGATTCTATAGATACTGGTAATTCTAAAAATGAAATGCGTAATCTTAGAATTAATGTCGGTAATATTGAACAACAAAATAACAATTTAGATAATACATATATTAGAACTCAAGAAAGAGATACTACTATTCAAAATAGATATATTGGATTACCAAGTGCTTTAACTAAGTATGGATTTACTGAAAAGAATAATACTCTTGACGAACCTAAGATAACTAATAAAGAAATGAATTTATTTGCATATCAAGGTAATAAAGTAAATCCTATTAATCAACCTACTAATTATGATTCTCTTCAAAGTAATGTAAAAGGTACTAATAAAGTTGTACCTTTAGAACACTTTGCTAATGGTAAATTAGCAACAACTGTCTCTACTAATGAAATCGGGAAAATAGGGATGTCTAATAGATTTAATAGTCAGTCACATTCAGGATATAAAGGTTATATGGGTAATCAATTACAGTTACAAAATTCAGGTAAATATGCTTTACAAACAAAAGATAAAAGTCAGGATTTAAGTTCTAGATCTCTTACACATTTCAACTTAGCAACACTTTAATTTCATTCAAAGAATAAATTGATTAAATTAATTAAATAAATTAATAAATTAATATGACAGATATACAAACCATATTTCAATCTAAAGATATTCCCAATGATATTAAAACAAACCTTAAGAATTTATTATTAAAAGAATTATTTGATGATATTAAAGAAAAACTTAATAATATTAATAATCTTAAATTTATACAAAGTAGTTCCTTTAAAAATGAATCATATATAAATTATGATAAATTTACAATTATCAAAAATAAAGTGACAAGTTATACAAATTGTCCAAATTGTACATATTGTAATATACATAAAGAAACAAAAATGAATATTAAGACTATATGTAATGCTGATTTTATAGCAGGTTTTTATTTAGATAAAAGTGAAAATAAAGAAATTGGATTTTATATAGATATTCCTTATTTTGGGAGTACTTTTGATGATAAATTTAAATTAAAACCAGGCGAATTTCAACTTAGATTTAATAAATATTATTTATTACCACAAAAACTTCATTATCATAGTATATATATTACTACTGACCAAGATTTTAATCTTCTATCAAATGTATATATTATACATATTAAAATAAATGATACTTATTTAAGACAATTATTATTTAGTGGTATTGATATAAATAATTTTATTTAAAAGAATAAATTTAATTAATTAATTAATTAATGAGTCTAAATTCTAGAATAAAATATGCTTCAATTGCACAACTATTATATATATCAAATTTTTTACCAATTGGATTAATTTTATATGGCCCAATAAAAGGGAAAATATTTGGATTACTAGCATTACCTATTATTACAAGTATTAATTTAATGTTAAGCCCTATTCATATATATGAATATGCTATGTATGGTAATTGTTTTAAATATGATCCTAATTGTCCAAAATAGTTTAAAAGAATTAATTAGTTAATTAACTAACTAATTAATTTATTAATGTTACTTATTTTAAACGACTTTGATAATACTTACTATAGAATTGGTTCAGGCAGTGGTATCACTATCGTATAAAATTAATGATATAAACGGATTACTTAAAGAATTAGAATTTTGTTTAAATGATACGGCATATTTAAATACTAATGTTGTTATATATGCTGCAAAAGTTGATAATGTATATAATCTTATTTTTGATAAATTATATATGGAATATTTTATTATTAATATGTCTCAGGAAGAAGAAATTGAATTTTTAAAAGTTTTAAAGAAATATAATGTCAAATAGAATGATTCTGATAAAGAATCATATTAAAAAATTCATTAATTAACCAATAAATTCTTTAACTGTAAATCTTATCAGCTTTAAATACTTGTGATATTTATAAAAGTAATATTGTTTATTCTGTAAGTTATTCTTATTTATTAGAATATTTACTTCCATTATTTGCAGATTATAATGTTCTCAATTGTATTTTATTCTGTTGTATAATAATTAGTCTTACCCGTGTTAATGTAAATAATTATAATCATTATACAATTTATTCTTATTTTTATTAGGTATTAGTTATTTTATTAATATTTCTTATTATAAAAATAATAAAATAACTATTAGTATGTTAACTTATTATTTAGGACATTTTTAATAATAAATTTAGTATTTTCAGTAATATTTATAGTATATTTAAGGAATATTATTATTATTAGAACATATAGAGATAATACTATTATTCAATTTCTTAATTGAAATAATATTAGACAAAATATAATTAATACTTCAAGTACTGTGCAAAAAAATTTAATTTAGTTGGTACTTAACTAATAAATTACACAATTTAAATGGAATCTATTTTTATTCATTTTGTTATTTTATATACTTATAATCTTCTTTTATTAACTTTTATTATAGGGTACTTAATTTATGTAAATAAACAAATTATGCAATTAAAACAAAAAGTGAAAAATGAATTATCTTATCCTTTAGATGAACGCATATATGATATCGCATATGATACTGTAAATGAAGTCTATTCTTCAAGAGACTAATACTAAAAGTACAATTTTATTTAAAAAAATAATTAATTAATAGTAATTAATAGTAATTAATAGTAATTAATAGTAATTAATAATCAATTAATGATATTACATTTTATTATTAAAAATACTATAAGAATGATTGAATATTTATATAACACTGTTTTTTATCAAAATGAATATCTTTTGAAGAAACCTAAATGGAAACCTAGACTTTATACAATTTATGAAGAAAATGAATATTGCGAAAGCAATGAATTTTTATTAACTGAACAAAAGTACATTCTGACAAAAGAATATCTTAAAATTATAATTACATTATTACAAGAAAAAATGAATGAAAATAGTAGTACTACACTACGACAATTTTTAGAATCATTAGATATTCAATTAAGTAATGAACAATTTGACTTTATTAATAATAATACACTTTTAGATAATTACAAAGAAGAAATTATTTCAAATTACAACAAAGTATTTACAAATTTTTCAGATACTGAATTACAGTACATCAAAGACTTCTTATTAAAATTAGATACGAAAATGATGTTATTAATAATTGATAGTCTTGTCAAGTCTAATAAAACTAATTTAAAAAATTTAATTTCAAATTATTAAGTAATTAAGTAATTAAATGAATAAAAATATATTAAGTAATTACGGCACACATATGTCTATTAAAAATGGATTACTTAATGTACTTAGTAGTTTAAAAAATAGTAATATAAATACATGTCAAATATTTACAAAAAGTCCACAAAGTTTTAAAAATATTACATTATTAGATTCTATAACAAAACAAACTATTGAAGATTTTATTAATAGTAATAATTTTAAATTATTTATTCATGGACAATATATTCTTAATTTATGTAGAAATGATCTTACTTATACTACTAAAAGTATTATAGACGACTTGAATTATATCAAGAATTCAATAGGTGTAGTAATACATATGGGTAAAGATACACAAAATATAGGAAAAGAAGTTGCATTTAATAATATGAAAAATAATATTCTTAAGGTATTAAGTTACATTGAAGAAGATAATAAATTCCTTATTTTAGAAACATGTGTTAAAACTAAAAATGATATCTGTAATTTTTATACAATAGAAGGTTTAGCAAATTTGTATAATTCTCTTAATAAACACAAAAATATCAAATTTTGTATTGATACATGTCACATATTTGCGAGTGGATATGACATTTCTACTATTAAAGGTTTTAATGACTATATTAATTTATTTGATAAACTTATTGGAATTGAAAATGTAGTATTATTTCATTTAAATGATTCAAAAACCAAATTAAATTCAGGTATAGATAGACATGAAAATTTAGGACAAGGTTTTATATTTAAAGATAATCTAGAAACACTTAAGTACATAATTAAATATTGTAATAATAAAGATATAAATGTAATTACAGAAACTGATTTAGAATTAGATAAAGAATATCTATTTCTTAAAAATTTATTTTCTGATTAATTAGTAAATAAATATGAACACATTTGATTTTACAGATATATGTACCAATAGTGGTAATAGTATAGTTTCAATAAGTAATGTCATGTATCTTTTAATGACATCTGTTGTATTAATTTTAACAGAAAATACAATTGTTAGAATATTATGTATAATTATATTTACAAGTATTCTACTTGTACTTTATATTCCAATTAAATTGTTAGATAATACAGATTTACTTGATAAAACTAAATTAAGTTATCAAATATTATCAGGTATATTAGTAGGAATTAATTTATTATTATATTCATTTAGTCCAAATTATACAATACTCGCATTTAATTTACTTATTTTCAGTATTCCTGCATTATTAAGTATTCTTTAATAAATCAGTAAAATTTTATTTTACAATTACTATCAAAGTATGTATAGTATCTAATAATTGTACTTCTTCTAGTGACTTGATAATATTGCATTCATTATATGTTTTATCAATAAATTCTTTAACTTGTGATTCATTATACAATGGTTGCTTAATTTTGTACCATTATAAAATGATATCTAATGATTGTAATCATTACAAGACATGAAGAAATCAAAAATCACAAGAAGTAGTTATTGTATTTAGTAAATAGTATTTATTTTCTTAAAAATTTTTAACTGTGTTTTTATTTAAAAAAATAATTAGTATTTAATTATTAAATACTAATTTAATGGACCTGAATAATCAAAGAATTGAACTTTTTAATAGTTTATTTTTTGAATTTATTAATGACCTTTCTATATTATTTCCAGGAGATGCAACATTACTTGCATGTAAAACAGGAGCATATTCTGCTATTTTACTTGATAAATCTTTTATTGTAAAAGAATTTAAGAATACAGTTCTACAGTTTGAAGAACATATTCTTAAAAAAAATGAAAGTTACTTCTTACATGAAAATTTTAAAGAAAGCTTTACATCAGATCACTTTATCATGAATGAAATTAATAGAATTATTAATATATGGAAAGACCCTGATACAAGTGCTAGTATTAAGAAGAAAATTTGGGATTATATGATTAAACTTGTAAAGATTTGTAAGGCGATTAAATAGTTGTGCTAGTAGTAGTACTACTAAATTTTATTTTTTACTTAATTAATATTAAGAATTAAGTAAAATGTATAAAAGAACTTTTATTAATATTAAAGACACTTCACACTTAAATTGTATTAATGATAAAAATATACTTAATAATGATATTAAAGTATTAAATAGAATAGGTACTAAATCAGTATTTGGTCAGGTATTTAAAGCATGTTATCCTTTAAATTGTAAAAATAATATCGCTATTAAAAGAATATTTTTCAAATTTGATTCTAAATATCTTAAAGATAAACTTAAAGATAAAAATGATATCTTTAGACAAGATATTATTAACAGTTCAAATGAAGTATTTCTTGAATTATTTTTTATAGAAATGTGTACAGAATTAGTAAAAAAAAGAATATGTCCATTTTTACCTATGTATTTTAATTATAATATATGTAATAATTGTGAAGATGTCAAACATATAAAAGATATTATGAGTAATGTAGATAGTTTAGATTTAACATATAATAGTTGTATGTATATTGAAAATGAATTAGCAGATGGTGATCTTAAATCTATTGTTAACTCTTCTGAAGATTATTATGAATTACTTTCAGCTTATTATCAAATATTTATAGCATTATTTACATTAAAAACTAAATTTAATTTTCACCATAATGATTTGCATTATGGTAATGTATTATTTCATAAATTAAAAAAAGGAAATAATACACAATGGAAATTTACAATTAATAATAAATTTCTTAAAAAAGAAATTTACGTGCCTGTTAAAGATAAAATATTTGTATTATGGGATTTTGGTAAATCATTTATACCATCTAAAATTATACCATATAGATTTAATGGTTCTAGTAAATATTTTAAAACTAATCATTACAAAGATTTTGATAGAATAATAAGTATGTTAGATGTGACTGATTCTGAAAAGAAAAGTTATAATTTGTCAGATAAAAATGTTGATATTAGAAAAAAATTACATAGTCAATTTAAAGAATTGCTTGATACAGCATTTAAAAGTAAAACTAGTACTACCACTACTACTAAAAAAAGTACTACTAGTACAAAAATAACAGTTAAAACAGTTAGTAGTTCTAATAATAGTATTAATGATACTAGTATTTTACATATTTATAGATTTATAGATTTATTACCAGATATTGGTAATGCTAATGAGAAAAATGAATATATATTTAATTTATCAAAAAAATATACATCTAATATTAAATTAATTAATAAACTAAAAATAGATTAAATTTGATATAATTTTATTATATTGAATCTAATTTAACAGATTCTTAAATATATTATTATGTTGTTTACTATATACTTGTATTTTAATTTTACTTTTTGGTAATTTACATAATATTTTTTTATCATGTTTTATAATATTATTTAAAATAGAATATTGTAAAACATTAAATTTTAAAAGGTGCATTAAATGTTTACTATTATAATTTAGTTTGTATTTAGAAGTAATATAATTATAAAATAATATATGATTAAATTTATAACATAATTCTAATATGTAATATAAATCTATATTGAATTTAGATATTACTATATCAAAAACTTTACTATTAACTTTATATTTAATGAAATATTTGATATTATTATTGTCTATAATTATTTTTTTTTGATTAATAAGTTCAAGAATAATATTATAACTATTATTTTCAATACATTTTTTAATTAAAAAAGCATCTTCATAATATATATTAAAAAAGCGAGTAATTATAAAATATTCATCTATAGTTAGATTGCTAGTTAATAATTCATTAATATTAATTTTAAAATTATTAACTATAAAACTTACTAGTATTTCAGGAATAAATATTAAACAACTTTCTAGATTTTTTTTATGTTCTAAAAATAGTTTAATATTTACTACATTATTATTTAAACAATGATCTAAGTTATATATACAAAATAAAGTATCTATAATATCATGATAATTAAATTTATATACTTTATTATTATTCTTCTTACTATACATTTTAGTAATATGATAATATACATTCATAGATTTATATTTATTAAAAAGTAATTGTAAAAATGTAATATCAAGAATATCTATATGCAAATCATGTAATACATATAATATAGTGTACATTTCATATGGTTGAAATTTAGAGTTTAATAATAAATCATAAAGTTTATTATAATTTATTGGAAAATTACCTGATTTTAAATATTGTTTAATAAGTTTTTCAAACATATTGAAAGTGATAATATTATTATTAAAATAATTAAAAATATATTCTATATTTTCAAAAGTAATATTATTAAGTTTTGGTAAAATTTTATTCATATTTATTATATTAAAAAATACATCTATATTTAAATTAAAATGGTTGTAATTTGTAATAAATTTTTTACAAAGTTTGCATTGAAGATTTTTGCAATATAAATTTAAACAAACAATACATATATCATGGCAACATGTATCTAATTTAACACCTGTTTTTTTATTAATAAAAAATGTATCACAAATATTACAGAACATTAATTATATAATTAGTAGTACTTTAATAGTACTTTAGTATCAAAATTAAATTTTTTATCCAGAACACATCATACAATTTTCTCTATTTTTTATTGAACATGCTAATTTGCTATTTTGTAATTCATCTTTAATATTTTCATTATTACTTGTTTCTTGCTCGCTTGTAACAGTAAATTGAGCAGCATTTGAAGCAGGTTCAGATCTAAGATAATACATTCCAGTTTTAAGACCTTTTGACCATGTTTCAAAATGAAGGGATGTTAATTTGGAAATTGTAGGAACTGAAAAATATATATTAAGACTCTGGCTTTGATCAATAAAACATTGTCTAATTGCTGAAAGTTTAATAAGAGTTTTTTGTTTAATTTCATATACATCTTTATATAAGTCTTTTAGATGTTGTGGAATAATATCAATATTTTGAATACTCCCATAATTAGCTTTGATTTTATTAAATAAAGACTCATTCCATAATCCTAAATCATAAAGATCTTTTATTAAATATCTGTTTACTATAGAATAATCTCCAGATATTACACTTCTCATAAAAATATTATATGTAGCTGGTTCAAAACTTTCAAAATTATTAAGTATATTACTAGTACTTGCTGTAGGCATACATGCAGTTAATAATGAATTGCGAGTACCATATTTTATAATATTTGCTTTTAAAGCATCCCAATCATAACCTCTTAATAATTTAGTAGTATCTGGATAGTAATCAAATTGTAAAATACCTTTACTAAAATCACTACCTTCAAATGATTTATAAGGACCGTATTTTTTAGCTAATTCATTACTTGTTTTTAATGCTGAATAGTATATAGTTTCAAAAATTTTATAATTCAATTCTTCTGCTTCTTGTGAATCAAATGGTACTTTTAAAGTGTAAAATAAATTAGCAAGACCTTGTACACCTATACCAATTGGTCTATGTTTTTTATTAGATTTATCAGTTTCTGGAACAGGATAAAAGTTAACATCAATAATATTGTTTAAATTAATAGTAGCTATTCTAACAACTTCTTCTAATTTATCATAATCAAATGTGTTATCTTCAAGAACAAATGCAGGTAATGATATACTCGCAAGATTACATACACCGTATTCATTCGTATCAGAGTAAATATTAATTTCATTGCATAAATTGCTTGATTTAATAACTCCTAAATTTTTCTGATTACTATTTCTATTTACTGTATCTTTATATGAAATATAAGGCACTCCTGTTTCAATTTGAGTTGTTAAAACATGGTCCCACAATTGTCGTGCTTTTACTTTTTTTCTAAATTTACCTTCAGAAACATATTTAAAGTATAATTCTTCAAATTCATTAGAATATGTATCCTGTAATCCTGGACATTCATCTGGACACATTAACCACCAATCTAAATCTTCTTTTACATGTTTCATAAATAAATCAGGCACCCATAAAGCATAAAATAAATCACGAGCTCTTCTATTTTCATCTCCAGTTTCTAATGGTAATTCTAAGAAATCAAAAATATCAGCATGCCATGGTTCCAGATAAACAGCTATACTACCATTTCTTCTTCCAGATTGATTACTATATAAAGCAGTGGCATTAAAAACTTTTAACATTTTAACAATACCATCAGAAATACCATTTGTACTTCTAATAATACTACCTTTTGCTCTAATATTAGAAATATGTATTCCAATTCCTCCTGCATATTTACTAATAATAGCACAATCAGATAAACATTTATAAATACCTTTCATTGAATCTTCGATACCTAATAAATAACATGATGCTAGTTGTTCTCTATTAGACCCTGAATTAAATAATGTTGGACTTGCATGTGTAAAGTATTTATCTGAAAGAAAATTATAACTTTGCTGGATTATTTCTAATTTTTCTTCATTTGTCTGGTCTGTAAAGTAATGCACACCAATTGCAGTTCTTAATAACATATACTGGGGTGTTTCAACTAAAACTTTTTTATTTTTAAATAAATATGATTTTTCAAGAGTTTTATATGCAAAATAATCATATGTATAATCTTTATTATTTTTAATCATATTATTAAGTATTTTTTTATTATCTCTTACAAATTCAATAAATCTATCATTTATAGCATTTAAAGAATACATTTCTTCCATTGCATCACTAAATTTAGAATGTACAGTTTTATGTAAATTTGAAATAATAATTCTTGATGCTAAAATTTCATAATCAATATGTTCAAATCTTTTTTCAATACTTAATTGAGCTGACAATTCATCTATCTCTTTAGAAGAAATCCCATCATAAATTCTTGAAATAATATTTTGTGTTAAATTACCTTCATCTATAAATGTTAAAACAGGGTTAATATTATTTTTTAAGTTATTAATTCGGTCTAAAATTTTGTCAAATGATACATTTTGATAAAATCCTTTTCTTTTAAGAATACGCATTAATTATTATTATTATTATTTATAAATATAATTTTTAAATTTTTTTACAAAAATAACTAAAAAGAAAATTGTTAAAAAGTTTAGAGTAAAAGTATACTTTTA
>JACCDI010370337.1_pt1 | contig 54501 bp, 55 predicted proteins | sample 7442791 | NCBI WGS metagenome assembly JACCDI01 (sample SAMN15323434, study PRJNA562643) | freshwater metagenome | isolation source: river surface water | place: USA:Blue River Watershed | collected 2017-08-15 | reverse complement strand
TCCATATCCCAGATCCAACTATAAAATTCATCGAGATAATCAAATATCTAACTCCAAAGCGGCCTTCGGTTGGCGATGACATAAAGAAGCCGGGTGTGACGGAATGGGGTTATGACGCGCTCCCAATGAAAGGCGTCGCCCAACTTCATCGCTTTCTCAAAGCCACTCGGGCTAATCTGGCCAACGTGAGTTGTCCGACTCTACTTTTTCACAGTACCGAGGATCATGTATTACCAGTTTCAAATACGGAGATCATCATGAGTGAAATAGGGGCGGCCGATAAAGTGCGGATTGAATTAGGAAATTCATATCACGTAGCAACGCTAGATTATGATGCTGAAACAATCTTTGAAACTTCTTACCAATTCATTAGAACTAAGTCTTAAGCGCTAATCATCCCGAGAGTTAGTAAGGCCAATAAGGTCGCGCCAAGTACAACCCGGTAGATGACGAAAGGTGCAAAGCTTCTAGTACTGACGAATTTGAGGAACCATCGAATAACCAAGTAACCAACGGCGAAGGCAACTGATGTCGCAACCGCCGTTTCCGCTATTGAGAATCGGTTTAGCTCGGGATCGCTAACCGAATTAGCAAGTTCATAAAGTCCACTCGCTAAGACTGCTGGTATTGCAAGGAGAAACGAATATCGGAGGGATTCAACCCGGGTGAAACCGAGAATGCGACACATTGCAATAGTTGCGCCAGATCTTGATACTCCGGGAATGAGCGCAAGTGCTTGGGCAAATCCAACTAAGAGTCCATCCCTGACGCTCATGTGCTCTAGCTCGCGCCGGCTTGGGGAGAAACGGTCTGCGGCACCAAGAACTAAGCCAAAGATCACCAACACAGAAGCAATAATCCAGAGAGAGCGGAAATCGTCTCTAATGGTGTCTTGAAGAATAAATCCAAATACGAGAATTGGCATAGAACCGAAAATAATCAACCAACCAAGTCGAGCTTGTTGTTGTTCGTGCTCCTTCTTAAGAATTGCGGAAATCCAATTTCGAACTATTCGGGAGATATCTCTTCGAAAGTAAACTAGAACGGCTAACTCAGTTCCTAGTTGGATAATTGCAGTGAAAGTCGCGCCAGGATCCTTGGCCTCCGGAGAAATAAGACCCGCGATTCTTAAATGCGCACTTGATGAAATGGGGAGAAACTCAGTGAGGCCCTGCAATATTGCTAAGAAGATGGCCTCAAGCATTTTCGAATGGTACTGGTGGAGTGGACGATACTGGGATCGAACCAGTGACCCCTTCCATGTCAAGGAAGTGCGCTACCGCTGCGCTAATCGTCCGTATTTAGTTGTGAAGATTTTTTCCTAAATTTATCGAGGTGGAGACGGGATTTGAACCCGTGTAGCGGGATTTGCAGTCCCGAGCCTCGCCTCTCGGCCACTCCACCAAATCGCTAGCTATTTCTAGCTCTCCAAACTCAGATCATCGAGCGGACGACGGGGGTCGAACCCGCGACCTGAACCTTGGCAAGGTTCCGCGCTACCAACTGCGCTACGTCCGCAAAACTTGATCTCGCCACCGACCGGCACCGATGATCAAGGAGGGGAAATCTATCCTAGATTTAGAGGGCTTCCCAAATGAATACGGAAATCTAGAGGCGGTGGATTGTGGAGCGGTTCTGGATGGGCGGCATTCAGGGCGAAAATCTGCAAGAAATACGGAGCGACCTGGAAGCCATCAACGAACCGGGATTCTGGTCAATTGTTGGAACCTTCGAAGGGAGCTGGACGCTTGCCCGATTTAAAGAATTTTCGAAAAAAGAGTTTGTTAGTGAAGGGCGTGCGATAAAGGTCGGGAAGTGGAAATCATCCAAATCTCGGGATGAATATAAGAGTTATGTTGAAGAGATCCGATCTCTGATTGCAGCTGGTGAGGTGTACCAGGTCAATGCCTGCCGGATTATGACTTCGAAGATTCTTGAAGAAGGAAATCTCTCAGGACTATTTACTCGAATTCTTTCGCAGAATCCCGCTCCCTTTGCCGGCTATCTCTCATTACCAGGGCTAGAGATTGCATCGGCATCTCCTGAGCGATTTATCTCTAAGGACGGGAGTCGAATCACCTCAAGCCCAATAAAGGGAACTTCGCCTACAAGCGAGTTTTTAGCAAAGGATAGAGCGGAAAATCTCATGATTGTGGATCTGATTAGAAATGATCTGGGGAGGATTTGCGAGACGGGTTCAATTACCACTCCGAGATTGCTAGCTACCGAAAAACATCCTGGTCTCTTCCATTTGGTTTCTGATGTGAGTGGCTCCCTCAAGAAGGAGATTACGCTCTCTCAAGCAATCTCTGAGGTAATGCCACCTGGATCAATAAGTGGAGCTCCGAAATCAAGCGCGCTACAGATCATTAGATCTAATGAAGAAGAGCGCGGACCTTATTGTGGCGTTTTTGGATGGTCTGACGGGGATCGCATGGAGTTGAGCGTAGGAATCAGACTCTTCTGGCGAAGCAAAGATGAGATTAAATTTGGTACAGGTGCAGGCATTACATGGGACAGTGACCCAGAATCTGAGTGGGAGGAGACTGAGCTAAAGGCGCGACGCCTTATCTCTCTTACTCAATGATTCTCTTCAATGGTGAGCCCTCGCAAAGTTCGGAGTTAAGCGATGCGATTCTCTTGGGCGACGGAGTATTTGAAACTTTGCGAAGCTATAGTGGAAAACTCTTCGCCCTGACCGCCCACCTTGATCGACTTGAAGTGGGGTTAGCTGAATTGGGAGGGGCGTCAACTAATTCTTATCGCCGCGAGAAAATCATCGAGGGCGTCGAGAAAATTCTGATGCTGGATAACTTCCCAAACGGTTCCTTGAGAATTTCGTTCTACTCAGATGGTAATTGGATCCTCTCGCATAGAGAATACAAAGCCCCAACAGATGGAATTCGGTGCACGATTCTTAAAAGCCCACATGCGGGGCTTGGTTATAAGAGCGCCTCTTATTCATCACGCCTAAGCGCCCGTCGCCGAGCCGAACGTGCGGGGTTTGATGATGCAATTCTTCTCCAGGAAAGTGGAGAGGTAAGTGAATTGTCTACTTCGAACTTAATAGCCCTAATCGATGGAAATTGGATGACCCCAAGGATCGAGAGTGGAGCGCTGCCGGGGGTAACTCGCAAGGCGCTGATTGATAACTTTGGGTTTACGGAAGGTAAGTTGGAATTAGATTCATTACTTGGCGCAGATTCCCTCGGGGCTGTCTCCAGCTTGCGGGAGATTCAATCCATTAAGGCAATTGACGGAAAAGACACCCCAAGTTCTAATCGGTTTCGTGAACTTCAGGAGAGTTTTCATAGTTGGATATTAGGTAATCTTGCCCTGTGAACTTCCGCCAGCAAATCAAATCGAACCCTTATGGCTCGCTGGTTTGGCGGGTGTTCATCGGAGTTATTGGCGGTCTAATCACAATTATCGGAACAATCTTCTTATTCGCTCCCGGACCTGGACTACTAGTACTCCTCGCAGGTCTTGGTATTTTGGCTACTGAATATGCATGGGCGGCGAATGCAATTCGTAAGACAAAGTCGATTGCCCAATCCACCTCAGAGAGATTCCGAATTCCACTCTGGGTCAAATACCTTCTAATTGCCGGTGGAGCGCTCTTTTCTATCGTGGTGTTGGTAATTCTTTACGCTTGATTTATCAGTGCTTTGGTAGCCTCGCTTCGTGAGTAGCTCGGAAAGTTCAGCCTCTATATCAATCACTTTAGATGGAGCGTCTAGAAGAGTTTCATCTGAATTTAAGGTGACCCAAGTTTGCGAAGAGGTTTACCCAGATGCCATGAAACCAGGTCCAAGCGCCATCGTGGTCTGCCGGGTGAATGGAGTACTTAAGGATTTATGGAGTGAGCTATCTGAAGGCGATGTTGTCGAAACAATCAAGATTGATAGTGAGGAAGGGTTGAATGTACTTCGACACTCAACCGCTCACGTTCTTGCCCAGAGCGTCCAAAACCTTTTCTCGCAAACTCGCCTTGGTATTGGCCCACCGATAACCGATGGTTTTTATTATGACTTTGATCCTGAGCGCCCCTTTACTCCTGAAGATCTAGAAAAACTCGAGAGTGGAATGCGCAAGATCATCAAGGACGGACAACGCTTTAAGCGCAGAGTCGTTAGCGAGAGTGAAGCGCTCGCTGAATTGAAGAATGAAAAATATAAGTGTGAGTTGATCAAGTTGAAAAGTGGCGATGTGGCTGAGGGCGCCTCAGTTGAAGTGGGCGCTGGTGAATTAACTATCTATGACAACCTGGGCAGAGACGGTAAGGCAGTCTGGGCAGACCTGTGCAGAGGGCCTCACCTCCCATCTACAAAATACATACCGGCATTTAAACTGATGCGATCGGCCGGTGCTTATTGGCGCGGATCTGAGAAAAACCCCATGCTGCAGAGAATTTATGGAACTGCTTGGCCCTCCCAAGATGCTCTTGATAATTATCTAAATTTATTAGCAGAAGCAGAGAAGAGAGATCACCGCCGCCTCGGCTCAGAATTGGATCTCTTTTCATTCCCAGACGAAATCGGCTCAGGTTTGGCTGTATTTCATCCCAAGGGCGGAATCATTCGAATGGCGATGGAGGAATATTCAAGGAAACGCCATATCCAAGAGGGTTATGAATTTGTCTATTCGCCGCACTTAACAAAGGCTGCGCTCTTTGAAAAATCGGGGCATCTTGATTGGTACTCCGAGGGAATGTATCCGCCGATGGTTATGGACGAAGAGCTCCACGCTGATGGCACGGTAAAGCGGGCCGGCCAGAAGTACTACATGAAACCCATGAACTGCCCGTTTCACAATCTCGTCTTCGCATCGCGTGGTCGTTCATATCGAGAACTTCCACTACGACTTTTTGAATTTGGGACTGTTTATCGCTACGAGAAATCTGGGGTAATCCACGGAATTACCCGCGCTCGCGGTTTCACCCAAGATGATGCGCACATCTATTGCACACCAGAACAGATGGAAGACGAACTAGATAGTCTCTTAACTTTCGTTCTAAATCTACTTCGCGACTACGGCTTACAAGATTTTTACCTGGAGTTATCTACGAAAAACGAAGAGAAGTTCATCGGCACAGATGAAGATTGGGAGCGCGCAACGCAGACGCTCCGGCGAGCGGCGGAAAAACAAGGCCTAGAACTCGTTCTTGATAAGGGTGGAGCGGCTTTCTATGGGCCTAAGGTCAGTGTTCAAGCAAAAGATGCAATTGGAAGAACTTGGCAGATGTCCACAATTCAGGTGGATTTCCAGCTCCCACAGAGATTTGAGTTGGAGTACCAAGCCTCCGACGGTTCAAGGCAGAGACCAGTAATGATCCATAGAGCGCTCTTTGGGTCTATTGAACGATTTTTTGGCGTTCTCACCGAACACTATGCCGGCGCCTTTCCACCTTGGCTTGCACCGGTTCAAGTTCGCGGCATCCCGGTAGCTGAAGCTTTTGTGCCTTATCTCGCCGAAGTTATCCAAGAAATGAAGAAAGTCGGAATACGTGCAGAAATTGATGCATCTGATGATCGGATGCAGAAAAAGATTCGTAACGCCCAAGCTGAAAAGATTCCTTTTATGCTGATTGCCGGGGAAGAAGACCAGAATTCCGGGTCCGTCTCGTTCCGGTTCCGCAACGGCGAACAGCGAAATGGGGTTCCGATAAAAGAGGCGATAGCTCTCGTGCAAAAAACTGTTCTAGAGCGAACTCAAGTTTAAGAGAGTATTAGATGACTGAAAAAGCGCCTGATGGCGTTGAAATTGATGGCGTTGGAATCCCTGACCGCTGGCAACGTCTCTGGGCGCCACATCGAATGGCGTATTTATCGGGCGAAAATCGACCTCTTAAAGGCAATGATGTCGCTTGTCCGTTCTGCGAAATTCCAAAAGGCGATGATGAAAATTCTTTAATTGTTTATCGTGGGGAGCTTGCTTACGCGGTTCTTAATCTATATCCCTATAACCCAGGACATCTTCTTATCTGCACCTTTAGACATGTTGCTGACTTAACAGAGATCTCAAAGGAAGAGCGCGAAGAGATTTTTAGATTAACTTCGGACGCCATGCGGGTTATTAGAGAGGTTTCGAAGCCCGCCGGTTTCAATCTGGGTATGAACCAGGGCGCAGTTTCGGGAGCTGGGGTAGCCGAACATATCCACCAACATGTGATTCCAAGATGGTCGGGGGATGCGAACTTCATGCCTTTAATTGGCCAGACCAAAGTACTGCCAAAACTTCTTACTGAGACGCGGGCAGAATTGGCTAACGCTTGGAAAGCGCTTCAATAACCATATTCAGTTCTGGGATTCCAAAAGGTTTCTCGCTTCCAATCGGAATTGCAATCGCAAATATTCCTTGAAAGAAACCTTCTTCTCCCAACTCTTTGTAGAGCTGTAAGTACTCTTCCTGAAATTCTGAAATCAAATCCATAAGTTCGCTATCGGCTGAGTAGCGATTCTTTTCAGCGCCAGAATAATCATGTACAAGGTTGTCCTCTAGAGAAATTAGAGCCGTTGGTTGGCCAAGGTCGTCATGGAGGACTAGATATGGCGTGGCGAACTGTTCAAGAACTCGATTACCAATCAAAACAATGTCGTCGAAATCAGATTCGGAGAACTCAATTCCTTGCACAATCATGGCCCGTGGAAATTGTCGCTCTTGAAAGTGATGCCATAGCTCGATCATCTCTTTCGAGATTCCACTTCTAGCATCGACTAGCAGAGCAAAGAGATCGACTGACTCAAAAGAACCCAATTCGGATAGTTGAGCAGGCAGAACTATTACCTCGACGTTGGCCTTTAGAGCAGTGAGGGTATGTGCCGGCTTAACATCTCGATGATGAGCGAGAAGTAGCTTAATCAGTGGCTCACTCATAAAGAGAGCCTACGATGTATCCAATGATTCAGAGATACTTCAAAGCCCCCGTCACGGCTTTCATCACACCCATCTGCCGGGCGCTGCTTCGTATTGGACTCAGCGCTAATGCGATCACCGTAATAGGTGCGGCTGGAGTGGCTTTCTCATCTATCTACTTCTTTGCAAGAGGAGAATTTTTCCTCGGAACTTTGCTGGTTTCTCTCTTTGCGTTAAGTGATCTTTTTGATGGAACGATGGCCCGGATATCCAAGAGTGATGGAACCCCTTGGGGTGCGCTACTGGATTCGACTCTCGATCGAATCAGTGATGCAGCTATCGTGATTGGTATATGGATCTACCTCTTTAATGAGGGCTCTGATCTTCACGTATTGGCAATAGCCGCCTTATTTCTCGGGGGCCTTATTCCATACATTAGAGCAAAGGCAGAGAGCCTTGGAATCGAGTGTTCGGTCGGTTTTGCTGAACGTCCCGAACGTTTGATCATCCTTCTTGTTGGAACAGGTCTCTATGGTCTTGGTCTGGACTTCGCTCTAGGTCTTTCGCTATGGCTCCTTGTATTCATCAGTTCGATCACCGTAATCCAGCGAATGAAAGCTGTGCATCAAGCGTGAAAGCGATTCAAGAGTTCTTGACTTACCTTATTTACAGTGCGCTCTGGAGAATTGTTCGTCTGCTGCCGGAGAGAACTGCATATAAATTTTTCGAAAGGATTGCAGAGCGCGCTTATCGAAAGAATGGAAAACGAATTGCGCGACTAAGAGAGAACTACAGGCAAGTTCTACCTTTGCTAGAAAATGATGAATTAGAGGCGCTGGTTCGAAGTGGAGTATCTAGTGCGATGCGCTATTGGTGCGACACATTTCGTATTTCAGACTGGAGCCAAGAGAGAGTTGCAGCCACGGTCACAACAGAGAACAACGAACTTTTTCTCGACTCGGTCAAAAGCGGTAAGGGTGTGATAATCGCTTTACCTCATGCGGGAAACTGGGACCATGCCGGCCTCTATTACTGCTCGCAAGGAATAAAAGTCCATACGGTCGCTGAGCATTTGCGGCCAGAACGGCTATTTCGCAGGTTTCTTGCCCACAGAGAGCGGATGGGCATGAAGGTTCTAGACCTTGAGGAAAAGGTAACCGACCAACTAATTAACTTTTTGCAAGAGGGAAAGCTTGTTGCCCTTGTTGCGGATCGGGATTTATCTCGAAGTGGTGTGGATGTTGAATTCTTTGACGCTAATGCGCGGATGCCTGCAGGGCCGGCACTCTTGGCGATAAAGACGGAAGCTAATTTGATTACCGCTTATGTTTCCTTTACGGATATTGGTATCAACATAAGATTCAGTGGGCCATTTTTGGTGCGTAGAAGTCAAAGCGAAAGTGATGAAATCCAGCGCCTGACTCAAGAGCTTGCCAATCAGTTCGCTCGTGACATAAAGAGTGACCCATCTTCATGGCATATGCAGCAACGGATATTTGTAGAGAGAATAAATAAGTGAGAATTGGAATGGTCTCTCCATACGCCTGGGACGTTCCAGGTGGGGTACAGGCACATGTAAAGGATCTAGCTAATCATTTTTTAGCTGAGGGACACGACGTATCAGTTCTGGCGCCAGCACTTGATGAAGAAGCGGTAGCTGAAGAGTTTGTGGTCTCGGCTGGTAGACCGGTCGCAATCCCATATAACGGCGCAGTTGCGCGGGTTCTCTTTGGGCCGGTTGCTGCAACGAGGGTCCGTCAATGGATCGCTCGAAATGAATTTGATGTCATGCATCTACATGAGCCCGCCATTCCATCGCTATCACTTTTAGCTTGCTCAATCGCAGAAGGACCGATGGTGGGAACATTCCATGTGGCCGCTCCACGACAGAAAGTCGCATTCGCAATTGCACCCTTGCTTGAACCGGTTATCGAGAAACTAAGAGCACGAATTGCGGTAAGTGAAGTTGCTCGCGAAACTCTCACAATTCATCTAGATACCGATGCTGTGGTAATTCCTAATGGAATTGATACCTCATTTTTCGCGTCGGCCAATGTGAATCCAGAATGGAAGCGCGAGTTCACCATCGGATTCCTGGGGCGTTTCTCCGAGCCTCGTAAGGGCCTGAACGTACTAATGGAAGCGGTCCCAAACCTGACACGGGCTATTCCCAATCTACGGGTTTTGATTGCCGGACCGGGGGAGGGTTTGGAGGTAATGCAGGCGTTAAATCCAAGCCTTCGAAATCGAATTGTCTTTCTTGGTCGACTTAGTGAGGAAGATAAAGCAAGCTTTCTTAAATCAGTTGATCTTTATGTCGCCCCAAATACTGGAGGCGAATCATTTGGAATTATTCTGGCTGAGGCGATGGCTGCGGGAGCTGCAATCGTTGCTAGCGATCTCCCGGCATTTGAAAGTGTGCTCGGATACGGTAAGTACGGCTTAACATTCACAAATGGCGACGCTAATCATCTTGCCAAGCAGATTATCAAGATCGCAAAAGACCAAAAGGCAATTGCTGATCTGCGAGAACAGGCCGAACTAGGAGCGATGAAATTTGATTGGAAGACAGTGGGACCAGAAATAATGAACGTATACCAACATGCTCAGGGCGAATCTGAGAAAGTTACAGTTGGATCAGAACCACGAACCTGGCTTCGGTTCCTAAGTCGAGAAGATAGAGGTGAACTAAGTTGAGTGAGTTCATTATCGGACTGCTTATAACTCTAATATTTATCTGGTACTTGACGTTTTCGGCAAACAGGTTGGATCGGCTACATCATAGGGTTGAGACTTCTTGGGCTAATCTCGATTCAATTCTCCAGCGACGCGCTGCTCTTGCAGGCGAGATCGCGCATTTAAACGAGGTAGATCCCGCTACAAATCTTTTATTGACTTCAGCAGCTCATCAAGCTCGTGATGCCGAAATCTCGGAGCGAAGCGAAGCCGAGAGTGGACTCTCGGAGGCGCTAAAGCTTTTACGGCAAGAGAGCGACATACCTGAGTTATACCCAGAAATTTTTAGCGAGTTAGATTCAATAACTGATCGCTTACGCACGGCAATTGCAATCCATCAAGAATCAGTCACTGCTACCCGCAAACGTCGGGAAAAACTCATAATTCGGGCTTTTCGCCTTGCTGGAAGAGCGCCGCTTCCTATCACTTATCCTTTTGAAGATGATGTTCTTTAAGTCCCTTAAAATTTCACTTCTTCCGCTTCTAACAGCACTTAGCCTTACTAGTTGCTCACTGTCGAATCTGCCATTCATGGAACCTACCCCAGAACCAGAGCGAAATGTTCTTACTGGCGAGGTAGGCAGCAATGGAAAAGTTATAGCGATCAAATTCGATGATACGCGCGCTGCACATCCACAAGAGGGAGTTGAGAAGGCCGACGTTGTGATCATTACCCAGGTTGAAGCTGGATTGACGCGATTGATGGGGATATATAGTTCAAATTATCCAGAACAAGTAGGCCCGATTAGATCGGCACGGATTTCAGATGTAGACATCTTGGCCCAATACGGTCGGGTTGGCTTTATGTATAGCGGGGCTCAGAGCAAATTGCGTCCTGTAATTGCTGCTGCAAATCTCGAGAACTTAAGTGCGGAACGTAATCCACCGTCGATTTACTTCAATGACCCAGAGAGGATTGCGCCTTACTCGATGATGGTTCGAATCCCACTTCTTTTGGAGAAAGCAGAGAGCGTGGATTTGGTAGAGCCTGTTGGCTGGAATCATGGCAAATTGAGTGAGTTAGCGAAACCTGTCTTGCGAGTGAAAGTGAATTGGCCCAATGCATCCTATGAAGCGCTCTGGAATGAAGAAGAGCAGCGCTTTCTCTTAAATTTCGATGGTGAGCCCAATCTCGCTAAATCTGGTTTACAACTTGGTTCAAATAATCTAGTAATCCAATTTGCCGAGATCAAACCTTCAGAGTACGGAGATAAATTCGGGGGAGTAACTCCAAAGACAAATGTAATAGGAGCTGGAAAGGCGTTGTTACTACGAGACGGAACCATCACATCGATGATTTGGGAACGCGCGAGTGCAACATCCCCCACTAGTTGGACTTTAGAAAACGGGGAGCCGGCATACTTTGCAACCGGCCAGGTCTGGATTTTCCTAACCGATCAAGAACCCGAGATTTCATATCCGCTCGTCAAGGATTCCAACGGCAAATAGAGGCGAACTCGCCCGTTTAGGGAAATTAAGTAGAATCCGGCCATGGCTGAGACTCATTTAACCGGTACATCGCGCGTAAAGCGGGGAATGGCCGAGATGCTCAAGGGCGGCGTGATTATGGATGTAGTCAACGCTGATCAGGCGAAGATTGCCGAAGACGCTGGCGCGGTCGCGGTAATGGCGTTGGAACGAGTGCCTGCCGATATCCGCGCGCAAGGTGGCGTAGCAAGAATGTCCGACCCAGACATGATCGCTGAGATTCAAGCCACTGTCTCAATTCCGGTAATGGCAAAAGCACGTATTGGACATTTCGTGGAAGCTCAAATTCTCCAAGCCATTGGAGTGGATTACATTGATGAATCTGAAGTACTAACCCCTGCGGATTACACACATCACATTGATAAATGGAACTTCACTGTGCCTTTTGTATGCGGTGCTACAAATCTTGGTGAGGCGTTACGGCGTATAAATGAAGGTGCGGCGATGATTCGCTCCAAAGGAGAAGCTGGAACGGGCGACGTCTCAAATGCCACAACTCATATGCGCTCAATCTCAGATGAGATTCGCAGACTCACCTCGATGCGCGAAGATGAGTTATATGTTGCGGCCAAAGAGCTTCAGGCGCCATACGATCTTGTAAAAGAAGTAGCGCAGACCGGCAAATTACCCGTCGTTCTCTTTACTGCCGGCGGAATTGCAACTCCTGCCGACGCAGCGATGATGATGCAACTTGGAGCAGATGGAGTATTCGTTGGCTCAGGAATCTTTAAGAGCGGAGATCCAGCTAAGCGCGCTTCTGCAATTGTTAAATCAGTAACCTTTTACAACGATCCAAAGGTCGTTGCTGAACAATCACGCGGACTTGGCGAAGCGATGGTTGGCATTAATGTTGCTGATATTCCAGTACCGCATCGTCTAGCTGAACGGGGCTGGTAAAGACTGTGATTGTTGGAGTCCTCGCGCTCCAAGGCGATGTACGAGAGCACATAAGCGCGTTAAGTGATTGTGGCGTTGGAGCGATTGAAGTAAGAACCTTAAGCGAGCTTGAGAGCGTACAGGCGCTGGTTATTCCAGGCGGAGAATCCACCACAATAAGTAAATTAGCTAGAGCCTTCGGTCTTTTCGAAACACTTCAAGAGCGAATAAGAACGGGAATGCCTGTTTATGGATCTTGTGCTGGATTGATTCTTCTCGCAGATCGCGTTTTGGATGCGATTGTTGGCCAAGAGAGCTTTGGTGGACTAAATGTGACCGCACGGCGCAATGCCTTTGGACGCCAAGTAGATTCCTTTGAGAGTGATATCGAATTTAAAGGAATTACTGGCCCTAAATTCCGAGCGATCTTTATTCGAGCACCTTGGATTGAGGATTGTGGCGAAGGCGTTGAAGTCTTGGCACAGATTGATGGCCACCCTGTGGCGGTACGTAGTAAAAATCTATTGGCAACTTCCTTCCACCCAGAACTTACTAGCGATAATCGGATTCATCGTTATTTCGTTGAGACGATTTGTTCTAGAGCTTTACGAGTCGGTGTCTGATGTCAGGTCACTCCAAATGGGCGACGATCAAACGAAAGAAAGCGCTGATCGATTCGAAACGGTCTAAGGCGTTTGCCAAACACATCAAGGCAATCGAAGTTGCGGCTCGAAATGGTGGCGCAGATCCAGCCGGTAATCCAACTCTTTATGATGCGATAGCGAAGGCGAAGAAGAATTCTGTCCCAAGCGAAAATATCGATAGAGCACTTAAGCGCGCTTCTGGCGCCGAAGCAGGTGGCTCAAATTACGAAACGATTATGTATGAAGGTTATGGACCGGGCGGAGTGGCGTTCCTAATTGAGTGTCTTTCAGATAATCGCAATCGAGTGGCTTCTGATGTGCGAGTAGCTGTAACTCGAAACGGTGGCACCATTGCAGATCCAGGCTCTGTTGCCTATATGTTCAATCGTAAGGGCGTCCTAATTGTAAAGAAGCAGCAAGTTGGAAGAGAAGTGTCTGAGGATGATCTGCTAGAAGTTGTACTAGAAGCTGGAGCTGAAGAAGTTAATGACTTGGGAGAGAACTTCGAAGTTGTGACTTCACCAACTGCACTTTCAACTGCCCGAGATGCGCTCAAACGCGCTGGAATTGAATATGAGTCTGCCGATGTTTCGTTTCTCCCAACAGTCTCAGTCAGCGTGGATGCCGAGATCGCAAAATCGGTCTTCGAATTGATTGATGCAATCGAAGATCTCGAAGATGTTCAGAATGTTTACGGAAATTTCGATGTTTCTGACGAGGTCATGGCGAGCCTGGCTTAGTCAAAACTCCCTAGATAATTAGGCTTCCCGTATGCGCGTACTAGGCATCGATCCGGGGTTAACTCGCTGCGGAATCGGCGTGGTTGAATCACAAGTGGGTAAGAAATTGCGCCTCGTTGACTACGGAGTCATCCGCACTGAATCTGCTGCTCCACTTGAAGAACGACTGTTGTCTCTGGATTCGGCTTTAAATGAGTGGATAGAGAAAGTCTCCCCACACGCCATCGCAGTCGAGAGAGTCTTCTCGCAACTTAATGTTCGAACCGCCATGGCCACCGGCCAAGCAGCTGGAGTTGCGCTACTCCTTGCGGCAAAGAGTGGTTTGCCGATTGCATTACATACTCCAACTGAGGTGAAAGCGGCAGTTACGGGATCTGGTCGGGCTGATAAAGCTCAAGTAGCGCAGATGGTTGTCAAAATTCTCGGATTGAAGGAAGTGCCAAAGCCAGTTGACACTACCGATGCGCTAGCCCTGGCAATCTGCCATCATTGGCGCGGTTCATCTGCAGAGTCACTTGCCAGTGCAGTAAAGAAGGAGCGAGCCCGCTTGGGAGAACTAAGAGAGTCTAATTTGCAGAGAAGGCGGAGCAAGAATTGATATCTCAGATTTCTGGCCGAATACTCGAGGTGCGTCTCACCTCTATTGTTGTGAGCGTTTCTGGTTTGGGTTATGAAGTAAATGTTGCCCCCGAAATCACGAGTAGGACGAAAGTCGGAGATGAGATTGAGCTCTTCACCTCACTGGTGGTCCGAGAAGATTCTTGGAAGCTCTATGGATATAAAAATTCAGCAGCGCGAAACCTCTTTGAAGAGTTACAGAGTGTGACCGGTATTGGGCCAAAGGTTGCGCACTCATTACTTAATACTTTTTCACCTGAAGAACTACAAAACATCATCGGAAGTGGGGATCAATTAGCGCTAGAACAGGTTCCGGGAATTGGAAAGAAAGTAGCTTCAAGAATTATTTTGGAACTACGAGAGCGTTACAACACTGGAAAGTCGAAAGGAACAACAAGTGGAAGATGGAGAGATTCGTTGACGGATGCTCTAACTTCGCTTGGATACTCCACAAAGGATGCCGAACGTAGTATCGAACAAACATTGAAGAGCTTGGATGCAGACCCAGCATCGCTCGAGATTTCAGAGTTGCTACGAAAGACGCTGGCGAATTCCCGGAATTCAAGATGACAGAACCAGACTTTCTCGATGAGAACTTAAGCGCAGAAGAATTCACCGCCGAACAAGCGTTACGACCGCAAGATTTATCTGAATTTATCGGACAGCATCGAGTACGTGAACAGGTAAGTCTTCTTCTTAGAGCCGCGCGGGACAGGAAAGCGCCCGCCGATCACATTCTGCTCTCTGGTCCGCCGGGATTGGGAAAAACGACTCTTGCAATGATTGTTGCTCAAGAAATGGGAGCACCGATAAGAATATCGAGTGGTCCTGCGATTACGCACGCGGGAGATTTGGCGTCAATTCTTTCATCCCTTGTGGAAGGTGAAATTCTATTTTTAGATGAGATACATCGATTAGCACGACCAGCCGAAGAAATGTTGTACATGGCAATGGAGGATTTTCGGGTCGACGTTGTCGTAGGAAAAGGCCCAGGTGCAACGGCAATTCCGTTAAGTCTCCCGCATTTCACCCTTGTCGGAGCCACTACTCGGGCTGGACTTCTTCCAGCACCGTTGCGAGATAGATTTGGTTTTACAGCGCATTTGGATTACTACGAAGCGGAAGAAATTGAATTAATTGTAAGGAGAAGTGCTGCTCTACTTGGAGTGAGGATTGAGGAGCCGGCAATTAGCGAATTAGGAAAGCGCTCTCGCGGAACTCCAAGAATTGCCAATCGTTTACTGCGAAGAGTTCGGGACTACGCCCAAGTACATGGTGATGGTTCAGTTTCAGGAAAGATGACTCTAAAGGCGCTCGATATTTATGAAGTAGATCAAAAAGGATTGGATAGATTGGATCTAGCAATTTTGCGGGCGTTGATCGAGCAATTTGCTGGAGGACCTGTTGGTTTAAATACTCTTGCGATGGCTGTTGGAGAGGAGCGCGAAACTGTTGAATCAATGGCTGAGCCCTTTCTCGTTCGATCTGGTTTTATGGTTCGCTCACCAAGGGGTCGCGCTGCCACCGCATTAGCGTGGAAACACCTTGGAAAAACTCCGCCACCCCAAACCCCAGGGCTTTTCGACAGCGAAGAATTAGAAAAGTAGACTCTCGCCTCATGTCCTACGGAACCCCCCAGCGCACTTCAGGCGATGCCAAAAAGGCGCGCCCCGGCAGAACTCTCTTCATTACTCTGCTCCTAACAGCAATACTCGGTGGAGTTGCAATATCTCTTGGCGCTACCTCAATAAACCTCGGTTTGGATCTTCGTGGTGGAACAAGCGTCACCCTCCAGCCCAGAATTCAGGATGGGGATACCGGACAGGTTACGCCGGAAGCTATTAACCAGGCCGTATCGATTATTCGTCAGCGCGTGGATTCGTTAGGCGTTGCTGAAAGCGAAGTAACCGCAGAAGGAACTGGCACAAATCGCCAGATTGTTATTGCTGTGCCGGGGGAGACCGGTAGACGAATAGTGGATTTAGTTGGCCAGACCGCAGAATTACGTTTTCGCCAAGTTTTAGTTGAGGCCGGATCAGTTCCAACACCTAACGATGCTGAATTGGTTTCAGGACTAAATATCTCTGCTGAAGATCAAGCTCGATTTACTTCTCTTGATTGCACCGCTTTTGATTCAAATGCCTCCATTGACCAACCTGAATCCGTTCTCGTAACTTGCGATCGCAACGGCGTAGCAAGGTATGTACTTGCTCCGGCTGTTGTAATTGGTCGCGATGTAAGTGGGGCTACTGCGGCAATTGACCCCCAGAGCCTTAGCGGTTGGTTTGTATCTCTTGATTTCACGAGTGATGGCACGAAGAAATTTGGTCAGTTAACTCAAGATGTTGTAAATCTTCCTGCGCCTCAAAATCAGGTAGCAATAGTTCTCGATGGTGTTGTGGTTTCAGCTCCACGAATCAACGAAGCAATCTTGGGTGGTCAGGCTCAAATTACAGGTTCATTCTCACAACTTGAAGCGCAAGATTTAGCGAACGTACTTAAATACGGATCCCTACCTCTTGCATTTGATCGCGGCGAAGTGCAACAAGTTTCACCAACCCTGGGCGGAGATCAGCTTCGCGCCGGATTATTAGCGGGTGGACTTGGGTTACTTTTAGTAATTCTCTACTCGATTCTTTACTACAGAGCGCTCTCCGTTGTGGTTGTTGGCTCGCTCGCTCTGGCGGCAGCGCACGTACTACTAAGCCTTGCTCTCTTAACGGAGTCTGTTGGCTACACACTTACGCTCGCAGGAATTGCGGGAACGATTGTTGCGATCGGCGTCACGGCTGACTCATTTATTGTCTATTTCGAACGTATCAAAGATGAGATTCGCGAAGGTAAACCGCTTCGCGTTGCGGTAGAAACAGGTTGGCAGCGAGCACGTAGAACTGTAGTTGTCGCAGACCTCGTCTCCGGTATCTCTGCAGTAGTTCTATATATAGTCTCCGTGGGTAGCGTGAAAGGCTTTGCATTTACGCTAGGTCTAACAACGATTATCGACTTGATAGTTATTTTCTTCTTCACCAAGCCATTGGTTTCGTTATTGGCAAGATCTAGTTATTTCCAGAATGGTTCAAAGTACTCTGGAGTCTCATCAAGGAGCGTTGGCATCGTTAAGGAAGCTGTTACCGCGGAGGTTAAGTCATGAGATTCAGTGGATTAGGTGGTCGACTCTACCGAGGCGAGACTTCCCTTGAAATCATCGCTGGTCGCAAGAAGTGGTACCTACTCTCGACCGTCTTCATCTTGCTATCGATGTTTGCGCTTGGCGTAAGGGGGGTAGAGCTTTCCATTGAGTTTAAGGGCGGTTCTTCATTTACCGTAACTGCGCCAAATGGCACTATCGAGCAAGCAAGTTCCGCGGTTGAGCGCGCTGGATATACCAATGAGCTACGTATTCAAACTATTGGCGATAACAAGATCAGAATCCAAACTGGCGTGATCGAACAATCCCTTTCGAATGCGATTCAAGATTCTCTTGCCGCGGAGTTTGGAATAACGGTGGAGTCTATTGACACCCAGAACGTGGGCCCTTCTTGGGGTGAGGAGATTTCTCGAAAGGCGCTACAAGGATTGATCGCATTCCTTGTAATCATCATGATCTATCTGGCGCTGACCTTTGAGCCAAAGATGGCACTCGCCGCAATTGTTGCGTTAATTCATGATGTTTTTATAACTGTTGGAATCTATGCGCTTGTGGGCTTCGAGGTATCGCCCTCTACAGTCATTGGATTCTTAACTATTTTGGGTTACTCCCTTTATGACACGGTGGTCGTCTTCGATAAAGTTAGAGAGAACACCAGGGCGATAACGGCCACAGGACGTTACACCTATGCCCAAGCCACAAACCTTGCAGTAAATCAAACCATCGTGCGTTCACTAAATACTTCGCTAATTGCCTTACTCCCGGTTGCGGCGATTCTCTTTGTTGGAGCTGGGTTATTAGGTGCAGGAACTCTGAAAGATCTCTCACTTGCGCTCTTTATCGGCCTTATAGCCGGAACCTATTCTTCGATCTTCATTGCATCACCCGTCTTGGTGCAGCTCCGCGAGCGCGAACCCGCAATTAAGGCGCTCAACCAACGAGTTCTAGCGAGAGGTGGCGGTTCTGCTACACCTAGTCAGAGAATCCAGAACCGACGCGATAAGCGGAAAAAGCGCAGCTAGCGGATAATCGGCGCATGAGCGCGCTACTTGCACCAGTTGCTGAGCGAGTCCGACATGCCAACCCAGATGCCGATATCACAGTAATCGAGCGGGCATTTGTACGCGCAGAGCAAGCGCATGAAGGCCAATTAAGAAAAAGCGGCGCTGCCTATATAACTCATCCGGTAGCGGTTGCTGAAATTCTCGCAGATCTAGGACTAGATCCAAACACGATTGCAGCAGCCTTACTCCATGACACGGTAGAGGACACCCCATACTCGGCCGAACTTCTTCGGAGAGAATTCGGCGACGAGATAGCTAATCTCGTTGATGGAGTAACCAAACTTGATCGGCTTACTTATGGTCCAACAGCCGAAGCAGAAACCGTACGAAAAATGGTTGTTGCGATGGCAAAAGACATTCGCGTTCTTGTTATCAAATTGGCAGATCGTCTTCATAATGCGCGAACCTGGCAATACGTCTCACCAGAAAGCTCAGCTCGTAAAGCTCGTGAAACCCTAGACATCTATGCTCCGCTTGCCCACCGGCTAGGCATGAACGCCGTGAAATGGGAGCTTGAAGATCTGTCATTCAAATTCCTAGAACCGAAGAAATTTGAAGAAATTGAACGACTCGTAGTAGAGCGTTCGCCATCGCGCGAAAAGCTTACAAATGAAGTGATCAAGGCGGTTGAACAAGATCTCATTGCGGAGGGTATCAATGCAAAAGTAACCGGTAGACAAAAGCATCTCTTCAGCGTCTACCAAAAAATGGTCGTTCGAGGTAGAGAATTCAACGATATCTATGACCTAGTTGGAATCCGAGTATTAGTGAACGATGTTCGTGATTGCTACGCCGTGCTTGGCGCTATTCATGCTCGCTGGAGTCCAGTACCAGGAAGATTCAAAGATTACATAGCTATGCCTAAGTTCAATCTTTATCAATCGCTTCATACCACGGTTATTGGACCAACTGGAAAGGCAGTAGAGATTCAAATACGTACTCATGAAATGCATCGCCGTGCCGAGTACGGAATTGCAGCCCATTGGAAATACAAACAGGGAAAGACCACGGGATCAGATACCCCTGATGTTTTATGGCTTAAACAACTCCATGAGTGGCAACAAGAGACGACCGATGTCGCTGAATTTCTAGATGCGCTCCGTTTTGATTTGAGAACGCCCGAGGTTTTCGTCTTTACTCCAAAGGGGAGCGTGATTGCACTTCCACAAGGATCCACGCCTGTTGATTTTGCCTATGCAGTCCATACTGAAGTAGGGAATAAGTGTGTTGGCGCTAAAGTCAACGGGAAGCTTGTATCACTTGAAGCTCCATTGACTAATGGTGATGTGATTGAAGTGGTTACTAACAAAGGGGACAACGCCGCCCCAAGTAGGGATTGGTTGAATTTCGTTAAATCCCAAAGAGCTCGTTCCAAGATCAAGGCTTGGTTTACACGTGAGCGCCGCGAGGAGGCGGTCGACGCTGGCAAAGAATCAATTGCTCGACAGATGCGCAAAGCCGGACTTCCCATTCAAAAGATCCTTGCTGGACAGACTCTCTTGCAACTAGCTCATGATCTGAATTATCCAGATATAGAGAGCCTGTATGCGGCGGTCGGTGATGGCCATATCTCTTCATCTTCAGTAGTTGAAAAATTGATTGCATCAATAGGAACTGAAGAAACCCATGAAACACCTCTGACGGAGATGCTCAGTTCCGGAGCTTCGCCAAGAATTGCAAGGCGGAGCGCATCTGGAGTAAATGTCGAAGGTGTTGAAGATGTGCTTATAAAACTGGCGCGCTGCTGCACTCCGGTACCGGGTGATCCAATTACCGGATTCATTACAAGAGGAAGTGGCGTGAGTATCCATCGAAGTGATTGTGTAAATGTGGCAGATTTGAAGTTCCACCAGGGTGATCGAATAGTTAAAGTCTCATGGGATCCCGGCGCTAAAACAATCTTCCTCGTGAATATTCAAATTGAGGCGCTCGATCGAGCCCGACTTCTCTCTGACATCACAAGAGCGCTCTCCGATCAAGAAGTAAACATTCTGCACGCGGCGGTGAATACGACTAAGGATCAGACGGCAATCTCTCGATTTACTTTTGAAATGGCTGATGCATCACATCTAGATGTCGTTCTTGCTTCAATTAGAAAAATTGATGGCGTTTATGACGTCTATCGGATTACAAATAATTAGGAGCTGAACTCAGCTAATCCGCGTTGGGCCTCAGCTAGCCAGATTGATCTAGCCGAAGCGGCCTCGCGTAGTTCGGCAGCTTTTCGTGAGTCGCCGGCTGCATCAGCGCGCGCGGCCTTCGCCTCGTAATCCGCAACCGCAGCAATTAGTTGGTTTACCACTTCCAGAGCGCGGGACTTTGCCCCTGGATCGGTACGTCGCCATTGCTCTTGTTCGGCCTCTTTTAAGCTCAGTTCTACATTCTCAATCTTGCGATCCAGTTGAGCCTTCTTATTCCGGTCGACCATTCCAGCTTTTGCATACTTGGATTTCAAATCGCGGAATTTGCGTTTTGCATCATCTAGGTTAGCGATAGGTAATAGAGCCTCGATCTCACTAACCAGAGCCTCTTTTTTAACCAAGTTTTCCGCAAATGACTCGGAACGCTTCTCTAAATCTGAATTCTTTGCTGCAAAGAATGTATCTTGCGCGGCCTTGAATCGCTCCCAGAGCTTGGCATCCTCATTCTTCTTACCGCGCCCAGACGCCTTCCATTGATCCATAAGGGCCTTATAACGACGTGCCGTTGCAACCCAATCAGTTGAATTGGCAAGCCCTTCAGCCTCCTGGACAATTTTTTCCTTTGCGCTTTTAACTTCACTTTGCTTCTTTGATAGAGAGGCGAAGTGGGTGCGGCGCTTCTTGTCAAAGTGATTCCGCGCAGCCGAAAAGCGCTTCCAAAGTTCGGTATCTGACTTTTTATCTAATCGAGGCGCCTTCTTCCACTCCTCAAGGAGATCCTTTAGTCGATCACCTGTGGCCTTCCATTGCTCAGAATCTTTAAGTGATTCGGCTTCAATAACAATCTTTTCTTTGCCCTCAAGTGCCGCAGCGCGTTTGGCAGCCTTCGCTTCCATCTCAGCCTGACGTTTTGCTTCGTAAGCCGAGCGGTGTTCATCGATTAGTGAAGGGATCTGCTCGAGTGAAGATTTGAGAGCGGCGATATTTCCCACGCCATTTAGATGTTCAACCTGATTTCGTAATTTGTTGACCGCTTGAAGAGCGTTATCAGGAACCATTGCTCCGGAAACGATACGAGCGGCAAGGAGCGCCACTTCGGCAGCTACAACTTCAAATTTACGGACGAAATATGCGAGAGCTTCTTCTGGAGTTTTACCAGGGTATGAACCAACAACGCGCTCACCGTCAGGAGTTTGTACGTAAACCATTCCAGCGTCATCGACGCGACCGTATTTTGCAGGATCGCCTATTAAAGCGGCGGCGGCGGAGTTGATTGGTAAATCTTGTGCGCTCATCGGTTTACTACCTCACTTCTCGTTGCGCGGCCAGGGGCCGTTGCGGGTTCAGCGGTTTAGAGGGCTCAAGGTACCCCCGGGGGGAGAATCTGTAAAAGGTGGGCGCGGTTTTCCCGTCTGGCATAGAGAAAAAGGGAGAATTCGAAGCCGTTGCTCGAGCTAGCTTGGAAGGGTGAGGGGAGAATTTTGGGCGTCTTGGTGGATCGGGTTGTAGCAGATTTCTTTGGTACCAATTGTTGGATTGTTGCGCCAAGCAAGAACTCGGAGTGCGTGATTGTCGATCCAGGCATTGCTATCCCAGATTTAGTGGGAAAGATAAAAGAGAGACTTCAATCTGCAAATCTGAAACCTGTCGCAATTCTTATCACTCACGGCCATTTAGATCACCACTTCTCGCTCTTACCACTGCAAAGAGATTGTGGAGCAGGAGTACTGGTCCATAAACTTGATAGAGATCTTTTAGAAAAGCCAGAGCGCGGCATGGGGGCGCAGGGCCTTGCCCTAATGAATGAATTGGTGGGCAAGTATGGAGCTCATGCATTTGAAGATCCAGAAGATGTAACTGAGCTCACCGAGCACAACTCTTTGAGCATCGCTGGAATGAGATTTGAAATTGAATCATCTCCGGGACACACGCCTGGCTCGATAATCGCAAGAGTTGAAGATGAGATTCTGATTACGGGCGATACCCTTTTTAAGGGAGCAATTGGAAGAACCGACCTGCCACGTGGCTCAATTTCCGACATGGAGCGTACTCTCCGTGAGAAAATTGCGGTTCAGCCCGGCCATTTGGAAGTACTTCCAGGCCACGGGGAGAGGACTCGAGTGGAGATTGAGCTTGCGACGAATCCTTATATTCAGGCTGCGCTCCAAGGACGTCTCGGATGAGCGGAGATTTTCAAGCCCCTAAGGGCGTCTCAGAATATTTTCCACCTCGCTCGGGAATTTTTGAGAAAGTGGTTCGAAAACTTGAACAAGTTTCCCTAGCGGCGAACTATCATTTAATTGAGCTCCCAGTATTTGAAGATACCCAGCTTTTCACGCGCGGTGTTGGAGAGAGTACCGATGTAGTTTCAAAAGAGATGTACACCTTTGAAGATCGCGGTGGTCGCTCTCTCACTCTCCGTCCCGAGGGAACAGCGGGCGTAATCCGCTCGATTATTGAACACGGTCTGGACCGCGGACAACTGCCCGTGAAGCTCTATTACAGAGGTCCATTTTTTAGAGCTGAACGTCCACAAGCCGGGAGGTATCGCCAGTTCTATCAGTTTGGAATCGAAGCAGTTGGGCTAGATGATCCATTTCTTGATGCAGAAGTGATTTCTATTGCCTATCGAGGATTTGCCTCCTTAGGTCTTCAGAATTTTGAACTGCAAATTACCTCACTTGGGGATGAGGAGAGTAGAGGTAAACATCGTGTGCAGTTCTTGAAATTTCTTTCAAATCTAGATTTGGATGATGAAACTGCAGAGCGGGTGAAGAAAAACCCACTGCGGATTTTCGATGACAAGCGATCTGAAATCCAAGCCAAACTGAAAGTAGCCCCAATTATTTTGGATTTTCTAACTTCAGATAGTGCGAGTAAGTTCGAAGCGTTAAAGAGTGCGCTTACTGCACTTGACATACCCTTCGTTGTGAATCCAAGAATGGTTCGCGGCTTGGACTATTACACGGGAACGGCCTTTGAGTTTGTCCATAAAGGTCTCGGCGCTCAAGCCAGCATTGGCGGGGGTGGGCGCTACGACGGATTGATGAAGACTTTAGGCGGACAGGACCTTTCAGGAATTGGATTTGGATTGGGAATTGATCGGATCATTCTGGCGCTGGAAAGTGAAGGTTTGATAGATAACTCGAATGAGAATTCCAGACTTGGTGACGGATATTTGGATCTCTTCATAATTCCCATTGGGGATGCGGCCAAATTACGAGCCATTTCTCTCATAGAGAAAGTCCGAGAAGTTGGCTTCGTCGCCGATATGGGATTTGGAGATCGCGCCTTGAAAGGCGCAATGAAGGCTGCTGACAAATTAAACGCACGACATGTTCTGGTACTAGGAGACGCTGAACTTCAATCCGGACAGGGCAGGCTAAAACGTATGTCCGACGGAATTGAAGAATCCATTACTCTTGACTCCTTAGTTGCGACTCTGAAGAACGCTATTTAAATAGCGCTTCAATCGCTCTTTATTTGAAAGGTGGCTCATGCTCCGTTCTCATCTTGCGGGTGAGCTGCGTTCTTCCCAAGTCGGCGAAACGGTTCGTCTCGCTGGTTGGGTAGCTCGCCGCCGAGATCATGGCGGAGTCGCCTTTATTGATCTACGAGATTCAAGTGGCAGCGTCCAAGTCGTCATCTCTGACGAGAAAGTTGCCGGATCTTTAAGAGCTGAGTGGTGCGTGCTCGCCATTGGAAAGATTGCAAAGCGACCAGTCGGCAATGAGAATCCAAATATTCCGACCGGAGAGATTGAAGTTATCTGCGATGAGCTTGAGGTTTTAAGTGAGGCTGCCGCACTCCCATTCCCAGTTGACTCCGGCGAGAAGGTAAACGTAAGTGAAGAGATTCGCCTTAAATACCGGTATCTCGATCTGCGCCGGGAAGAGCAATCCAAGGCGCTGAGATTACGATCAAAGGTCACAAGTGAGATTCGCAGCGCAATGGACGAGCTCGATTTCTTGGAGATTGAAACACCATATCTAACTCGCTCTACCCCAGAAGGTGCGCGAGATTTCCTTGTGCCAGTAAGACTGCAGCCCGGATCTTGGTACGCGCTACCGCAATCACCTCAGCTCTTTAAGCAACTCTTAATGGTTGCTGGCATGGAGCGTTACTACCAAATTGCTCGCTGCTTTAGAGATGAAGACTTTCGAGCCGATCGTCAGCCAGAATTTACTCAACTTGATATTGAAATGTCTTTTGTTGATCAAGAAGATGTTATCAAGGTTGCCGAAACTATTTTAAAGAGAGTTTTCAAAGCCACTGTTGGCTACGAAGTTTCTTCTCCGATAGCACGAATGACATATCACGAAGCAATGCGCAGGTTCGGCTCCGATAAACCTGATCTACGATTTGAGAATGAGTTGGTCGATGTAACCAATTTCTTCAAAAACACCTCGTTTAGGGTGTTTCAAGCGCCTTATGTTGGAGCTGTCGTGATGCCAGGAGGCGCAAATTCACCACGTCGCGAATTAGATGCTTGGCAGGACTGGGCTAAAGCGCGCGGAGCTAAAGGACTTGCTTACATTTTGGTGGGCGAAGATGGAAGCCTTACTGGGCCGGTAGCAAAGAACCTTTCACCGGAGGAGAGTTCGGGCATCGCCCAAGTAGTTGGAGCAAAGAATGGTGATGCAATCTTTTTTGCAGCTGGCGAACGTAACGCATCGCTAGCGCTCTTAGGAGCGGTTCGTCTTGAAATTGGCGAACGATGCAATCTAATAGATAAGAATCGCTGGGAGTTTCTCTGGGTGGTTGATGCGCCTATGTTTGAAAGAACAGATGGCGGTGGTTGGACTGCAGTTCATCATCCATTTACTGGTCCAAAACCAGAGTATGAAGCGAGCTTTGCCACAGATCCAGAAAACGCGCTGGCCTATGCGTATGACATCGTTCTTAATGGAAATGAGATAGGCGGAGGATCTATCCGTATACATAAACGCGATATTCAAAAAGAGGTATTTAAAGTAATTGGTTTAAGCGATGAAGAGGCCCAAAACAAGTTCGGATTTCTTCTCGAAGCTTTTAACTATGGACCACCGCCACACGGTGGAATCGCCTTAGGTCTAGATCGACTCTGCGCATTACTGGCAGGAGCTGAATCGATTCGTGAGGTAATCGCGTTTCCAAAGACAGCAAGTGGTGGCGACCCATTGACCGGCGCTCCAACTCCGATAACCGTGGCGCAACGTCGTGAGAGTGGCGTTGATGCGGTAGTCGAGGTCAAGAAGAAGGAAGATGAACTTGGGTAGGCTTGCCCCATGTTCGCCAGCGAAATGAGTGCATCAGGAATCGCAGCCATAATCGCTGCTTCGGCGTTCTTCGTCATTTCAATATCCATTGCATACGCAGTCTTTAGACTAGGAAGAGCTATAGATGAAGTGGGAACCGCAGTTAAGAACATTTCTGACGAAACGACTCCACTTCTAAATGAAGTCACAACAACAGTGGAGCTCGTGAATGGTCCCTTGGAGAGCATAAATAAAGTCACCCGAACAATCGATGAGATGAGCAGCAAAATCGCTGAGTCAACTTCGTCATTTTTAGATAAGAACCAGATTGCCATGAAGGCGGCGGGCGCCGTGCTTACGGCTGCTCAGTTGCGCAAAAAGGGCAAGAAAAAGAAAAAGGGGCCTAACAAGAGAGCGGAGCGTTCTCAATACGTCGATGATGAGGAGTTCTAAAAGAGCGTGAACTCCGCCGAGATTCGAAAACGCTGGCTCAATTTTTTTGAGAACGGCAACTCTTTAGGTCTTACCCATACAGTTGTTCCATCTGCGTCGCTAGTTCTTAATGACCCAAACCTGCTTCTTGTTAACGCAGGTATGGTGCCTTTCAAACCTTATTTCTTGGGCGAGATGAGCGCTCCATATCCAAGAGCGACCTCGGTTCAGAAATGTGTACGAACTCTTGATATTGATGAAGTAGGCAAGACGACTCGACACGCGTCTTTCTTCCAAATGTGTGGCAACTTCTCCTTTGGTGATTATTTCAAGGAAGGTGCGATTGAGTTAGCGTGGGAATTATTGACCAAACCACAATCTGCTGGTGGATATGGTTTCGATGAATCAAAGCTCTGGGTAACGGTCTATCTCGATGATGATGAAGCGGCCGATATCTGGCATAAGAAAATGGGAGTTCCTAAAGAGAAGATTCAACGGCGCGGTATGGCAGATAATTTCTGGTCTATGGGCGTGCCTGGTCCTTGTGGGCCATGTAGCGAGATTTATTTCGACCGTGGACCAGAGTATGGAAGAGAAGGCGGACCTATTGCAGATGAAGATAGGTATCTGGAGATATGGAATTTGGTTTTCATGCAGAACATCAGAGGAGATGGTCCTGGAAAAGAGGGATATCCAATCCTTGGAGAGTTACCTGCAAAGAACATAGATACTGGCCTGGGACTTGAACGGACGGCGGCGCTACTTCAAGGCGTTGAAAATATCTATGAGATTGATACCACTGCGATGATCTTAAATCGTGCCAGCGATCTCTCCGGAGTTAACTATGGTTCGAATGAGAAGAGTGATATCTCGTTAAGAGTAGTAGCTGATCATGCAAGAACGGCCACTATGTTGATCGGCGATGGCGTCATCCCAGGAAATGAAGGACGGGGTTACGTGCTTCGCCGGATGATGCGTCGAACCATTAGAAATATGCGATTGCTTGGAGCAGAAGATAGGAATATCTCTGAATTGGTCTCAACATCAATCCAGGCAATGGGAGCGCAATATCCAGAACTAGAGAAAGACCGAGAGAGAATCAAGAAGATTGCCGAGGCTGAAGAGGATGCATTTCTATCGACCCTAAAGAGTGGAACTCTGATTTTTGATCAAGCGCGAGCTGAAGTAACCTCAAGAGGTAGCAAGGTCATATCTGGAGAGGACGCATTCAAGCTTCACGATACTTATGGATTTCCTTTTGATCTAACGTTGGAAATGGCGAACGAAAATGGTTTGCAAATTGATGGTGAGGGCTTCAAGCGCTTGATGCAAGAACAGAAAGAGCGAGCAAAGGCTGATGCCAAAGCAAAGAAGACTGGCCATACCGACTTAAGCGAGTATCGGAATATTGCCGAGAAAGCGAAATCGTTGGAATTTATTGGATACGACCATCTTGCTGCCGAGGCCTCAATCGTCGGAGTTTTGGTCAATGGAAAATTCGCGAAGTCAGTTTCAGTCGGAAGCGAGATCGAGATCGTTCTCGATAGGACACCTTTCTATGCCGAAGGTGGTGGCCAACTTGCCGACGGTGGCGTGATCCGCACTTCGGATGGCGCCTTAATCGAGATTGACGATGTTCAAGCTCCACTACCAGGATTATTCGTTCATCGTGGAAGAGTAAGTGATGGCGAAGTTAGAAGTGGCGCAAAGGTATTTGCTGAGATTGATCGCCAACGGCGAGCCGGAATCTCAAGAGCTCACACTGCGACTCATATGGTTCATAAGGCCTTCCGTGAGATTTTGGGCGAAACAGCAACGCAGGCTGGATCTGAAAATGCTCCAGGAAGGTTCCGTTTTGATTTTCCTTCTACTGGCGCAGTACCTAAATCTTCGCTCGATGAGGTTGAGTTAAGAGTAAATACTTTGTTGGCTGACGATCTAGAAGTTACTGCCCAGGAAATGTCGATTGATGAAGCAAAATCAATCGGCGCTATGGCGCTTTTCGGAGAGAAATACGGTGAACGGGTTCGTGTAGTTAGTGTTGGAGATTGGGCCCGCGAGCTCTGTGGCGGAACCCATGTTCATCGCTCCGGACAGCTTGGATTGGTAAAACTCCTATCAGAATCCTCGATTGGATCAGGAGTTAGAAGAGTCGAAGCGCTCGTAGGGGTCGATGCGTTTTCATACCTGGCCCGTGAGCATGTCATTCTCAACTCATTAACTGAACTAATAAAGGGAACTAGGTCGGAAGAGTTACCTGAAAGAATTTCTAAACTTCTACAGAAAATGAAGGAGATGGAGAAAGAGTTTAAGGTCATAAAGTTGGCGCAAGCACGGGAAAAAATTCCAGGGCTTGTTGCGTCTGCCGAGAAGTTGGGCGATCTCTCGCTTGTCATAAACAACTTTGATGGCGAACTTGGGGGAGATGAATTAAGAAATCTTGCCTTAGAGCTCCGCGAAAAATTGAAGGGTGCGGTCGTAATACTCTCTTCAGTAGTGGATGGCCGAGTTGTTCTGGTTTGCGCCACTGATGAACGCTCACGAACTGTCGGGATCAAAGCTGGCGAATTAGCCAAGCGGGCCTCACAAATCCTGGGTGGTGGGGGCGGCGGGAAAGATGATTTTGCGCAAGGTGGCGGATCTGATGTCGCTCAACTTAAGGCAGCCTTCGAAGCTCTTAGATCTGATCTTCAGAAAAGATAATGGCTCTAAGACCCGGTCATCGAATAGCGATTGACTACGGTGAGAAGTGGATAGGCATAGCTATGTCCGATAGTTCTGGACTAATCGCTTCACCCGTAGGAACTATCGCTGCCACAGAACTAGAAGAAAAATTGCTAAAAATCTCCGAGCAAAACCTAATCTCCACGATTTACATAGGGCTTCCACTCCACTTGTCCGGCGATGAAGGTCAATCAGCATCACTAGCAAGGGCGCTGGCCGATCGAATAAATCAGTTAGATATTGCTCCAGTCCGTCTGGTTGATGAGCGACTCTCAACTACATCTGCTTCTAGTGACAAATCGCTGATTGCAAAATTTGGGATTGACGCGTTGGCAGCCTTGGAGATTTTGAAATTCGCTCTCGAAGGTGAACGTCTACAAGATCGACCTTTTGGAAGTCAGCTCGATGATCACTAGGAATGCTCTGAGAAATTTAGGTCTGACACTCTGCTTTGTCGTGTTGGTTACCCTTGGACTTCGGGAAATCGCTCCGGGAGCTCGCACCGCACCTGACTTTGATGGTAGTTCTCGTGGCCCGGAAGTGGTGATTCACATTGATCCAGGTATGACCGGATCACAAGTTGGAGAAGTTTTAGAACGTGAGTCTGTTGTTAAATCTGCCCTCGCATACTTCCGTGCAGCTGTTGCCAATGCGGATAGTCAACGGATTGCCCCAGGCGAACACAGAGTTGAAACCCAGATACCGGCTGCCGAAGCGGTCTTGCAGTTATTGGATCCAGATCGAATAGTTGATCTAGTTCGAGTGCGTGATGGCGCGCGAGTGAGTGAAGTAGTTGATGCGTTAGTGGAGGCCGGTTTTGAGCAGAGGAAACTTTCTAAAGCCCTTTCTAAGTTGAAACCGCCCCTGGATTTCAAACTTCAAAACGTCGAAGGCTTTCTCTATCCCGCGTTTTACTCATTTGCACGTGGAACAAACGAGGAAGAAGCTTTGTCGGCAATGCTTTTGCGTTTCCAACAAAGCACTGGCGATTTAGTTTGGCGCTTTGAAGGATTTTCAAAAAGGGATTTGCTCATTATCTCCTCCTTAGTTGAGTCAGAAGGTACGCCCGATGTATTCGCAAAAGTGGCCCGAGTGATTTATAACCGATTGGATAAAGGCATGAAGCTCCAATTTGATTCAACGGTTCACTATATTTTTGATCGACGAGGAGAGATTGCACTATCTTTAAAGGACACTCAGGTTCGGAATCGCTACAACACATTTGTTTATGAGGGGCTTCCACCTGGACCGATAGGAAGCCCAACGCGGGCAGCAATTGAGGCAACGCTAAATCCAGCCGATGGCGACTGGCTGTATTTTGTAACCGTTCTTCCCAATGAGACTCGGTTCACCTCCTCATACGATGAATTTTTGAGATTCAAGGCAGAATACAAGCGAAATTACGCAAACGGAGCCTTTGAATGAAGAGATTCGCAGTCCTTGGTTCTCCTATTGAACATAGTCTTTCCCCAACTCTCCACAATTTCCTCTTTAAAAAACTTGAAGTTTCGGCCGTTTATGGTCGATTTGAGGTCACACGCGACGAATTGGGGAGTTTCCTAAGAAGCCATAACTCCAATGAGTGGCAAGGATTCTCCCTCACTATGCCTTTGAAAGAAGAGGGGATCCGGCATTGTGAGTCATTGACAGAAGAAGCCAGCGATTCGAGTGCAATTAATACTTTAAAGCGAGTTGGAAGTGAATGGATTGGTTACAACACTGATGTCTTTGGCTTTAGATTTCTTTTGGGGAAAATTCCGGAAGTTAGCCCCTCATCTGTAGGAGAAAAGAGCGTTGCAATCCTTGGCGCAGGCGGAACGGCGCGGGCGGCGCTCGTAGCCCTCCGAGATAGTGGCAAGGAAATTAAGGTCTTTCGCAGAAGTGCAGAGCGCGACCAGGCGTTATTGAAAGCTAATCCAGATGTCGAAATTCTTGACTGGAGTGAAGGTGCTACCGCATTGCAAATGTCAATTCTCATCAATTGTGCACCAGTCGAAGCGATGGAGTCCATCATAAGAATCAATCATTTCAATGGTTTCCTGTTGGATTCTCTTTATAGCCCTTGGCCAACTCCACTTATGATGGTCGCACAATCTAATTATTTCTCGGGTAAGGACCTGTTAGTAGCTCAGGCAATCCGACAAAATGAAATCTTCTGCGATGCAACCCTAGATCACGCTGCAAGTTTTGCGGAATTGCGGGCGACGATTTAGAAATCCACAGGATTCTCGGGGACACCAAAGTAGGCTCGAAATTCACTAGCCTTCCGGTGTGTTTCTGTACTCTCTTGCTTTACTCCTTATAAGTGCAGCTGATCTGAGATATCGGGTAATTCCAAAAGGATTGAATCTGACGTTAGTAGCAATCACCACCGTCTATCTCATGTTTGCTGGGAAGACAGCAAGCCTTAGCGCCTCGCTATTTGCATCGTTGATCTATGCGCTTCTCTATCGACTTTCTAGAGGAGGCTTGGGATATGGCGATGTTCGACTTGCGCCAGCAGCAATTGATTTTCAAGCGGTTACCCCAGCCGGTTCACTATCTATTCATCTTTTGGGCTGGACCTTTGCGGGTGTCTTTCTATTGATCAAGAGGAACTCATCACCATCCTTACCGTTTGCACCTTTTCTGCTTCCCGCCACCTTAATCATCAACCATCTCTAGCGCCGAACTGAGATAATGAGCCATGCGTTGGCTAACTGCGGGGGAGTCACACGGACCAAGCCTGGTCGGAATCATTGAAGGACTGCCTGCTCATATCGAAATCACTACTGAAGATATACAGAAACATTTGGCAAGACGTCGTCTCGGTTTTGGACGTGGCGCTCGACAGAAGTTTGAAGCCGATGAACTAAGGATCCTCGGTGGCATCCGACATGGAAAGAGCCAAGGTGGACCGATCTGCCTAGAGATTGCAAATAGCGAATGGCCCAAGTGGCAGAAAGTGATGTCTGCCGATCCAGTTTCTCAGGAAGAGTTGGCGGAATTAGCTCGAAACGCTCCGTTAACGAGACCAAGACCTGGTCATGCCGACTTAGTCGGTATGCAGAAATACGGTTTTGATGATGCACGCGCAATTCTTGAGAGAGCATCGGCTCGAGAGACAGCTACAAGGGTTGCACTGGGTGCAGTAGCTAGAGCATTTCTTCAACAAGTTGCAGAAATCGAAGTGTTAAGCCACGTAGTACGTATTGGTTCTGTGGCGCTACCAGAGAATCACAAATTGCCCTTAGCAAGTGAGCAAGGGTCAATAGATGAGAGTCCGGTCCGTTGTGGCGATAAAGAAGTGAGTGATCAAATGGTCGCCGAGATTGAATCCGCTCATCGCGAGGGGGATACGTTAGGCGGGGTTGTAGAAGTGCTCGCTTACAACTTAATGCCTGGACTTGGTTCACATGTTCATTGGGATCGCAGGCTTGACGCTCGATTAGCAGGGGCGCTTATGGGCATTCAAGCAATTAAGGGAGTTGAAGTCGGTGATGGGTTTTTGAGCGCAGCGCGGAGAGGATCGGTTGCGCACGACGAGATTGAGAGAGGTGCATCTGGTGCAATCACTCGACGAACACATCGAGCAGGCGGCACCGAAGGCGGGATGAGTACTGGTGAAGTGCTCCGCGTGAGAGCTGCAATGAAACCTATTTCTACTGTTCCCAAATCACTCGACACTATAGATATGAGCACTGGGGAGGCAGCCAAGGCGATCAACCAGAGATCCGATGTCTGTGCCGTACCCGCAGCCGGGGTAATCGCTGAGGCGATGGTTGCGTTGGTTCTTGCCGAAGCTGTACTTGAAAAATTCGGTGGCGATAGCGTCGATGAAACAAAGCGCAATATCAACTCATTTCTCGCAAACCTACCAAAGTTCTAGAGCGAGACTTCTTCATGAGTTCAAGAATCGTTCTAATCGGACCGCCTGGTTCAGGAAAGACCAGCGTTGGAAAGATTCTTGCTGAGGAGTTGAAGCTTAAAGCAATCGATACTGATCGAGAGATTGAGGAAAAGAGCGGAAAGAAGATTGGCGACATCTTCTTAGAAGTAGGAGAGTCGGGCTTTCGGAAAATCGAACGGGAGATTGTTTTGGATGCGCTGAAGCGGGAAGACTCGGTGATTTCGCTAGGCGGTGGATCCATTCTTGATGAAGAGGTATGCGAGCAATTAGCGGCAGAACCTAAAGTGGTCTATCTAGAGGTTTCCATTTCAAATGCGGCTCCGCGCGTCGGCTTTAACACCGAACGCCCGTTGCTTCTTGCGAATCCGCGTCAACAGTGGCTTAAACTCTTCGAAGAGAGAAGAGATCGTTACGAGAGCCTCGCACGATATCGAGTGAGTACCGATAATAAGAAGGCCAAAGAGAGCGCTTTTGAGATTAAGGAGCTGCTTTCATGAAACCTATATTGGTCAGTGCCGAACGCGATTATGGCATCACCTTCACTGACTCTTGGTCTCGGGAACTTAAATCTTTGATTGGCGATCGACACTTTGTAATAATTACTCAAGCTCAGCTTCGTGATCGAGTAGAAGCGACATTTTCCGAGGACTCAATAATTGTCACCGCCGATGGGGAAGAGCAGAAATCCCTATCTACCTTTACAACGCTCTTGGAAGAATTGGCACTCCGTGCGCTGAGTCGTAACTCCTTAATAATCGGAATAGGCGGGGGAGCGACTACTGATTTGGCCGGATTCTTGGCTGCGACGTACATGCGGGGTATTGATTGGATGGCGGTCCCAACGTCGAGCGCCGGTATGGTCGATGCTGCAATAGGAGGGAAAACAGGCATCAATTTACCTACTGGAAAGAATCTTGCTGGCGCGTTTCACTCTCCGGCTCAAGTAATTGTCGATTTAGGGTGGCTTGCAACGCTACCAAATCGTGAACTGCGTGCGGGATTGGCGGAGAGCGTTAAATGTGGCTTTATCTCTGATTCGAAAATTCTGGAGCTATTTCAAGATGGTTTTGAGAAGAATCTTGCAGAAATTATTTATCGATCCGTGGCGGTAAAGGCCGGAGTTGTATCAAGAGATTTCAGAGAGAGTTTTGAGCGAGAAGTTCTCAACTATGGGCATACCCTCGGTCACGCCGTAGAGCGAGATTCTAATTACACGCTCAGTCATGGCGAGGCGGTTTCGATTGGCATGGTCTTTGCAGCAGAGGTTTCTCACGTTGCATCTGGTTTATCTCGAGATGTAGTTGATCTCCATTACACAATACTGAATCAGCTGAATTTACCTCGCTCGTACAAGAAAGATTCATGGAATAACTTGATGAACTTGATGGGTAGAGATAAGAAGCGCCGTGGACAATCCATTAGGTTCGTATCGCTAAAGAGCATAGGCAAAACCGATCGAGTGGAAGTGGAAGCCGCAAGACTAAAAGAGATTTATGAAGCATCGGTGGGAAGGTAGAATTTGGCTATGCGAGCGCTAGTACTCAACGGTCCTAACTTAAGGAGGCTAGACCTGCGCGAGAAGAGTATTTACGGCGATTTCGACTACAAAGCCCTGGAGGATTTCGTAGCAGCAGCGGGTAAAGATCTAGAAATAGAGACGGAGATTCGACAGACAGATGACGAATCCCAACTAGTCGGATGGCTTCACGAAGCCGCCGATAAAAAACTGCCTGTGATCATTAATCCTGCTGCATTCACGCACTATTCGTATGCAATTAGAGATGCGGTCTTAATGCTAAAAGCTCCAGTAATCGAGGTTCATCTTTCAAACCCGCTCTCTCGAGAAGAGTTCCGTCACACTTCTGTAGTGTCTGGGGTGGTCAACGGAACTATCTCCGGATTTGGTTTGAACTCCTATCGCTTGGCGCTAATCGCAATGAAGAGTCTCCTGGCTGATTTAGCAAAATAGCAGGCAACAGGTACCCTGCGCATTATGGCAACCACAAATGATTTGAAGAACGGAATGACCCTGGATATTGAGGGACAACTCTGGAATGTAGTCGAATTTCAACATGTAAAACCAGGAAAGGGACCGGCCTTCGTTAGAACGAAGTTAAAGAATGTTCTGTCTGGCAAGGTTGTCGAACGGACATTTAATGCTGGTGTTAAGGTAGACGTTGCCATTTTAGAAAAGCGTGAGATGCAATTTCTTTACAAAGACAATGCTGGATATGTTTTCATGGATTCGACCACTTTTGATCAAGTTACCATTCCGGAGGAGACTGTCACCGAAGCTTCGAATTATCTCCTTGAGAATATGGAGGTAATTGTTGCAATACACGAAGGCAATCCGCTTTACATCGAATTACCGCCATCTGTTGCACTTCGCGTCACTTACACCGAACCTGGCCTGCAAGGAGATCGTTCATCGGCAGGATCTAAGCCTGCCACGGTCGAAACAGGCATCACGGTCCAAGTCCCGCTATTCATCAAACAGGACGAGCTGATTCTTATCGATACCCGCTCAGGTGATTACCTCGGTCGAGCAAATTAAGTGAGCGCCCGCTCTAAAGCGCGAAAAGCAGCGCTTGATTTTCTCTATGAGGGTGATATTCGGGGTAAATCAGCTTCTTCTCTCCTGGGGTTCAGAAAGACTGAGTTAGATTTCCTGATTCGTGATTACACCGAAGCTCTAGTGAATGGCGTCGAGGCTAAACGGGACCGTATAGATGAAATCATCTCTATGCGCGCAAAAGATTGGGACCTCGATCGAATGCCAGTCGTTGACAGAAATATCCTTAGGGTCGGCGTATTTGAATTGCTATGGGGGGAACAGATTCCCGAAGAGGTAGCAATTTCGGAATCAGTCGAGCTTGCTAAGACGCTTTCAACGGAGGATTCAGCAACTTATATCAATGGCGTTCTCGCGGCAATTCGAGAGATTAAAAAGGACTTATCTCTTTAGGCGATCACCTAGAAGAAGGAGTTCTCGAAGACGTAGAGCTCCAATTAGTTCAGTTCTACTCAAATCAGTCAAGAATTGGAGATTTTCTAAGTCTTGCTTCCGTAGGCTTAGGACTTCTCCATTTTGATCGCCACGCATACTGGTTATCCGCCCGGCTAAACGTGAGATCGTTCTGCTCAGTTCATCTGGAAGGTTTCGAGCAAGCGCCAATCGCTTAAGGTCCAAGATGATTCGCGAAATTTCGATATCGTTATGAGTCGCTCCGAGATCGGAGAGGTCGGCACCATAGAACTCACAAAGCTCAACAGCTCGCATCAGACTCAAGTGCCTTGTGCCTCTTTCGTATGAGCCGACCACGACCGCCTTCCACTTCCCGCGGCTCTTAATTTCGACCTGTCGGAGGGTCAGTCCAGCAGCGACGCGAATCGCGCGCAACCGGGCAAGTGAACGTTTGTAATTGGAATTCATGACGCTCCGCTCAAGAAAGTAGTTGGGTGAAGGGGGCGAGGGTAGGAGACTTTGGCGCGTTCCTTCGGCGTTATACACAAGCTGACTTGATGCGTTAGCATTCGCCAACCTTTAAGAGGCCGTCCAGAGAGGCGGAAAAGGAAGTGTTATGTCTATTGTTTTAGATCAGGCAGAGATAGCCCGGGCGTTAAAAAGAATTGCCCACGAGATCATTGAACGAAACAAGGGCGTTTCAAATCTAGTACTAATCGGAATCCCAACTCGAGGCTCTTTTCTCGCCACCCGATTAACCAAGATACTCAGCTCCCTTGAAGGAGTGGAAATTCACTCCGGATCTCTGGATACGACAATGTATCGAGATGATCTAAGGAGTTCGGCGCCTCGTTCACTGGGAAAGACTGAAATCCCACTTAGCGGTGTTCACGACAGGGATGTGGTTTTAGTCGATGACGTGCTTTTCTCTGGTCGCACCATTCGCGCCGCTCTCGATGCGTTATCCGAACATGGTCGCCCCAAAACTGTGCAGCTAGCAGTTTTGATTGATAGAGGCCACCGCGAGCTACCGATAAGAGCTGATTACGTTGGTAAGAATCTACCAACCAATCGAAATGAGCGGGTTCGAGTCTGCCTTTCCGAAATCGATAATCTCGACGAAGTAAAGATCGAAGGCCGGTTATGAAGAGACACCTTCTTTCTATCGCCGATTTGAGTAAAGATGAAGCGCTTAATGTTCTAGACACCGCCGCTGAATTAGCACGGATTACGGAAACTCCGGTTAAGAAATTACCAACCTTGAGGGGGCGCACAATTGTTAATCTCTTCTTTGAGGACTCCACAAGAACTCGAATCTCATTCGAAGCCGCTGCAAAGCGACTCTCGGCAGATGTAATTAACTTTTCGGCCAGAGGTTCCTCTCTTAGTAAAGGCGAGAGCCTCAAGGACACTGCGCTGACCCTGCAAGCTATGGGAGCGGATGGTGTCGTGATTCGCCATCCAGCTTCTGGAGCGGCACATCGCCTTGCGTCACAAGAATGGATGAGTGGTTCGGTTATAAATGCAGGCGATGGCACTCACGAGCATCCGACCCAAGCTTTGCTGGACGCCTTCACCATCAGAGAAAACTTAAGAGAATCAACTGGCGATTTAACAGACTTAAATGTTGCGATTGTGGGAGACGTTCTACATAGCCGCGTCGCTCGAAGCAATGTCCTTCTTCTTAAGAAACTTGGTGCAAGAGTTACACTCATTGCCCCTCCAACGTTGCTTCCCGTTGCAGTCAATTCCTGGGGATGTAACGTTAAATATGATTTTGATTCTGACCTTAAAACGTATGACGTTGTAATGATGTTACGCGTCCAACGGGAACGTATGGAAGACGCTTTCTTCCCAAGCGAGCGAGAATATGCACGCAGATATGGATTGAATGCGGCGCGCCTTTCGCAACTGAATTCGGGATGCATAGTCATGCACCCAGGGCCCATGAATCGTGGACTAGAGATTTCGGCGGATTCTGCAGACAGTGATAAATCTGTAATAGTCGACCAAGTTAAAAATGGCGTAGCGGTACGAATGGCCGCCCTGTATCTACTTCTTGGAGGTGAATGAAATGTCAAGAAGTTATTTATTCAAGAACCTAAAAGATACTGCCGGCAAGCCGCTAGAGCTTGCGGTATCAAATGGCCGATTTGTAAAAGTTGATAGCGCATCAGCGAACTTTGAGTTGATTGATGGAAAAGGACTTACAGCAATTCCAGGGCTGGTCGATCTCCACACACATCTGCGTGAACCCGGAAAGGAAGATGCAGAGACGGTCCTCTCGGGCTCAACCGCCGCAGTGGCCGGAGGATTTACTGCGATTTCGGCGATGCCCAACACAAGTCCAATCGCTGACACTGCTGGAGTTGTTGAACAAGTTTTCCGCCTTGGCAGGTCTCATGATCTCTGTGATGTTTTCCCTATCGGAGCTGTCACGTTAGGCCAGCAAGGCAAGATCCTCTCTGAGATGGGTGCGATGCATTCATCGGAAGCGAAGGTTCGAATCTTTAGCGATGATGGTCATTGCGTTTGGGATTCGCTAGTAATGAGACGGGCGCTTGAATATGTAAAAGCTTTTGATGGCGTGATTGCCCAACATGCTCAAGATCCACGGCTGACTCACGGCTCCCAGATGAACGAGGGAGAAGTTTCAGCTGCGCTCGGTTTGAAGGGATGGCCAGCAGCTGCCGAAGAGTCGATCATCGCTCGAGATTTGCTCTTGAATGAGCATGTCGGAAGTCGCTTACACATCTGCCACCTCACAACTGCAGGAGGAGTGGAGTTAGTTCGTTGGGCCAAGAAGCGTGGAATTCAAGTTACTGCCGAAGTCACCCCGCATCATCTGCTACTGACTGATGAATTAGCGCGCTCGTATGACCCTGTTTATAAGGTTAATCCGCCGCTGCGCACTGAGAGAGATGTCATGGCGCTGCGCGAAGGTGTTGTGGATGGAACGATTGATGTAATAGCTACCGATCACGCGCCCCATCCTGCAGAAGATAAAGATTGCGAATGGGCCGCCGCATCTTTTGGAATGATCGGGCTAGAAACGGCGCTCTCTGTTTCTTACAAAGCGCTCGTCGACTCCGGCTTGATGAAGCTTGGAGATTTGATAGAACGTATGTCAACAGCGCCAGCTCGTATTGGACGATATGAGGGGCATGGCTCCCTTGCGATAGGAAATGAAGCCAATTTCACATTGGTAGATATCGACGCTACTTGGCGGGTCGAAACCCTCGGGATTCGCTCCAAGAGTAAGAATTCGCCTTACCTTGGATTGGAACTGCCAGTCATAGTAAAAAGTACGTACTTGCGCGGCAAGGAGGTCTTCTCGCAATGATGGTTAACTCTTCATCGGGATATCTTGTCTTGGATGATGGCACCATTTTTGAGGGCGAGGCTTGGGGCGCAACTGGAGAGGCTTTTGGTGAGATTGTCTTCACCACGGGGATGACCGGATATCAAGAGACGCTCACAGACCCCTCCTACTTTAATCAAGTGGTTGTAATGACCGCACCGCACATTGGTAACACCGGAATGAACAAGAGCGATGAAGAATCAAGAAGAATTTGGGTAAGTGCATTTGTTGTGAGGGATCCTTCGCCTGTAGTTTCGAATTGGCGCTCAGAAAGATCGTTGGAAGACGAGTTAGAGAAGTATGGTGTCGTTGGCTTGTCCGGCGTCGATACGCGCGCGGTCACCTTACATATACGAGAGCGCGGAGCGATGCGGGTAGGAATCTTTACAAAAGTGAACCTAACTCGAGAGGAAATGGTCACTCGGGTGCGTAAAACACCACAAATGGCCGGCTCATACCTTGCAGATTCAGTTTCCATTCAAAGTAGCGAAGTGATACCCGCAGAAAATGGCAAGAAGTTTCGAATTGCGGCTCTTGATCTCGGCATTAAGGCAGCGACCCCACGAAATTTTGCCAAGCGTGGCGTTGAAACGACGTTGCTACCGGTCACAACCGACTTTAGCGAAATTGAACGTGGTGGTTTTGATGGAGTCTTCCTATCTAACGGTCCTGGCGATCCTTCGAGTATGAATGATGTGGTTGCAAATGTAAGAAACGTATTGGACGCTGAAATTCCGATCTTTGGTATCTGTTTTGGTCACCAAATACTTGGTAGAGCACTGGGTTTTGATACATATAAATTGCGCTTTGGGCATAGAGGAATTAATCAACCAGTTTTGAACCGTTTGAAGGATCGCGTGGAAATTACAGCTCACAATCATGGATTCGCAGTCGAAGCGCCTACTGAAGGAGAGTTCTCGACTGTTTACGGTCAAGGAGTTGTCTCGCATATATCTTTAAATGATGGGGTAGTTGAGGGATTGAAGCTTCTGGATCGACCCGCCTTTTCGGTGCAATATCACCCTGAGGCAGCAGGCGGTCCGCACGATGCAAATTATCTCTTTGATGAATTCGTGAGCATGCTAGGTAAATATGCCAAAAGATAATTCGATAAAGAGCGTCCTGGTCATTGGAAGTGGACCAATCGTTATCGGACAGGCTTGCGAATTTGATTACTCCGGCACTCAGGCATGTCGCGTCTTGCGAGCCGAGGGAGTACGGGTAGTTCTTGTAAATAGCAATCCAGCAACAATCATGACTGACCCAGAATTCGCCGATGCAACCTACGTAGAGCCAATAACGCCTGAATATTTGGAATCGATAATCGCAAAGGAGAAACCCGATGCGATCTTGGCAACTCTCGGAGGTCAAACCGCGCTAAATGCAGCCATGAAATTAGATGAATTAGGAATTCTTGCAAAGTATCAGGTTCGATTGATTGGAGCTGATATACCGGCAATCAAGCGGGGGGAGAACCGTGAAGAATTCAGAACTATTGTCGAAAAAGTTGGCGGAGAATCAGCGCGCTCGATAATCTGCCATGAAATTGCAGAGTGCCTTGAGGCTGCCAAGAATTTAAATTATCCAGTTGTCGTTCGCCCCTCTTTCACTATGGGCGGATTAGGAAGCGGTATTGCCTATAACGAAGCCGAACTAAGACTCATCGCTGGAGCTGGGCTTCAGTACAGCCCAGTTACTGAAGTTCTACTTGAAGAGTCAATCATTGGTTGGAAAGAGTATGAACTTGAAGTTATGCGGGATCACAAGGATAACGTGGTCATTGTCTGCAGCATTGAGAATGTTGATCCGATGGGAGTTCACACAGGTGATTCGATTACCGTTGCGCCGGCGCTTACACTCACAGATGTCGAGTTTCAGAAGCTTAGAAATCTTGCTATCTCGATCATTCGCGAAGTAGGAGTTGCCACGGGAGGCTGCAATATCCAATTCGCAGTAAACCCCCGAGATGGACGAATTGTCGTAATCGAGATGAATCCCCGTGTCTCACGCAGCAGCGCTCTTGCTTCGAAAGCAACCGGCTTTCCAATCGCAAAAATTGCAACAAAGCTCGCGATTGGTTATTCCTTAGATGAAATTCCTAATGACATAACTGAGAAAACTCCAGCTTCCTTTGAACCAACCTTGGATTACATAGTCGTGAAGATTCCGCGCTTTGCCTTTGAAAAATTTCCGGAGGCTGACCAGAGGCTTACTACAACGATGAAGAGCGTTGGCGAGGCGATGGCGATGGGGAGATCCTTCCCGGAAGCCCTTCAAAAAGCACTCCGTTCTCTAGAGAAGAAGGGTTCTGAGTTCAATTGGGATTTCACCAGATCTAAAGAAGAGTTACTGGAGTCCATGAAGGTTCCAACGGAATTTAGGCTGCAAGAAGTTCAGCAAGGCATGGCCCTGGGTGCATCGATTAACGAGGTCCATGTGGCAACTGGGATTGACCCATGGTTTCTCGCTCAAATTCAGCGCATAAATGAACTTGCAGAAGAATTGAAAAGTAACGCTGATTTGAACCTTGAAATCTTGCGGCGTGCTAAACGAATCGGATTTTCAGATCGCCAGATTGGGCGGCTCCGTGGGATCGATGAAAGTGAGGTACGAGCGCTTCGTTGGCGTCATATGTTGCGTCCAGTTTATAAGACTGTCGATACTTGCGCCGGTGAATTCGAAGCATTTACGCCCTATCACTATTCCTCTTATGACCTAACGAGTGAAATAAAGCCCCGAACAAAACCGGCGATCATAATTTTGGGCAGTGGGCCGAACCGAATAGGTCAAGGTATTGAGTTCGATTATTCATGTGTGCATGCTTGTTTTGCGCTTAGTGAAGCAGGTTATGAAACCATCATGATTAACTGTAATCCCGAAACGGTATCTACTGACTATGACACATCTGATCGCCTTTATTTCGAGCCGCTTACTCTGGAAGATGTTTTAGAGGTATTCCACGCTGAAGCTTCGGTGGGACCGGTGCTTGGAGTAATTACTCAACTTGGTGGGCAGACTCCTCTTGGTTTAGCAGCGGGTCTTGCCAAAGAGGGCGTGCCAATAATCGGAACTTCGGTATCTGCGATACACAAAGCTGAAGATCGTGGTGAGTTTGGAGAGGTACTTAAGAAAACGGGACTAAACGCCCCTGCATTTGGAACCGCCTTCTCATATTTGGAGGCTAAAGAGGTTGCCAATTCGATTGGCTATCCCGTACTTGTCCGTCCGTCATTTGTACTCGGCGGGCGAGGAATGGAAATCGTTTATGACGAGGATTCGCTACATGGTTTTATAGATAGGGCCACAGAGATAAATCCTGATCATCCGGTTCTTATTGATAGATTTCTCGATAACGCGATAGAGATTGACGTTGATGCGCTCTTTGATGGCGATAGCGTTTATCTGGCGGGAATAATGGAGCACATCGAGGAAGCTGGTGTTCATTCAGGAGATTCCGCCTGTGTTATACCGCCACAATCCATCTCAGAATCGATGACGAATGAAATATTCGCAACGACCGAGAAACTTGCACGAGCGATAGATGTCAGAGGGTTGCTTAATGTTCAATATGCGATAAGCGAGGGCAAGTTGTTTGTGATCGAGGCTAACCCAAGAGCCTCACGCACCGTTCCATATGTAAGTAAGGCAACTGGCGTATCGCTGGCAAAAGCAGCGGCATTGATTGCTGCCGGAAAGAGCATTGCCGAACTCCGCGATCAACAAATCTTGCCCAAAGCCGCTTTAGGAACCAGCTATGGGATAGCTGTGAAAGAGGCGGTTCTTCCTTGGAATAGATTCCGACGTCTCGATGGGAAGAATGTTGATTCAACTCTCGGACCAGAAATGAAATCGACTGGTGAGGTGATGGGAATTGCACCCGACTTTGGAAGCGCGTTCGCTAAATCACAGATTGCTGCATTTGGCGCGCTGCCGAAGAGTGGAAATGTTTTCATTTCTCTTGCAGATAAAGATAAGAGCCACGCCGTTGAGTCTGCGCGTGCGCTTTACCAACTTGGGTTTAAGCTCTTTGCCACAGCGGGGACTAAATCCACTCTGGCCAAGGAAGGTATTGAAACCCAGTTAGTCATGAAGCATTCGGAGAAATCAGAAATAGGGAATAAGTCGGCCGTTGATCTAATCGAAAGTGGCGAGATTAACCTGGTGATTAATACCCCGTTTGGGCGAGATTCCAAGAAGGATGGCTGGCTTATCAGGAGCTCTGCTGTCGCAAGAGGGATTCCATGTATAACGACAGTTCCAGGGCTCAAAGCAGCTGTAGCGGGAATCAGAGCTTTAAGAAATGGCCCAATCTCGACCAGGTCGCTCCAGGATTGGACCCAAAAGTGAATATAAATCCGCGGGCCATTCAAAAGAGCGTAGAAGTTCTATCGAATAAGAAAGTCGGCTCTTATCACCATATGGTCTTTTCGGTAGGTGAGATGGCACTTCATGCAAAACCAGGAAATTTCGTTGCAATAGCTGTTGGTGGAGAGTCTTCAGCGATGGTGCTACGAAGAGCTTTCGCGATATATAGAGCAAGTGATCGTGGAAACTTCGGCGGCACAATCGAATTGGTCGTCGCCGCTCATGGTTCGGGTAGTAGATGGTTAAGTGAACGCGCAATCCATGATCGAGTCGACATGGTAGGTCCTTTAGGAACTTCCTTTGGTATTCCCACCGAACCGGTTAGCGCGCTGCTGGTTGGTGGTGGGTATGGATCAGCTCCGCTTTTTGGACTTGCCGAAGTTCTCAAGCAACGTGGTTGCCGAGTCGACATTGTTTTAGGCGCGTCAAATGCCAACAAGATCTATGCTCCATTAGAAGGAAAACGTTCGGTGAATACTATGACTCTTACTACCGAAGATGGTGGTGCTGGTGTCAAAGGAAGAGTGACAGATGTTCTTCCTCAACTCATTGAGAAGCACAAGACGGAAATCATCTATTCATGCGGCCCGATGGCAATGTTAGAGGCGGTCGATGAGATAGCCCAACGTTCTCAAGTAATTCACCAATGCGCCGTAGAGGAGTCAATGGCTTGTGGAATCGGTGTCTGCATGACCTGTGTTATCCCATTGAAAGATGAAGCAGGATCCATAAGGATGCAGCGCAGCTGTATCGAAGGTCCGGTCGTTGATGGAAGCAAAGTAATTTGGGGAAGTAATCGCAAAATTCCACCCGGTACTTGGGGATCTAGCTCATGAGTGAATTCAAAGCATTTGATTTCCGAACCAAATTTGGCAGCCGATATTTTCCCTCTCCAATTTTTACCGCAAGTGGTTGCGCTGGATCTGGTAAGGAATTGGCTCAATTTTTCGATCTCGATGAGTTAGGAGCGGTTGTCACCAAGTCGATTGCGGTAAAGCCGAGAAGTGGCAGAGCGACGCCAAGAATGGCTGAAACACCCTCCGGAATGCTTAATTCAATAGGGTTGCAAGGACCAGGAATTGATCAATTTTTAGCAAACGATATCCCGTGGTTGCAGAGTAAAGGGGCACGAGTAATTGTCTCCATCTCGGGTGAGACAGTTGAGGAGTATGCCACCCTGGCGCGAAAGTTAAGGGGAATCAATGCGCTCTTTGGAATTGAAGTTAACATCTCATGCCCTAATGTTGAAAATCGCGGTCTGGTTTTTGCGTGTGATCCAATCGCTTCACGCGCCGTAATTGAAGCGGTTCGTCGGAATATCGGAGGGGATTATCCAATTATTGCTAAGTTATCCCCAGATGTCACAGACATTGTGTCGATAGCGAAGGAAGTTGTCTCTGCGGGCGCTGATGGTTTAGCCCTGATAAATACCATCCTAGGAATGGTTATCGATATTGATGCGGTCCGTCCAAAACTGGCTGGAATTACGGGAGGATTATCAGGCCCGGCAATACGCCCTGTAGCTGTTCGAGCAATCTTCCAAGTGCATGCAGCACTTCCAAACGTTCCTATTCTTGGGATGGGTGGGGTAGCAACTGGACGAGATGCACTCGAAATGATCTTCGCCGGGGCCTCTGGTATCTCTATCGGAACCGCAACATTCGGAAATCCAACCGCAGCCATAAAGGTTAAGGAGGAGCTTTTAGGTTTGCTTCAGTCAAAGGGTTTCAATTCACTTCAAGAAGCGATCGGCATCGCCCATGGCTAATTCGCCAATCATTCTTGCGTTGGATTCTCAAGAAGTTGAAAGATGTGAAGAGTTGATCGAGTTAACAGCAGATTTCATAGGTGTCTTCAAATTGGGTCTGGAATTCTTCTCTGCCAACGGCCCCAACGGGGTCGTAATTCTTAAGAAAAAGTTTCCTGAGATCTCCATTTTTCTAGATTTAAAACTTCATGACATTCCCAATACAGTTGGCAAGGCAAGTACAAGTCTTGAGAAACTTAAAGTTGATTACTTAACGGTACATGCCCAAGGTGGCTCGGAGATGATCAAGGCTGCGGCCTTGGCGCTGCCGGGTACTCGAGTAACAGCGGTGACTGTCCTTACCTCTTTGGACCAAAACACGCTCAGCTCCTTAGGGATAGAGAAACCTGTCGGAGAGTTAGCTCTACGTTGGGCCGAACTTGCGGTTGCCTCCGGTGCAAGAGCCATTGTTGCCTCGCCCCTTGAAGTTAAAGCTTTAAGAGCCTTACTCCCAAGAGAAATATCATTGATTACTCCAGGTATTAGACCGAGCGCTCTGGATGATGATCAGAAGCGTACGATGACTCCGAAAGATGCGATTGCTGCGGGAGCGGACTTTCTTGTGATCGGTAGACCTATTACTCAAGCTAAAGATCCGCGGAGCGTAGCTAAAACTGTTTTTGAATCCCTTGAATAAGTAGGTTTAATTAGCCTCATGCACCAGCCGCCGAATCTTTCCCGCGAAGAGAGGCGTGCTGCGCTATACAAAGCAGCGGAGCACCGCAAACTAAGAGCTCGATTTAAAGAAGAGGTAAGAGAAGGAAAACGGGATTGGCGTGATGCCTTGGAAAGTACCGATATCGCAATTCGAAAGATGCGCGTGAAGGAGTTGATTGAATCGCTCCCGGGCTTTGGTAGCGTTCGAGCGATCGCAATCCTTGATCGCGCTGGCATTTCTCACTCTCGTCGGGTTCAGGGCCTCGGAGTATCTCAACGCGAGAAATTGCAGAGAGAGTTGAAGGGAAGATAGATGCAAGGTCGACTCCTAGTTCTATCTGGGCCGGGTGGCGTCGGAAAGAGCACAATCGTTAATGAACTAAAGAAATATCCTGAATTTTTCTTCTCGGTTTCGGCCACAACACGTGCGCCACGTAATGGAGAGATTGATGGCGAGGCTTACCACTTCGTCTCCGAATCGGAATTCGAAAGAATGATTAAGGATGGCGAGTTTCTAGAATGGGCCAACTTCGCAGGTCATAAGTATGGAACTCCAACAACACCAGTAGAGGTTGCCCTTTCATCTGGGAAGCATGTTTTACTTGAAATTGAGATTGAGGGTGCAAGACAGATCCGCAGTGCACGTCCGGAGGCCTTGTTAATCTTTCTCAAGCCTCCCTCTTTCGAGGAGTTAGAGGAGCGGATAAGAGGGCGAAGGACTGACTCCGAGGAACGGATACAAGCCCGACTCGAGTTAGCCCGCGAGGAGATGGCGGCTGCATCAGAATTTGACCATGTTGTAGTCAATCATCGAGTCGAAGAGGTGGTTGCTGCGCTGGTATCCTTAGCGGCCCGCCAGGCTTAATCGCAATAACAGCTAACAAGGAGAGATAGTGCCAAATCTCGATGGAATCACCAATCCACCAATAGATGATCTACTAGATAAGAGTGGTTCGAAGTACAGTCTTGTTCTTTACGCCGCTAAGCGTGCCCGTCAGATTAATGCCTACTATTCACAACTTGGCGAGGGGTTACTTGAATACGTGGGTCCGCTAGTTGAAACGCATGTTCATGAGAAGCCACTCTCAATTGCGCTCCGCGAAATCAACGACAATCTGCTGACAATAGAGAATCTAGAGCCACAGTCGGATAAATAAATGATTACCTTCCCGCGCGGCCGTCAGGTTGTATTAGGCGTAGGTGCGGGGATAGCTGCATACAAAGCCTGTGATCTCCTCCGACGCCTACAAGATGATGGTTTTGAAGTCACCGTTATTCCCACAAATTCAAGTCTGAACTTCGTTGGAAGAGCAACATGGGAAGCGCTCTCGGGAAAAGAAGTTAAGACTGAAGTTTGGGAAGGAACTCAATCAGTATCACATGTGGCGCTCGCAGATGCTGCCGATTTGATTGTGATTGCACCCGCGACTGCCGATTTAATCTCTCGGCTTGCTTCTGGTCGCGCCGATGATCTATTAACAACAACAGTTCTAGCGGCTAGTTCTCCAGTATTAATAGTTCCATCGATGCATCCGGGCATGTATTTAAATCCAGCCACACAAGCAAACCTTGAGACGCTCATCGCTCGGGGCTTCTATATTTTGCAGCCGGACACAGGACGTCTTACCGGCACCGATTCTGGTATCGGTCGCTTCCCGGAAACTCTTCGAATAATTGGCAAAGTTCGTGAGATTTGCGATAGTAACTCTGGCCTTAAGGGTAAAAAGATAGTTGTAACTACGGGCGGCACGATGGAGCCCATTGATCCAGTTCGCTTTATCGGAAACAAATCAAGCGGTCGACAAGGCTTAGCAATCGCCTATGAAGCGTTACGCGAAGGTGCTGAAGTCACTGTCATAAGTGGAATAACCGAAGAGTATGTTTTAGGTGGAATCAAGCGTATCGATGTTAAGACTGCCCAGGAGATGCAAAATGCTCTGTCCATCGAGCTGGAAAACGCCGATGCGCTAGTTATGGCTGCAGCGGTTGCCGATGCTCGCCCAGAAATAGCATCAAGCGAGAAAGTAAATAAGGAAGATTTTAGAGCGCTCTCACTTGTAAAGAATCCAGATATCTTGGCAGAGTCGACGAAGAATAAGAGAGAGAATCAAGTTTTTGTTGGTTTTGCCGCTGAGACTGGTGATGGAATCCGGGAGAAAGGCCTCAAGAAGTTGCATAGTAAAGGTGTTGATTTTCTTTACGTTACGGATGTCTCTGATGGAAAGGTTTTTGGAGAGAAGGAAACGACTGGAATTTTGCTCTCAAAGCGTGGAAGTGAATGGAGCTTTAAGGCCGCAGATAAGCATGAATTAGGACGTCGCATTGTGTCTGAACTTATTCAAGAGTTAGGAGTGATAAATGGCTAAGCGGCTATTTACATCGGAGAGCGTTACCGAAGGCCATCCGGACAAGATCGCAGATGCTATTTCCGACTCAGTTCTTGATTCGCTTCTTGCCCAGGACCCCAAGAGCCGAGTCGCCTGTGAAACTCTAATTACAACGGGCCAGGTTCATGTGGCCGGCGAAGTCACAACAAACGGCTATGCCGATGTTATGTCTTTGGTGCGAGAGACGGTTTTGGAGATTGGTTATGACAGCTCGGAGAAGGGCTTTGATGGCAATAGCTGTGGAGTCTCGGTCTCTCTTGGCTCGCAAAGTGGCGATATCGCAGCTGGCGTTGATCACGCAGTAGAGGAGCGAGTAACAAAGTCTGTTGATCCATTTGACCTGCAAGGCGCCGGTGATCAAGGGTTGATGTTTGGTTACGCGGTGAAAGACACAAAGGAACTAATGCCGCTTCCGATTGCTATGGCGCACCGTTTAGCGGAGCGACTAACCCAAGTGCGCAAAAACGGATCCTTGCCTTATCTTCGCCCGGATGGCAAAACCCAGGTAACAATCGAATACGACGGTTTCAAGGCACTTGCTGTTGATACCGTTGTAGTTTCCTCTCAGCATGCCCCTGATATTGATATCGAGAAGAAAATGACGCCTGAGATTATTGATCAGGTTATCAAACCAGTCCTATCGACATTTGCAATTCCATTTGATTCAATGAAAACTCTGATCAATCCAACCGGAAGATTTGTCATCGGTGGTCCGATGGGAGATGCCGGTCTAACGGGACGAAAAATCATTGTAGATACCTATGGTGGAATGTCCCGTCATGGTGGTGGCGCATTTAGTGGTAAGGATCCATCAAAAGTAGATAGATCAGCAGCCTATGCAATGCGTTGGGTCGCCAAAAATGTAGTTGCTGCAGGCTTAGCTGAGCGTTGCGAAGTTCAAGTTGCTTATGCCATCGGAAAAGCTCATCCGGTTGGGCTCTTCGTTGAGACATTTGGTACAGAATCAGTCCCAGTATCGCAAATCTCTGATGCAGTCCTATCTGTTTTTGATCTTCGGCCTGCGGCGATTATCAAGGATTTGGATTTGTTGCGTCCAATTTATAGAAAGACTAGCGCTTACGGTCACTTTGGCCGCGAACTTACTGAGTTCACTTGGGAGAGAACTGATCGCTCATCTGCACTTGCTAATGCTGTAAAAGGCTAGGGAAAGTGGCGGAGAAACCGCTCAAGCTAAAACGGGAGCGGGCAAAAACAGTCGTACGAGCATCTCGGTTCACAGCAAGTGCAAATGTCCTTATAGATCATGAGATTACCCATCTTGATCAACCCTTCACCTACGGCTTGCCAGAGGATCTCAAATCAGAGGTGGAGATTGGTTCAAGGGTCTTAGTACCTTTCAAGAGTGAAGAGCGCGAGGGAATCGTTCTTGAAATTCTCGAGAATCAACCCTCAACAAGCAAACCAATAATCAGGGTACTTAACCGGTACGCATATTCCCAGAGTGCCCTGAAGCTAGCTACGGAGGTAGCTTCGCGCTACGCATCATCTATTGTAAAGATTCTTCGTTACATTCCTGAAAACTATGAAAGAGAGTATTCAAAGAAATATCACGGTGGAAAGCTCGAAGTCAGTCGGACCTTTGAGCATGTCTCATCACTAACAAAGACGAGATTAGTAGAACAACTTTCCACAGAGTCTAAAACTACGCTAATACTTCTTCCTACTGAGCGAGAGGCTGAGGAGCTTTTTACACAACTAAGTGAGCGCTTCCAGGAAAGGTGTGTAAAAGCTTTCGCCCGTTCGAAAAGACCGAAAACGTTCCCAACATCGGCAATTACTATCGGGACACGAGCTGCAATTTTCTGGCAGATTCCCGACCTGTCATCCATTGTGATTTTCAATGAAAATTCCGACCATTATTGGAGTGATCGAAGTCCGTTTTGGAATGTTAGAGATGTTGCTCTCATCAGATCAAGGCTCGAGAATATCGACCTGCATTTCTATAGTGGATTTGCTTCTATGGAGATTTATAGATTGCTCGATCTCGGATATCTTAACCTTGTTAAGTCTTCGAGAAGAGGATTTTTGCAACGTAGAAGGGTGCGTTCAAAGCCAGATAGTTACCATCAAAGCATTCGCGAAGGTTTAAAAACTGGAGTGGTACTTGTTCAGGTCGCAACGAAGGATTATTCAACGCTGGTCATTTGCAAAAATTGCCGGTGTCGACCGACTTGTGAATGTGGTTTCCAGTTAAAAATGCTTAATAAAACTGACTTTTCCTGCTCTGCATGTGGTTTATCTACTTCGGAGTGGAAATGCACAGAGTGTGGTAACAAAGAGAAACTGCTTTTATCAAGGGGAGCTCAACGGATTGAGGAGGAGCTTGGGAAAGCTTTTCCCGCTATTCCGATATATATGTCGACTGCGAATAAGGCCATCGAAGAAGCCCCTAATACTGGGATAGTCATCGCAACTCCAGGCATGGAGCCGCGGAACAAGAAATATTCTGCATTAATTTTGCTAGATGGAGAATTACAGCTTAACCGGCCAACTATGCGCGCCGAAGAGCGATTATTGGACAATTGGTTCTCTCTCCTGCAATTTGTTCGTGATGACGCATCGATATTTGTTGACCTCAGTTATAGCAATCGTGTGACCCAGGCACTCAATACAGATAACCCAATGAGAGTGGCTAAGGCGCTTTTACTGGAACGAAGAAGAGTTAAGTTGCCACCATGGCACCGGATCGTGCGAATCCAAGGCGAGGATTTAGGTGCGATACAAGAACAATTAAGATTGCAGTTTAAAAATGCTGAAGTTTCTAAATCTATACATTCTCATGAATACGTGCTGCGGATTCCGGTCGAAGAATCAGAGCGGGTAATCCAAGCTATATATGCCTTAGTTAAGTATCGCTCAGCAAGTAGGAAGGCGTTAATTTCGGTTCAAATCGACCCGCATGATCTATAGCGAAAAGCATTATAGGTAGAATATAGAGGTGTCGATCCAACCCATTCGATTCTTCGGAGATCCAGTTTTAACAACCCCGGCCTCTCCAGTTCTCGATTTTGATAAAGAGCTGCGAGTTTTGGTAAAAGATCTGATTGACACGATGGTTGATGCGCCGGGCGCAGGGCTCGCCGCACCCCAAATAGGGGTTCCGCTTCGAGTTTTTGTTTGGGATGTTGATGAGGAGATTGGTCACCTGGTCAATCCCACGCTCGATCTCAGCGATGAGATGCAAGAAGGCGAAGAGGGGTGTCTCTCTTTCCCAGAGCTTAGGTATGACACTCCAAGATCTATGCGGGCAGTCGCTAAAGGATTCAATATGTACGGCGATCCAATCGTGGTCGAGGGAACGGCCTTTCTCGCACGGGCTCTGCAACACGAGACTGATCACTTAAATGGAATCGTGTTTATTGATCGTCTTTCGGGGGAGCTGCGAAAGCAGGCGATGAAAGATATTCGAAACTCAGAGTGGTTCTTGGCGTCACAAGAAGCAGGCATTGCTCCGGAGATACGCGTTTCTCCTCATAATACTTTTGGAAAAGGTATTTAGTTGAAGATTCTCTTAGCCTCAACGTCGAGGCTTGCTCTTCCCACTCTTGAACTGTTAGAAAAGAGTAGCCATCAAATATTGGGCATCCTTACCAAACCTGAGAAGCCCTCAGGAAGAGGAATGGAGAGTAAAGCCCAAGAACTAGTCTCTGAGCTTGATGGTTTGCACCAAATTTTTACCGTCGCGAATCAAGAGGAATTAGCGGAGACCTTACGGCGCGTAAAGGCCGATTTAGTAGTCGCGATTTCATTCGGCATGCTAGTTAGACAAGAGTCGCTAGTTCTCCCGAAACACGGTTGGATAAATCTGCATTTTTCTCTTCTACCTAAGTTTCGCGGAGCCGCTCCCGTTCAACGGGCTATTTTGGCTGGCGAGAACTTTTCCGGAGTTACGGTATTCGCTCTGGATGAAGGCATGGATACGGGAGCGATTTATTCGACCAGAGAACTACCTATTGCGGACATGAATAGTGGAGCTGCCTTGGAAGTGATGGCGAGAATTGGTAGCGAAGCAGTCTTGGAAGCTATCGAGCTGATTTCAAAAAATTCTCAACCTATAGCTCAAAGTGGTGAACCCTCTCTCGCTAAGAAGATTTCGCCTGAAGAACTTCGCATCTCATTTGATTGCAAGGTTGAACAAATCGAAAGACAGATCCGAGCCTTCGCACCAAAACCGGGAGCCTGGGCCATGTTCAAGGGAAATCGTGTCAAGTTTTTAGCTGCGCAAGTAAGGCGAGGCGCGAGTGGAAGTATCGGAGAAGTCATAAATGTTTCACCTCTTCTTGTAGCAGCTAAAGACGGGGCACTACTTATTGGTTCACTACAAGAAGCAGGTAAGCGGATTATGACTAGCGAAGAGTGGGCGCGTGGTGTCCGCTTGCAAGTTGGCGAGAAATTTGAATAGCAAATCACTTAGAGATAAAAGCGCTCGACAGATTGCTTGGGAGTTGCTTTACGAGATTGACAACTCTGAGCTTTATAGCAACCTTGTTGTTCCAAGAACTCTATCTTCCTCCAGCCTGGAAGCCCGAGATAGAGCGCTGGTAACGAATCTGGTCTACGGAACTCTGCGCATGAGGGGATTTCTCGATGGCGCTATTCGAAAGTATCTCGATAGAGAACTTACCAGCGTTGATCTCAAAGTTTTGACGGTGCTTCGGATGGGCGCTTATCAATTACTGATCTTGAAGACGCCGGTTCATGCAGCAGTAAATGAAATCGTTGATCTAGCAAAAGTTGTTTGCGGCAAGAGCGCAGCTAGCTTTGTAAATGCTGTCATGAGACGACTTTCGGAGAATCTCGATGTTAGCCCAGCTTCGATGTCGGAGGAGTATTCGCATCCAGAGTGGGTGATAAATGCTTTCAAGGATTCTCTAAAGGATGAAGCGCTCGTTAAGAGACAGCTAGAGGCAAATAATGAAATTGCCCTTCCGACCCTCGTTTGTTGGCCAGATAGATCTACTCATGAAGAATTACTTGCAGCTGGCGCTTCGATGATTCCTGGCACGTTGAATGCCTTTTCATTTAAAGGTAACCCGGGGGATATCCCCGCTATAAGAGAACGGCGGGCGGGAGTTCAAGATCTCGGCTCTCAGATTGTTGCGGAAACATTTGTGGCTACGAAGTCAGAAAACCATCCTCTGCGATGGCTCGATCTCTGTGCCGGCCCAGGTGGGAAAGCGGCCTACATGGAATCGCTCTTGCCGGAAGACGAGTTGGTTGTAAATGAGCCGACGCAAGTGCGGGCGAATTTACTGGCGCAAGTTGTGAAACGCTCAAAGGTGGAATCGTTCGATGGTAGGCAAATTCCAGTTCAACTTGGTCTGTTTGATCGAATTTTGGTCGATGCGCCATGTACTGGATTAGGAGCGCTACGCCGGAGACCGGAAGTTCGATGGCGACGAAAACCAAGTGATTTACGTGCGCTAGTCGAACTTCAACAGGATCTTCTAGAAAGTGCCGCTACTCGAGTCAACGTTGGAGGAGTCATCGGCTATGCAACATGTAGCCCCCATATTGCAGAGACGAAGATGCAGGTAAATGATTTCCTGAAGAGACATCCCAATTTTAACCGCCTCAAAATCGGTCCTCGAGGTGACAATGATGGCGACTTGCAACTTTGGACATTTCGAGATGGTACGGACTGCATGTATCTATCATTACTCGAGCGTCAAAGTTAGGAAGGGTATGGTTCGTAGGTGATTCGGATTTGTCCCAGCATTCTCAACGCCAATTTCGATGAATTACCAAGCGAGATCGCGAAAGTAGCACAGGTAAGCGATTTGCTTCATCTTGATGTAATGGACAACAAGTTCGTCCCTAATTTCACGTTTAGCTTTGAGCGCGCTCGCGAGATTATTGAGGGCTCCCAACTTCCCGTCGATGTTCATCTAATGATCGCCAACGCTGATAAAGAGGCTCTTCCATATTTAGATACAAGTGCATTTAGCATCACAGTTCATTTTGAAGCGTGTGCAGATCCATTGAGTTTACTTACAGAGATTCGTAGACGTGGCAAACGATCAGCTATTGCAATCAAGCCAGGAACCGCAATCGATGAGATAAGGGAACTAATTCCGGCCGTGGATATGATCCTTGTCATGACCGTTGAACCGGGATTCGGTGGTCAGAAATTTATGAGTGAGATGATGCCAAAGGTTGAAGTCGCTAGGCGATGGCTTGATGAGGGAGGATTCGGCGATACCTGGCTTCAAGTAGATGGAGGAGTCAATCTCGAGACAATTTCAAAGGCAAAGCAAGCTGGTGCAGACACTTTTGTAGCGGGATCGGTCGTCTTTAACTCTCCTGATCCTGCCGGTGTAGTAGAAACTCTTCGACAACTAGCAGC
>JACCDI010070559.1_pt1 | contig 54511 bp, 38 predicted proteins | sample 7442791 | NCBI WGS metagenome assembly JACCDI01 (sample SAMN15323434, study PRJNA562643) | freshwater metagenome | isolation source: river surface water | place: USA:Blue River Watershed | collected 2017-08-15 | reverse complement strand
GGCATTTTCTATATATCAAATCTATATTGTTATGAGCAATTATCTAATCAAGGTTACATTTCCTGATTTGGTAACTCGCTTACCACTGATACAAAAACCATCTGCCTCCCAAACGTATACGCCAAAACCGCAAGGTTCTCCATTATAAGTACCATCCCATGTTTTGCTTACATCTGTAGTGAAAAATACTTGTTTGCCCCAACGATCAAAAATTCTAAAAAAGTTTAATTGAACGATTTGGTTATTCATAATACCAAATTTGTTACCGCCATTTACACGTGTTTCAGGGGCGAAGGCATTGGGTAAGTTAAGATCATTACAAGTCACTTTAACCACCACGGTGTCTTTACTAACACAACCTATGGCATTCGTAACGGTAAAGTAATAGGTCATATCATAAGGAGGCAAAACGTGAGGAGTTGCAGTATTGCTCTCTGTCATAAAATCGGTTGGCGACCAAGAATAGGTAAAATTAGAACCAATAGTGGTACTTGGTCCACCTAAAATAGTTCTTGCACCGTCGAAAATGGTTCTGTCGTTTCCTGCATCTGCTTTATTTTTACTAACTGCTACATTAATAGCCGTATCTACAATACATCCGTTAGGGAATGAAATTACCACATGATAAGGCACGGTATACTCTGGGTATACATAAGTGGTTAAACTAGCGGTATCTGTAATATTGTAATTAGGATACCAGCTGTAGTTATTGGCATTAAAGGCTTGCGCGACAATATTAATGATATCCCCTTGGCAGATAGTTGTATCATTAGATAACGTTAAATCAGGTATAGGAATTACCACAATTGGTTTACACATGACTTGTGACGTTGGCATACCCTCATCTATCGCACAATACATATTGTAAATGCCGGGTGCATTATATCTTACTGGTTTCGGATCTAATTCATAAGCATTTGGTGCAAATGCATTATTACAGCTTTCAAATCCAATACGAGAAAGTGTTGAATCGCCAACATTGGTTACAAATCCATAGATATTATCTTTATCTCTAATAAAATTAGAGATCGCACTTGGCTGCAATAAGTTTCCAATATTTGATAAATTAGTAAATGTGAACCCTGCACCTAAATTCGAAGGCGAGAAATCAACTCTTGTTAATTCATGAGTGTCATAATTGGTAACAATTGCGTGATATGCACCGCAATCTTGAACCACAGAAATAGCGCTTGGCGTATTAAAAGTACTTTGTGATGCAAATTGAGCAGCGAAAAAACTTGGATTGGCCAATTGATTATCTAATAATACAGTAGATAATGTGTTATTAGCCGCATTGGTCACTAATAAATACCATTTACCACTGTCAAAAATGCCAGCCAAATCGCTCGGTCCAGCAAATGAAAAACTTGGGTTGCCTAAATCTACAGCAGTAGGTGTTAACTGTATATTATTTCCAATATCAAAACGCACTAAAGTACTAGAGCCTGTATTCACACAATATGCGGTCCATATGCCAGCATCATTAGCTACAAAAACCCCTCTTGGATAGTTCATAGCACCACTAACATTACCATAGTTAACCCCACTTGGAATGCTATTTAAGTTTTTACCAAAATTGATACGAGCCATAGATGAAGTAGCAGAATCAACGCCTCCAACCACAAAAACAAACCAATTGCCAAACTCATCCTGTACAGGATAAATGCTATTCGTAAAAGCTGGAATGGTATTTTCAATCGTTCCAAAATTAGTAACGGTAGGGATATTAGCCATACTGTTTCCAAACTCCAAACGTAAAAATTCTTGAGTTAAATTGTTGACTACGAAACCGAAATAACTATTATTACTTTTTACAATCTCAATGCCACTAGGATTAACTAAATTGAAATTATTGCCAATATTAGCGCCAGTAGGCACATTGAGCATATATCCTGAGCAAAAACCCCAGAAAATAGTAGATGGATTATAGGTAGCTAAATTACTTTTAATATATACGGGTTGATTTACACATACCGTATCTGGCGCTGTAAACAACACTTGTGCATGAACGCTATAACTTATAGACGCAATTAAAAAGGAGACAATAAACAGCAGTTTCTTCATATATTCGTATTGCTATTTCAAAATATTAAATGCTAATATAAGGAAATCATTAAAACTTTTCTAATTAAAGTGTTTTTTTATTTGAATATTCCTATTATTTTTAATGAAATAATCAAAACCAATGAACTCAAAAATCACCTCTTCGTTACTTTTCAAGACCACAATTATCCTACTTTTAGTTGGTTATACGTCGGTATCTTTTGCGAAAAAAGGCATGTGGATGCCGCCTAACTTAGGTCTGAAGGAAAGCGACTTAAAGAAAATGGGCTTAAAAATCCCTGTTTCTAAACTATATAATGATAATCAGACGGGCATCAATCAAGCCGTTGTTATTTTTGACAAAGGCTGCACTGGTGAAGTCATTTCATCTAATGGATTGATTTTAACAAACCATCATTGTGGATATAGTGCCGTACAAAAAATAAGTAGCGCAACTAAAGACTATTTTGCCAACGGTTTTTGGGCTAAAAATCAACAAGAAGAAATTCCATGTCCCGGATTAACCGTAACATTTGTTAGAAAAATGGTGAATGTTACTGACTTGATTTTATATGAAATCTACCCTGCCATGAAAAATGAAGAGCGTGATAGCATTGTAGATGCTCGCATTCGCGGCTTAGAAAAAGGATATCGTTTTGCCACACATTTAGATGCTCAAATTAAGCCTTTTTTCAACGGTAACGAATATTGGGTAACCGTATCGGAAACTTATACTGATGTGCGTTTAGTAGGCTTTCCACAAAATGGGATTGGTGCATTTGGTGGAGATACCGACAATTGGATGTGGCCAAGACATACTGGCGATTTCAGTTTATTTAGAGTATATGCCAATAGCGCTAATAAACCAGCTACCTATGCTAAAAACAATCGTGCATATAAAACAAATAATTTCTTAACGATTAATGCAAAAGGAATCAAAGAAGGTGATTTTACAATGGTTTATGGCTTCCCAGGTACTACACAAAATTATATCTCATCATATCAATTAGCACAAATTCAAAACATCATAGACCCCATCAGAATTCAAGCTCGCACATTGCGCTTAGAAGCTATGACAAAAAATATGAATGCCGACAGAGCTGTATTTTTAAAATATACCGCTAAAAGAGCAAGCATTGCTAATGGTTGGAAAAAATGGCAAGGAGAATTAAAGGGCTTACAGCAAAATCGTGTTTTAGATAAAAAAAGAGAGCAGGAAACTCGTTTTATGACGTGGCTCAACTTACATCTTTTGGATAGTGCCGTGTCTGGCAAAGCATCTGAGATTTTACAATCTATGGATGCTACATGTAATGCAGCTAATAGCAGTATTAAAACAGAAGAGTATATAAAAGAAGCCGTTTTGAGTATTGAGCTTATACAACAAGGTCAATTATTAGAAAAAATTAGAAAGGCTATAAGTACGCTGAAAGGACCTGCACTTAAAGATTCATTGGCAGTTTTAAAAGCAAGCTACCTTGCTTTTGAAAAGGATTTTGATCCCGCTACCGATGCTCAAGTTTTTAACGCTCTGATGCCTTTGTATTTTAAAAATTGCACAGGTAAAATTGCCAATGAATTTACAAATCAATACCAACAATATCGAGCAGATTTTGGAAGATGGTCGAATGGTATTTATTCAAGAAGTTTACTTGCCAATAAGAATGAACTTGTAGCTTATTTAGAAAGCGAGAAGCCTTCTCTTGAAACTATCACGAATGATCCAGCATTGAAATTATATAATTCCATCGCTGAATATAGAGCTAAAAAAATTAATCCAGTTTTAAATACATACAATCAGTCTATGCGTTACTGGAATCGATTATATACCTATAACACTTTATTAATGGGTGACCGCTCTGATTTTGCACCGGATGCAAATTTCACTCAACGTTTAACCTATGGTGTTGTAAAAGGAATAGACCCTGAAAGTGAAGCAGGATATAGCTTTCAAACCTTTTTAGATGAAGCGATACTCAAAGACAATCCAAATGTTGAAGAATTTAAAGTGCCTGAAAAATTAAAAACTTTACAAGCAAAAAAAGATTTTGGCAAATGGGGCGAAAACAAGCGTATGCCTATTGCCTTTATTGCAAGCAACCATACTTCTGGTGGCAATTCAGGAAGCCCGGTATTAAATGCCTACGGTGAATTAATAGGCACTAACTTTGACCGCGTATGGGAAGGCACCATGAGTGATTTGTATTACGATGCAAATATTTGTAGAAATATTACACTAGATGTAAGATATACTTTGTTTATCATAGAAAAAATGGGCAATGCTTCTTGGTTGTTTAAAGAAATGAAAATAAAGAAGTAATCTGATAAACGAATACAAATTAAACACGTAGATTTTCTACGTGTTTTTTTTGTAATTTGCATTACTGATTTATGAGCTTTTCAAATTCAATTGCTACCCTAACCTTAATACTTTCTTTTTCAATAGGAAAGCAATCTATTTATGCTGCTCCTAAAAAAATCCTCTTAAAAAAAGATACTCAATTACTTGTTTTTGAAGCTAACACACAAACCACATTTCAAGGCAGAAAAGAATCTAACCCTATGCAAGAATTTTTAATTCTAGCAAAATGGCAGCAAACATTTACTGCTGATGAGTTTTACTTTAAGTATAATACTATTTGGAGAGTCGTTCGTGTAAGAAAAATAAATCATTACAATAACCCTATCGCAATTACTAACGATGCGGTTTTCAGTACCTCTCACTATAACGCTCAACTACTTGGGTCTAATCCATTATTACAAAACGACAGCCTTGAATTTTACCCTATGCCTAATGGTAGATATAAAATTCCAAGCTTCTTCAAACAATTACCAAATCAATGTATTGTGTATTTTCACAAAAATACTTGGTATTATAAATCTCTTTCATTTAAACAATTACAACCAATAATAAATCCATAAAATGAAAAAAATCTTTCTTATATCCGCACTTGCCTTAAGCAGTCAAATTTCAACTGCTCAAGATTGGCTGCATACACTGCAAGGTCCTACAAGAAATTTCAATGCAATTCTGAACTACCAAGAACAAATTCGCAGTACCCGTGAAGCAGGCGAGGATAAAGATGAAAAGTATAATATCCCCGAAGGAAAAAACTATCATTTTGACCGATGGAAATGGTATTGGGAACAACATACCGATACCAATGGCAACCTAGTAGGTCCGGCTGCAAAACAATCAGCATGGGATTTTATGCAAGCCCAAAAAGCAAAGCGAAATCAACTTGCTAAAACAACAGCAGGTTTTGATAATTGGTCATTTCAAGGCCCCAACAATTCTGCTGCAAATGGTAAAGGTATAGGTAGAATAAATACCGTAGCATTTCACCCTACTGAAGCAAATACCTTTTGGATTGGCTCAGCAGGAGGAGGACCTTGGAAAACTACAGATGGTGGCCTTTCTTGGGCACCCGTATATAACAACATGCCTACATTGGGCGTGTCTGATATTGAATTCAATCCGGGTAATCCAAACAGTATTTTCATTTGTACTGGAGATAGAAATGCAGCTGACAATTATAGTATTGGTTTGCTTAAATCTACCAATGGTGGTAACACATGGGATACTACTGGTTTTAAATATACCGCAAGTCAATTAAGACTTACAAATGATCTAGCGATAAATAGATTAGATACAAATACCCTATTACTAGCTACCTCTGAAGGTATTTTCAAATCTACTGATGGCGGTGCAACTTGGTCTATTAAAGCAAGTGGTCATTTTAAGCAAATAGAATACAACGTAGCTGACACCTCAATTGCTTTAGCTTCTGGTTACAATGAGCAAACGGGCAACTTTATTTTAGGCACTGTTTTTTATAGTACAAATGGAGGCGATACATGGCAAGCATCTTCTGGCATTATAGGTGGCAAACGCGCTGTGTTTGCTCAAACTACAGCCGCTGCTAATTGTATCAAAGCCATTGTAAGTAAGACATCTGATTTTGGACTTGCTGCAATTTACGCATCATCAGACTCAGGAAAAACGTTTAGAGTGGTAATGACAGACAGCTCATGTTCAAAGAATATTTTGGCAAATAATGCAAACGGCGCAAGTTGCGGTGGACAAGGATGGTATGATTTATCTATAGCCGCTAGCCCATTAGACACCAACAAAGTGGTTGTAGGAGGCGTGAATACATGGTATTCACTTAATGGAGGTAAAAAATGGAGTTTGGCAAACCAATGGACGGGTATGATACCGGGTATCAAAACCGTACACGCCGACAAACACTATCATGTATATCATCCATTAAATCCAAATACTTTGTTTGAATGTAACGATGGTGGCGTATATAAATCTGCTGATGCTACCCATCAATTGTGGACTGACTTATCGAATGGATTAGGTATTACTCAATTTTACAGAATGGCACTAAGCCCGGTAAATAACTTTGTTATTGGTGGAGCTCAAGATAATGGCTCTAAAAAAATCTCTCCTAATTTTATCGTAGGCGATCTAACAGGTGGTGATGGTATGGATTGTCAAATGCATAATGCAAAACCTAACATCTTCTTTACGTCCATTTATTATGGTACAATTTATAGAACTACCAATAGCGGTGCAAATTTTAGTAATATTTCTAATAACATTCCAGGTGGTCCTACTGGCGATTGGGTAACTCCTTTTGCTCTTTGCACTGCAGACAATGATATAATAGTTGCAGGCTACCAAAAGGTATATGCTTCTCAAGACAATGGAACCACTTGGACAGCCATATCACCTAATATTGTAAGTGGCAGCTCTTACATCAAGAAAATTGCTATAGCAGATCAAAACCCTAATTACATTTATGTGACCTTAGGTACAAGTGTTGTGCGTTACACTGATAATATGGGAATAAACCCAACTGCAGCTTGGAAGTATATTTACGCACCTTCTAGTGCTAGAATTAATAATTTATGCGTAGACCCTAAAGATCCAAAAATAATCTATGTTGTTACTAGTGGTTATGGCACCAATTTTAGAATGGGTAAATATAATGGGAATGATTCTACATGGACATGGATGAATGCTGGATTACCAAATGTACCTGCAAACGCTATTGAAGTTGATTCCAATACGCAAACCTTATACTTAGGTAATGATATTGGTGTTTATTATAAAGATACGAGCATGACTTCATGGATGCCTTTCAATACCAATTTGCCCAATGCAGAAGTAACTGATCTAGACATCAATTATGCAACTAATGAAATATGGGCAAGTACTTACGGAAGAGGCATTTGGAAATCTCCAATTGGATTCCCAACAAGCATTACAGTTGTACCCTTCTTGAGTGAGCAACTACAAATTGCTCCTAATCCATCAAACGGACAATTTTCAATTTCTGCAAAAGAGAAACTAATGGATAATAATTATTTTGTTTATCTCTACGATTTGACCGGTAAAATTTGTTTTCAAGAATTAGTAAGTAACCAACAAGGAAATTTACAAATACAAACAAATGGCTTAGCAAAAGGACAATACATTCTGGAGCTTCGTTCACAAAATCAAGTTTCTATAAATAGAGCAAAAGTTATCATATACTAAGTAAAATTTACATCCATAAAAAAAGCGAGTGCTAATTGCACTCGCTTTTTTTATGGATGTAATAATTCCCTTGCGGTGAGCACTGCTGTATCACTTGGATTTTCACCGCCAATCATTTTTGCAATTGCAAATATGCGTTCCTCATTTGACAGTAATCTCATTTGCGTGCGCACTGCACCATCTTTATTTTCTTCCTTAAAAACATAAAAATGAGCATCGCCTTTGGCAGCAACTTGGGGCTGATGGGTGATACAAATTAATTGATGATGTATTGATAACTGTTTTAAAAGAACACCTACTTGCTTAGCTGCTTCTCCCGATATTCCGGTATCTACTTCATCAAATATCAATGTAGGCAACGCTAAAGCTGCAGCTGTTTGTGATTTCAAACACAACATAATCCTACTCATCTCACCTCCAGATGCTGCCTTATGCAATGGTAAAAATTGACCGCTTTTATTGGCGTCTAATAAAAACTGAACCTTATCTATACCATATGCATTAAATTGCTCATTGGTTTCTATATTAACCTTAAAACGAGCATTAGGCATACCTACAGCGCTTAACAAATTATTAGTAGTTTGCTCAAATGAAGCTACAACGCCTACTCTACCTTCATGAATTAGAGTGGCAGAAGCACTCAGCTCTGTATGTAAGGTCTTAAGTTCTTTTTGTAAGGATTCAATTTGCACTTGTATATTTTCCGATGCACCAACAGATGCTTGCAATTGTTGTTGCATATCCAGTAACTCTTCTGTTGTGTTTACTTGATGTTTCTTCAGTAATTTATATCCAAGATCTACACGCTCTTGCAATTGTTCTAATGCTGCAGGATTCAAACTAATACTATCTTGCAAGCTACTTAATTCAGCAGCAATATCTTTTAGTTCTATATAAGCTGACTCAATACGTTCACTGATAGGCGTGACTTTTGGAAATACCGAATGAATTCCTTGTATTTGCTGAAGTACCTTTTTTAATTCTAAGTTTAACGCTTGATCGCTTTCCAATAAAGCATGCTGTGCATATTGTAAGGCTTGTTGTATACGCTCTACGTTTGATAATTCCTTCAATTGATTAGCTAACTCTTCAATTTCTTGTGCTTGAAAATTAGCTTCCAACAATTCATTGAGTAAAAAAGTATTGTACGTAAGTTCTTTATCCCAATTATCTTGCTGCGTTTGCAAGCGCTGAAGTTCTAATTGTGTTTTTTTATAAACACTAAACTGTTTTTGATAGGATTGAAGTGCCGTAGCATGTTGCGCTAGAGCATCCATAATATCAATATGAAAAGTATCTTGCTCTAATGCCAAGTGCCCAAACTGTTGTTGCAAATCCACCAAAAAAGGCGTAAGCTCATTTAAAACTTGTAAGGTTACGGGAGTGTCATTTATAAATGCACGCGATTTACCAGACACTGCAATTTCTCTTCTTATAATACACACAGGTTCTACCTCTAGATCATGTGCTTGTAATTGTAATTTAAATACTTCATTGTGCGCTACATCGAAATAACCTTCTACGACACACTTCTCTTCTTTATTAATCAATACAGAAGTATCCGCTCTATCGCCCAGTATTAATGACAAAGCACCTAATACAATACTTTTACCTGCTCCCGTTTCACCGGTAATGGTATTCAAATGAGCATCTGGCGAGAGCGTCAATTGATCTATAATTGCATAATTATGAATGAGCAACTTTTGTAGCATAGTTAAATTGTATCGATACAAAAATACACAAGAATTCAACAATCTTCAATCGAAAACTTATTGAATTATGACTACTTTTGCACATGGCAAAATTCTATTTAAGAAAAAAAATTGGAGACCGTGTTGTAAATGGCCACCCTTGGGTATTTGCAAATGAACTAGGAGATAGCGAAGGTGAATATAAAGCAGGCGATATTGTAGATGTTCACAGCAGTAATGGCACCTATATTGGTAGTGGCTACATTAATCCATCTTCCTTAATTCGCATTAGAATTCTCACTCGCAATAAACAAGAACCCATCAATGAAGAGTTTTTTTATAATAAGTTGTTAGCCGCTTGGGAATACAGAAAGCAATTAGGCTATGTAGAAAACTGCAGACTCATATTTGGCGAAGCCGATGGCATGCCTGCATTAATCATTGATAAGTTCAATGACTATTTTGTCATTCAATCTATGGCACTAGGTATTGACCTATGGAAGCAAGCCATTGTTGATGCACTACAGAAAATATTTAATCCAAAAGGAATTTATGAACGTAACGATGTACCTGTTCGCGAATTAGAAGGTCTTCAACAAATAAAAGGATTTTTATCGGAGCCTTTTGACACCAACATCATTATCAATGAAAATGGCTTACAGTTTCATGTTGACATTGCCAATGGACAAAAAACGGGTTATTTCTTAGACCAACAAGATAATCGAAGAGCAATTGCAAATATCGTAAAAGGTGCAAGCGTTTTAGAAGCCTTTTGTTATACAGGAACCTTCTCAGTGCATGCAGCACATTACGGCGCTAAAAAAGTCTTGGGCTTAGACATTTCTGAGCAAGCCGTAGAAAAAGCTAAAGCCAATGCTCTTCTCAATGGCTATCAGCATGTATGCGACTTTAAAGCAGTCAATGCATTTGATTATTTAAAACAAATAAGCAAAGAGCAGCAGCAATTTGACGTAGTCATTTTAGACCCTCCTGCTTTTACAAAAAGCAGAGAACACATACAAAAAGCAGTAACCGGGTATAAAGAAATTAACCTAAGAGGCATGAAACTCGTAAAACCCGGAGGTTTTTTAGTAAGCGCTTCATGTACCAATCTTGTTCCACCAGATTTATTCTTAAAAACAATTGAAATGGCTGCTAAAGATGCCAAACGAAAACTGCGACAAGTGACTTGGCAAACACAAGCTGCCGACCACCCAATTGTTTGGCATATCCCCAACACTCAGTACTTAAAATTCTTAATTGTTCAAGTTATGTAAAATAAAAAAGACCTGCAGTTGCAGGTCTTTTTTTATGTAGAAGTTAATCTTATAATTGATTGTAGATGAAAACATCTGCAGCTCTTTGAATACCATAGAACTGGAATGTTTTACGACCATATCCTTTTTTAAAGTAAGCGTCTGTTTTTCCTTCTTCAGGTATAGTAACCCAGTCATGACTACCTCTCAACCAACGATAAACAGGAATATAGTTATTTCCTCTTTTTAATGATGCATAGAACTGAACATGTTTGCCTTCATATCCCATTTTCATCATAGCATTGTCACTGAATTCATCTTCAATGATACTAACATGATCTTTTGTATGTGGGTTATACCAGCCATAAACAGCAACACGGCCTTCGCCTGGATTTCTATAGGCAGTAAAAATAGGCTCTTTATCCGTCCATTTCCAATGCAACATTTGTCCCTCTTGGTATTCGCCTTCGGCAACTGTTACATATTCTTTATCATCTGTATTATACCAACGATATACTTTTACAAGTTCATCACTTTGTGCTTGAACAGTAGTTGTTCTTAATAATGATACTAATGCGATGGTCAGTAAGCTGAATGTTTTTTTCATAATCAGTTATTAATAATTTCAAAATCTCCAACAAAATACATAAAAAAATCATTTAAAAACAACTGATTTCCTATTTTTTTAGAAAATCTTTAAAAATTTGCCATTTCGGTTTGTTCAAATGAGGCATTTGGCATAGTTTTGAAGCCCTTTTCAGACGAGTTGGCATATTTTGGGCAAATGCACGAAATTTGATGACACTATCAGAGAAACAAACAATTTATAATTCTACCTAAACCTCAATAAACTTATTTTTAAATGATTGGCTTTATATCTAAACTTTTTGGCGGCAACAAATCTGATAAAGACGTAAAAAAACTATTACCTATTGTTAATGAAATCAATGCAAACTTTGAAGCCTATAAGCAACTAAGTCATGATGAATTAAGGAATAAAACTTCGGAATTTAAAAGTCGTATTCAAAACCATTTAAGCGCTATTGATGCTGAAATAAGCCAGAAAAAAGAAGCCTCGCTTAGCATTCCAAGTTCGGATATGCATGCTTTAGAAACTGTTTTTGCAGAGATAGATGCCCTTATAAAAAAGAGGGATGAACAAATTGAAGAAATTCTCAACCAAATACTTCCAGAAGCTTTTGCCGTAATTAAAGAGACTGCTCGTCGTTTTAAAGAAAATACAGTAATTGAAGCCACAGCAACGGCACTTGATAAAGACCTTTCCGTTAGCCGCGATTACATCAGAATTGAGGGTGATAAAGCCTACTTTAATAATTCATGGAAAGCAGCTGGGTCAACAGTTACCTGGAATATGCTCCATTATGATGTACAATTGATTGGTGGTATTATTTTACACCAAGGTAAAATTTCAGAAATGGCAACTGGGGAAGGTAAAACATTGGTTTCTACCCTTCCTTCTTATCTTAATGCCTTAGCAGGCGAAGGCGTGCACTTAGTAACAGTAAATAACTACTTAGCTATTCGTGACCAAGAATGGAATGGTCCTATATTCGAATGGTTGGGACTTAAAGTAGACTGTATCGACAAGCATCAGCCGAATACCGAAGCGCGAAGAAATGCTTATTTAGCTGATATTACTTACGGAACTAATAATGAATTTGGCTTCGACTATCTAAGAGATAATATGGTGCACAACCCAGAGGAAATGGTGCAACGCAAGCATCACTTTGCTATGGTCGATGAAGTGGATAGTGTATTGATTGATGACGCCCGTACGCCTTTAATTATATCAGGACCCGTTCCTAAAGGGGATCAACAACAATTTCATTTATTAAAACCTCGTATTGAATTTTTAATTGCAGAGCAACGAAAAATTGTAAACGCGAGCATAACCGAAGCCAAAAAATTAATTGGAGAAGGAAAAGCAGACAAAGAAACTGGCGGTTTAGCCCTATTTAGAGCATACCGTGGTCTACCTAAAAATAGTGCGCTCATCAAGTTCTTAAGTGAAGATGGCAATAAACAAATTTTACAGAAAGTAGAAAATTATTATTTAGGCGAACAGCAAAGAAACATGCCTATCGTAGATAGTGAACTTTATTTCACCATCGATGAAAAAAACAATAGCGTGGATCTTACTCAAAAAGGTTTGGCTTTAATTACCGGAAATGGTGAAGATGCCAACTTCTTTGTATTACCAGATATAGCTACCATGCTTACAGCTATTGAAGAAACCGCTACGAGTGCAGAAGAAAAAACGCAGCAAAAAGAAGCCCTATTGCAAGAATACGCAATCAAAGCAGACCGCATCCATTCCCTACAACAATTATTAAAAGCCTATACGCTTTTTGATAAAGATGTTGAATATGTGGTTATGGATGGTAAAGTAAAAATTGTTGACGAACAAACTGGTCGTATACTAGATGGTCGTCGTTATAGCGATGGACTTCACCAAGCTATTGAAACAAAAGAAAATGTTACTGTAGAAGCGGCAACACAAACTTTTGCAACTGTTACCTTACAAAACTTCTTTAGAATGTACCACAAATTATGTGGTATGACTGGTACTGCAGAAACAGAAGCGGGTGAGTTTTGGGAGATTTACAAATTAGATGTTGTTTCTATCCCAACGAACATTCCAATTTCTAGAAAAGATCAACAAGATTTGGTTTATAAAACCAAACGCGAAAAATACAAAGCAGTTATTGATGAAATTGAGCAACTAAGGGAAAAAGGCAGACCTGTATTGGTGGGTACTACATCGGTAGAGGTATCTGAATTACTTAGCCGCATGTTGCAACAAAAGAAAATACCGCATAATGTATTGAATGCAAAACAACATGAGCGTGAGGCGCAAATTGTTGCTGAAGCAGGTTTGAATGGAGCTGTAACCATTGCTACCAATATGGCTGGCCGTGGAACCGATATTAAATTAGGTGCTGGCGTAAAAGATGCAGGCGGATTGGCAATTATTGGTACCGAGCGTCATGAAAGTCGCAGGGTAGATCGTCAGTTGCGTGGTCGTGCGGGCCGTCAAGGCGATCCAGGTTCTTCTCAGTTCTTTGTTTCCTTAGAAGACGATTTAATGCGTTTATTTGGATCTGAGCGTATCGCTTCTTTAATGGACCGAATGGGCCATAAAGAAGGAGAGGTATTACAACACAGTATGATCACCAATTCTATAGAACGTGCTCAGAAAAAAGTAGAAGAAAACAACTTTGGTATTCGTAAGAATTTATTAGAGTATGATGATGTAATGAATACGCAAAGAAACGCTATCTATAAAAGAAGAAACCATGCTTTACTTGGCGAGCGTTTATCAATAGATATCGATAATGCGATGTATGATGTTTGTGCAGATTTTGCTAATCAGTTCGATAATTATAGAGACGAACAAGCGTTTAAACTAGAAGTCATTAAACATTTAGCCATTGATCCATCAGTAGAAGGCATTAATTTTGCTAAGGCAAGTAGCCAAGAGCTTACAGAACATTTATATCAGCAAGTTGCAGCTGCTTACGAACACAAATGGAAGAGCATCCAAGAGCAAATGTTACCTTCTTTAAAACAAATTTATAATGACAATCATCAAGCGCCTGGTAATATAGTAGTGCCTTTCACTGATGGTATTCGTGGGTTGCAAATCTATTTACCACTGCAAGAAGCAATTGAACAAGAAGGAAAAACAGTTTCAAAATCTTTAGAAAAGGCAATTACCTTAGCACTCATCGATGATGCGTGGAAAGATCATTTGAGAGGCATGGATGACTTGCGTCAATCGGTAAGAAATGCTACCTACGAGCAAAAAGATCCTTTATTGATTTATAAATTTGAAGCTTTCAAATTATTCCAACAAATGATGTTGGATACCAACAAAACGATAATTTCTTTCTTAATGCGCGCTGGTATACCGGTTGAAAACGGACCAGAAACAGTGAAGAGCATTCCTAATCAGCATACCGATATGAGTAGCATGCGCACCAAGCATGAGCAATTTGGAGATGATCAGCCAGAGCACGACGCAAGTTATGCCAACGCAGAAGCACCGAAACGCATGCCAATAGAAGCAGCTCCAAAAATTGGCAGAAACGATGTTTGCCCTTGTGGAAGCGGTAAAAAATTCAAATCGTGTCATGGACGCGGAGTCTAATACAGCTTTTTATAAATTGTTTAAGGCATTTCAGTTGAAATGCCTTTTTTTTATTAACCAAAAGAAGCTAACTTATTAACAAAATAAATTTAGCGTACTAATAGTCTTTTTAATCATTTCCTTTTTACTATTTTTGCTTACCCAAAAGGATAAATATTTTATATTTCATGAAAAACAATAACCACTCATTCGTTCTTGCCGTATTATTAATTTTAGCTGCTGCAGCACTTCGCGTTATAAATGCCGAAATGCACTTGTATGCTTTAGCACCTATTGCCGCTTTAGGCATCTTTGCTGGCGCAACCATTCGCAATCGTTCGAACGCATTCATTATTACGCTTGCAGCACAATTTTTATCTGATTGCTATTTTCAATTTTTCACCAATACTCCAGGCTTTTACGGTATCAGTCAGTTATTCACATATGGCGCTATGGCTTTGGTTACCTTCATAGGTATGCAAATGCAAACTAGAAAAGCATTAAGCATTTTAGGTTATACGCTTTCTGGTTCTCTTGTATTTTTTATTCTATCTAACTTCGGTGTTTGGGTAAACGATTGCTTTGCAAACCCAGCTACGCGTATGTATAGTTCGGATTTAAATGGTTTGACACAAACTTTTTTAATGGCTTTACCTTTCTATACCCCAACGGGCACTAGCTTATTTTTCAACGCTCTTGTTAGCGATATATTTTGTAGTGGTGTTTTGTTTGGTGCATTTGCACTATTACAAAAGAAAGCAAGCGCTAAAAGCATTTAACCAATTTTTCACGCATAGTTTAGTATATGAATTTTCAATTAACAGAAGAGCAAATTGCTGTGCAAATGGCAGCAAGAGATTTTGCAAAAAATGAATTATTACCTGGCGTTATCGAACGCGATGATCAACAAAAATTTGCAACAGATCAAATTAAGAAATTAGGTGAGTTAGGTTTTATGGGTATGATGGTAGATCCAAAATATGGCGGATCTGGTATGGATACTATTTCTTATGTATTAGCAATGGAAGAAATTTCTAAAGTTGATGCTTCTGTTTCCGTTTGTATGAGTGTAAACAATTCCTTAGTATGCTATGGTATTGAGAAATATGCAAACGAAGAACAAAAACAAAAATATTTAGTACCTCTTGCTAGCGGACAAAAAATTGGCGCCTTCTTATTAAGTGAACCAGAAGCAGGTTCAGATGCAACTTCTCAAAGAACAACAGCAGAAGATAAAGGCGATTACTATTTATTAAATGGTACAAAAAACTGGATCACTAATGGTAATTCAGCTTCTTATTATTTAGTTATCGCACAAACTTACCCAGAAAAAGGACACAAAGGCATTAACGTATTTATTGTAGAGAAAGAATGGGCAGGCGTAACGGTTGGTGCAAAAGAAAATAAAATGGGTATTAGAAGTAGCGATACGCACAGCATCATGTTTCAAGATGTGAAAGTACCTAAAGAAAATAGAATTGGTGAAGATGGTTTTGGTTTCAAATTTGCTATGCAAACCCTTTCTGGTGGACGTATTGGTATTGCTGCTCAAGCTTTAGGTATAGCAAGCGGGGCTTATGAATTAGCTTTAAAATATTCTAAAGAGCGTAAAGCATTTGGTACAGAGATTTCAAACCACCAAGCCATTGCTTTTAAATTGGCAGATATGGCTACAGAAATCGAAGCGGCTCGCTTATTATGTTTAAAATCAGCTTGGGAGAAAGACAATCACATGGATTATGCTCAATCTTCAGCTATTGCAAAATTATTTGCATCAGAAATTGCACAACGTGTTACTAATGAAGCCGTTCAGGTACATGGTGGCTATGGATATGTAAAAGAATTCCATGTAGAACGCTTAATGCGTGATGCAAAAATCACTCAAATTTACGAAGGCACTAGTGAAGTACAGAAAATAGTAATCAGTAGAAGTATTCTTAAATAATATAAAAGCCAATCGAAAGATTGGCTTTTTTTATGAGGATAAATGAAAAAATGAACACTTTCCAAAAACTATAAGCATATTTACTGTTTCATTTTCTCTTTACATTTAGGTAAATACTTTGTGAATTAGCCCTAATCTTGGTCATATTAGGGAAACTGCGCTTTATTTAGAATCCCTACTTGACAACACTAAATAATTGATTAACAAGTTATTATAAAGATTCATAGAGCAACTTAATCTCCTAAATAAAGGTTAAAACACCAAAATAGCCAAATAAAGCGTACCTTTGCGGTTCAATAATATAAGTTCTTACTAATGATTTCTTTTTCAACGCTCTCTATGAGAGCTGAATTAACACGTGCTGTCACGGAAATGGGCTTTGAAACACCCACCCCAATACAGCAATTAGTTATACCACATCTTATCTCGTCTCCGGCTGATATCATAGGCCTTGCACAAACAGGAACTGGTAAAACTGCAGCGTTCGGATTACCACTCCTTCATCACACCGATGTTTCCGTAAAGCACGTACAAGGACTAATTCTTAGTCCCACTCGCGAACTTTGTATGCAAATACAAGTAGAACTCGCAAAATATGGTCAATACATGCCTGGACTGCGCACTTGCGCTGTTTATGGTGGCGTGCCTATTACCAACCAAATTAGAGAGGTGAGAACCAACCCTCAAATAATCGTAGCTACCCCTGGTCGCTTAATCGATTTATTAGAGCGTAAGGCTATTTCTTTAGATCACGTTGAGTATGTAGTACTTGATGAGGCTGATGAAATGTTAAATATGGGTTTTAGAGAGGATATTGATTTTATCCTTGGAACTACTCCTATGCGCAAATATACATGGTTGTTTTCTGCAACAATGAGTAATGAAGTGCGTGGCATAGCTAAACGTTTTATGACTAAATGGGAAGAGTTTTCGGTTGCAGCAGCTAATGCTACCAATGAAAATATCGACCATCAATATTATGTAACACAGCACCGTAATCGTTTTGAAACCTTACAACGTTTGTTAGATTTTACTCCGGGTATTTATGGTATCATCTTCACGCGTACGCGTCAAGACTGCCAAGATATTTCTGAAAAGCTAATGAAGCAAGGGTATCACGTATCTCCATTACATGGCGATATGGATCAAAAAATGCGTAGCAAAGTATTGGAGCGTTTTAAAAACAGAACCTTACAAGCTATTGTTGCTACTGACGTAGCTGCTCGTGGTATTGACGTAAATGATATAACACACGTAATCAATTATGAATTACCTGATGATCCGGAAGTGTATACGCACCGAAGTGGTCGTACGGCACGTGCTGGTAAATCTGGTATTTGTATTTCTATTGTTTCTCCTAAAGAAGTAGGTAGCATACGCACTATTGAACGCATTGTAAAAAATAAATTCAATAAATGCGATATTCCGGATGGAGCTGAGATTGTACGTAAGCGTTTATTCCATTTCTTGGAGCAGATTGAAAACGTGCAACCAGAAAGTGAATTTGCAGATGTATATCTGAATATGATTCATGAGAAGTTTGAAACAATGGAAAAAGATGAGCTCATCAAACGACTTATCTTCTTACAATTGCAAGAAACAATTCAAACCTATCAAAAATCGCATGATCTAAATGCACTTAGTGGTGGTGACGCTAAAAATGCAGGCGTTGCAGTAAGAGGAGCCGTTTGGACTCGTATGTTCTTAAACATCGGACAAAAAGATGGCTTCAATGAAGCAAGTCTTACGCAATTTATCTGCGATCAAACTGATTTAAAACCAGATGTTTTAGATCGTGTAACGGTTAGAGATTTAAGCAGTTTTTACAATGTTAAAACAGATGTTGTAGATTTGATTATAGAAAGTATCAGTTCTAAAAAATTCAAAGGACGTAAATTACGTACCGAAGAGGCTGATAAGAAAGATGCATCTCGCGGACCAAGTCGTGGAGGATACGGTGGAGGCAGACCAGGCGGCGACCGCAATGGCGGTGGTAGAAGTTATGGTGGTGGCGACCGTGGCGGAAGAGGTTATGGCGGAGATCGTGGCAATAGCGAGAGAAGTGGCGGCGGAAGAAGTTACGGTGGAGATCGCTCAGGCGGTGGAGAACGTGGCGGATATTTTAAATCGAGAGATGAGAAAGCAGGTCGCTCAAGCAGTGCAGGAAGAGGCGACAGCTACAGAGGTGGTGGACGCAACCGCGACTAAAGTAAAAATTCACCAAACTAATTATTAGGTATGCAAAAAGCTATACTCATAATTGGATTCAGTTTAATGCTTTTTATGAGTTGGAGCGTACAAGCTCTAACTCATAAAAAAAAGCATGCAAAAGGCACATCCTCCAAAAACAAACACGTTAGCCATCATAGTAACTATTCAAATGAAATTGAAGGCATAGCCAGTTATTATCATAAAAAATTTGAAGGTAGGAAAACAGCTACTGGTTCCATATTTAAACATAATTTATACACAGCGGCATCTAATCGATTCCCATTAAATACGTACGTAAAAGTTACCAATTTAAATAATCAAAAAGAGGTGTATGTGCTTATTAATGATAGAATGAGTGCACACAATAAGAGAGTTATAGACCTAACCAATGCCTCGGTAAAAAGATTAAAATTTAAAGGCAGTGGATTAGTAAAAGTTAGACTGACAAAAGTTTCCAAAACTGTTGCAGAAGAATTTATAGCTTCCTATTCTGAAGACAAAATAGAAAATGACACCTCATCATCTGCCAAGAATAAGGCCATTCGAAAAACGCATAAAAAGAAGGCGCTTACTAAAAAACAAAAATCAAATTCTACAAAGAAAGCACCAATAAGCAAAGTAAAAAAGCAAGCCACAAAGCCCATTCAGAAAAAGCCCATTAAAAAAACTGTAAAATAAATAGTATGAATATTCTATTTGCTATACAAGATATACCGGGTAAAGGGCGAGGCATGGTATCCATGCAAGATATTGAAGCCGATTGTATTATTGAGGTAGCTCCGGTGCTCGTAATGACACAGGAAGAACGTACACACTTAGATCAAACAAAATTACACGATTATATTTTTGAATGGAAGGCTAATGGAAAAGACCAATGCTGTGTTGCCTTAGGTCATGTTTCTATGTACAATCATAGTTATCAATCCAACTGCGAATATTTTATGGATTATGAACAAGAACTTATGTTTATAAAAACCGTTAGAGCTATTAGAGAAGGAGAAGAATTATTAATTAATTACAATGGCGATTGGAATAACGATACGCCACTTTGGTTTGAAGCTATTAAATGATGCACGCAGCACTCCTGCTCAAGAGTGCGACGCAACGAAAGCTAAATAGCAATCCCCTAGTTTGTTTACAAAAAATAAATACAACAAATTCTAGCAGAATTCTGTTATATAGAATAGATTTGTAGATCAATAATCATGGCGAAGAAACAACCTATAGCACAAGAAAAATCGAGCTCAGAAAGCAATGCAAGCATCTTTGTAAAAGGAGCGCGCATGCACAATTTGAAGAATATTGATGTGCATTTCCCAAAAAATAAATTAATCGTAGTTACAGGTGTTAGTGGATCGGGCAAATCATCGCTTACTATGGACACTTTATTTGCAGAAGGACAACGACGCTATGCTGAAAGTTTAAGCTCTTATGCACGTCAATTTTTAATGCGCTTAGATAAACCTGATGTTGACTATATTCAGAACATTTGTCCGGCTATAGCTATAGAACAAAAAGTAAGTGCGCGCACGCCGAGAAGTACGGTGGGCAGCATGACAGAGCTTAGTGATTATATCCGTCTTTTGTATGCTCGAATTGGCAGAACTTATTCCCCTAAAACGGGTATGGAAGTAAAGCGCGATCGTGTTGAAGATGTGGTTACTTACATAAAGCATCTGAAGCCCTCCAATAAAGTATTTATTCTTGCAAAATTTAAAACCCATTACGAACGTAGCGTAACAGAAGAAGTGCAAGTATTAATCCAAAAAGGTTTTACGCGTTTATACATTCCTGGCAAAGGAATTGTAAACATGGAGGAGCTGGAAGATCATAAAGCAAGCATCTCAAAAAAAGGAAGTACCACCTACCTGTTAATTGATAGAATAGTAGTGACTGAATTTGATGAAGACACCTTGCACCGCATTGCAGATAGTATTCAACTTGCATTTTACGAAGGCGAAGGCGCATGTGAATTATCGATTAATGAAAATGAGTTTGTTTCATTTAGTAATAAATTTGAGCGCGATGGCATTCAATTTTTAGACCCTACCCCACAATTATTTTCTAATAATAACCCCTACGGTGCATGTCCTGTTTGCGAAGGGTTTGGCACGGTTTTAGGCATAGACAAAGACCTTGTAATACCAGACACTAGTTTGAGCACCTACGAAGGCGCAGTAGCATGTTGGAAAGGAGAGAAAATGAATAATTATCTAGTTCAATTTATAAAACAAGCCAGTGCTTATAATTTCCCTATACATAAACCAATTGCTCAATTAAGTGAAGAACAATATAAATTACTCTGGGAAGGCAACGCCAAAGTAAGTGGCATTCAGGACTTCTTTAGCATGGTAGAACAAAACTTATACAAAGTGCAATACCGTGTTTTGCAAGCCCGATTCAGAGGGCGCACAGCATGCTATGCTTGTAATGGAAGTAAATTAAGAAAAGAGGCTAGCTATGTAAAAATAGCTAACAAAACAATTGATCAATTAATGCAAATGCCAATACAACATTTGCAAACTTGGTTTGAAACACTTTCTTTAAATCAATATGATCAAGAAGTAGCTAAACGAATTTTTATAGAAATTCATCAGCGTTTAAGAACCATGATGGATGTAGGCTTGAGTTATTTAACTCTAGACCGATCTTCAGCAACGCTTAGTGGAGGCGAAAGTCAGCGTATACAACTTACAAAGTTTTTAGGCAGCAACCTCTCTGACTCTATGTATATTTTAGACGAACCGAGTATAGGCTTACATGCTAGAGATACAGCACGCTTGATAAAGGTTTTAAAAAACCTGCGCGACTTAGGTAATACCGTTATTGTAGTTGAACATGATGAAATGATGATGCGTGAAGCTGATTACATTATTGACATGGGACCATTTGCTAGTTATTTAGGCGGTGAAGTGATAGCGAGTGGCACGTTCAAAGAACTAATAGCGAATCCAAAAAGTTTAACCGGTTCTTATCTTTCCGGGAAAAAACAAATTACTCAGCCCAATCAAAAAAGAAAAGCACAAGGCAAAATAACGGTTGAAGGTTGCAGACAACATAATTTGAAAAACATTGATGTTAGTTTTCCTTTAGGCGTTTTATGTGTAGTAAGTGGCGTGAGTGGCTCTGGGAAAACAAGTTTGGTAAAGCACACCCTATTACCCGCAATAGAAAAGGCACTTCATATCAATCCTTCAAAAGCAGGAATTCATAAACAACTATCTGGCGATCTCAATAGGATTCAACATATAGAAATGGTGGATCAGAATCCAATAGGCAAATCTTCGAGAAGCAATCCGGTTACTTATATAAAAGCATATGATGACATCAGAGCTTTGTATGCTAAACAAGGACTTTCTAAAATCAATGGATTTGAGCCTAAACATTTTTCTTTCAATACCGATGGAGGAAGATGCGATACGTGCCAAGGAGAAGGCAGTATTTTAGTGGAAATGCAATTCTTAGCCGACGTACATTTACCCTGCGACAGCTGTAAAGGGAAACGTTTTAAAGATGAAGTATTAGAAGTACGTTACAAAGAAAAAAATATTTACGATGTTTTATGCATGAGTGTTGATGAAGCTATTGAATTTTTTAATGAAGAAAAGAAATTAGTAAAAAGCCTTCAGCCTTTAGCCGATGTAGGCTTGGGCTATGTAAGTTTAGGCCAAAGCTCTAATACTTTGAGTGGTGGAGAAGCGCAGCGTATAAAATTAGCTTCTTTTTTAGGGAAGGGCGCTCATAAAGACAAAGTCTTGTTCCTATTTGACGAACCTACTACAGGTTTGCATTTTCATGATATCGAAAAATTATTAAAATCGTTTGATGCACTTATTGCACAAGGTCATTCGATAGTAGTGATTGAACATAATACCGATGTGATGAAATATGCCGATTGGTTAATTGAAATTGGTCCGGAAGGTGGTGAAGAAGGTGGATATCTAATATACGAAGGACTACCTGAGCATTTACACAAAAGTAAAAAGAGTGTAACGGCAACTTATTTGAATTTTTAAAATTGCGCAGCAATTAATTGTTGCGTATAAGGATGCTGAGCGTGATTATATAATTCTTTAGCAGCAATACGCTCTACAATATGGCCTTTTTGCATAACTAGAATGGAGTCGCTCATATACTGTACTACTTGTAAATCATGACTGATAAATAAATAGCTTAAAGACAATTCTCTTTTAAGTAATAAAAACAAATCTAATATTTGAGCTTGTATTTGAACATCTAAAGCGGCTACACTCTCATCACAAATCAATAATCTTGGTTCTAGTGCCAATGCTCTAGCTATTCCAATTCTTTGACGCTGCCCTCCTGAAAACTGATGCGGGTATTTATCTAAGGTAGCAGCAGGCATTTGAACTAAATCCATTAACGACAACATTCTTTTTTCTTGCGTAGCCGTATCATAATGAAGCTGGACTTGTAATAATTCTTTCAATACTTCCTTGATTGTTAGTTTTGGATTTAAAGAAGCTAAAGGATCTTGAAAAATGAGTTGGATACCTTTTCTAATTTGTTTCCAATCGTTTCGTTTGGCATTCACTAAATCAATATTCTCAAATTTTGCAGTTCCGCTACTAAAGGGTACTAGTCCAAGCAGTGCTTTTGCCAAGGTACTTTTCCCACAGCCACTCTCTCCTACTAAGCCTACTACTTCGCCTTGATGAATAGTAAAGCTAATATCTTTTACTGGCTGAACTGCTGGTTTTGTTTTTGCAAATAAAGAAGTAAACGAATTGTAACTAACGCCCACATGGTTTAATTCGAGAACAGGCTGATTAGATAATACAGGGGAATATTGTAATGTATATGCTTCTTTTTTGGCAACACTCGGAGCTGCTTGCAATAGCATTTTAGTGTAAGTAGCCTGTGGATTTTCAAAGATCTCTTTTGCTTTGCCTTGCTCTATAACATGTCCTTGTTGAAGCACGATTAAATCATCAGAGAAATACTTTGCTAATTTTAAATCATGTGTAATAAAGATAAAAGCCGTGCCATGTTTTTCTTGCAATTGTTTCATTAGCAAAACAATTTCTAATTGCACTTGTGCATCTAAAGCCGTTGTTGGCTCATCTGCAATAACAACAGCTGGTTTATTGCACATAGCCATAGCTATCATTACGCGCTGCTTTTGACCTCCTGATATTTGGTGTGGATATTTATGAAAGAAAAGCGTGGCATCTAATTGCACTTCTTTCAAGGCTTCTTTTGCATGTTTTTCTGCAAGGGCATCAGTACAATTTTGATGGATTACAATAGCTTCTTTAATTTGATTCCCAATGGTCATACTTGGATTTAAAGCACTCATAGGCTCTTGAAAAATAAGCGCTATTTGCTTTCCACGTAGGAATTGCCATTCCTTAATACTTCGATTCAATAATTGAATTTCCTCAGTGCCTTCATGTAACAATGCTGATCCATGAGCCACCAATGATTTGGGCAATAGCCCCATCAAGGCAAGGGCTGTAATAGATTTTCCTGACCCACTCTCACCAACAATAGCAAGCGTAGATTTTGGATAGAGCACAAAGGATAGCTCATTAACTACAGTTTTTGCTGCAGCATTAGCAAAGCTAATTTTTAGGTTTTCAACTTTTAAAACTGGATTCACAATAACATTAAAAATGTAAGTGTTTAACTGTTAATCCTTGATTAATTAATTGCTTGAGCGATTCAATCCCAATTTGCAAATGATTATCTACATAAGTGGCTGTAACTTGAGAATCACTTTCTGCTGTTTTAACCCCTTCTGGAGTCATAGGTTGATCAGAAACTAATAAAAGAGCTCCGGTAGGAATTTGATTATAAAAACCAGTAGTAAAAATGGTAGCCGTCTCCATGTCAATTGCCATGGCTCTTATTTTGATTAGGTATTCTTTAAATTCATCATCATGCTCCCAAACCCTTCTATTTGTAGTATATACGGTACCTGTCCAATAATCGATATTAAAATCGCGAATGGTTGTTGAAATTGCTTTTTGTAAAGCAAAAGAAGGAAGTGCTGGCACCTCTTGAGGGAAGTAATCGTTAGAAGTACCTTCTCCTCTTATCGCTGCAATGGGAAGAATTAAGTCGCCCACTTCATTTTTTCTTTTCAAGCCTCCACACTTTCCTAAAAACAAAACTGCTTTTGGATTAATAGCACTCAATAAATCCATCATAGTTGCAGCACTTGCACTACCCATACCAAAATTAATAATGGTAATGCCATTAGCCGTAGCGCATTGCATGGGCTTATCTACACCCACAATAGGCACATTAAACTGTTTAGCAAACATGTTGACATATTTGCTAAAATTGCATAGTAGGATATAACTACCAAAATCTTTTAACTCCTGACCGGTATACCTAGGCAACCAATTTTTTACTATTTCTTCTTTTGTTTTCATAAAAAAGATTTTATTAAAGTTATTAATAATTAAATAAAAAAAGGACTCTTCCTTGAAGAGTCCTTTTGAAAATTATTAATTTTTTTAATCTGGTCTATCGCCTTCTAAAAAAGTATTTATCGTTTGAATAGGCGATGGATTTAATGGGCCATGAGCATTATTTGGTGCTACAGAATAGCCACTCAAATACGATTCATTAGTAGCAACTCCATTATCCATAGTCATGTTTTTACGCATATAAGCTGGTACATTTTCAATGTCATCAACATTGTTATTGTTCTTATTGAAACCATTACTCATATTTCTTAAGCGTTCTACACGTTCTTCAAATGCACGTTGTTGTTGCTCGAACAAGCGTTTTTCTTCTAACTCATGTTCTAATAAAAAGTTGCGAGCAGGTTCTGGCTGTGATGCAATAGTCATCTTAGGCTCTTCCGTAACAACTAATGTAATTTCTTCAGCATAAGAGGGTTGCACTGTTTTAGCTATATGCAAATTTGATGGCATTGTTGACTGCATAGTTGCAACAGGCGTCTCAACAGCAACTATAGCTGAAGGTTGTGTATTTACCGTTGCTACAATTGGCGTCTCTACTACTGCTTGTGGGGCAGCAGTAAAACTAGCTGAAGCAGAAGGTGCTTCTGGTGTTACTGGCGCAACGTATGTAGCAGGCTCAGCAACAAATGAAGTACTTGGTGTTTCTACATTTGCAACAGGAGTAGTAGGCTCAACTAAAGTTGGCATCATTGGATTAGCAACCGGAGCTTCCACAATAATAGCTTTAGGTGCTTGCTCTTCTGTATGCACAGCTGCTGTAGTATCTTCAAGGGAAACAACTATTTTGTTTGCCTCATTTTTCATTTCATCGATTTCACCTTTATGTTTAAATCCTGTAGCAATAACCGTTACAGAGATTTTATCACCTAAAGAAGCATCTTGTCCCATACCTAAGATAACTTCACAATCATCACCTGCTTGTGCTTGCACATAAGCTTGGATAATATCATTTTCATCCATTGTATGTTCAAATTCTCCAGGGGAAGAAAGAATATTCAATAATATCCATTTAGCACCATGGATATTATCATCATTTAATAATGGCGAATTCAATGCTTGTTCCACTGCAAGTTGCGCTCTGTTTTCACCAGCAATTTGCGCACTTCCTAAGATTGCTCTACCACCATTTCTCATTACGGTAGAAACATCGGCAAAGTCGGTATTAATTTGACCTGTGGTATTGATAACGTCTGTGATACATTTAGCTGAAATAGCCAATACATCATCTGCTTTAGAGAATGCTTGAGTAAATGGCAAATTTCCAAATTGTTGACGCAATTTATCATTAGATAAAATCAGAAGTGTATCTACATGCTCTCTCATCCTCTCAATTCCTTCTTCTGCTTGTTTCAATCTTTTTTTACCTTCATAAGTAAACGGAGTAGTTACGATACCAACTGTTAAGATTCCTAAATCTCTACAAATTTTTGCAACTACTGGCGCACCACCTGTTCCGGTTCCGCCACCCATACCAGCTGTAACAAATACCATTTTGGTATTTACTTTTAAAAGCTTTTCAATATCATCATAACTTTCCTCACAAGCTTGTTTTCCGATTTCAGGATTTGCTCCAGCGCCTAAACCTTGTGTAAGATGCGGACCTAATTGTACTTTATTGGCAATAGGACTTAATGCTAATGATTGAGAATCGGTATTACATACAATAAAATCTACGCCTTCAATGCCTAAGCTGTGCATATAATTTACAGCGTTGCATCCACCTCCACCAACACCAATAACTTTGATGATGGAAGATTGATTTTTTGGGATTTCGAAATGTATCATTTTAAATTATTTTTTTGGGTTAGTTGTTGTGAGTTCTTTTAATTTTTTATTTTAATTCTGCATCTTGAGCGTCCGTTTGTACTTCTTCAAAAAGTTCGATCAACTTATCTTTAAACTGAGTAAGTATATTTCTTCTTTTTGAACCAGTAGCACTTCCGTGATTACTTGGCTCTTTTTCTGATGTAGTATTATTTGGGTTCATTACTACTGTAGTTGCGGTTTCAGTAGTATTGGTTGCGTCCGAAATTACATCATCTTGATTTTGTTTAATAACATTTTTCAAATAAGAATTCCCCATATCGTTGATAACTTGTAGGGCTCCATTTTCTAAATCGTCAAATCCTCTTAAAACAAGGCCTATACAAGTGGAATACATAGGATTCATAGCTGCACTGGCAAAGCTACTATCACCTCCAATATGCTCATTTGGATCGCCAATTCGAGAGCTTAAACCGGTTACAAAATCAGCTAATTGGGTCACATTTTTCAATTGCGAACCACCACCTGTAATGATAACTCCACCATGCAAACGCGTATCCATGCCAATTTGCTTAAGATGGAAATATACTTGCTCTAAAATTTCGTGCATACGAGCCTGGATTATCATCGATAGATTTTTAACCGAAACTTGCTTTGCTGGCATGCCTTTGATTCCTGGAATTGAGATATAAGCATTATCTACCGCGCTAGAAGCCAAAGCCGAACCATGAATTACTTTCATAGCTTCTGCTTGCGCTCTTAAAACACCCAAACCCGTTCTAATATCGTTGGTTACATTTACACCCGCATAAGGTATAACAGCGGTATGTTTTAAAATACCGTCATAAAAAACAGCCAAATCGGTAGTACCACCACCAATATCAACTATTGCTACACCTGCTTCTAAATCTTCATCGCTTATTACCGCAGCCGCACTTGCAAGAGGCTGTAGAATAATATCAATCATTTCTAATCCCGCTTTTTCTATACAACGTTTGATATTTTTAATAGCATTTTTATCACCCGTAACGATATGGAAATTTGCACCAATTTTCACCCCATTCATACCCACAGGCGAAGAGGTTGTTTGGATATTATCTACAAAATATTCTTGAGGTATAATATCTACAATACGATCTCCTGCAGGGATATAGGTTTTGTATTGATCTTTCAATAACATATCAATATCCTGTTTGGTTATTTCGCTATCGGTATTTAATCGAACACGATCACCTCTCGTTTGTAAACTTTTTATATGTTGACCAGCAATACCAACATATACATTTTTGATTTCAAGATTTGGATTCGATTTTTTACAATCAGCAATAGCATTTTGAATAGACTTTACACATTCGTCTATATTAACGACTACGCCATGGTTAACACCCGCTGAATCAGCTCTACCAAAACCTACGATGTCGATTTTGCCAAATTCATTTTTTACGCCGGCTATAGCTACCACTTTTGTTGTACCGATATCCAATCCTACGATGACTTCTTGTTTATTTTGTATCATTTTGAGTTGTTAATTTATTATTTAAGAATGTATTTGGGTTTAGTTGTGTTTTTTTGTTTTTTCTTTGGCTTTTGAGGCTTCTTGGGGACTTCTTTCTTCTTTATTTTACTTTTTACTTGTTGTGGCTTTATTTGCTTTACGATTCTTGGAGGTGGTTTATCTTTTAGAATGGATTCAGCATTTTTATTTGGAGTTAATTGGGGAACTACAATTGGCGTTTTAGCATTGATTTGTTTTGGAAAACTATCATTTATAGATTGATTACCAATAATACTTTTAACCCAATCAATGTTCTCATTTTTATTTACATCTTTTATTTCTGGCAAACTCAATTTTGGCTTCGCCACTAATTGGCCATCAAATCGTGCATCAATTGTTGTATATAAATTCCAACCGATTTTTTTAAGTAACTTTTTATAAAATAAAAATACATTGGATAATTTATTGCTTAGGTTGCTTGTGTCTCCTAATACAATCAATTGTTTCCCTAAGGCTGTTAAGATGGCAAAGTCATTCGTATCTCTTACTACAATCATTTGAGTTTGCGCATTCCAAAACGTATCTGCTTCAATAAAATCTGCGATGAAAGCAATAGATTTAAACGTGTTTATTTTTGTTGTATAAGTAGCACTTGGCACATTGGCAACTGCCATTAATACTGGCGTATAGGTAGCTGACAAAGGAATTGGATGCAAAGTGCGGTCTAGATAATAAGAAGCCCCATTTTGCTCGAACACCCTAATGAATGGTATTTTTTGCTCTACTTCAATCTGTAAATTGTTATTTACATCAATGAAAGCTTCTGCATTCTGTATCCAAGAATTTTTATTCAAGAACGCTTCCACTTTAGATATCGTTTCAGCATCTACTGATTGATTGGCAATTTCATTCCCAAATTGCATCTGCAATATGCGCTGTACATAACCCTCATTTAAAAAATTAGCAGCCGCTGGATTCGTTATACTAATTTTTACAGCATGAATGGTTTTATTCTTTTGCCACTTAAACCCATACAATAAAACCCATACACTTGCAGCCAAAACAAGTAAGGTAAGCAATACAATTGCCCATTTACGTATCGTATTTTTTGTTTCTTGCTGCATTTATTTAGTTTCTATAATAGTTTTAATAGGTTGTATCAATTGATCTATATCTCCAGCACCTGCGGTAATTAACAATTCAATTTTATGATCTTTTATATATTGTAATGTATCTTCTTTACTTAAAACTGTTCCTTTTTTAACTTGCATCACAGACAAAATAAGCTCAGAAGTAACCCCTTCCATCGGCAATTCTCTTGCAGGATAAATAGGCAAAATAATAAGTTCATCTGCTAAAGAAAGGCTCGAAGCAAATCCATTTACCAAGTCTTTTGTTCTTGAAAATAAATGTGGTTGAAATACAACTAAACACTTTTTATTTGGATAAAGATTTTTAGCACTTTTAATTAATGTTTCCAATTCAGCTGGATGATGCGCATAATCGTCTATATAAACCGTATCGTTTGATTTAACTATGTACTCAAATCGTCTTTTAATACCTTTAAAATCTGCAAAACAAGCTTTTGCTTTTTCTAAATCTAACTGCATGGTAAAGCAAACAGTAAAAGCAGCTAATGCATTTTCAATATTATGAAGACCTCCAATTTGCATTACTACATCTTGCAACTGAAACCACTTAGAAGATATATTAAAGCGATAAGATCCATTCTCCACTTTAATATCACTTGCAAATACATCTGCATTGGTATCTTGTAAACTATAAGTAATGATTCGATCTGCTACAAGATCGCCAGCGCGTTTCAAGCCATATTTAGCAATTAATGTTCCACCTTTTTTAATTTTTGTTGTGTAAGCTATAAAAGCATCCTCCATACTTTCTGGAGTACCATAAATATCTAAATGATCTGCATCCATTGAAGAGAGCACAGCGATAGATGGATTTAACTTTAAAAAACTACGGTCATATTCATCCGCTTCAATAACGGCATTAGGTGCATCAGAACTCCAATAATTTGTATTATAATTTACTGAAATACCCCCTAGGAAAGCATTTGCACCAACACCCATTGCTCTTAACAAATAAGCACACATGGTGGAAATCGTAGTTTTTCCATGCGTACCGGCAACCGTAACCGCAAATAAAGATGCTGAAATAGCTTCTAACAAATCACTTCTTTTATATAACGTAAAGCCATTTTCTTTATACCAATTTAACTCTTTATGGTCTTTTGGAATAGCTGGAGTGTATACTACTAAATCAATATCTTTTTGAAGAAGATCAATCGCGTCATCGTAATGAATAGCCATGCCTTCAGCTTCTAATTGCTTCGTTAAAGTAGTACTTGTTTTGTCGTAACCAAATACCTTAATACCTTTTTGATTAAAGTATCTTGCCAAAGCACTCATACCTATGCCGCCTATGCCTATAAAGTAAATATTTTTAATAGAATTTATGGCTATCATGATGCTATAGCAATTATATGGTTAGCAATAAGTTCGTCGGCATTGGTAATAGCAATTTTATTAAGCTGATGTGCATACTGATTACAAATAGCTTCATCTTGAAGTAGAGAAATCAATTTAGGCAACAGCTCTTTGTCTATATCTTTATCTAAAACCATACTTGCAGCATGTCTATTTACTAATGACAATGCATTTGCTTTTTGATGATCTTCAGCAGCAAAAGGATAAGGCACGAAAATGACAGGTTTTGCTACAATAGATAATTCAGAAATTGCTAAAGCGCCTGCTCTTGAAATAATAATATCAGCCGCAGCATATGCATAATTCATTTCTTTAATAAAATCTCTTACCACAACTCTTTCTGAGTATGGATTGGCTACTTCTTTAGCTTGAGCACAAAAACTAGTGCCTGTTTGCCATATTATTTGAATTGGCTGCTGCAGTAATGCAGACAAATTATTTGCAATAGTTTTATTGATACTACTAGCCCCTAAACTACCGCCCACAATAAGCACCGTTTTATTTTGATGTTGTAAGCCAAAAAACTCGATACCTTGATATTTTGAAATCGCGTTTGTGGAGATTTCAGAGCGAACTGGATTGCCTGTCAATACCACTGTGCGATTGGGGAAAAATTGCTCCATATTTGGATAGGCCGTACAAATCATTTTTGCTTTCTTAGCTAAGAATTGATTCGATTTCCCAGCAAAAGAATTTTGCTCTTGAATAAGCGTAGGTATATGCATGAGCTGCGCCATGAATAAAATAGGGAAACTTGCGTATCCACCCACTCCCACAACAAGATTTGGCTGAAAAGACTTTATTATTTTTCTAGCTTCCCAAAAAGATTTGAATAGTTTATAAGGCAAACTTAAATTCTTCAATAAATGAGCTCTATTAAACCCAACAATATCTAAACCAATAATTCTAAATCCAGCTTGAGGAACCTTTTCCATTTCCATTTTATGCTTAGCACCTACGTATAATAATTCATGCGCTTGATTATTTTTTTTCAAGGCATGACCAATAGCAAGCGCTGGGAAAATATGTCCCCCAGTTCCACCACCAGCAATTATTATTTTTAGTGCAGCCATTAGTTAGTTGCTTTATTTAATTCAGAAATTTTATGTTCCGTACCTTCCGTTTCTCCTACATTACTACTCACACTTAAAATAATGCCAATAGCAATACTGGTAAACCATATAGAAGAACCACCCATACTCACCATTGGTAGTGTAAGACCCGTAACCGGTAATAAACTTACATTTACACCCATGTTCAACATAGCCTGAAACACCAAGGTAATACTTAAACCTACTGCAAGAAATGCACCATATGCATAAGGGCATCGCTGAAAAATGCGAATACAACGCCATAAAAAGAGCATGTATACAAACATTAAAACAGCACCACCTAATAAGCCATATTCTTCAATGATAATAGCATAAATAAAATCAGAATAAGGGTGTGGTAAAAAATTACGTTGCATACTTTTACCAGGGCCCAAACCTTTTAATCCTCCATTTGCTATAGCAATTTTTGCTTGAGTAGCCTGAAATTCATCTTCTTTATCATCATCAGAAGCAGCTACTTTTTTCTCTGCACTGACATAAGTTAAAATTCTATTTTTCCAAGTGGCTGCGCGCGGACCTATATTGAATAAGATCATTAATCCTATTAATGCAATGCCGGAAACGGCCAAAATTAAAATATGCGTTACATTAACTCTGCCTATATAAAATAAAATACAACAAGTAAAACCCAACATTAAGGCAGTAGATAAATTTGCTGGCAATATCAATAAGCAAATAATACCTACAGGTAAAACAACTGGTATAAAACCTTTATAAAAATCTTTAATCACTTCTTGTTTCAAACTCAAGACTCTAGCTAGATAAACGAATAAAGCAAGTTTTGCAAAATCAGATGACTGAAAGGTAATATTTACAACAGGCAAAGAAACCCAACGACTACCATGATTTAATTTAGTACCATAAACTAAAGTATAAATCAATAATAAAATAGCTAGGTATAAAGCCAAACGAGACCAACTAATAAAACGTGTATAGTTTATCTTATGGGTAAAATAAATAGTTGCTAATCCTACAAACATATAACCTAAGTGCTTAATGAGATAGAAAAGTGTATTTTTCTCCATCTTATAAGCTAAAGAACAGGTAGCACTATATACAGCCAATAAACTGATGAGTGCTAGGAATAGCACTAAAGCCCAAATTACTTTGTCGCCTTTTAATTTTGGTATATAGTTATTAATGTTCATACTTAAAGTGCTTTTACCGCATTTTTAAATTGTTCGCCACGATCTTCAAAATTTTTAAATAAATCGAAACTTGCACAAGCAGGTGACAATAAAACAGCATCACCTTTTTCTGTAATTTCATATGCTATTTTAACTGCTTCAGCTGCACTTGAAGCGTCATAAATCGCTGGGACGATATCTTCAAATGATTGATGTAAAATGGTATTATCTATACCCATACATATAATTGCCTTAACCTTTTCTTCAACCAAATATGCAATTTCATTATAATCATTTCCTTTATCTACTCCACCTAGAATTAATACCGTTGGTTTATTCATGCTTTCTAAGGCAAACCATACCGCATTGACATTAGTTGCCTTACTATCATTAATATACTCTACACCTTTAATAGTTGCTACTTTTTCTAAGCGATGCGATAATCCATTGAAACTGGTAAGACTCTCTCTAATTTTCTCTTTTCTTATTCCAGCTACCTTAGCAGATATACCTGCAGCCATGCTATTATATTGATTGTGCTTTCCTCTTAAAGACAATTCATTAATGGACAATTCAAATGGATCTTGATTTATATCAATTATCATATGCTCACCTTTAATCATAGCTCCTTCTTGGTTATTAGTTGTGTTATTCATTGTAAAAAATAATTGCTTTGCTTTAGTTGTGTGGTTTAGTAAATATTCATTGATAGCATTATCGTCTTGATTGATTACAAAACAATCGGTATCAATTTGATTTTCGGTTATTTTAAATTTTGCTTGTACATAATTTTCAAATTTGTAATCGTATCGATCTAAATGATCTGGTGTAATATTTAATAACACCGCTATATTAGGCCTAAATGTTTTGATATCATCTAACTGAAAACTGCTCACTTCCATAACATACCATTCACAAGGATTTTCTGCAATTTGCTTTGCAAAGCTTATGCCTATGTTTCCAACAAGCGCTACATTCATTTCTGCTCTGACCAACATGTCATAAATCCAAGATGTAGCCGTACTCTTTCCATTAGAGCCAGTGATTGCTATTATTTTACTATCTCCTTTATATCTAAATCCAAATTCAATCTCGCTAATTAATTCTATACCATGCTTACGTACGATTTTTACAGCTTCATTTTTCTCACTTATACCAGGACTTTTAATAATCGTGGTAGCTTCAATGATTTTTGCTATGGTATGTCCACCTTCTTCAAATTCAATATTTTGCGATGCAAGTACTTTTTTAAATTGGTCTTTGATAGCACCACCATCCGACAGAAATACACTAAAGCCAAGCTTCTTAGCAAGCAAAGCTGCGCCAACGCCACTTTCTGCAGCACCCAAAATAACGATATGTGTAAATTCAGCTGACATGTATTATCGAATCTTCAAGGTTACAATACTTAAAATAGAAAGCATGATAGCAATAATCCAAAAACGAGTTACAATTTTACTTTCGTGATAACCCAATTTTTGATAATGGTGATGTAATGGCGACATTAAGAAAATGCGCTTTCCTTCGCCATATTTCTTTTTAGTTTTTTTGAAATACCATACTTGCAGCATAACAGACAAATTCTCTACTAAGAAAATACCACAAATAATAGGTATCAATAATTCTTTACGAACAATAATAGCTAAAGATGCTATGATACCACCTAATGCTAAGCTACCCGTATCGCCCATAAATACTTGAGCAGGGTAAGCATTATACCATAAAAACCCAATGCAAGCACCAACAAATGCACCAACAAATATGGACAACTCCCCTAAGTTAGGTATATGCATAATATTGAGATAACTAGCAAATACATAGTTGCCCGACACATAGGCAAACACCCCTAAACAAATACCGGCTACTGCAGATACCCCAGTTGCTAACCCATCGATTCCATCCGTTATATTTGCCCCATTAGATACGGCAACAATAATAAAGGTCACGAAGAGTATGTAGATCAACATCGTAGCTACCGATTGATAAGAACCAAAAACACTTGCAATTTTAGCATAACTTAACTCATGTGTTTTTACAAATGGAATAGTAGTTGTAGCTGCTTTAACCCTAACATACGTATGTACTTTATTATTTTCATCAACACGTTGATAAGGTGCCGACATGATTTTTTCTGTTGGATTAGCTACAATTTCTTTACCCGGACTTACTTCTCTAGTTGTAATTACATTTTGATTGTAGTACATCGTAATACCAATAATTGCACCTAATCCTATTTGTCCTAGAATTTTAAAACGACCTGCTAAACCTTCTTTATTTTTTTTGAATACTTTAATATAATCATCAATAAAACCAACTACGCCACACCATATCGTAGATACTACCATTAAAATAATATAAACATTGGTAATGCGTGCAAACAATAAAGTTGGAATCAGAATAGCTGCTATAATAATTAAACCACCCATTGTAGGGGTTCCCTTTTTTTGTTGTTCTCCTTCTAATCCTAACTCTCTTACCGTTTCTCCAATTTGTTTTTTCTGTAAAAACTGAATGAGTCGTTTGCCAAATAACATGGAAATAACTAAAGACAAGATTACTGCTAGAGAAGCTCTAAAGGTAATATAATAGAAAACCCCTGTTCCAGATAGGTTAAAGTGTTCTCTTAAATAAGTGAATAAATAGTATAACATAGTTTACTTTTCTAGTGTTTTAAAGAAGTCTACAATCATTTGTGCATCATCAAAAGGATGTTTAATTCCATTAATCTCTTGATACGTTTCATGTCCTTTGCCCGCTATTAGAATAATATCATTTGGCTTAGCCAATAAACATGCAGTTTGTATTGCTGCAGCGCGATCTTCTATGCGCAACATGAATTTTTTCTTGCTTACACTTATACCTTCTTCCATTTGATCTAAAATAGTAGAAGGATTTTCGAATCGTGGATTATCGGAAGTAAGAATTACTTGATTACTATACTTCACAGCCACTTCTGCCATCAATGGTCGTTTATCAGCATCCCTATTCCCACCACAACCAACAACTGTTATAACATGCTGATCATCTACTTTTAATTGTTGAATGGTTGTTAGCACATTTAATAATGCATCGGGTGTATGTGCATAATCTACAATAGCCAATACGCGATCTTTTGCTGATAAATAAGTTTCAAACCTTCCTTTTGCACCCAATAAATTACTTAAGTGAGAAAGTACATTCACTTTATCTTGACCTAAATTGATTGCAACACCAAACACGGCCAACAAATTATAAGCATTGAATTTGCCTATCAATCTAAAATGTGTTTCAAAGCCATCCATTAAAAGCACTAATCCAGTTAAATTATTTTCAATAATTTTTGCTTTAAACGTTGCTGGCGACAATAAACTATATGTGCATTTTAATGCTGCAGTATTTTGAAGCATTACTGCACCTCGTTTATCATCTATATTACTGATTGCAAAGGCTTCTTTTGGCAAATGATCAAAAAGTAATTTCTTAACTCTAATATATTCATCAAACGTACCATGATAATCTAGGTGATCATGTGTAATATTGGTAAACACCGCTCCGCTAAATTGAATACCTGCAATTCGATGCTGGTGAATTGCATGTGAACTTACCTCCATAAACACATAAGAACAACCTGCCATTTTCATTTCATGCATCAATTGCTGAATAGCCAATGCATTAGGCGTCGTATGTGTGCTGGCTACTACTTTATTACCGATATGATGCTGTACTGTAGAAATTAAACCACAGGTATGGCCTAATGAAGTAAATAAATTAAATAACAAAGTAGCTACTGTAGTTTTACCATTAGTTCCAGTAATACCTACAACCTTCATAGATTGTGAAGGAAAACTATAAAATGCACTTGCTGCAATACCAAATGCAAAATGCGTATCAGCTACTTGAACATAACAAACACCGTCTTTCAATACTGCTGGCAACTGTGTTACTAAAATTGCAGTTGCACCATTTTCGATAGCCTCATCAATAAAAGCATGACTGTCTACTTTTGTGCCTTTCATAGCAACAAATAAGGCACCGCGATCCATGCTTTTTGAATCCATAGCAATCGCAGCAATTTCAATATGCGCATTGCCTACCACTTGTTGTGGGTTCAAATTCAATAATATGTCGCTGAGTAGCATCATTTAATTTAAGGTTATCGTTACTTTTTGTCCTTTTACAATTTTTTGTCCAGGTAAAATAGACTGTGACACTTTCTGTCCAACTCCTTTTACTTCTACTTTTAATCCACAAGCTTCCAATAAAGCAATGGCTCTACTTAAATGCATATTGCTTAAGTCAGGCATGTTATTTGCATAAATAGGAACACCTGCAGAACGAGCACCAGTGCTATTTACATCTTGTAATTGTGTCCATGTAGCATTACTCGCATTTGTGTATTTGTAATTTAATGCTTGTAATATTTTATTTACTTTAGACCCTTGTTGAGCTACTGCTACTACATTACTATTATTTACTTTTGCAAGGCTATCTAATTGATTGTGATTTTGACCAATTGAATTAGCATAGATTTTATCTGCAATCATCCTAAATACTGGCGCTGCAATGGTTCCTCCGTAATAAGCACCGGAATGGGGTTTTGTTCTAATAACAACAGCGATAGTATAGGTTGGATTGTTAGCCGGAAAATAGCCTACAAAAGAACCTTGATAAACTCCATCTGTATAAGTTATACCTTTATCTGCCACCTGTGCAGTACCAGTTTTACCAGCAATAGAATAAAAAGGAGATTGAATATGCTTACCTGTTCCAGTTAATACCACTTCTTCTAAAGCTTGTCTTGCTTGACGAATAGCATCTTTACTTGCAATTTGCGGTACAACAACTTCTGGCTCAAACACCTGAACATCTTTATCGAAAGAGCGAATAGCATTTACTAAATAAGGTTTCATCATGGTGCCATTGTTGGCTACCGCATTATAAATCATGCAGGTTCTTAATGGAGCAATCATCACTTCATAACCAGTTGCCATCCAAGGTAAAGAAGTAGCACTCCAAGATTTATTTAATGGTGTTTTCACCACCGGCTTTCTTTCACCTAATAAGTCAATACCTGTTTTTTGATCTAATTGTAATTTTTTTAAAAAATTAGTATATGCCGTAGGATTGGCAGCATAAAACTGGTAGGCTAATTTTGCCATAGCTACATTAGAAGAAAGTGCAAATGCTTGTTTTACAGATAATACACCTAAGCCTAAGTGAGAATCCTTCATCGTTCTATTGCCGAATGATGCAGATCCACCTTGTGCATTTACTTGATCTTCTACAGTGATATGTTTGTCGTTAAATAAAGAAAGCAAGGTCATTAATTTAAAAGTAGAACCCGGCTCTGTAGGAATCATGGCATAATTAAAATCCTCCCAATATGAACCATCTTTTTGTCGACCTAAATTGGCAATTGCTTTTACTTTACCTGTTTTCACTTCCATTACAATACAAGTACCATATAAACATTCAAATTTAGATAACTGACTTTCTAATGCATGCTCTGCAATATCTTGTATACTTACATCTAAGGTGGTTACTAAATCAAAACCATTGGTAGGCTCTTGTTCAGAACCCTGAATAATCATCCATTGACCGCCTGGCATTCTTTGCTTGATGCAATATCCATTTGCCCCTTTCAAAACTGAATCATAGGTAGCTTCCAAACCAATTACTTGACTATTTTTTCTCCACAGCCCAATCGTACGAAGCGCCATTACATTAAATGGATTAATGCGTTTATTTTTTTGCTCAACCACTAAACCACCTCTTCTGCTGCCCAATTTCATAATTGGCAATTGCTTAATTAATTGATAATCGTAATAAGGTAGGTTGTGCGCTAATTCATAATAACGAGCGGTATCATTAAATTCTGTAGTTAATTCATATAGATAAGCGGCCTTTGATTTGTCTTTTAATATAGCGGAAAATGATTCTGCTAAGGTATCTTTATACTTATCAAAGGTGTCTTTTTTAATTACGGAGAAATCGATATGTAAATCAAATTGAGGAATAGTAGAACACAACAACACTCCATCTTCAGAATAGATATTGCCTCTTTCAGCAAACAAGGTATCATTGCGCAAGTTCATATTTCTGGCCATAGATCGCAAATGAGGACCATTGACAACTTGCACCCATGCTGCTTTACCCAAAATCATAAGCGCGAAAAGTAGTATACCAGTAAATGATAAGTAAACTCTAAATCGTATGTCCTTTTTTACGCTCAATGTGCTAAATATTTATTTATTTGTTTGTTGCTGCTTGTACAGTATCTTTTTCAATAACATAGGCTGGCTGCAATAAAGGTTTTAATCCCAATCTTGAAGAACGCTGAATGATATTTGTTTCAACTAATTCACCCATCCACTTAGATTTTGCATCCATATAATGCCAACGTAATTCTTTAATTTCTTGATTTAACTTATCAATTTTCTTTTGTCTATCTATAGCCAACTGAGAACTATAAATGTATAAGCCAGATACCATAGCTAAAAAAATAATGAACGGCATATTTTTAAGTAGCCCTTGATGAGAAACCTTTTCTATAAAAGATCTCCAATCTTGATTATTATTTTGTTCTGCCGAAGCCATATCTTTTTATATTTTTTTTGCAATGCGCAACTTCGCACTTCTCGATCTACTATTTCTTTTTTGCTCTGCCTCACTTGGTTCTGTAGCTTTCCCCACTGGCTTCATTAATATGGCTTTTCGCGTACCATAAATTGAATCACGCTCTTCCTCCCAAAAACCACACTTCATAAACTGCTTTACAATTCTATCTTCTAACGAGTGAAAAGTAATGACACTCAATACACCCCCTGGCTTTAAACATTCCACACATTGCTCCAAAAAAGATCTCAAGACACCCATCTCATCATTCACTTCGATTCTCAACGCTTGAAATACTTGCGCTAAATATTTGTGCGGATTACCCATAACTACAGAAGAGATCAATGTTTTGAAATTTTCAATGGTATGTAATTTCACTTTAACTCTTCCTTCAACTATTACTTTTGCTAATTGCTTTGAATTTCTAACTTCTCCATAGCGCTCAAACAATAAGTGCAATGCAGCTTCTGAATAAGTGGTAACAATATGCTCAGCCGTTAGTGTTGTTCGCTTATCCATTCTCATATCCATAGGTCCATCAAATCTTATTGAGAAACCTCGCTCTGCGGTATCAAATTGAAAAGAACTTACACCTAAATCAGCTAAAATCCCATCTACTGCATCCACTTGATGAAATTTTAAAAATCGCTTTAAGAACTTAAAATTTGCAGATACTGCTATAAATCGCTCATCTGCTATCTTATTTACCCACGCATCTTCGTCCTGATCAAAACTTATTAATTTCCCATGCTCTGAAAGCTGAGTCATAATTTCTCTACTGTGACCTCCACCTCCAAAAGTTGCATCCACATATACCCCATCCCCTTTTATTTCCAATGCTGCTACAGCCTCTTTCAACATCACAGTCTCATGATAAAATGCAGCTTCTTGCCTTTCCATCCCTATAAATTTTCAAATGGATTGAAAAAATCAGCTCCGGCAACCGTTGCAGCCAAATCACTAAATCCAGCAGCATTAGCTTTGATATAATTATGATACGCTTCCTTATCCCACAATTCAATCTTATTTCCTTGCGCAGAGAAGACCATATCTTTTTTAATTCCAGCAAACTCTTGTAATGGTTTTGGCAATAAAAATCTGCCCGCAGCATCTAACTCAACAATCGTTGCGCCATTTAGAAAAAGTCGTTTGAATTCTCTAACTTTCGGATTAAAATCATTGAGCTTATTTATTTGCTCAGATAATTTTGACCAACTTTCAATGGTATAAACCGTTAAACAATTTTCAAATCCTCGATTTATGACAAAACGATCTTCTGCTCCTTCCGGCAATTGCTTACGGAAGCCAGCTGGCACTAAAAAGCGATTTTTAGCATCGATCGATACTTCATACTCGCCCAAAAACCCTATAGAATTATTTACTGTCATATTTCGATACAAAGAAACACCAATTCCCACATTTTGACACTATTTTACACCTTGTATTTTTCCACACTTTGAAAAATAGCTAAAACTCAATACTGTATTGAATTTTAGCCGACTACATACCACCTGTTAATAAGCCTATGGGGATTACTGTTTATATGTGTTAATAACTTCTAATCGCCTTTATTGACAGGCTTTTCATAAAATTTAATTAGAAGACAAGTGTATAACTTTGAAAAAAACAGGTTAAAAATCGGCTTTTGCTAGAATTAACAATTCAATGCAGAGTAATACAAATCAATTCATTATTTTTGTCGACCTAATTATGCAAAAGCTATTTACCTATTTCCTAATACTTATTTCTATATCCTTTATTTTCAGTGCTTGTAGTAGTTACGAGGCTGTTTTAAAAAGTAAGGATATCAACTTTAAATTAGCTAAAGCAAATGAGTATTACGAGAAGAAAGATTACCAGAAAGCTAATGAACTTTATGGCATGATTGCGCCTATTTTAAAGGGCACAAAGAGCTTTGAAACCGTTTATCTTAAGTACGCAAATAGTTATTATAATCTTAAAGATTATTTAAGCGCTTCCTTACATTATAAAAACTACGTAGAGGTTTTTCCTACATCTAAAGAGACTGAACATGCAGAATACTTGCATGCATTGTGTTTGTTTAAACTCGCTCCAAAAGCATCTTTAGAGCAAACGAATACGATTAAAGCATTAGACGCATTACAATCTTTTGTTGATACACATCCTAGCTCTGTTTATAATGCTGAGGCCAATACTTTGATTGCCAATTCAATAAAAAAATTAGAACAAAAAGAGGCCGATGCTGCACAACTCTATTTTAAAGTTGGACAATACAAAGCTGCAAGTGTTTCATTCAAAAGTGTGCTTAGAAATTACCCAGAATCAGAAAAATCTGACTATTACCAATATTTTATTATAAAAAGTTTGTACCTTTACGCCCATTCTTCAATTGAAACCAAGCAAAAGGAACGTTATTCAAATGTAGTATCTGCGTTTGAAGAGTTACAAAACGAACATCCTAACTCTACTTTCATTAAGGATGCTGAAAAGTATAAAAATTTATCAATTAATTTTTTAAAAACTATTGACAATGAGCTTAAATAAAAGAGCAATGGCCGCTGTAAATCCTTTAATAGAAACACGTGACGTGGTAGCTATGAAAGAAAAAACTGGTAACTTATATGAGTCAATTGCAATCGTATCAAAACGTGCAAATCAAATTGCCGTTGCAATGAAAGAAGATTTACATAAAAAATTAGATGAATTTAGCAGCCATACCGACAACTTAGAAGAAATTCATGAGAATAAAGAACAAATTGAAATCTCAAAAATGTACGAACGCATGGCTAATGCACCATTACAAGCCTTGACGGAGTTTAATGATGATAAAATTTATTACAGAAAAAAATAAGCAAGCATAAATTTATTAATAAAGAGCTACCCTTTCGGTAGCTCTTTTTATTCCATCACGATGTATCAACATTTATTTTTCGACTTAGACCACACGCTTTGGGATTTTGAAAAAAATTCGGAAGCTACAATGTTTAAAATTTATGAGGATTTTAAATTAGCTGACATAGGCATACCTAATTTTGAAACCTATTTTAAAAGTTATTGCATACATAACGACATCCTTTGGGAACGCTACAGAAATGGGTTTATTAAACGTACGGAATTAAGATGGAAACGCATGTGGTTGACCTTATTAGATTTTGGCATAAAAGATCATGCCTTATCGCTAAAAATTAGTGAGGTCTATTTAGATATTTTACCCACCAACACGCATTTAATGCCTGGCGCTATAGAAATATTAGAACATTGCAAGGGGAAATACAATATGCATCTGATTACTAATGGTTTTGAAACCACCCAGCAAATGAAGTTAAAGTATAGTGGCATTGATCATTATTTTGAAGCCTTAATAAGTTCTGAAAAAAGTATGAGCATGAAGCCCAAAAAGGAAATCTTTGATTTTGCTTTACAAACTACCGGAGCTACTCTTAATCAGAGCATTATGATTGGCGATGCTTTAGCTATAGATGTATTGGGCGCTAAAAATGTAGGTATGGACCAGGTATACTACAACCCTTACAAAATCCCTCATACAGAACAACCAACTTATGAGGTGGCACATTTAGCTGAATTGAAAAATATTTTTATTTAATTTGTATATCATTAATAACCAATTCTTTGAAGTGACTATTAATGGTTTTTATTAATTCCTCTTTGGAGTATAATAACTCTTGCTTCAACGCAGCAACATCAGTATAAATAATTAATGTTTTTTCTACTAATAATACATTACGGGTGTATTTTGCGATCATTTCCCCAACGATACTTGGCCATTCTTCCTTTAGGCGTAATTCGTAAATTACAGGCTTCCAGTTAGATCGTTCCATCAATAAGTTGAGTGCTTCTCCAATTGAATAGGTTCCCATGACATAAAAATAGATAAAAAGAGGGGTAAACCTAAAAAAAATATTAATAATATAGATTGAAATGCTAAAAAATCTGTATCTTTGCAAACTGAATTAAAATCAAAATTGTCGCACATGTCTCATGTATCTGCTGAAAAAAAAGCTAACATTTTTAAAACCTTTGGTGGTGTAGAAACTAATACCGGTTCAATCGAAGGTCAAATTGCATTATTAACGGAGCGTATCAACCATATTTCTGCTCATTTAAAAATGAATAAAAAAGATTTCTCTACTCAAAGAGGTCTTATGAAATCGGTTGGTCGTCGTAAACGATTATTACAATATCTAAATCGTACGAACCTAGAAAGCTACCGTGCTTTAATTGAAAAATTAGGTTTACGTAAATAATAACTGAATTTAATAACTATTCCCAACTTATTAGGTTGGGAATAGTTTTTTTTAATAAATAATAATTTATAATATATGTCATTAAATGCTACTACTGTCAAAATCCAAATGGAAGATGGCAAAGAGATATTAATAAGCACGGGCAAATTAGCTCGTCAGGCAGATGGTGCAGTAACGGTGCAATGTGGTAATTGTATATTACTTGCAACCGTGTGTGCTAGTAAAGAACCTAAGCCAGGCCAATCTTTTTTCCCATTATCAGTAGATTATCAAGAAAAGATGGCATCAGCTGGTAAAATTCCAGGATCTTTCTTTAAAAGAGAAGGCCGTATCAATGATTACGAAATACTAATTTCTCGTTTAGTTGATAGAGCACTTCGCCCTTTATTCCCTGAAGATTATTTGTGTGATGTTCAAATTCAAGTTACTTTAATTTCTTCTGATCCAGAAGTTATGCCTGATGCATTAGCTTGTTTAGCAGCATCTGCAGCTTTAGCCGTGTCTACTATTCCAATTCAAGAAATTATTTCTGAAGTACGTATAGCTAGAATTAATGGCAATTATGTAATTAATCCTACTAGATCTGAACTTGCTACTGCAGATATGGATTTCATCATAGGTGCTACGAGCAAAAACATTATGATGGTTGAAGGTGAAGCTAAAGAATGTTTGGAAGCAGATGTTATTACCGCTATTGAATTAGCACATAAAGCAATTCGAATTCAAGTACAAGCACAAGAAGAGTTGAGAAAAACATTATCTATCACTCCTCGCAGCTATACCGCAGGTAATACGGATGAAAATTTAGAAAGCATGGTTAATGCTTTTGCTGCAGATAAAATGTTGGAAATTGCACGAAGCCGATCTACAAAAGCAGATCGATCAGATGCATTTAAAGCTTTGGAAACAGCATTAGTTGAGCATTTAGGCGAAGCAATTACCGATGAAAATAAATCATTAGTAAAAACTTACTTCGGCAATTTACAATACGATGTAGTTAGAAATATGATTTTAGAAGAACGCGTGAGATTGGATGGTAGAAAATTAGATGAGGTTCGTCCATTACATATGGAAATCGACTTCTTACCTTCTCCTCATGGTTCTGCTTTATTTACCCGTGGCGAAACTCAATCATTAACAACGGTAACTTTAGGTACTAGCCAAGATGAGTTATTGATAGAAAATGCTGCATCAAGCAATTACGAGAAATTTATTTTACATTATAACTTCCCTGGTTTTTCTACAGGTGAGGTAAAACCGAATCGTGGTCCAGGAAGACGTGAAGTAGGTCATGGTAATTTAGCTAAACGTTCTTTAGCTCAAATGATGCCAAGCAACGACTACCCTTACACAGTTCGTGTTGTTTCTGATATTTTAGAATCTAATGGTTCATCTTCTATGGCAACTGTTTGCGCTGGTTCTTTAGCGTTAATGGATGCAGGTGTACCTTTACCAAAACATGTAAGTGGTGTTGCAATGGGATTAATTTCTCGAAGCACTGACAAAAAATTTGCAATTCTTACCGACATCTTAGGAGATGAAGATCATCTAGGTGATATGGACTTTAAAGTTACTGGTACTAAAGAAGGTATCTGCGGTATCCAAATGGATATTAAAGTTGATGGTTTAAGTATGGAAATTATGTCGCAAGCTTTAGAGCAAGCAAAACAAGGCAGATTACATATCTTAGACGCTATGTATGCTTGCACGCCAGCTCACAGAACCGAACCTAAACCGCACGCTCCAAGAATTGAACAAATTGTAATTGACAGAGAGTTCATTGGTGCTGTGATTGGCCCAGGTGGTAAAATAATTCAAGAAATTCAACGAGAAACAAATACCACTATCACTATTGAAGAAGTAGATGAAACTGGCGTTGTTAAAATTTTCTCTTCAAATAAAGAAAGTATTGAAAAAGCAATGAATTGGGTTAAAGGCATAGTAGCTGTACCTGAAATTGGACAAGAATACGATTCTGTTGTTAAAGGAATTAAAGAATTTGGCGCATTTGTTGAGTTCTTACCAGGCAAACAAGGATTATTACACATATCTGAAATAAGCTGGTCAAGATTAAACTCTTTAGATGGTGTTTTAAAAGAAGGTGATAAAATTAGAATTAAATTAATTGGCACTGACCCTAAAACTGGCAAATTTAGATTGAGTCATAAAGTATTACTTCCTAAACCAGAAGGTTACGTGGAGCGTGAAGAGCGCAAACCTAACAAACCTACAGAGTAATAATTATTTAAATAATGCAATAAAGGCTAACCATTGGTTAGCCTTTATTATTTAAAATTATGTAATGTTTTGTGCGCCTATTACTTATACACCATATAGAAGCATGGCATAAAATTTAGTTTATTTTATAAAATACAAAAGGAGTAGCAAATGCTACTCCTTTTGTATATAATGTTAAATAGAATTAGTTTCCTTGTCCTACTCGTCCACCTTTTCTGTATTCAGCATCACCACCTTCTGGAACATCTGCTTCATTGTTTTCAACATTTAAGCTTTGTTGTTCTATATTACCTGGTTTGCTGCTATCAAATATTAAGCGTTTAGTAGGAATATCAGCAGTGATTTTAAACTCAGTTCTTCTATTAGCTTGACGTCCTTTTGGATTATCTTTTCCATTAATGCTGTTTGGTGCAATTGGATTTTGTTTACCCATTCCTTTAGCCGCCATTCTAGAACGATCAACTCCTCTTTCAGATAAATAATCTAAAACTGATTGAGCTCTTTTTTGAGAAAGATCTGCATTATATTGATCATCTCCTTTAGAGTCTGTAAATGAATTAATTTCTACAGTTAAAGAAGGATTATCTTTCATAAAGCCAATCAAAGAATCTAGTGATGCTACTGACTCCGCTCTTAATTCAGATTTATCATAATCGTATAAGATATTACTTACACGGAAACGATAATCGATAGTAATAGAATCCATATAAATAGTAACCGTATCTCGATGATCAGGATCAGTTCTTTTTGTATTTAAAGTGCTGATATCTACATGTGAAGAAGTAAACTCTGGCTTATCTCCTGTAAATACATATGCATGACCTCTAGAAATATTAAATAAGAATTTACCATCTGTGGAATTAAATGTAGTCAATTCGCCAGACTCATCTACCATTTTAACTACAACAGAAGAAATTAATTCATTAGTTTTCTTATTTACTACTTTACCATAAACACCTAATTTAGGTTCATATTGGATTCTGTAAATGTCATCACAACACGTAGGATTTTTCAATGCCATTGAACCAATTCTATTAGATACAACATAAGCATCAGGTTTTCCTACTGGGTCTTTAATGAAATAAATCTCATCTGCAGCTGTATTAATGGGATAACCTAAATTTCTTACGTTATTATAACGTGAAGGACCGCCATCTGCAGAGAAAACGTCAAATCCACCGAAATTAGGCAAACCGTTAGAAGCGAAATATAATTTATTTTCTTTACTATTATAGTAAGGGGTTACCTCATCTTGTTCAGTATTAATTTGTTTACCAGCATTTTGTGGTCTACGATAACGCTTGCTTGCTGTATCGTATACAGAGTACCATATGTCATATCCACCTCTGCTTTGCAATCTTCTGTTAGAAGAGAAATATAAAATTTCTTTCTTACCTACTAATGCAATGAATGGTTGAGAATTTGAACTTGTATCGTTTACACCGCCTTCATCTACAATCTGAGGTCTTGACCAATGTGCATTTCTAAATTCTGAAACATATATTTTACACATAAATTTCATAGAATCTAGCTGCTCACATTTAGAGAAGTAAAAACGATCACCACCAGGACTGAAACAAGGGTTACTTACTTGTTGTACTGGGGAATTGAAGTTACCATCTTTAAATAATAAAGCCCATTGAAAAGAGTCAGCTTCGCTTATATATTTTTGTTTTTGAGACACCATTAAGTGCATCATGAACTCTTCGCGTTTTCTTTTATCGTAATCAAACACTTCATTTCTACCAGTTGTAGCAAATAATAATGCGGTGTCGCCTAATGGATAAGGAGCTGCTTCAGAATAAGAAGTATTTACATTAGGGCCGGCATTTTTAACGGTTAAAGCTTCTGGGATTTTCATAGAAGCAACAGCTAAATTACAACCATCGATTTCTCGTAATGCTCTTTTCTTCAATTTTTTAAAGGTTTTTGGATTATCCTTTATAAATTGATTAAACAAATTAATTGCCGTAGGGTAATCGCCTTGTTGTTTGGTATTAATCGCATATAGAAAAAGTGCTTCTGGATACAATTTAGGAGCTAAACTATAAGCTATACCATAATATCTAGCCGCATTTACATAATCTCTTGTTTCTACATAACATTCCGCCAATTGGTAATTTAAATAAGGATTACGCTCTTGTTCTTGTTGTAATTGTAAGTAATATTCAATAGCATTGAAATAACTACCTTGTTTAAAGAAAAAGTCAGCTTCGCGCAATTTCTTGTAATAGGGCAATTTAGCTATTGGATCATTTGCTTTATTGCGATACTTTTCTTTTAAAGATTGCGCATTAGCATCATTAGATGCAAAAACGATGATGGTTGCTAATACCGAAAGTAGCCATATTTTCCTCATGTATTCGAGCTTTATTAATGGGTATAAAGTTATAAATTGATTTAGATAAAAGAAACTTTTTAGTTCCTTTTTTTAAAATTATTAAAATCTAGCACACGGATATACTAATCTACGAGCAAAATCTAATGGATTAGGAGCAATAAAGGTTGCACTAATTTCAAACCCTCCATTTCCATTGGATGCAGATTTTAATTTTGAAGTGTTATAATCATAACTTACACCCAATCGAGTGCCGTTAAAATCAATACCAAAGGTGAATAAAGCAGCATCATCCAATCTGTAATAAGTGCCCAAAAATAAAGCTTTAGCAATAGAATGGAATTCTGGATTACCCATAATCATATGAAACTCGTTTCCTACAACAATTTCTGTTGCTGTAGATTGACTTTGGAATAAAGCCGTTGGTCGTAAGCTAAACTTCTCACCAACTTGCCAGATAGCTCCAAATTGTCCGGTAAAACGCATACCTAAACCAACTTCGCTATTTTTCTTTGTGATAAACGACTCTTGAGGTTGATTAATATTATTAGCTCCAACACCTAAAGTGTATGAAAAACGATCTGAAGTACGGTGCGAGAATGAAATACCTGTATTAACCGTATAATAAGATATTTTAGTTCCTAAGAATGGGTATTCTTGAGATGTTCCTGGTTGAAAACCGCCATTCAAAAACTCGTCTGGGAAATATAATTTTGATAAGTCAAAACTTTTTTGCGAATAGCCCGCTTGCATACCTACACTCAATACTTTATTTTGGCTTGCTCCTAAAAATTTGTGATATGCAACGGATAATAATCCTGTAAAATTTGTAAGATTTCCATCACCAGCTACGTCATTATAAAATTGCGCACCGAATGCTAAATAATCATCAGTACTAATGTCTTGAATTAGTGGTGCATCAATAGAAACAGCAATTGTTTTAAATGGAACTGTTACGCTCGCCCATTGATTTCTATAAATTGCTGAAGCTCTGAAAAGCCCGTTATTATTACCTGTAAAAGCAGGATTGATAAGTAAAGGAGTTGCTGTAAATTGCGTAAAATGAACATCTTGAGCAATTGCAGATGCTGAACTTGTTGCAAGTACTAGAGCGATTGCAACCTTTTTAATTGAATTTTTATTAATCATAAAATTCATATTGTAATTATCTAATTAATGTAATATTACCTTGTTTATAAAATCTTTTCCCTAAATACGTATTAGCTTCAACCATATAAATGTATACACCCATAGGTTGTGGCACCCCATTTTTTGTTCCATCCCAAGTATCTTCTAACTTAGTTGTTTCAAAAACAAGCTCTCCCCAACGGTTGAAAATACGGAAATTTTTTAAACTTACAATACCTCTATATACAATTTTTATTTTTGCATTAGGATCTGAACCTGGAGTAAAGGCATTTGGGAAGTCTATTGCGGAGTCATCATGCACAATAACATCTAGGGTATCTGTAGTTACACAACCCGCTTCTGTTTTAGCATTTACGATATACTTCGTACTTGCGCTTGGACTAATAATTGGATTGGAAACCAAATGATTACTTAATCCAAGAAGTGGAAACCAATTGAAGTATAAACAATTCCCACTAGGATTAACCGTTGTAGACTCTCCAGGATAGATATGTACAGAGTCTTTTAAGTCAAAAACTGCTTTAGCATTTACAGTTAATTTGGAGCTTAAGGTATCTCTACATCCTGTAATATCAGTAACCAAAACAGAATACGCAATGGAACTTGGTGGATGGCTAACCGGATTTGCTATATCGGTAGCACTTAAATAAGCACTTGGGCTCCAATCATATAATACACCTCCCGTAATCGAGTATTGCACACTATCTCCTGGACAAATAGACGGATCTACAGGGCTTATGCTAGCAAAATTTCCCGGGTTTACGGTTAATTGCAAATCATCTGACCCAGAACAACCTGCTGGCGTTGTAACGACTAATTGTAAACCTGTAGTTACTTCTCCATTAAATATGATATTAGCTGCATTAGGAATATTTACTCCCGTAGTTGGCGTCCATGAATAGGTATAATTTGGGTACCAATTTGGAGTTACTATACCTTGAATTTGAAGTGTATCCCATTGACATTTGATTCTATCTGGACCAACATATACTATTGGGTTAGGTTGAACATCTATATTGATTGTTTTTACCATATTCGGACAACCTGGGAAACTCGCCGTAACCGTATACGTCCTTGTGGTATCTGGCGTGATGGCAGGTGCAATAATTAATGGATTTGACACATTGGTAGAGGGCGTCCAAACATAAGTGAATGCGGTATCTCCAGCTGCATTAATTTGAACTGTAGCTCCTTTACATATGGCCGTATCGTTATTGAATAAGGAAAAATCATTCGGTAAAACCCTTACTTTTACGGTATCAAATCCCTCGCAACCCACAATACCATTTTCTGCTCTAATTATATAGGTGGTATTACCAGTGGCATTGCATACTGGGTTTAATATAGTGCTAGATGATAAGCCGGTTGCTGGGAACCAAGTAAATACGTAGTTAGGGTCAGGGGGCGAAATTGTAGGATTAAATTGAATGGGATTACCTAAGCAAAATGCTCTGTCTGGGCCCGCATTGATACTTGCAGGCGGCTTTACTGTAATAGTAATATAACGAATTGCAGGTGGCGCGCCACTACCAGGATAAGTGGCTGTTAATTTATAGGTGGTAGTAGTTAATGGTATAGCTGTAGGCTCTTTAATATTGGGGTTATTGAGCCCTAAAGCCGGTGTCCATGTATAACTTAATAAGGAATCACCATCAACACGAATATTTACTGGGGAGTTTTTACAAATTAGCGTATCAGGAGTGAGGATTATGGCATAGATAGAATCTAATATAATTAGACTAGCACTATCTATAACATTACCATTTATACCACAATTGTAGGGAGCTAAAATTAATAATTTAACTGTTCTAGGACCCGTTGGCGGTACGGCTGGCAATGGGAAAATATTGACAAATGCAACGGTATCGTTTGCTGGTATGATAACACTATCTGTAATCTGCGTATAGTCTGTACCATTTATTGCAGTACCCGCTATCAAATATTTAATCGTTAATGGAGTAGGTTTAATAGCCGGTCTTTTAAACTTAAATTGACCTGGCAATCCGCCTCTTACACAATATGGTGTTGGCAAAGAAAGACCTCCTCCTCCGACCGAGGATACAGAAATAGCATTTGAAGTAAGACTTCCTGCTTTTAAAAATACTCCGGAATCTAAAATATAATCTGAAGCATCAGATATAGCTAATTTTAAATGATAGGTTGTACACGGCGTAACAGCTGAAATAGCTGAAAGAACGGTTGTGAAGCCATTGTACGTTACTGATGTGCCATTATTAGTTACATAATATTGTGTGTATGGACCATTCCCAAGGGTATTTACATAACAAGGATTGGAAGGTGATGCCGTATAACCAGATCCATTGTTAATAGTACTAATAGCTACTGGGACAGTGGTGCCGGGCACTAGTGCAATATTTTTTTGACCTACAATACCTGGCCCCGAGATAAAGAAGGCAAACATATCATTGATTGAACAATTGTAAGTTGTATATTCATCAGATCCAAAAACATAATCAAACTTAATGGTATCACCAGCAGGCTGAAAATCAAATTCTAACACACAAGCATCATTAGATGTTTGTCCAGCTAACGCTGCTAATTGCGGATCACCTGCTGCATTATTGTTATTACTGGCAAATAAAGTACCGGCGCCATTAGCTCCAATTAAAGTACCTACTGTTTGAGCTCTCCCCGAAGTAAGTATAATGCCACTGTCTAAACCCAAATTGCTAGCAACGGTAAAAAAAAGACCATTTGCCTGCATAGGACAATTTAAAGTAGGATTGGTAACAACTACCCCATTACCTGTGAGCATTTGCGCAAGCTGAGCCGCAGTCTGACTAGGCGTAATATTAATTTGCGCATGCGCTGAAGTTACGATCAGTACAAAGCAAAAAATCAACTTTAGCCTTACATATAATTTCATACACTATTTTTCTAAAGATAATAAGACCATATTTTTTGTCATATGGTTTGAAAAAATATTATCAAATATACATTTTTATGCTTTTATTTCTGCTATTTTTACTTTCAATTTCATTTTTTTATTCGAATACCCTATTTCATGGCGGCCCAATTAAATAAAAACAAATCCAAACAATCTAAATCAACTGAAGGCAACTCCTCGAATGGCATAACGATGCTTAAAATCAGAATGGGCCTAAGCATTACCTTTATCCTCCTTGGCATTATCAATACGCTTGCCATAATAAGCTACTTTTTCACTTGGAAACAAGATAGCAACCTCGTTAGAAATAACAGCGGATTTTGGAATTTTCTATTTCATGAAACAACACCAGTTGCTAATTGGTGTGGTAAAGCAGGTGCTTGGATAGCACATGAACTTGTTTTTAATATGGCCGGAATAGCTGCTCTTACGATCAGTTTATTTTTAGTACACTTAGGTATTGCCTTCATAAATTATAAACGCTTTAAAGACACGCTAAAACTTATCCGATGGATGAGTTATACCTTATTATTCATTGCACCAACCCTAACTTATATTGGCCATTTGAGTCATAGTTCTTTCCCTTGGGGTGGCGCTTGGGGTAACAGTATTATAAGCCATTTAAATTTAGCAGCGGGCACTTTAGGTACAGGATTAATTTTATTTGCAATGCTATGCATGTTATGTTTAATCGTATTCTCCTTAGATATCAAACCATTTTTAGCGAGTTTGAAAGCTAGCAAAAATCAGTTGAGCGAACTATTTAAGAAAGAAACACATCCTTTAGAGGATAATGAAGCCTATATTCACGATAAAGAGCAAGAAGAGGAAGAAGAATTAGAAAGCGTAACTAACTCAAAATTATTTGTTGACGATAGTATCTTACAACAAAAATTAAAAGATGATGATGAGGATGATGATTTTAATAAAGATGGAGAACCCATCATTATCTCTCAAACTAATTATATACAAGGACAAGAGATAAGTGATGAAGAATTAGCGCTTGAAGCATCCTTAAAAGACAATCCGATTGAGTTAATCACAACAGATGTTGAAGAAACTGTAATTGAAGTGCCATCAGAGAATGAAGTAACAACAGAAGTAATACCTGACTTAACATTTGAAGTAATTAAAAAACATGAAGAGGCTAGTATCCCTGCAAATGGCGCTCATATTAGCATTGCCGACAAAGAACCTTATGCACCGGAATTAGATTTGCCTAATTACAAATTTCCAACACTTGATCTTTTAAAAGAAAGAAGCACAACAGAAATATCCGTTGATAAAGAAGAATTAGAAAAAAATAAAAATCAAATTATCCAAACACTTAAAAGTTTTGGCATAGAAATACAACGTATCAGTGCAACTGTTGGCCCTACCGTTACCTTATATGAAATAGTCCCCGCTGAAGGTGTTCGTATTTCAAAAATTCGAAACTTAGAAGATGACATAGCACTAAATTTAGCGGCCTTAGGCATTCGTATTATTGCTCCTATTCCTGGTCGCGGCACCATAGGTATTGAGGTGCCAAATATGAATAAACAAATGGTGTCTATGCGCACTTTGTTGAGCAGTGAGAAATTCATTAATAGCAAAATGAGTTTGCCCATTGCCCTAGGCAAGAAAATTGATAATGAAAATTATATTCTTGACCTCGCTACCCTACCCCATTTATTAATGGCTGGTGCTACGGGTCAAGGTAAATCTGTAGGTATTAATGCTATTCT
>JACCDI010169164.1_pt1 | contig 55104 bp, 57 predicted proteins | sample 7442791 | NCBI WGS metagenome assembly JACCDI01 (sample SAMN15323434, study PRJNA562643) | freshwater metagenome | isolation source: river surface water | place: USA:Blue River Watershed | collected 2017-08-15 | reverse complement strand
TTGTTGAACGCTCAACAACCTCTTGATCGCTTAATATTTTTAATATTGAGTAGATCAAGAGGCATAAATTAATGATCCACCCTGCAACTACTATCCCAATTAATAATTGACTCGCATCAATGCGTTTAATAATAGAGTAGCTAATGAATAATACAATAGTTAAGATGTTCGTTAAGTTGTTTAAAGATTGAACAATTTTATAACTTTCATTTTTCATTCTTTTATGTTTTTATATATTACCTTTATGTTGTGATACTTGGTAAAGCCTCTTATTAATTTTTTAATAACGTAACCAAGTGAAAGAATTGAGTCCAGTGTTTCACTGGACTTTTTTTTATTCCTACAATTTACCCAACACCTTGCATTTAAAAATCAAACTTAGAATAGGTGCTATACATTTATTTTTATTAAATTGTGTGTAGGTATTCTTTCGCCTTATTAAAATTGTTTCTATGAAAAAAATCGCTTTCATTTTATTGTCTATTGTTTTTGTGATGACGAGTGTTGCGCAGCAATTAAACAGGTCTGCATCAACTGCATCTAAGGGTTTAAGCAAAGAAGAGCAACAAGTGATTGCATGGATTGATGCGCATATGCCGCAGGCGATTGAATTGTTGAAGGAGTCGGTGAATATCAATAGTGGTACTTTGAATATTGAGGGAGTGAAAAAAGTGGGTGCGTTGTTTGCAAAAGAATTTGAAAAAGCTGGATTCAGTACTGAGTGGGTTGCGATGCCGGACTCTATCAAACGCGCGGGGCATTTGGTGGCTAGTAGAAAATCAAAAACTCCTAAAGGCAAACGCCTTTTTTTAATCGGACATTTAGATACGGTGTTTGAACCCGACATGCCGGCCAATCCATTCACGATGTTGAATGATTCTACTGCCACCGGACAAGGAGTGAACGATATGAAGGGCGGAGATGTAGTGGTGATTATGGCTTTGCAAGCATTGGAGCAGGCAGGCTTATTGAAAAACACGGATATCACAGCCTATTTTACAGGGGACGAGGAGCATGCGGGTTATCCAAGATCAGTGACAAGAGGAGATTTCATCCATAGAGCCAAGCAAGCAGATATCGCTTTGGCATTTGAAGGCGCGAATGGATTGAACTCAGTGGCAACCGGAAGAAGGGGTGCAAGCGGATGGAGATTGGATGTGACTGGAAAAACAGGACATAGCTCGGGTGTGTTCACCCCAAACGCAGGCTATGGTGCGATTTACGAAGCTTCAAGAATCCTCAATCAGTTTAGAGAAACCTTAAGTACAGAGAAATATTTGACTTTTAATCCGGGCATCATCATTGGTGGGTCGGATATCATTTACGACGAAGCAACTTCTAAAGGCGCGGCCATTGCTAAAACCAATATTATCTCTCCGGCAGTTACTGTCACTGGAGACCTAAGGTTCTTGACAGAGGATCAAAAAGACCGCGCCAGAACCAAAATGAGAGAGATTGTATCCCAAAACCTGGCTCAAACCAGTGCAAAAATCAGTTTTGTTGACGGTATCCCAAGTATGGCACCAACGGAGGGGAATAATCAGGTTTTAAGCGTAATCAATTCAATATCAATCGATATGGGTGCTGGACCCACGGTCGCAGGCGACCCAGGGTCCAGGGGTGCAGGGGATATTTCCTATGTGGCAGCCTATGTGGACTGTATTGATGGATTGGGTGCTTCAGGACGCGGCGCTCACGCGCCGGGAGAAACCATCCACCTAAATGACCTCCCTTTTTTGATTAAAAGAGCCGCTTTGACGATCTATCGTTTAAGTAGATAATAGTAAAGGGTGGCGCTTAGGCCCTTCGGACCCGCGCCACCCCATCCCCAAAAATAAATTTTTGTTTAACCCAATTTGCAATAAATTCAACAAATCGACGTTCTTGTATAAAGTGTTGATTCTCTTGAACAAAGCAGCGAAAAAATGCGTCCAAAAAATCAAATAAATTCGATTAAAAATTAGATTTTTCGAATCGCATCAATTACTTTCGCCTTTCAACTTATCCCCCCAAAGTTTATCGGAAAATTTAACAGCTAAAAACTGTTAAAAAGCATACAGAATATATACAAAATTGTATTTTTGTCGTATATTAACAGTGCTTCTTATGCACTCTAAATGAGTCACTTAGGCCTATAATGGGACTAAGAAGGGCAGCGCCATACAAAGCCGCCAAACTCCAAACAAAATTTGACCTATGAAATGGATTAGAATCGCCTTATTTAGCTTGAGCATTTTTGCAATGAGCATCCAATCGAATGCCCAAAATTTATTAAGCGGAAAGGATTTAAGTACAATTAAAGTAGATGCATTAACCGATGCAGAAATTGCACAAATACAAGCGCAGTTGAAGCAAGCGAATGTGAGCATCGACATGGTGGAGTCACAAGCTATCGCAAAGGGCATGAGCCCAGCAGAGTTTGCGAAATTAAAAGCAAGACTAAGTAACACTACAAAATCAACGAGCAACAAATCTCCATTGTCTAAAAAGACAGTGAATAAAAGAACAAATTATCAAGTAGATACCACACAAAAGCAAAGCTTCGAAAACAATATCAATCCATTGATTTATGGATCGGAATTGTTTGCCAATGAAAATGGTTTTGGTGGTAACGAGAACCTAGCCACCCCATTGAACTACGAAGTAGGTACGAATGATGTATTAAAATTAGTGGTGTATGGTGTGCAAGAATATAGTACCGATTTAGACGTGAGCAAGGAAGGCACGGTCCAAATAGATAATGTAGGAAGAGTAAAAGTAGCAGGTTTAAATATAGAAGCAGCTACTACAAGAATTAGACAACAGATGGCGAGTACGGCTTATCCAAGTTTAAGAACAGGAGAATCTAAAATGGCTTTAACTGTAGGTGAAACAAGAACGATACAAGTCACCGTGATTGGCGCACAAAGAAGTGGCAATTATAATATCTCTTCTTTATCAACTGTATTAAACGCATTAACAGAAGCAGGTGGACCAAGTGAGATTGGTTCTTATAGAACAATCGAGTTAATCAGAAACAATAAAGTGGTTAAAAAGATTGACCTCTATGCCTTCATGCTCAATGGTGATCAATCACAGAATATGGGCTTAAAGGATCGTGATATCATCCGCATCCCCTCTTATACCGGAAGAGTAGAAATTAAAGGACAGGTAAAACGTCCAGGTATTTTTGAAATCAATGGCGCCGAAAGCTTCAACCAGTTTTTACAATATGCAGGTGGATTTGATGACACAGCTTACACTGCTATGGTGAAGATCATTCAGAAGAACGATAAGGAAAAAGCAGTGAAGGATTTGTCTGCTAATAATTTCGCAAGCTATCAACCACAGGGTGGCGACGTAGTTCAGGTATCTAAAATATTAGATCGTTTTCAAAACCGTGTTAAATTAACAGGTGCAGTATTCCGTCCAGATGTCTATGAGTTGACACCAGGTATGCGTATTGCAGACTTGATACAAAAAGCAGATGGTTTAAAAGAAGACGCCTACACAGGAAGAGCGCAGTTGATAAGATTAAAACCAAATTTATTAAAAGAGTTAATTAGCGTGAACTTGGCAAAAGCACTCACGCCAGGTGCAGCAGAAAATATTACCTTACAAAGAGAAGACGAATTGTATGTGAACTCTATTTTAGATTTAAGAGATTCCTTAACGGTGGATCTATTAGGAGAAGTAAGAACACAGGGCCGTTTTAACTATGTAGATAGCATGACGGTGAAGGATTTGATTTTAATGGCGGGTGGATTTACGTATGCAGCCAACAAACAAATTGAAGTAGCAAGATTGATTCAATACGGTGATCAAGTTAACGATAACCAAGTGGCCACGATTTTAAAAACCGAAGTGAATGGTGATTTGAGTTTTAAAAACGGGCAAGAGAATTTTGTATTGCAACCATTGGATGTGGTGACCATCACTAAAAAAGTAGGCTTTACCAATCCAGAAGTAGTGAGTATTGTGGGACAGGTACAGAATGTAGGAAAGTACACATTGAGCACCAGGGTAGAGCGTGTGAGTGATATCGTGAAGCGTGCGGGTGGATTAATTGGACAAGCTTATGGAGAAGGCGCTTATATTAAAAGAAGTCGTTTTCAAATTGATACTTTAAGAGCAGATGAATCAAAAACCAGTATCGAGGAAGCGTATAACAGAAAGTTCAAAGCACAGCAGGAAGCAGAACGTCAAGGTATGAATGCCGTATTGAATACAACGACTGCAGGCGCAGCGACTGTTGCGGATCAAGTAGTCAAAAAGAAAAACCTAAGAGACACTTTGGATTTAATGTACAAGGAATTAGAAGCTGATTATTATCAGATAGCGATTGATATTAATAGCATCATGAAAAAACCTGGTTCTGAACTCGACTTGGTATTAAGAGATAAGGATGAGATTGTGATTCCTAAAATGGATAACCGCGTAAAAATTAGTGGTGGTGTTTTGAGACCAACCAATATTGTGTACCGCGAGGGCTTAAGCATTGGAGAATGTATTAGTGCTGCTGGTGGTATTAGTGAATACGCCAAAAGAGGCAGGGCTTATGTGATTTATGCGAATGGTAAATCTAAACGTACTAGACATTTTGGTTTGTTTAGAGTGAACCCAAACATCAAACCAGGTGCCGAAGTCGTATTGCCAGAGACCAACGAGAAAAAAGATAAACCATTGACAACCGTGATTCAATTTACAACGGTGTTAGCACAAATAGGATCGGTGTTGGCTACTTTGGTATTATTAAATAGATAAGCATGACAGAACAACCAGTACAAATAGAGCAAGACGAGATTTCTTTAAAGGAATTGATTCAAAAAATACAGGAGTGGATTGCGTATTTAAAAACGCAGTGGAAACTCATTATAAGTATTGCAGCTTTGGGAGCCATCATTGGTTTTGTCTATGCGAGTTTTCAAAAGCCTACCTACCAAGCAACCACTACATTCGTGTTGGAAGAAGATAAAGGCGGAGGCGGTTTAGGTGGTGCGATGGGCTTAGCGAGTAGCTTTGGTTTTGACCTAGGCGGTGGCGGTGGAGGCTTGTTCACCAGCTCTAATATTATAGAGTTAATGAAGAGTCGATTGGTGGTAGAAAAAACATTACTCAATCCAGTGCAAGTAGCTGGCAAGGAAATAAGTTTAGCAGATTATTATATACAGATTAATGAATTAAAAGAAGGTTGGTCCAAAAAACCAGCATTGGCGAATATCAATTTTCCGATACATGCAGATAGAACAAAGTTTAGTTTGGCGCAGGATTCTATTTTACAAACTATTTCTGCAGGTTTGACTAAAAATAATTTAACCATTGCACAGAAGGATAAAAAAGTAAGCATTATAAGCTTGACAGTGAAAACAGAAAACGAATTGTTCTCTAAATTATTCTGTGAACAATTGTTAAAAGAAACTTCTGATTTTTATATTGAAACAAAAAGTAAAAAGTCGAGATTGAATGTAGATATTTTACAGCGCCAAGCAGATAGTATTAGAGCAGAGCTGAACAGCGCTATTACAGGTGTGGCAGCAGCCACCGATAATGTGTACAATTTAAACCCCGCGTTTAATGTAAAAAAGACACCGGGTACCAGAAGACAGGTAGATGTGCAAGCCAATACAGCTATCCTAACACAATTAGTCGCTCAATTAGAATTGAGTAAAGTAAGCTTAAGAAAAGAAACACCCTTGGTGCAATTGATAGACCGTCCTATTTTGCCTTTGGAAAAAGAAAAACTAGGTAGGATCAAGAGTTTTGTATTGGGTGGGTTCTTAGCAGGCTTCGTATCGGTTTTATATTTAGTCTTTGGACGTTTGTATAAAAACTTAGTTGCCTAAACGACTCATACATCCTTTTCATCACCCCCAGTAAAATTATTATTTCAAGCCCCCGATTGAATGTCACAAACAATTAAAAAAATCATGTTAAAGAAAATAAGTATCGTCCCAAGGTGGATTATATTTTTACTTGACATTGGGGTAGCCTGTTTTTCGTTTTTATTGGCGTTTATTGTCAAGCAAAACTTAGTATTGTCTAGTGTCTCATGGGAGGCGGTAGCAAGTAGTGTTTTTTTATTGATGATCACCAATAGTTTGGTGTTTACAAGTATTAAAACTTATGCAGGAATAGTACGCTATACAGGCATGCAGGACGCGATTCGCATTGCGATTTCTGTTTTTGTTTCTTCTGCCTTATTGTTTTTGTTCTCTAAATTATCATTTAGTTATAGAGATGCCTTTATATTAGACAATGTGATTATCATTTTATACGCCAGCTTTGCTTTTTTAAGTATGCTGAGTTATCGTATGGGCGTGAAGTTTTTGTTTGCCTATGCCAAGAACTATAAGATGGTCAAAAAGAATGTGGTGATATTTGGTGCAGGAGAAGCGGGTGTGGCCACTAAGCGAGTTTTAGAACACGATACACAAAATAATATTAGCTTATTGGCTTTTATAGACGATGATCGTAAAAAGAACAATAAGGTATTAGATGGTATCCCCATCATTAATTTTAGTGAGTTAAGCGATTTAGTAAAAACACACGACGTAGATGAGTTGGTCATAGCGAGCTTTACTATTACCCCACAAAGAAAAAATGATATTGTAGATTTTTGTTTGGACCATGATATAAAAGTGTTGAATGTACCAGCTTATAGCAAATGGACAGAAGGCAAGTTCAATAGTAAGCAATTACAAACTGTAAAGATTGAGGATTTATTAGAGCGTGACCCGATTGTGATTAATAACAATCAAATCCGCACCCAAATCAAGGGCAAGCGTGTATTGGTCACAGGTGCGGCAGGATCCATTGGTTCAGAGATTGTAAGACAGTTGATGCATTATTCCCCAGAATTGATTGTGTTGTGTGACCAAGCTGAGACGCCCTTGCATAGTTTAGAATTAGAATTACAAGAAAAGAAACATCATGTCAACTGTGTGCCTTATTTAGCCGATATCACCAATGAGCAAAGAATGGAGGACCTGTTTAATCAGTTTAAACCCCATTATGTGTATCATGCAGCAGCTTATAAGCATGTACCGATGATGGAACTTTGCCCAAGTGAAGCAGTCAAGAACAATGTATTGGGCACGAGGTTGATGGCAGACTTGGCAGTGAAACATTATGTAGACCGTTTTGTGATGGTGAGTACGGATAAAGCAGTGAACCCCACCAATGTGATGGGTGCAAGTAAACGCTTGGCAGAAATTTATGTACAAGGCTTGTCTAAAGAAATAGCGAATAGCACCAAATTTATTACCACCCGTTTTGGTAATGTATTAGGCTCTAATGGATCGGTGATCAACCGATTTAAACAGCAAATTGAAAACGGTGGTCCAGTCACTGTAACGCATCCCAATATCACGCGTTATTTTATGACCATACCTGAAGCTTGCCAATTGGTATTGGAAGCAGGTAGCATGGGCAATGGAGGTGAGATATTTGTTTTTGATATGGGTAGTCCAGTGACGATTGCTGATTTAGCAAAGAAGATGATCCGCTTATACGGTTATATCCCGAATATTGATATTGATATCACTTATAGTGGTTTAAGACCAGGCGAAAAATTATACGAGGAATTGCTAAATGATGCAGAAAACACTTTGAATACCTACCATGAAAAAATCATGATTGCCAAAGTGCGTGAAATAGCATTGCAAGATATAGAAGCCAAGTTCAATCAGTTTAGGACCTTGGTGAATAGCGCAGACAATGAAAACGAATTGGTTGCTTTAATGAAGGCATTGGTGCCTGAGTTTATAAGTAACAATAGTGTATTTGAACAGTTGGATGGTTCAAATGCGAAGGTGGTTGGGATGGGTGGATAAGAAGGAATGATTTTCAAGCACTTTAAATGTTTGATTTTTTTAGAAGGTTGCCAGAAAGGGTTGAAAAACAGCTTAAATGTGCGCAGTTTTGTGCGTTATTTATAATTCAAATTAATATTTACATTATGTTAAAAAATTCTTCTATTCTTATTACAGGTGGCACAGGATCATTCGGTAATACATTTGTTCCGATGACTCTTGAAAAATATAATCCTAAAAGAATTGTAATTTATTCTAGAGATGAAATGAAACAATGGGAGATGGCTCAAAAATTCACAAATGATCCAAGGGTAAAATTTGTAATAGGTGATGTTAGAGATAAGGATAGACTCTCTCGATGTTTAGATGGTATTGATTATGTTGTGCATGCTGCTGCAACAAAAATTGTTCCAACAGCCGAGTACAATCCGTTTGAATGTATTAAGACGAATATAAATGGCGCAATGAATTTAGTCGACTCTTGTATAGAAAGCAGCGTTAAAAAAGTAGTAGCATTGTCCACGGATAAAGCAAGTAACCCTATTAATTTGTATGGTGCGACTAAATTAGCATCTGATAAATTATTTGTTGCAGCAAACTCAAATGTAAATGAAAATCAAACAACCTTTTCAGTTGTTCGTTATGGTAATGTAATGGGGTCTCGCGGGTCAGTAATTCCATTTTTTAGCAAATTAGTTGGTTCCGGCGAGTTGCCAATTACAGATCCTCGAATGACACGTTTTATGATTACACTAGAAGAGGGGGTGAAATTAGTTTGGAAAGCGTTTGACGATATGTTGGGGGGAGAAATATATGTAAAAAAAATTCCATCTATGACCATTGGAGATATAGCTAAAGCCGTTGACCCTAAAGCAGAACAGAAAATTATTGGTATTCGTCCAGGTGAAAAAATTCATGAACAAATGATTGGAGTTGAGGACGCTCCTCATACGTTTGAATATGATTCTTATTATAAAATTTTACCTGCAATTCATGCATGGTCATCAGATCCATTACGAATAAAAGAAGGTAAGCCTGTCTCAGATGATTTTACATATTCTTCAGATAATAACTCAGAATGGATGTCTGTAGAAGAATTGGAGGAATGGATTAAAAAAAATAAACTTAAGATAGGTCAAATATAATGAGTCAAAAACCTTCTATTTTACTTACTGGAGGATCAGGACTATTAGCTGTTAACTGGTTTTATTCTAAAAGGAGTGATTACGCCGTATATTTAGGTTTAAACGAAAGACAAATCCAACCTCAGGGTGGTAATGTTCTTTTTCTTGACTACACTTCAGAGCAAAGTTTGCTAATTCAATTGGAGTCAATAGCACCCTGTGTGGTAATACATACTGCAGGATTAACTAATGTAGAAAAATGTGAAGATAATCCAGAATTAGCCGTTCTTGTTAATGTAGAATTATCTAGTATTGTTGCTAAAGTCACTAGAAAATTAGACATTCCATTGGTACATATTTCTACCGACCACCTTTTTAGTGGGATGTATTCTTTAGTTGATGAAGATGAGCCTATAAATCCCATTAATGTGTATGGTAGAACAAAAGCACAAGCAGAAAGAGCAGTTGTTGACATTAATCCAAATGCATTAATTATACGTACGAATTTTTACGCGTGGGGGACGTCCTATCGCAAATCATTTAGTGACCATATTATCCAATCCTTGCGAAATCATCAAACGCTTCACTTATTTGAGGACGTATATTACACACCCATATTTGCGGAAAAGTTGATTCAAACTGTGCATGAATTATTGGATAAAAAAGTTAAAGGTGTTTTTCATGTCGTGAGTGATGACAGGATTTCAAAATATGAGTTTGGAATATTGATTGCAGAAGAATTTGGCTTAGATAAAAGTCTTATCCACAAAAGTAATTTACAATCCCAAATTAAATTAGTGAAACGTCCAATAGATATGAGTTTGTCGAATCGGAAAGTCTGTGATTTGCTAGGGAGAAATTTAGGCACAGTTAAACAGCACATTTCTCAATTACACAAGCAAGAGATTGAAGGTAAAATTCAAGAAATACAATTATTATGATACCATATGGACGCCAAGATGTATCCGAAGCGGATATACAGGCAGTTGTTGAAGTTCTTAAATCAGATTTTCTTACGCAAGGACCTGCAGTACCAGCTTTTGAAAAAGCAGTAGCAGATTATTGTGATGTTCAATATGCTTTTGCGGTTAATAGTGCGACTAGTGCGCTACATATTGCTTGCTTAGCTTTAGGTGTTGGGAAAGGAGATTTAGTTTGGACTAGCCCAATCACATTTGTAGCATCTGCTAATTGTGCTCTCTATTGTGGTGCTGATGTGGATTTTGTTGATATAGATGCAGCCACATATAACATGTCGGTAAGTGTTTTAGAGGAGAAGTTGATTAAAGCGGATAAAATTGGTCGTTTACCTAAAGTTGTTATTCCTGTTCACCTGGCTGGACAATCATGTGAGATGGACAAAATTTATGCTTTAGGACAAAAATATGGATTTCGTATTATTGAAGATGCTTCACATGCTATTGGAGGTAAGTATAAAGGAAAGGCCATTGGCGGATGTCAATATTCCGATATTACTGTATTTAGTTTTCATCCAGTGAAAATCATCACTACGGGTGAAGGAGGTATGTGTGTTACGAATGATCCACAATTGGCCACTTCTTTGAATCGTTATAGAAGTCATGGAATTGTAAGACAAGCAAGTGAAATGACGCATGCACCTGATGGCCCTTGGTATTATCAACAAGTTGATTTGGGTTATAATTACCGAATGACGGATATTCAGGCGGCATTAGGCCTAAGCCAGATGAATCGCCTGGATGAATTTGTTGCAGCTAGGCACGCTATTGCTACACGTTATAACCTGTTATTGAAAGAAGATTGGATTGAGCTACCTTGGCAGCATCCTGATACCTATTCGGGACTTCATTTGTATATCATTCGTTTAAAGAAAAATAAGCAGGGAATATCTCATCGTCAACTTTTCGAAAAACTTAGAACCGTAGGTATCCTTGTGAACCTTCATTATATTCCAGTATATACACATCCTTATTATGAAACAATAGGTTATGATCGTAATGAGTTTCCTCAATCAGAATCTTATTATTCAGAAGCTATTAGCATTCCGATGTTTGCCACGTTAACTGAAAGCGAGCAACAATTTGTGGTGGACGCAATAAAAAAACCTTCTGGCTTCCAAAATTTGTTTTAAGTCAATGAATTTTATTGAAAAAATTTGTCTAGGAACAGCACAATTTGGATCTTCATATGGTTTAACGAATAAAAATATTGAATTATCTATAGAAGAAATCGGTGAAATTTTAAGTTTAGCAAAACACAACGGAATATCATTCCTTGATACAGCACCTACATATGGCAATGCGGAATTTAAACTTGGAAATTTAGATACTAGAGATTGGAATATTGTAACTAAAGTTAAAACAGGCAATACTATTTCAACTGACAACTCTTTTTCTGGAAGTGTAGAAGACTCTCTTAATAGACTCAAAATTGATAATTTGTATGCAGTACTATTACACAATCCCAAACTGTTTTATGATCCCCAAATTAATAATTTGTTGAATCAGCTTTCTGAATTAAAGGAAAAAGGGCTAATAAAAAAAATTGGAGTTTCTGTATACGATAGTGTGGAAGTAGATTTTATCTTAGGAAATTTTGATGTAGATATTATTCAGATCCCATTCAACATCATTGATGGGCGCATGATGGAGAACAATACTTTAGACAAGTTAAAAAGAAGAAATATAGAAGTGCATGCAAGATCAATATATTTGCAAGGTTTATTGTTAATGGATATCAAAGATCAGACCCAACAATTTGGTAATTGGAAATCGACATGGAAGTTATTTAATTCTTTTTGCCTCGATAATAAAATCACACCTTTAGAAGCATGTTTACGATATGTTCTTCAAAATCCTCAAATTGATCGCGTTATTTTAGGGATAGATAACTATTCACAACTAGAAGAAACCATTGAATCTGCGACTGGAGGCGAGGTGAATGTTCCAAATGAATTAATTTCTTTAGATGATAATTTGTGTAATCCATTAAACTGGGAAATGTATGCTCATTTGCGCCCTTCTTGAAGATATAGAAATAGAAATTAGCAAAAGATTAATGGCTCTTGAAAATCCAGAGTCTGAAAAATTTTCCGAATCACTTTGGGAGCTTGGTATGAATGAGATATCAATTGATGATCAGGAACAGTTGAGAAAAGTTTTTTCTTTCGCAGCATCGATCGAATATCATCATGTTGGTTTGAGTCCAAAAGCATACCTAGCACATCCGACAAGAGTTGCAGGAATGACATTATTTCTTTCTCCAAATTCAGAGAAAAAACTCTTAGGTACCATTTCTTTACTTCATAACGTGTTGGAAGTTTCTTCAGTTAGTTCTAAAAAACTCATAGAAGAGACTGGACATGAAGTTGCAGACTCAATTCAAATTCTTACCGTCAATAGAGATTTGCAAGAAAATATAGATTATTTGAATAATTATTATAGTTCTATTAAATCAACTCCTCATTCTTTATCTGTGGTCAAAATAATAGACAAACTCGATAATTTATTTATGCTGGGTTTGAACCCAGATGAAGCAGTAAGACAGAGATATTTGAATGAAATAAGTCATTACGTTTTACCCTTAGTAAATCAATTTTTACCGCAACTTGCTAATTATTTTGAAAACTTGGTGCTATTTAACCAAGCAAATGGGATGATTGATAAAAAAAAATATTTATAAGATGAATCTTGGATTGAATAACAAAATAGCTGTAGTTACAGGCGCTAGTAAAGGAATGGGTAAATCTATTGCCCACTCTTTGGCAAGTGAAGGAGTTAAAGTTTTATTGGTAGCAAGAAACCTTGATTTGTTAAAATCTGAAGTACACAGTTTATTAAAATTGGGTTATTCAGCAGCTTATTTACAAGGAGATGTCTCTGATTTAGATTTGCCAAATCTAGTTTTGGAGTTTATAAAAAAAGAGTGGAATAGTTCTCCTGATATACTCATTAATAATGCTGGCGGTCCTCCTCCTGGTTCAATTTTGAATCATAGTGATCAAATTTGGGACGCAGCTATACAACTGAATCTTATGAGTGTAATTAGGTTTACAAGGGCTATGTTACCTTATATGAAAGAAAAAAAATGGGGGCGAATTGTTTCTATCACATCTACTGTTGCAAAAGAACCTTCTCCAACCATGGTTTTATCGGCCACTTTACGTGCTGGTGTTTCAGCCTTTACAAAAGCCGTTTCTTTTGAATATGCTGCAGATAATGTTACACTAAATGTAATTTGTCCTGGTGGAGTTTTAACTGATAGGTTGTCTTCGCTTTTAAAACAAAATGCTGAAACAACAAATCGTAATTATGATGAAGTATTATCTGAAAGTCAGAATATGATTCCTGCCAAACGCTTTGCAAACCCAGATGAAATCGCTAACACTGTAACTTTTCTTTGTTCAGAGACTGGAAGCTATATAACCGGAACAAGTATTATGGTAGATGGAGGTTTGACAAAAAGCTATTTTTAATGAATCCCTTTGAACCTGATTTTTTTTCCTCGAGTAAACCAATTTGGTATGATTGTTTGGAGGAGCGCTCAAATGAAATTCGAAAATTAGTTTCTCATCATTTTCCTTCTCTTGATAAACTGGAAAATAAAGTAAAACAGGTCGGAGGAATTGAATTAAATTCTAACAATTATTGTATTGAGAATACGCAAGGTAAATTTTTATTAAAAAAATGGGGTATATCATTAAATCTTAATGATATCAATGGAATTTGTGAATTAACGTTCTCTTTGAATAAAAGAAATCTTCCAGTTTCAAAACTTATTCCAGCTTTTAATCAATCATTAGTAATAAGTTATAATAATCAATATTGGTCTCTATTTGAATTTGACAATAGTGATTTTTATTCAGGAACAATTCAAGAATTGAAATCAGTGGCTAAGTCAACAGGAATATTGTTTACAAATTTATCCAACATTGATGATAATTTAGTTAGTCTTAAAAAACCAGATATTTGTTCTCTGAACGATTATCAATTATTTAAAAATTTTTTTGATAATCCAGATGTGCTTTATAACGTAATTAAAGATTCTGAAGTAGAATTTTTGAAATCGAATAAAAATCTTCTTCAAAATGAAGTTGAATTAGTTTTTAATTCAAATCTTAATTTGGGTATATTTCAGTTTTCCCATTTTGATTTGCATCCTCATAATATACTTGTGAAACAAGGGGATGTCTCTTCTTTTCTTGACCTTGATTCTATAAGACTAATGGAGTCAGGATATGCGTTAGGTTTTGCTTCATTAAAGTTGTGCAGGCAAAGCGTTGTAAAAACTGGTTTAAAGCCTAAAGATGTAGCTGATATTTGGTTGAATAATTTGGCTGAATATCTGCCAGATAATAAAGAATTTTTTCCCTTCATTGGTGATTTAGCAATTGCAGAAGTACTTCGTCGTATTGCAATTATTTTAAGACAAAATATTATCGAGAGTAATCCACAGTGGAACGCTTTTTTGCCAGTTCAATTAAATCATCTTCAAGAAGCTAGGCTATTATTTAACAACTAATCAATATGACAATAGCTTTTATTCAAGCCCGAATGGGTTCGATTCGTCTTCCTAATAAAGTAATGAAGATGATCAATGGAAAACCATTAATAGAATACCTACTTTTAAGAGTTGCGAAAGCTAAATTTATAGATAAAGTAGTTTTAGCTACAAGTGTTAATAGTAATAATGACCCTTTAGTTTCTTTTGTAAATTCTTTAGGATTTGAAACGTATAGGGGAAGTGAGCTTGACGTTTTAAGTAGGTTTTATGAAGCTGCTAAATTTTACAATGCTACAACATTACTTAGAATAACAGCTGATTGCCCATTGGTTGATCCTGATTTGATAGACTCTTTGATTGAAAAATATTTCAACAGTGGTTCCGACTATGCAACTAATACTTTACCTCCAACCTACCCAGATGGACTAGATATAGAAGTATTCTCTTTTCAATCTTTAGAAAGAGCTTATAATGAAGCGAAAGAGCCTAATGAAAGAGAGCATGTTACTCCATATATAAGATTTTCTGGACAATTTTCAATTCATAATATTTTAAATAAAATTGATTATTCAGATAGAAGGTGGACAGTAGACGAGGTAGATGATTTTGAAGTTGTTTCTAATATTTTTCAATATTTTCATCCTGATATTTATTTTGATTGGAATAATATTATAAAAATTGAAAATTTGCAACCAGAGATGTTTCAAAAAAACAAACATATCAAGAGAAATGAGGGAGCAGAACTTTCTGACGACCAAAAACATCAAAAACGTGACGCAATAGCTATTCATGTTAGTAAAAAGAATTGATTAATTTAATAGTGTTCTTGTAAATTTATTGGTCATTCATGTCAATTTTAGAAAAAACATACCTTGCACGCATACCTGCAATTGAAACTTCAAGACTTCTATTGCAGCCGATGGATACTAAATTTATAACTGAGAGTTATTTGCATTGGATGAATGATCTGGATGTCTGTAAATTTCTAGAAACATCTATTCCATATTCAGAAGTTGAATTACAAGACTTTGTCAACTGGATGATTGCAAAGAAGGTTTTATTTTGGGCAATAACGCTCAAGTATGATGGTTCACATATTGGGAATATTAAAATTGATCCTATTAATGAAAAACATTTAATTGGAGAATATGGTATTCTTATGGGGGATAGAAATAACTGGGGAAAAGGCTTTGCAAAAGAGGCTTCTCTAAGTGTAATTTCATATTGTTTTGACACTTTGAATCTAAGAAAAATTACTCTTGGTGTTATTAAAGATAATATAGCTGCAGTGAAATTATATGAATCTTTAGGTTTTGAAGTTGAAGGAATCTATCGTATGCATGGAAAATATGATGGAAAATATTGTGACGCAATTCGTATGGCATTATTTAACATGAAAGATCCAGATGTTCAAAGTTATCTTGATAATAAATTTTAATCATATTTATGAAAAAACAAGTTTTAAGAAATATCTCTAATTTTTCGAAATCAAATCAGTATAGGGGATCTATCCATAAACTTATTCCTGGCGGGGCTCATACCTATTCGAAAGGTGATGATCAATTTCCATTACTCTCACCTGCAGCAATAAACCATGGAAAGGGCGCGTATTTATGGGATATAGATGGAAATCAATATTTAGATTGTTCAATGGGATTGACTAGCGTAAGTCTTGGACATGCCTATGAACCTGTACTAGAAGTAGTTAAACAAGAACTTGACAAAGGGGTTAATTTCCAACGACCTTCAGCTTTGGAAAAAGAAACAGCTCAAAAGTTCCTTTCTCTAGTTCCTCAGCATGATATGATTAAGTTTGCTAAGAATGGATCAATTGTTACCACTGCCGCAGTGAAGCTTGCAAGAGCATTTACAGGTAGGAAACTTGTTGCAATTCCCGGCGACCATCCTTTTTACTCTTATGATGATTGGTTTATAGGTACTACAGCTTGTAACAAAGGTGTTCCTAATGAAATTTCCAAACTTTCTGTTACATTCAAATCCTGTGATATCAATTCATTGAAACAATTGTTTGAACGTTATCCTGGTCAAATTGCTTGTGTGATCACAGAACCTGAGAAAAGCCCTTGCGGAAATGGTTGTAATTGTTCACAAAGTCCTGCCGTATTTTTGAAAGAAGCAATTGATCTTGCTCATCATGAGGGCGCACTTTTCATCATAGATGAAATGGTGAGTGGTTTCAAATCGGCTTTTCCTGGATCTATGACTAAATATGATCTTAAACCAGATATGGCTACCTGGGGCAAAGGAATTGCAAATGGATTTTCATTTTGTGCCCTCACTGGTACAAAAGAAATTATGGAGCTAGGAGGCATTAACAACATCGGAGAGGAAAAGGTGTTTCTGATCTCTACTACTCATGGAGGCGAGACTCATGCTATGGCAGCTGCAAATGCTACAATTGATGTATTTCAACAACAGAATGTGATAAATCATAACCACCAAATTGGTGATGCGTTGATTAAAGGATGTCAAGAAGCTATTATTGCAACTAGTTCGACTAACTTGGTTGATGTTATTCCTTGTAACTGGCTTGTTGCATTTAGTTTTAAAGATAGTCAAGGACAACTTAGTGCTGCCATGCGAACTCTTGCAATGCAAGAAATGATAAAAAGAGGAATTTTGTTTCAAGGAGCATTTTCGCCATGTTTTAGTCATTCATCAGATGACGTAGAGTATTTTATAGAAGCTTTTTATGAAACCTTACAGGTTTTAAAAGAAGCAAAAGAGAATGGGGTTGAGAGTTTATTAGTAGGCGAAGCTGCAAAGCCAGTATTTCGAAAATTACTATAAGTTAATGAAGAAGTATAAGGCTCTATCATCCGCAGATTATAAATTAGACAAATTAGTAATAAAAACTATTGATGATTCTCATATTCAGCAAATTAGAGTTTGGCGAAACCAGCAAATAGATATATTACGTCAAAATCAAATTATTACGGAGGAGTGTCAAGTTCAATATTTTAATACTCATATATTTCCTCTTTTTGAAAGTAGCACCCCAGTTCAAGTATTATTCAATTGTTATTATGAGGACAAGTTTATTGGATATGGAGGAATAGTGCATATTTCATATGAAAATAAAATTGGAGAGATATCTTTTCTTTTAGACCCACAAATCACTACTAATCAGTTTTATGAATCTGTTTTTATTCTTTTTTTGGAGTTAATGGATAAAATTGCTTTTCATGAATTGGGATTGAATAAATTGTTTACTGAAACTTTCTCTACTAGAATGATACATGTTCATATTCTTGAAAATGCGGGTTATTTGAGTGAAGGAATTCGGAGGTCCCATGTTATATTAAATGGGCGAGTCGCAGATATATACCTACATGCAAAATTGTCGAAACCTTTAAAATAAATGATGACGATTTACATTATTTCAGGAGTTAGTAAAGGTTTAGGATATGCCCTAGCTGAAAATCTTCTTAAGTCCGAAGATGAAAATACAAAGGTCATGGGTCTAAGTAGAAATATGCCTGATTTTGTAATTAGGTTTCCTAAATATTTTGATTGGGTAAAAACAGATTTTAAAAATCCAAAAGAAATATCCATAAATCTAGAGCTTGCCCTAAAGAAATATAGTCCGACTAAAATAGTCTATATTAGTAATGCTGGAGATATTAATCCAATAAATAAAATAGGAGAAATAGCTTGCAAAGAAATGATAGATTCTCTTTCAGTTAATATTATTTCTCCCGCTAATTGCGTAAATTATTTACTTAATCAGTATTCAAATATTGAACAATTATTAATTATTAATATTTCAAGTGGAGCTGCAAATAAGGCTATCAAAGGTTGGTCTTTGTACAGTTCTGCAAAAGCGTATATGAAAACATATTTTGATGTATTAGAAGCAGAAACGAAAGATACAACTTACGGTCGAATAATAGTGAAACAGATTGATCCAGGAGCGATGGACACCGATATGCAAGAGAATATAAGAAATGCCAATGTGTCGTCTGAACAGCTCAATAGATTAAAAAATCTATATGAAAATAATAACCTAAAGCAGCCAAAAGATGTTGCTGAAATGATAATTCAAAGTATAAGGGAAATACTATGAGAATAGCAGTCCTCTCTGATATTCATGGAAATGTATTCGCACTTGATGCTGTAATAAATCAAATTCAACAGAAGCAAATTGATAGGATTTTTTTTTTAGGCGACTTGATGGGATATTACTATCATCCTAAACTTATATATCAAAAGTTGAAAGAACTTAATGCAACTATGATTTTAGGTAATCACGAACATTTATTTTTTGATTGTTTAGATGGATTAATCTCAACAGATAGCCTAAGAATTAGGTATGGTAGTGGTCATAAAATGGCTAAAGAACAATTTTCTTCTGTAGAAATTGCTGAGTTAAGAAAATTACCTAACCAACATTTGGATACAATTGAAGATGTGTCCATTGCTTGTTATCATGGTTCGCCATTTGATAAAGACTTCTATTTATATCCAGATACAGAGCAAGAGATTTTTAAGAAGTGTGAGACTGGGGCTGACTTTACTTTCGTAGGCCATTCACATTATCCTTTTATTGCTCAAATGTCCAAAGGGTTTTTAGTGAATGTGGGGTCAGTTGGTCAATCTCGAAAAAAAGGAGGTATTGCAAATTGGTGTATATTAAATTTAAATAATGCAGTCATTGAGATGCAATCGACACCATACAATGTAAATTCTCTATTGAATTTAGTTAATAAATATGATCCAGATATTACTTATCTAAGTAGTATTCTAAAAAGAGGAATAAATGAATAATAAATTGAAAGTTCTAATTACGGGTTGTGGTGGAGATATAGGTCAAAGTATAGGGAAGATTTTAAAATCTAAACCAAATTGGTTTCCTGTAGTTTTAGGAGCAGATATACATGAAGAGCATGCAGGGAAATTTATATTCGATGCATGTTTTACCTTGCCTCGGTGTCATGCAGATGAGTACCAGGAAGCAGTTAAAAAACTAATTCAAGAACATCAAATTGATTTAGTTATTCCAATTTCAGAACCTGAATTACGCAATATAGAGAAACATCATTATCAAGATAATTTTTTTGGCAAACCAGTAATTATAGCCAATTGGCAATCTTTACAAGTAGGATTCGATAAAAAATTAACATCCGATTTTTTGGCTAAACACGGACTTCCATTCCCAGAAACTAAGGCAATAACAACATACAATAAATCTATTTTTCCTGTATTGATTAAAAGTAGAGATGGTTCGGGGAGCAAATCCATTCATGTGGTTAAAAGTCAAGAGGAAATGGATTTATTTAAAAAAATTTATCCTGAATTTATCGCCCAAGAATATCTACCTAATGATGGAGGGGAATATACTTGTGGACTATTTCGTTCAAAATCTGGAGAGATTCGTGACATTATCTTAAAAAGAAAATTGATTGGTGGATTTTCTGGTTATGGCACAAGAGAAGAACACCCAGCTATTAGCCAATTATTACATCAATTAGCTATTTTATTAGATCTTCAAGGATCCATAAATGTTCAGCTTAGATTAGTAGATGGGACACCTATGATATTTGAAATTAATCCACGATTTTCAAGTACAGTGCTATTTCGCCATTTAATGGGATTCGAAGACGTTCTTTGGAGTATTCAGGATAAATTAGGTTTGACAGTAGAACCTTATCATATAAATCATTCAATTTCTAAATTTTATAAAGCCTTTTCAGAATATGTCGATTAACAATTTTAACATAGGCCCCTTTGAAGTGGGGAATTCAGTCCGCCCATTCATTATAGCTGAAATGAGTGGCAATCATAACCAATCCTTGGATCGAGCATTAGCTATTGTAGAAGCAGCATCGAAAACTGGAGCCCAAGCTATTAAACTTCAAACTTATACCGCCGATACGATTACTTTGGATGTTCATGAAAATGAATTTAAGGTACAGGATGAAAAGAGTTTATGGAATGGGAAAAGCCTGCACAAGCTGTATGGCGAAGCCTACACACCTTGGGAATGGCACGCACCAATAATGAAGAGGGCAAAAGAACTTGGAATGGTTTGTTTCAGTAGTCCATTTGATGAAACAGCTGTTGACTTTTTGGAGGATTTAAATGTACCTGCTTATAAGATAGCTTCTTTTGAAAACATACACCTTCCATTAATTCGCAAGGTAGCAGCTACAGGAAAGCCATTGATCATATCGACTGGTATGGCAACTATAGCAGAATTACATGAAGCTGTAACAGCAGCAAGAGAAGCAGGATGTAAGAATTTAGTATTACTAAAATGCACAAGTACCTATCCTGCTATTCCTATAAATAGCAACATAGCAACAATTCCACATATGAGGGAATTGTTCCAATGTCAGGTGGGTCTTTCTGATCATACCATGGGAACAGGAGTTTCTGTTGCAGCTGTGACACTTGGGGCCACTATTGTGGAAAAACATTTCACTTTGAGCAGAGCAGATGGTGGTGTGGATAGTGCTTTTTCGCTTGAGCCTTTAGAAATGCAAGCATTAGTTACTGAAACAGAACGAGCTTGGCAGGCATTAGGGGTAGTTCGTTATGGAGCTACAGACGCGGAAAAAAAATCATTAGTATTTCGAAGATCTTTGTATATCTCTTCAGATATAAAAAAGGGCACAGTTTTGAGTCCTGAAAATGTACGATGCGTGAGACCTGGTTTGGGATTGCCTCCAAAATATTTCGATCAAGTAATGGGTCTTAAGTTTAACATTGATGTTGCAAAAGGAACACCACTTACTTGGGAATTGTTGTTAGATAAAAATAATTTTTAGAGTAGTTTAACATTTTATAGATGAAAAAAATCATAGGAAAAGACGGGAATAAATATGAGCTAATAAAGCATGAATTGGGATTTTGCAAGTTTCACCTATTCCGAATGTAACTGAACTCAATGCATATTATGCTCAAAAATATTACCAAAATCCATCAGTAGCTACTTATTCATTAAATTATTCTGATGATGAAATTCAATTACAATCGGAAGTCTGTAAAATGACAAATCAATTTTTTGAAGTTCAGTTTCCAAATGCTAATAAATCTTTATATGATATTGGTTGTGGGGAGGGCTTCTTCATGCAAGGCATGATGGAGTGTGGTTGGATCGTACATGGTGTTGATTACTCAATTGCTGGTATTGAAAAACACAATCCCAAAGTTGCGCCTTATGTAAATATTGGAGATGCAATCTCTGACGTTGACGCATATATTCAAGTGCAGAGGCGTTTTAATCTGATTAATTTGGGTAATGTTTTGGAACATGTACCAGATCCTATTACTTTATTGCAGAAGATTCAAAAACTATTATTTCCAGAGGGTTTACTTAGAATAGTTGTTCCAAATGACAGCTCAGAACTGCAAGAACTACTTCAAAATCAAGGTTCCTTAAATTGTGAATGGGTTCATCCGCCGGATCATTTGTCTTATTTCAATTTTGATAATTTACCTCTTGTCTTAGAAGCTACTGGTTTTAAGGTTGTCAATTTGTTGGCGGATTTTCCAATAGAATTATTTTTAACAAATGAGCATTCAAACTATATAAAAGACAGGAGTAAAGGAAAAGCTGCACACGCAAGTAGAGTAATGATTTCCAAATTAATTTACCAAAGGGGATTAGATAAGTATATTAAATGGGCTGAAGGTTTAGCTGCAGCTGGAATTGGTAGAACTTGTATAGCATTTGCTTCGCTTAAATAAATTTTGAAACACAGAGGTATTAAATTTAAGTGAAACCAATTAAAAATCTGTTTATTTATTTAGTACCTTCTTTGGTAAGTGCAGTTATTCCAATCATTACATTACCAATATTTACTAGAATTTTAACAGTTGAAGATTACGGAATATATGCCTTAGGTATCGTATATGGCACCTTCGTAAGCGGAATTGCCAATTTTGGTTTGACAATTGGGTACGAGAGAAATTTTTTTGAAAATAAGGAAACGAAAGAAAAGCAGGGTGCTTTATTATTTTCGGTATTGTTATTTGTTGTATGTACATTCATTTTATTTGGTGTAATCACATTTCTCTTCAAGTCTAAAATAGCGTCCTGGATAATTGGCAATGTCAAATGGGGTGATTTAATATTATTATCTTATTGTGCTGTTGGTATAAGCTCTTTGAAAATGTATTACCTTACATACTTTAAAAACACAAACAATGCAAAACTCTTTGCTTGGTATTCTATAGATGAAACAATTTTGAATGTGGTTTTTTCTTTTTTGCTAATATATTTTTTTCATTCAGGTGTTACGGGATTAATTTTAGGGCAGTTGATAGGTTCAAGCATAGTTTTTTTTATCCTTACAGTTAAATTTTTTAGATCTTTTAGTTTTCAACCGAATTTAAGTCTGCTTAAGTCGTGTTTGAATATAAGTTTGCCTCTAACCCCCAGAATATTTTTTGGAGTTATTGGAAATCAGTTTGATAAATATATGATAAACCTTCTTGGTTCAGTAGGTGGAGTAGGTGTATATAACCTTGGTCAGAAGATATCATATGTTGTTTTTAATTTTATGACAGCAATCCAAAACGTAAATTCACCACATGTTTATGAATTAATGTTCAAAAAAGGGGAAGAAGGAGGGCGAGAAATTGGAAAATATTTAACATTACCACTATTCATTTCAGCATTTATTGGCTTAAGTGTATCACTTTTTTCAGAAGAAATTATACTTATATTAACACCATCTTCATTTCATGGAGCGATAAATATCGTCACAATTATTAGTCTTCTTTATGTTACATATTTTTTCGGGAAACAGCCTCAACTCATTTATGCAAAAAAGACAGCAATTACATCTTATTTAACAATCTTTAGTATTGTTTTGAATATTCTCATCAATATCCCCTTTATAAAATATTGGGGAGCAGAGGGCGCTGCTTATGGAACACTTCTTGCCGGTATGTTGTCGAGTTTGGTTACATTTTATTATTCTCAAAAGTATTATAATATTGTTTGGGAATATGAAAAAATAGTTTATATATTCCTCTCTTTGTTTGTGTTCGCATTTGTAATCATTTTTTTGAGAAAATTAGAAGTGCTTTATTACATTCGATTAATTGTAAAGTTGTTATTCGGTATATTATACCTTTTATTGGGCTTCAATTTCAATATCATAAATAAAGAGCTATTTTATAAGTTGAAACAACAGATTTCGAAATGACAATATTTATTTAAATGGTTTTTTTCAAATTCTTTTTCAATAAAGAGAAAAGTAATTTTCGTAAAATTTCGAAAGGTTACAGATTTTTGAAAGATTTAAATCAACTTGATTTTTTAGATAATCTCAAAATTCTTTTAACCAATACTTCTCTAAGCACAAAGATCACTTCTTCAAAATTTATTAAAATTGATTCAGAAGCGGTTTCACTAGAAGTATCAGTAAGACAATATATTATACAGAGATTTATTGGAATCAATTTTAATAAGGAAGTTTTACTCTGTTTAGCTGATAAAAACAAGAAATTCACATATACTTTGCCACCAGAATGGCAAAATAGTGTAATTGATAGTGGCATAAAAGTAAATAAGTTTGCATGTAGTTTTTTGTGGACAATCGAGATGGTCAGATTATGGATTTATGCTTGTTACGAAGTAGTAAGACAATCCTTAAATTCATTAAAATTTTTGATCAAAAGAGATACAGAAAAAAATAAAACTTTTGTTTATTTTGATGGCTTAGCAGAATCCAATATCCCCGATCGATCTGGGACATATGAATATGGAATAATGTCATGGTATTTAAAACATTTTGATTCAAATAAAATAGATTATTTAGCCCATACAGTATCTACTAGAAAAGAATCAGTATTGAACGATAAAATTAGAGTGAAAAGTGTTGTAAGCCCGATTCAGCCTCCTTTAACTTACACTTCATTAGTTCTGTTTTTGGGATATTGTTTTTCTAAATTATTTATTTCTATTTTTTTATTGATTTTAGGAAAATGGTGGAATGTTTTGTTACTACGTGATTCGTTTTTATCAAAGATTATAAATTTAAATAAAGGAAGAGGTATAGCATTTCATTATTTATTTCATAATTCAAATTGGATTTATAGACCTTTATGGACTTATACAGCCGAAAAGCATAATTCTAAAATTTACTTCTACTTTTATTCAACTAATATTGAGAGGTTTAAAAAAGCAGACAAAATCAATCGAGTTGCAAATAGCTGGGATTTAATTAGTTGGCCCAATTTTCTTGTTTGGGATCAATTTCAATCTGATTTTGTTACAAAAAATTCAAATTATCCAATCAAAGTTGATATAACAGGTCCGATTTCTTTTGTTTTTTCGGAAATCGAGGAATTAAAAATACCGAGTAACTCTATTGCTGTTTTTGATGTTCAACCTGTAAGATCAACCTATTATGATTCGCTTGGTTTAGATCAGGATTATTATGTGCCAGAAGTTGCAAATGCTTTTTTAGCTGATGTGTTTGAGTCTGTTACATTTTTAAATTTCCCAATTGTTTTTAAGCGAAAACGTAACATAGGTAAATTAGCGCATTACAAATACATCAATGAGATTAATCGTATATCAAAAGAATATAATTTTTTTAATATTGATCCATCAATTCCTGCAGAATTGATTATCTCAAAAGCTAAAGCTGTTATCTCCATGCCTTTCACCTCTACAGCTTTGGTAGGAAAGCATTTAGGAAAGCCTTCTATATTTTATGATCCAGCTGGTTTAGTTGTAAAGGATGACCCTGCGGCACATGGAATTAGGGTAATTAATAATAAGGATGATTTAGAGGATTGGCTAAATACAATTTAAATATATAGAATGAAAACTCAAATTGGTTCTTGGATTACATTGAATAATCCATCCGTCGCAGAAGTTATGGCCGATGCCGGTTTTGATTGGCTGTGTGTTGATATGGAACATTCGGTTACTGATTATTTTGAAGCACAGCAGCTTATAATGGCAATTCAAAGTAAGGGAATCAAGGCTTTTGTTCGTGTTGGTGAAAATAATCAGCGAATCATTAAAAGAATATTAGATGCAGGAGCAGATGGGATTATTGTGCCTTCAGTAAATTCTGTTTCAGATGCTTTAAAAGCCGTTCAATCTGTAAAGTATCCTCCAATTGGCACAAGAGGAGTTGGACTTGCAAGAGCTCAATCTTATGGTTTTGGTTTTGAAGAGTATAAAGAAGGAAAAGCAAAAGAAATTGTATTAATAGCTCAAATAGAACACATCAATGCAATTAATGACCTTGAGGCAATTATCAATATTGAAGGAATTGATGGAACTTTTATTGGTCCTTACGATTTGTCTGGATCAATGGGTAAACCTGGAATGTGGGATGATGATGATGTAAAGAAAGCCCTGAATCATTACGAAACTATAGCTAAGAAATATAATAAATGGATTGGCTTTCATGTTATACAACCAGATATTAATTTGATAAAGGAAAAAGTGGATAAGGGTTATAACTTTATTGCCTTCAGTTTAGACGTCTTATTTTTAGGTTCTAAAATTAGAGAACAATTATCTGCATTAACTTTAAAATAATATATTTATGAAAATTATTGGAATTATTCCAGCTAGACTTGCATCTAGTAGATTGCCGCAAAAACCCTTAGCTAATATTTTAGGTATGCCGATGATTGGGCATGTTTATCATCGTTCTAAATTATGTAATACTTTAGATGAAGTTTATGTAGCAACATGTGATAAAGAAATATATGAATATATAAATTCTATAGGAGGTAAAGCTGTAATGACTTCTGATAAGCATGAGAGAGCATCAGACAGGACAGCAGAAGCCTTATTAAAGATCGAATTAGAAACTAATTCTACAATTGATATAGTGGTTATGATTCAAGGAGATGAGCCGATGGTTACACCAGAAATGATCAATGATTCAATAGTTCCTTTGCTTAATGATAGGAGTATTAAGATAACAAACCTAATGGCAAAGATGAATTCTATCCAAGAACATGAAGATCCTGCGGAAGTTAAAGTTGTTGTAGATAAAAATAATTTCGCTATTTACTTTTCAAGAGAACCTATTCCTTCTAGGAAGAAGGGTGTAGATAATGTTCCAATGTTGAAACAAGTTTGTATTATACCATTTAATAGAGATTTTTTGCTTGAATACAATGACATGGAGCAAACTCCTCTTGAAATAATTGAATCTGTGGATATGAATAGATTAGTAGAAAACGGGATTAAGATCAAAATGGTATTTACAGACACAGAAACCTATTCAGTTGATACGCCTTTAGATTTAGAAAATGTAAATAAAAAAATGTCTAATGATATGTTACTAAAATCTTATTTCAATTAAATTTTAAAACATGAAGATATTACTTACATCTACATCATTTCAGGATACTCCTGGAAGCCATCATGATTTGCTTGATTCATATAATTTTGAAGTGGTTAAAATGCGTGGTCCATTAAAAGAAGAAATGATTTTATCTGTGATTGCTGATTTTGATGGGGTAATTTGTGGAGATGATGAAATTACTCGCAGAGTTATTGAAAAAGGTGCAAAATCAAAATTGAAAATACTTTCAAAATACGGAATTGGCTTGGATAAAATGGACTTAGTGGCCGCGAAAGAGTTTAACATTCCTGTCACTAATACTCCCGGAGTAAATAATACAACTGTTGCAGAACATGTCTTTGCTTTAATGTTATCTTATTCAAAAAATATAATTAAAGAGAACGAATTAATCCAAAGTCAAAGTTGGACTAAATTAATTGGAATAGAACTTTTCCAGAAGACTTTAGGCATAATTGGATTAGGGCATGTAGGAAAAGAGGTGGCGAAAAGAGCGGCCGCATTTGGAATGAAAATTATAGCATTTGACAAATTTATAGATTCTGATTTTGTTGATAAGTATGATGTTGAAATTTCTACTTCAATAGAGGATTTAGTAGCAAAAGTTGATTTTTTAAGTTTAAACGCATCTCTAAACGATGAAACTCGTGGATTAATTAATATAAACAATATTCAAAAGTGTAAAAATGGTATAGTAATAATAAATACTGCCAGGGCTGGATTGGTTAATAATGAAGCAATTTTATTTGGTTTAGATAATAAGTTTATAAAAGCGTACCTCACTGATGTATTAGAAGAGGAGCCAATGATATTAAATCACCCATTTCTATCTTATGAAAATATTATTATAACCCCACACATAGGATCTAGAACTTATGAAAATGTTGTAAGACAAGGTACCTGGGCAATCAAAAATCTAATTAAACACTTAAATTCCGAAAATGAGTAAAGTAATTGTTTTTGGCGGCTCTGGTTTCTTAGGAAGCCATGTGTCGGACTCTTTATCTGAAATTGGTCACGAGGTGATAATTTTTGATATTAGTAAATCTCCTTATTTGCGATCGGATCAAAAAATGGTTATCGGTAATATTTTGGACAGAGATAGAGTTAGAGAAGTAGTAAGAGGCGCTGATTATGTATATCATTTTGCCGCAATTGCAGATATTGGAGAGGCTAGAAACAATCCAGTAGAGTCTGCAAATTTTAATATAATTGGAACTATTAATATACTTGATGCGTGTAGAGAGTATACGGTAAAGAGATTTGTATACTCAAGTACAATTTATGTTTATAGTGATCATGGTTCATTTTATAGAAGTTCTAAACAGTCTTGTGAATTATTTATAGAGAATTATTACAAAGAATATGAATTAGAATTTACAGTCTTAAGATATGGTTCGCTTTATGGTCCAAGGGCTAATTCTTTTAATTTTATAAAAAATGCAATTACTCAAGCATTATTAGAAAATAAAATTGAAAGAAAAGGGGACGGCAATGAGATTAGAGATTATATAAATGTTCTTGATGCAGCTCAAGTAAGTGTAGATATTTTAGAGGATAGATATGCCAATTCATATGTTATGGTAACTGGTCCGCAAACTATGAAAGTGAAAGAAATATTGAGCATGATTAAGGAGATGCTGAATAATCAAATTACAATTGAATATTTAGATGAAAATTTTTCAGGACACTATCAAATTACTCCATATTCTTTCAAACCCAAAGTGGCACTTAAGTTAGTTCCCAAGAATTACCATGATTTAGGACAAGGCGTTTTAGATTGTATTTATGAAAACTACCAAGAATTAATAAATAAAGGCGTAGAATTAAATTATAAACCAATATGATCTCAAATAAAATATATTTATCATATTTCATGGATGACTTTACACCTCTTTATGGTGGAGATTATGGTGTGAAAATGACATGCCTACGTTCTATAGAAAAAGGGGATTCAGCTAATACAAAAGAACTAAATTTTTGCAATCATGCGGGTACTCACATTGATTTTCCAAATCATTTTTCTGTTAATGGTAAAGTAGTTGAAAATTACGATGCCAATTTTTGGATTTTTGATAACCCATATTATGTTGAAGTTGATGCTATTGACGGACAAATTATCGATCTAACATTTGAGAAGATTAATGCAATTCCGAATAATGTAGATTTTTTGATAATAAAAACTGGATTTTCAAAATATCGAAATGAAGAAAGATATTGGAAATCAAATCCAGGAATTGCCCCTGAGTTAGCTGCCAAATTAAAATCCCGATGTGAAAACTTGAGAGTTATTGGAATGGATATAATTTCTTTAACTTCTTTTGAAAATCGACCACTTGGAAGACTTTCTCACAATAAATTTTTAATTGAAAATGAAATACTTATAGTTGAAGACATGTATTTGGACAAATTGATAACTCAACCTAATAGAATATATTGTTTCCCAATTCTAAGAATTGGATTAGACGGTTCTCCAGTAACTATAATTGCTGAAGTATGAAATTTTATAAATGTTTGATTTATGATTTTGATGGAGTTATTTGCGACTCGGTTAATTTAAAGACGGAAGCATTTGAGTCATTATATTCCTCATATGGCGAAGAAGTTGTTAAAAAAGTTAGAGATCACCATTTGTTAAATGGGGGTATTTCAAGATTTGAAAAATTTAAATATTTTAGCGAAAACATTTTAAATCAAGAAATATCAAAGATTGAATTAGAAATATTAGGGAAACAGTTTTCAGATATTGTATTAAATAAAATAATCCACGCTCCAATTAATCCGGGAGTTATTGAATTTATTGAGTCTAATATTCCTCATTCTTTACAATTTATTTGTTCAGGGACTCCACATGAGGAAATGAATCATATTATTATAGAAAAAAAAATGGGAAAATACTTCAATGGAGTTTTTGGCTCGCCAGATTCAAAAACTAAAATAATTAACCATATTCTTTCAAAATATGAACTTAAGCCAGCTCAAGTTTTATTTTTTGGGGATGCTATGACTGATTATAATGCTGCTAAAGAAACCTCAATCGATTTTATTGGAATTGAAAACATAGATACTAATTTCCCTGCCGAGGCAAATTCTATAAAAAGCTTTAAAGAATTAATGAATTATGAATAAAGAATATACTTTAGTTACAGGAGCAGCAGGATTTATTGGTTCTGCAGTAGCTAATAAGTTAATAGAGTTAGGTAACAATGTAATTACAATTGATAATCTTTCTACAGGGGATAAAAGTAATTTAAATAAAGATCTTATATTTTTCGAAGGAGACGTTTTTGATACAAATATATTAGATGAAGTTTTTAAATATAATATTAAAGCTATTCTACATATTGCAGGTCAAAGTTCAGGGGAAATTAGTTACGACAATCCAATTTATGATTTAAGATCTAATACTGAGTCGACATTATTGTTGTTAAAGTATGCAAAAAATAGTAGTTGTAAGAAATTTATATTTGCATCTACTATGAGTGTTTACGGAGATCAAGAAACTGAAATAGTTGACGAAAAATCTATTCCGAATCCTATCTCATTTTATAGTGTTGGTAAACTTGCCAGTGAATCTTATATGAAGATCTACTCAAAATTCGGTATTAATTGTATAGCGCTGAGATTATTTAATGTTTATGGACCGGGTCAAAACTTGAAGAATTTGAGGCAAGGGATGGTGAGTATTTTTCTAGCACAAGCGTTTAAATGTAAATCAATTTTAATTAAGGGTTCAGGAGATAGATTCAGAGATATGATATATATTGACGATGTAGTTGAAGCGTTTATTAAGAGTTTGAATGTTAATTCAGATTTTAGAATTTATAATGTTTCAACAGGAACTAAAACAACAGTAGGCGAAGTGATTAATTCTATAAATGGAATGTTTTTTGGTAATTTAAAAATTCAATATGAAGGAGAAACACCTGGTGATATTTTTGGAATATACGGGGATAATAATTTAATCAAATCTGATTTAGATTGGAGTCCTAAAATAAATTTTAAAGATGGACTTGCAAATATGTATAATTGGATTAATCGTAATAAAAAAGATGATTTATGATATTGAATAAGGTATATATTTTATTTAAATTAATTTATAGTATGTTTCTCCGCTCACAGTTTTGTAAAGTGGGTCCAAGATTTTTGCCAGACTATTTCTTGAAAATAAAAAATGGCAGCGGTATAGTTATTGGGACAAATTTTTCTTCAAATGGAACTGTAAGACTATATGCTGATCAAGGAAAAATTACTATTGGTGATAATAATAGTTATAATTCGAATGTTTTTATTGGAGCCTCAGGAGGAAAAATAGTCATTGGCAATAATGTTTTAATTGGTCCCAACTGTGTTTTAAGGGCAAGTGATCATAAATTTGATCGAAATGAACTAATAAAAAATCAAGGACATATCTCTGGAAATATAATTATTGAAGACGATGTTTGGATTGGAGCAAATGTTGTTATATTAAAAAATGTAACTGTTAGAAAGGGTTCTGTGGTTGGAGCAGGATCGGTTTTAACTAAAAGTACAGAAGAATACTCTATAAATGTAGGTGTGCCAGCCAAGAAGGTTTCAGAGAGGAATTAAATGCAATTAATCTATCTAAATAAAAGAACTAATATTGTTAAATACAAGGGTAAAGACGTTCTTAATCTTTGTATTTATGGCTCATTTGAAAAGTATTTTGATGTTAATCTATCGGAATACTTTAATATTATTGAACCGAAAAAATCATTAAAATTCAAAGAAAAATATTTAAAAAAAATTGACACTATTGCATTCGAATTAATAAGTAATAAATCTAATAATAAACTTGCTCAAGTTTTATCATATAGAACATTTTCAAAGCTTGCAGTATCAGATAATTTAGTTGATAAATTTTGGGTCATTGAGCAGATATCGTCATTTACGAACCCTGAATTAATAATTTTTGTAGATGACTTTGATATTTATAATCTTTATTCTTCTGGTCGAATTAAGTTTAGGTTTTCTGAATTTGTACCATATAAATTGTTTTATTATTTTATTATTTTCTTATATAATAAAATAAGAGCATCACAATATAGTTGTAAACCAAATATTATTAATAATTTTAAGTTATTTGTAGGGAACAATTTTGAGGTAAAAAAAAATACTGACTCTATATATAATGAGTATTTTTTTTCTAAATATTGGAAGAACCATTCAAATGCTTTTTTACTTCTAAATATTGGTGAGTGGAATCCTAAAATCGAAATAGAGAAAGAACTTTTATTTAAAGAATCATTTTTACCGTTTAAAGATATATTTAAGTTATTATTTGCTTCATTAAAACATTTTTATAATCCAATACAGATTGTAGAGTACTCAATTGAAGATCGCTTAGTTAATAGAAATTTATGTTCTGATGTTAAGTCGGGGTCATTTATAGATGCTTATCAAAATTTTTATATTTACTCAAACCTTCTCAAAATTTTAATAAATAAAAAGGGCAAACTAATTATTCCACATGAAGGCCGTTCTTATGAAAAAATTATTTGTTCAGTTTTTGAAAATACACCAATTTGTGTTACTGGATATGCGCATTTCCCTGTGTCTGAAAGAATTTTAAATTATTATTATGGGAAGTTCGAAAGTGTAATTTATAATAAATTTACCTTTTATACTTTAAGTCTTAATAATTTCAATCAATTTAAAGATCTATATAAATGGCCAATATATAAATTTAGTATAGGAGCTCATTTGAAATTTAAACCTTTTAAAACGCTTAATGGCAATAATAAATCTTTTGATATTCTTATTTTGCTTGGAAATGAGTTAAATCAGAACATTAAATTGTTGACATTTGTAAAAAATAGCTTGAAGAATGAAAATTATAAGGTTCTTGTGAGATTACACCCTTCTTCACGAGGTTTGGATTATTTAGAACAGTTATTTTTGAAATTTAATTTTTTTAGAATACAACAAAATACTTTATCAGAAGATGTTGAGTTGTCTAAAATAATTGTTTACGGAGATACTGGTGCTGCAATAGACTGTTTAAATTTTAATGTTCCTTTATGTTATGTTAATGATGATAATTGTTTGCTTTCAGACAGAATTTTTGAGGCAATTGATGGTCATTACAGATTCTATGACTTTAATGAATTTAATTCAAATCTCCCTTCTTTACTCAAAAATAACATAACTATTTCTTATGAGTCCATTATACAAAAATATATATCATCATTAAATCCGAATTCTTTTTCTTTTGAATAAGAAATTTATTAATATTTCTATTGTTATTCCTACTTTAGGTAATAAGAACCTAAAGATAACATTAGCATCTATTGAAAATAGTTCAATTTATGTACTGGAAGTTATCATTGTAATTCCTCATAACTTCAATATTGATTTTGACTTGTCTGAATTCAGTAGTTTGAATATTGTAATCTTAATTACAGATATAGGAGGTCAGGTATTTCAACGTTGTGAAGGTTTTAAAATTACTAAAGGAGATTTTGTTTTACAACTTGATGATGATATTGAATTCAATTATAATTTTATCGAAGGTCTTGTTAATACACTTGTTTCTTTGCCAAAAACATCTTCCGTTTCTCCACTTTTAACGAATCGTCTAAACAACTCGGTATATAGAGGTTCTTTTACTACACTTTCCCGTTTATTTTATGCTTTGGTTTATTTCGACTATTTACTTAAGGAAGGTTCAATAAATTCTTTTGGAAAGAGTATAGGTGTTATTACAATTAATCAGATTCTAAACGTGGATTGGCTTCCTGGTGGGTGTGTTTTACATAGAAATGAGAATTTAATTTTGAACAATTACTTTCCTTTTGAATCTAAAGCATTTATGGAAGATTTATATCATTCATATTATCTTAAATTAAATGGCATATCTCTTTATATTAATAGTAATTTAAATGCTATCATTGTCGAGCCTAAAGAGGAATTGAATTCAAAAAGATTGGTCGCTGATAAAATAAACGAATTTAAAATTAGAAAGCATTTTTTCTTGTTAACTGACACAAGCTTGATCAAATATTATTGGACATGTATAATCGATTTTGGAGTAACTATTATCAAATTTTTATACTTAAAGAGCATTGAAAAATAATACGTCAATTTTATTTTTAATTTTTATAAACACTTTATTTTTATTTGGAGAGTTTATACTTTATAATCGAATTTCTGGCTTGTTTTTAGGATCAATTCTTGGAGGTATAATTTTCTTGTTTTACAGATCATTCCATATTATTGATTATATATTTAAACTACTTTTAATATCTAATTTATTAATATTAATTGTTAATTTATTTTTTAGAGAAATTTTATTAATACCACCTTTGTTTTCTGCTGGAGACAAAGTATTTGAACAAGATATAATTAGAAATATTTCATTTGGTTCTTTTAATATAGATTTGAGAAGAAGCACTGGAATCATAGATAATATTCATGTTAGTACCTTACTACTTCTTTACTTAGTTTTTATATTTTATGTTAAAGGCAAAAAAAAATTATTTTTATTTTCTAGTGTCATATTTTTTTTAACCCTAAATTTTCAGTTCATATTAGTTTATGTATTATTTTTCGTCCTTAATAAGTACAAAAATTTCTTTGCAAATAATAGTAAATCTTTAATTTTCTTAGTTCCAATCATCTTTTTTATTATTGATTTTGTTTTTTTAGGACAAGCTTACTATCATCAGATTACAAATAGTAAGTTCAATTTATTACTATTTGAATTAAGTCATTATTTAAAATTTTTAGATATTGGTTCATTTCTTTATGGTATTAAGCCAAACATGATTGACGACCCATATGATGCACAAGCAGGATTTTATGTTCCCTTGACCGATATTGGATTAATAGGTGTTCCAATACAGTTTGGTTTACTTGGAGTCATTTCAATTATAATTAATGTGATAATTGGCATTAAATATTTTACTAATCAATTTAAATTAATATTTAAATTATTATTATTGACAATTCTTCATTATTTCAGTCTAGCGTCCTTTATTGGTTTATTGTCAACATTTTGGTTATCTAAATATTATATAAAAATTGACAAAAAATAAGATTACTGTTTTTACCATTACCTATAATTGTGAACAGTATATTTACAGGTGCTATAGTTCAATAATAAACCAAAGCTATTCAAATTGGATATGGCTTATTATTGATGATGGATCTTCTGATAACACTGAGAATGTTATTAGAAATTTGAAAGATATCAGAATTCAATATTATAAACTTGAAAATAATGTTGGAAGAGGTAAAGCAAGAAATTTTGGATTAACTAAAGTACAAACTGATTGGTTAGCAATTTTAGACATGGATGATCTTATGCTAAAATCACGATTATTTAGATTTAATAGTTCAATTAATTGTGGTTTTGAAGGTTTAATTTCTTCAACTTTATTAGTTGATAATCATTTAAAAATTAGTGGAATTAGGAAGGCAATTTATAATAAATATTTTAATTTGTTTACACATGCTTCGTTGTGTATAAAAACCAATATCCTGAGTGAGATTTCTTATTCTGAATCCAGATATGCCGAGGATCAAAGAGTAATTGTTTTAATTTCTAGTAATTGTAATCTTGAAATTTGTGATGAGCCTCTGTACGTATATCAAGAAGATGCCTCTATAAATGTTCGTGGAGCATATTTATCTAATTATTATGCTGTAATCAACCTCATATCCACACTTACTTTTTCTTCATTTAAAAGTAGGCAATTAGAACGCTTATTTTACATCTTAAAATTCGCCTTATCAACTTTAATTCTATATTTCTTATCAAAACTATCAATCGGGAATAAGTTATACAATCAATTAATACAAAGACGTGTTAAAAATTTCTATGAAAATCATTCAATTGAACTAGAATTAAAATTGTATGAGTAATAAGATTGTTATATTTCGTATAGTTACTTCAAATTATTGTGTATCAACACATTTGAAAAATACTTTGTTGAGGGTGCCTGACAATTTACAATTCGTTGTTATAGGTGAAAATGTTGAAATTTTTAGAACTGATTATCCATCGATTATCTTTCACGATATTCCATTAAAACGAAATTTAAATTTCTTAAATGATATTATTTCAATTTTCAAGATTGGGTATTTGATTTTTAAATTTAAGCCTAAGGTCGTTCATTCACTAATGACAAAAGCTGGTTTGTATACTGCAATTATTTCGTTTATTTTAAGAGTAGATATTAGAGTTCATACATTTACAGGACAAATATGGGCTACTCGTACAGGAATCATTAGATTTTTATTAAAAACAGTTGATAGAATTATTTGTTATTTAAATACAAATTGTTTTACTGATAGTAATTCTCAGTCAGAATTTCTTTTAGAGAATGGAATATCGTTTAATGCCAAGCTAATTCCATATTTTTTTAATGGTTCAATAAGTGGTGTTGATATTCATAAGTTTAATTATGAGAATTTAATAAATGAAAAAAATGAAATAGCTAATAAGTTACAAATTGAAGAAGATCAATTCATATTGGGTTATATAGCCAGAAAATCAATCGATAAAGGTTGTATTGATATGCTTAACATTTTTTCCAAAATATTAAATAAAAGCTTAAATAAAAAGATCAAACTTTTATTTATCGGTCCCGATGAATCTAATGGTCTGTTATCAAAATATTATGAATCAAATCCAATTATCAGGGATAGCATAATAGAATTGGGGTTTGTTAATAATCATCACAAATATTTGTCTGTTTGTAATTTAATGTGTCTGCCAAGCCACAGGGAAGGTTTTGGTTCAATTGTTATTGATGCAGCAGCAATTGGTGTACCAACTATTGGTTATAAAATACCAGGCCTTATTGATTCAATTTCGGATAACTATAGTGGTAAATTAGTTCCTTTTGCAGATATAGATCAATTTGTAGATCAGGTCATAGAATTAATTAATAATTCAAAAAAACTAGATGAAATGTCAATTAATGCAAGAAAATTTGTTGTGGAAAATTTTGATACTAATTTAGTCAACAAAGAAATGTTCGATTTTTACATCAATGGTTAATAAAATTTTACTTACGGGTTCTAATGGATTTTTGGGGTCATCCATTTTGAATGAGTTTTCTGATTATTCTATAAAGGGTTTGAGTAGAAATAGGAGTTATTATAATGTTGATCTTTCAAAAAATATACCAATTTTTGATGAGTCTTTTGACTTAATAATTCATTGTGCAGGTATTGCTCATCTTATACCAACTAATAATCAACAATCGAATTTATTTTTTGATGTTAATGTTGTTGGATCATCCAATTTACTTATTGGATTAGGTAAAACGTCTCTTCCTAAACAGTTTGTTTATATTAGCTCTGTCAGCGTCTATGGCTTAAATGAAGGGGTCAATATTAATGAAGAATCCCCTTTACTTGCTAATGATCCATACGGGATAAGTAAAATAAAGGCAGAGGAAATTGTGAAAAAATGGTGCGAGGAACATAATATTACTTGTACTATTCTAAGATTGCCACTTATTGTTGGTACAAATCCTCCAGGGAATTTAGGTTCAATGATTCAAGGAATTAAAAAAGGTTATTATTTTAATATAGCTGGTGGTAATGCAAAAAAGAGTATGGTATTGGCATCTGAAATTGCTAAATTTATTTTAAAAGCTGCTGAAGTTGGTGGTACCTACAATCTAACTGATGGGATACATCCATCATTTAATGAATTAAGTAAAAGTATATCAAGAAATTTAGATAAATTATTTGTACCAAATATGCCATTATTTATTGCTAAGGTATTAGCAAAGATTGGTGATGTAGTTGGAAATGCTTTCCCAATTAATTCCAATAAATTGTCTAAAATTACTTCGACATTAACTTTTGATGATTCTAAAGCAAGAATTGCTTTTGGTTGGAATCCAACTCCAGTTTTAGATAGTTTTAAATTACACGAAGATGCTTAATAAGTTTTTTGCATTCATTCTAGTTATTCTTTTTTCTCCTATATTTATTGTTGTTTCTATTGCAATAATAATTGAAGATGGATTTCCTGTTTTTTTCACACAAAAACGTGTTGGAATTAACTATTCTTTCTTCAAAATTTATAAATTTCGAAGCATGAAGAAAGATACTCCTAATGTTGCGACGCATCTTTTGACTAACCCCGATCAATATTTACTAAAAATAGGGAAGTTTATAAGGAAAACAAGCCTTGATGAACTTCCTAACCTATTTAATATTATTAAAGGTGAAATGGTTTTTGTTGGTCCACGTCCTGCACTATATAACCAGGATGACTTAATGGATTTTAGGGTTGCAACTGGTGTTTCAAAATTGAAACCAGGAATAACAGGTTGGGCACAAATAAATGGTAGGGATGAAATATCAATTGCTCAAAAAGTTCAATTAGAACAAGAGTATTTATATAGAAAGTCGATTTTATTTGACATTGAAATAATAGTTAAAACTTTTACAAACGTGCTGTTCAGTAAAGGGGTAAGTCATTAAACTAGATTGAATTTTAGTAGAATGTATAAAGCCAGATTAGTAATATTCTGGCTTTTCTTTTAGCTATATGTCTTAAATTTGCACCCTAGAATCACTATAATGAAAAAAGCCCTAATTACTGGTATTACTGGACAGGATGGCGCCTATTTAGCAGAGTTTTTACTTAATAAAGGCTATGAAGTCCATGGCATTAAGCGTAGATCCTCTTTATTCAATACCCAAAGGATTGATCATATATATGAGGATCCACATATCCCTGACAGACACCTTCATTTACATTATGGGGACTTGTCGGATAGTACCAACCTAATTAGAATTATTCAGGAAGTACAACCAGATGAAATTTATAACTTGGGTGCAATGAGCCATGTTCAAGTGAGTTTTGAGGAACCTGAATATACAGCCAATGTGGATGGTATTGGTACTTTAAGAATTTTGGAAGCAATCCGTTTATTGGGTTTAATAAAAAAGACAAAATTCTATCAAGCATCTACTTCTGAATTATACGGTTTGGTGCAGGCTGTTCCTCAATCAGAAACTACCCCTTTCTATCCTCGTTCTCCGTATGGTGTAGCTAAATTATATGCTTACTGGATTACAGTAAACTATCGTGAAGCGTACAATATGTATGCTTGTAATGGCATTTTATTCAATCATGAATCTCCTTTGCGTGGTGAAACATTCTTAACACGTAAGGTAACTCGTGCGGCAGCTCGTATTGCATTGGGTTTAGATACTTGTTTATATGTTGGTAATTTAAATGCGCAACGCGACTGGGGCCATGCAAAAGATTATATAGAGGGCATGTACCTGATGCTTCAACAAGAAAAACCAGAAGATTTTGTTTTGGCTACAGGCATTACTACCACTATTCGTGAATTTGTGAAAATATCTTTTGCTGAATTAGGTTTAGAGCTTGGCTTTAAAGGAAAGGATGATGCAGAAGAAGGATATGTAGTGAAGAATACTGGAAGCTATAATGTAAAAGAGGGCCAGGTTGTAGTAAAGGTAGATCCAAAATATTATCGTCCAACAGAAGTTGACTTGCTAATAGGTGATGCATCTAAGGCAAAGACAAAGTTAGGATGGGAGCCTAAATATGATTTAGCTTCATTAGTTAAAGAGATGGTTGCTTCAGATCTTGAACTTTTTAAGAAAGAATTGTTATTAAAACAGAATGGATTTACAACTTCTAAAGAGAGCGAATAATGAGTATTGATAAATCCGCTAAAATATATATTGCAGGCCACAGAGGAATGGTAGGCTCTGGATTAGAACGTAAGCTAAGGACTGAAGGATATAACAATATTATTCATAGAACTTCAAATGAACTTGATTTGCGAAATCAGGACTTGGTGAATAGCTTTTTTAGAGTAGACAAGCCGGACTATGTAATTTTAGCTGCTGCTAAAGTGGGCGGTATTCACGCAAATAATACATACCGTGCTGAATTCATTTATGATAACTTAATGATGGAAGCCAATATTATTCATGCATCTTATTTGAATAAAGTAAAGAAACTTTTGTTCCTTGGATCATCATGCATCTATCCTAAAATGGCCCCACAACCATTGAAAGAAGAATATTTACTAAGTGGTTATTTAGAATCGACTAATCAGCCCTATGCGATTGCTAAAATAGCAGGTATTGAAATGTGTGATAGCTACCGCGCCCAATACGGATGTAATTTTATATCCGCAATGCCTACAAATTTGTACGGCACCAATGACAATTACCATCCTGAAAATTCACATGTACTTCCTGCTTTAATCAGACGCATAATATTGGCTAAAAAGAATAATGACACTAGTGTAGTCATTTGGGGCACAGGCACACCACGCCGTGAATTTATGCATGTGGATGATTTAGCAGATGCTTGTTATTACTTATTACAAAATTACAATGAAGCAGGCCTGGTAAATATAGGCTGGGGGGAAGATGTTTCAATAAAAGAACTTGCTACTTTGATTGCTGCCGAGGTAGGATATACCGGTGTATTAGAATTTGATTCTACTAAACCTGATGGCACGCCTCGTAAATTGATGGATACCACTAAGATCAACAATCTAGGCTGGAAGCCTTCAATTAAGTTAGAGGAAGGTATAAGAAGGACGATTGCTGAGGTTTCTAATTTATTCTAACCTTTATATTTTTTTTATTTGACCAGCCCGACGCTCCGCGCCGGGTTTTTTGTTTTAAGATTCAGTATAAATACTGAAAGATATTGTTAGATTATTTTCTAATTTCAATTATTAAAATATTATTATATGAAAAAAATGTCTTCTTTTTTATTACTTGCAACTTTTTCAACTCTTATTCTATCAAATACAACTTTCGCAACACCAAAGTCAAAGCATAGTGCAACTTGTGCATATTCCGCTGATAGTGAGCCAGTGATTCCAGCCAAAGTGAGCCACTTGATTTAGTGTTCACGAACGTTTATCAAATATAATTATTTTTTGTTTCTAAGTGACTCGCCTTTGAGTTCTATTTTATGCGCATAGGCTGTCAATCTGTCCATTATAGCATCGGCAAGTGTTGGTTCTGCGATATATTCATACCATGATTTAACGGGTAATTGTGATGTAATGATGGTTGCGCCCTTTGCATAACGGTCTTCTAATATTTGCAGTAGGGTTAGTTTCATAGGGTGATCTAATTGTTGCAGACCAAAGTCGTCAAGTATAATTAGTGGTGTTTTGGCTATTTGATTTAACCATTTTACATAAGTTCCATCGAGTCTTGCATTGGCTACAGATTCAATAAAACGTTTCATAGATAAGTATAAGGTTCTGTAGCCAAGCATACAAGCTTGTCTGCCGAGTGCACATGCTAAATAACTTTTACCGCATCCAGTGGAGCCAGTGATTAATATATTTTCCCCTTTATTAATAAATAATCCATCGCTAAACTGAAGCAACTGTTCTTTATTAATACCTCTTTGCGCAGTAGCATTTACTTGTTCCATCATGGCATGATAACGAAGTTTAGATAAGCGTAATAATAGGTGCGTTCTTTGTTGTAGCCTTGTTTGTATCTCTGCTTCAGTGAGCATACCCACAAGTGTGTGTGATTCTGGTTGTTGATGGATGGGTTGCTCACTGATGGATTGATATAGCTTAGCCATACCATGTACTTTTAGTTGGTGCATTTGTTCTACCGTGGTTTGTTGATTCATGTTTTTTATTTTTATGGGTTAATTATTGATAGGCTTTAGGGCCTCTTAGATTAGTATGTTTGGGCATAGTAAATAATACCGCTTGGTCACTATATTCAAGGGTATCCAGGTTATTGTTTAATATGTTTAGGATATTGCGGTAGTTGTATACTGTGCCACGTAATGCCCTCGAACAGGCGGCCTCTACTCTTGCACTACTATATGCTTTGGCTAATCTTAAAATACCTAAACACATATTATAGGTTTGCTCTTTAAAATGTTTTCCCTGTAATACCTTTTGTATATAATCATGCGCTGCAGTTCCTATCTTATTAGCTTCACTTAAAAAGTAGGACTCATCCCATCCTCTTTGCTCACTATAACGTTGATGGCTCTCTGGCATATGATCTTTTATTGTGGTATAGCCATGGCGCTTAAAACTTCTCACATGCAATGCTATACGCCTATGTTCATGATATATCTCCACCGTATCAAGGTCATAAATAACATTCACCTTCTTGCCAATGTAATTAAATGGAACACTATAAAAATGCCAGTCCTCGCCAAGTGCAATATGATAGTTCCTTTGCACTTTTGCTTGTGTGGTATGTCTAATACTAAAAGGGGTTTCAGGTAATGGATTTAATAATGGTAGCTCTTCTTTTACAAAACAATCTTTTCGGGAGTAATCCTTTCTTTGTAAGTTCATTTCATGATGCAATGCTAATTGTTTTATGATAGCATCATTGAGTTGGGATAAACTATAAAACACTTCATTGCGTAGTGGCGCATAAATTCTTTGATAAGCCATCTTTACTTCATTTTCTACATGTGGCTTATCCTTGGGTTTTCTTACTCTTGCAGCAAGCAGTGTTATATTATTATGCAAAGCCCACTGTTGCATCGTGTCTGCGAACACGGGTTCATAACGTGAGCTTTTACTAACAGCCTGCTTCATGTTATCAAACTTGATCCCTTGCGGTAACCCTCCAAAATAATGAATGGCCTTATTCAATGCCACTACCAAGTTGGGTTGTTTCATATCAGATAACGCCATTACATAACTATAACCACTATAAGGTAGTACCGCTACAAAAACAGGACAAGAGATTAATTCACCAGTTACTTTGTCTACATAATTTAAATTATCACCAGCAAAATCAACCATCATCTTTTCTGCGGGATGATGTTCAAAATGCATGGTAGCAGATGTGACTTTATTATACTCATTTAACAACTCACAGAACTTTGAGTACTCGTACCCATCAGAGCACTCAAGTTTATATTCTTTCCATAGCAGTTGTTTTCTTACGCCTCTGCGTTTGAGTTCCTCTATCCAATACGGAACACGAGAGACGAACTCGTTTTTTCTAAGATCAATTTTAGAACGTGCAGCGTGCGCATAAATAATGGTAGATAAAGTAGCATCATCTGTTTTTAATAATGCATCATAGCCCATCTCGCTAGCCAATAGCCGCTCCACATACTGCTTAACAGTATTGCGAGATAATTGTAGCTCCAGGGCAATCCTACGTTGGGAGAACCCTCTTATAAGGTGCTGGATTAGAACACGTATATGTTGCATCGATACAAGGTTATTTGCCATGCTTTTTTTAGCAAAGCAAGGCAGTTTTATCAAATTGTATCGTGAACACCGTTAAAAGTGGCTCAGTTTCGCCGGAATGTCAGGTCGCCATCTACAAAAGGTGGCTCAGTTTGCGTGGAATTTTTTGAAAACCACCCAATTTTAATCCTAAAATACCCTTACAGCGGGTGGCTCAGTTTCAGCGGAATAAGTGGCTCAGTTTGCGTGGAATATGCACTTACAATATGTCAATATTATTCCAAAAAATATGACAATAAACTGCCAATGTACTCTAATATGCATATTCCGTTCAAAATTAACCACTAATTACAATGGGGTAATGGCTTTAAGAAGTGATATGCGTTTTTGGTATATTTGACAACTATTTTTAGACTAGATCTCACAAGAATTTCATGAACGAACATATTAAAAAGTTAACAGAAAATATTATGCATAAACTTCAAGTGAAAATAGAGGAGTATAAGGATAATGTTGTTGATACTCAACAATTTCAACAAGAACTTAAATATTTATCTGACTTCTCATTTGATGCAATTAAAACAATACGTACAATCTCAATTTATTCAGCAAGAGCAAAAGATGTTTATGAAAATTTCCTTTCAATAAAAAGCGCTGACGATTTACTTCAATCAATTGTTGGGATTAAAGAACTTATTTCAAATGGTGTTCACAATTTTGCAAAAAGAGAAATCAGATACCTAATAGAAATGACTGTAAAATATTTAGTTGTAGATCAAGAAATAATGGGTAAATCATTAAGTGTTAAAACAAAGTATTTAGTTGATAATATTCCTAATTCTTCAATTGAGGTTGTTGATAGGATTTCTACACCTTTTGATATATTAATAGATACTGAATTTAAAAATGAAATCAAGGACATATTCTATAAAGCTTGTGCCTATGTTCACCCTTCACAAAGGCAAATTGAGGAACAAATTGACAATTATTCTAAAGGTGTAAATATCGGTTTTGAAAACGCTAAAATGTTAGCCAACATAAATAAGGCAACATTTCGAGCTTATGATATCATTTTAACACTTTTGTTTATAGGTTTTGGTCAATCCATGTCTAGTGACTTATTTGTCGAAATTTACGAAAACGAACCTAAATGGAAATTTCATAAAGGGAAATATATAAAAAAATATTCAATGCTTTTCGATTACAAATCGGAGAGACAGATTAAAAACAGTCAATTAAAGTAAACTAATGTATCAGGCATAATGTATTTATTAGTCATTATTGAAGATAAGTCTAATGAATCACTACAGAAAAGAATGGTTGCTCAGTTTGTTTGGAATATTTTTACAAAATTAGATAGGTATTAGTAGGAATCTCACTTTTGGAGAATCAAACCGTCAACCAGAACTGTATTCGACATGAAGCACAAATTTCAAATTAACCACTGAACAGCTAATTTATTGTAGGTGCTGTTATAGCCAGTGTTTTTTCCCACCATCCTCGAAACCATTGTCTAAATTGCGTTTCTCTGTAGTAGAGTATCCCATGGACTATGGCTTGATCAAAACAGCTCCCCTTTAAAATCCTTCAATGGAATAACTAAATCAATTAATTCTATAGTAAAATTTTTCGATGCCTGTATTGGTGCAATAATTTGGCTGAATGATTTGTGGTCCTTGGTAATATAGCCGTGAATATTTCTATTAAACAATTGTGCCATCAATTTGCAATCATCTTTAATTACATTCCTTTCAATGTTTGCAATCTGTTCTTTATTATGTAGCAATATAGAATGAAATTCACCAGCAGTTTTACCGTCGAAAAAGTCAAAAGGTATAATCTTAACAAAGTCCAAAGGTAGATTAGCAGGGTCATCTTTTACAGAGTATTCAGCCACAACAATTGATGAAAGGAAAATCTCAATTTTCTTTTCCATGAAATATTTAAAATAGTCCTTTGCGTTTTGATGTAAATCATCATTGCTTTTGAGTAAGCGTATACAAAAAGACGTATCGAGTAAAATGCTATCCATTTGCACCTCCTCTAATTTGTTGGAGCCAGCTATCTACATTAGTAATTTCGTTCCACTTAATAGATGCTCTTTTGATTAGTAAATCCAGTTTGTGCTCGTCATAGTTTGGATTGTACGTTATGTAATCAATTAATTTTAGGTCAAAAGGTTTTCCGTCAGCAAGGTTTTGTTTGCCTTTTGCCCTCACTCCATAAACCTTGAATAGTCGTTTTTCGCCTTCCAAAAGCTGTTGCTCTGAAGCACTAATAACTAATTTTCCATACTCCTTTGTCAATAGATGAAAATTAGGATTGTTTCCTCCTTCTTCATTTATTTTACCATATAAAATAAATTCTGTTTCAATATAATTAGCGGCAATTTTGAAGTAAGATGTGTCCTTATTGATTTTTAAAAATGTCTCTTTTGCAGATGAGCTAAAAAAAGAAATTTCTAAACTTTTTTCAGCAGCTCTTCTTTGAAATTTATCTATAATTTCTGCTCTTTTATTATCCAGAAAGTCAATATTACCTCTAGTTCTAATTTCGGTGCTTAATCCATTAAATAACAGAACGCCTGAAATAGGTAGATAAAATAAATTACGGGCAGATCCTTCTTCGATTTTGTATGATATATGTGGACGTTCAGCTTTTTCACCTCTTGTTGGGTACAAAAAAGTTTCCACATCGCTGATTATTTCTTTTATCTCAGAAATGTCAATATCAATAGGTTTCAGTGGCTTATTGCCAACCTTACCATCAATTTTAACTTCTATATAACCTTGTTCTTCCACAATTCAAATTTACAGATTTAAAGTTATAGTTAAGGAATTTCCTTTATTTCCAATCCTCAATTATTTTTGCCTGTATATAAGTGTTTAAATTGTATTGTTATTTAATCTAGTGTACAATCTTCCTACCATCGGCTATAAAGTTTTCTAGTTTGAAGAAGGTGGTGCGATTTTTCCAAAAATGTTGATACAGAGAACTAAGCACTCGAGTTTGACAATACTAAGTCAGATGGCACTCCTAGAAAATTATTGTATATAACATAGATTACTACCCTGGGATAGGGGCCTTTCATTGTGCTCAAAGAGTGGTTTAAGGAGAAAGTTGGTGATGGTTAATGATAGGTCATCTGTTTTATTGATGTGATAATAGTTGATTTTTATATGTCATTTTCAATTTGTTCGTATGTCAATATCCGACTTGCTAATCTATCAATAGTGTCTAGAGAAAATCTATTTTTAACTTGTCTCAAGTGTGATATTAATGGGTTGATGTCGGTGTCAGTTTCAACTATCAAATATTTTATATCGTCTGGTTGAAAATTTAGTTTTAAATGCTCGACCCTTCTATTATATTCTTCTTTTTGTTCCGAAGTCATAATCTTACTGAGAGGTATGAAAGCCAGATATTGTTCCGAAATAGGAGGAACATATCTCCATTCTCTTTCATTAGCAAACACATAATTCTTCTCAGTTGGTTTGTCTGGTCTGATTAAGTCCCCTTTGTAATTCTTAATATACCGCAAAGTATTAATTGTATTATTATAAGCCCTTTCAAATGTCCCTGTTGTATCATTTGATTTTGCAACAAATTTGAAAAGATCTTCAATTCCACAGATGAAGCTTTCTGTAAATAAACTTTCCTTGCTAGAATACATCACAGGATTTAATCCATGCTTTATAGCCCATTCCTTGTTCATCCCAATTCCAAACTTTCCATAAGTTCCTATGTTTTGTTTTAGTTCTGACAACCTTAAATCACTGAATGAAACCATAGGTACAGCAAACTCTTTTTTCTTATTTCCACCAAAAATACGTTCTCTAGCATATGAAACTTTAAATGTGTCGTGAAGTATTGCTTCAAGTCTTTCCTTTGACGTGAAGTGGAAAAGTATGTTGGGATATAGCGCCATCGTTAATATTTTTTATTGTAAAGCTATTTCAATTCTAATTCCGAAGAAAGTGATCCAGTAATTCCGACTAAAGTTACCCAATCAATGTCGATATCCATATTACATTCCAGCGAAACCATGCCAGTTTATTGCACATTGGATCTGATAAATTATTCCTCCCGCTCTATTTTTTCAATATAACTATCAATTTCAAGTAATTTTTTATTGATCGCTGTAGTGCTATATTTTTCAGGATTATAGAACCCGCCATACCATTCAAAGTTATCCCTAAAATCTTTATGACTATAATTGGTAATGATACTTACAAACTCATAAAAACCTTTTATCCCTCCACAATCCTCTGGAGGGCAATTTAATTTTCCAGTAACACAATATGGAATTTGTTTAACTGGTTTTAAGTAGTCAATATCTATGATGGTTAAAGTGTGTCTCCAATGATCTCCCATATCATATACATAATGTATTTCTTCGCCCACTTGAAGATGAATATCGTTAAGCGTAATTTCTCGACTACTTATTTTTGGATTTTTAGGAAGTACTGGATAAATTTCTCCAACAGTGAAATCTTCTACTAAAAATTCATATATATGTGCGTTTTTCCAACCCATTGTTAGCTGAATGATATGATGCAATTTGTGAAATGTGGTATCGGAAGATATGACAATCTTTCTCCAAATTTTAGGATCGGTATGATCCAAAACAATTTCTAAAACTATAAGCTTTGACATGGCAATAATAATGTTTTCAAGATACGTAATATTGTTATGTAATTTATTAAGCAGATAACCTGTAAGCGCGAGCTTACTGAAATAGTGAAGATGAAATATGATTACATGATGACGCATACTGCACGTCGTTCCTTTTGCTCCAATGAGTTCATAAAAGGAACTGACCCGATGATTATTATGGCCATAAGTGGTCACAAATCATACAAGTCCTTCATGCGCTACATTAAAGTATCAGGTGACCAGTTCGCAGATAAGATGGAGAAGATATGGCAGGAGAGGGAAGTGAAGGGGAAGTAAGGGCTTGTATAGTCTAATCTCTCGTTTTGAAAATATACTAATTAGAACCAAATGACAATTGAAGAACAACTTGATCATTTAAATAAAACTACATGGATAGTGATGACAGAACCAGATGTAAATAAAAAGTGGTTCAACAGAAACATTACTTCTATTTTAAATGACCTATATAAAGACGGCTATTTGATATGTATTGGAGACAAAGAGCACAGTTATAGCGTTGGCGAGTTGCGTGCAATTGATAGTCTAGTTGCATGGATAACGCAAATAAACTATGCCCAAAACGAAATAGAAGACCAAATAGCCATGTATGAAGATGACGCAGAAACCGACCAGTTTGATGACATGATAGACGAGGCCGAAGAAGGCCTAATAGCCTACCGAAAGCTACACCCAGATGCAATCGCCTTCTTCACAAAGACTGACTGGAACAAAATAACACTAAAATACTGCCCCTACCATCTATTCCAGGAGCTAATACTACATAAGACAGCATTGATAAAGCACTAGGCATTTACCTGCCTCCTTTGTCGGCAAAATATTGATTTTATGTTGGTTAGTTTAGGCCATTCGCGAAAGCGGGTGGCTTTTTGTTAGGTATAAATACTGAAATACTATATCAAAATATATGTTAGTTTTAATTAATTTATAAAATTATTCATATGTCAAAAAGCGTGAATCAAGCATTTATCCAATTTAATAATGACATTGTCAATTTAGAAACTAGTAGAACAAATAAGGCTATTTCAAGTAGAGATTGGTTATATGAAAAATTAAACAACTTTGAAAATAATATCGAATTAGAATTTCCGTTTAAATATTCAGATAAGCATATTATATTTGGATCATTTGCAAGAAAGACAAAAATTCGCGAACTCGATGATGTAGATATAATGTTTTGTTTTACTGGCAATGGTGCTACTTATTCGATTGATAATAATAAATATTTAATTAATACAGAAAGTGCAGGAGTTCGGTTAAAAAGTCTATCTGAGAATGGCTATTTAAATTCTAAAAAAGTTCTTAATAAAGTTATAGCATCACTTTCTGAAATTGAACAATACAAAAATTCTGATTTACATAGAAGAGGAGAAGCTGCAATCTTAAATCTATTATCTTATGAATGGGCATTTGATATTGTACCATGTTTTTATACAGACACTCAATTATATCTTATACCAGATGGTGATGGACATTGGAAATCTACAAATCCAACTATTGACCAGGCGCTAGTAACTACTACAAATCAAAATTATAATGGGAAAGCGCTACAGTTAATAAGAACCTTAAAATATTGGAATCGACACAACGCCTCGTTCACAATTCCATCTTATTTATTTGAACAAATAGTGATTAATTTCATTAGTAGTAGTGGATCAGCTAGCCAGTTAATTGAAATAGATGTATTCAATTTCTTCAATTACTTGTCAGTAAATATTTACAATTCAGTATTAGACCCAAAGGGGATACAAGGTGATTTAAACAATTTAGATTACAACCAGAAAGCAAGTATATCTTCGAAGGCAATTTGGGCATTTGATAAAGCTAAAAAAGCACTTGATGCTCAGAATAATTTATCGAATCATGAATTAGCAATTTCCTTATGGGGTGAAGTTTTTGGTTTAAAATTTCCAATTTATGAATAATATCGGCAAGTATATATTAGAAACACAAAATAATAGTTTTCAAATTGACATGTTGTTGGCGCAAAGAAATATTTATTCTAGAGCTAAAATATGCCAATTAATATTAATTATATTTTCCGTTTCTATTCCAGTTATCTTATTTTTTATTGTTAATCTTATTCCAAGATTTTTAGAAGAGAAGAGCTGGATATACATATTATATTCAATAGTGGCTATTTTAATTCAAAAAATTCTTGAATCTTATATAGAAAATCTTAAAAAATTAGCTGCATCAATACAAGAAGAATTTGATTTAACTGTTTTTAATATTCCTAAAAGTAAAACCTTGAAAATTACTATAATTGAGCCCGAAGTTATATTTGCAAATTCAATTAAACAGAAAAGAAAAGAAAAAGGAGTTGAAAGTGTACGTAATTGGTACTCGTTGAATATTGCTAATCTTAAAACGAATATTGCGATCATTTTATGTCAAAGAACCAACATATATTATGATTTTTCATTAAGAAAAAGATATATCCAATTGATTAAAATTTTAGCTTTAATTACATTTATAATATCTCTTGCATTTTTTTTGTATGATAATACTGGATTAAAATCATTAATTATGATGGTAGTTTTGCCATCTACTCCTATTATTCTATACGTATATGATGAATTGAAAACTAATGATAAATCTATTGAAAATTTAGAACAGCTTAAAAAGCTTATTGAAAGTCAAATGAAAAATCTTTCAATAAATAGAACTATAGATGTTAATTTATTAAGAAATATTCAAGACCATATATATATAAATAGAGTTGAAAGCCCTTTGATTCCTGACATTTTCTATAATTTCAAAAGGGATAATACAGAAGATGAGATGAATTATTCAGTAAATGAAAGAATCGAAAAGATATTTAGTTAAACCAAAATCAATTCTATAAGATCGATACTTCATGATTTATCTAAGTTTATATAAACATATTAAAATATACTTATATATAATTACATTTAATTAAAAATTAATTAAAAATTATTTTAAAATACAATTAAATGATAAATAAGATAAATATATTTATCTTATATTTGCATAAATAGTTATTTTATGGCAAGAATAAAACACTTAAATCCATTTTCAGAAGAGTTGATTGCTGAAAGGCTGAGGTTTGAAAACCCTTGGTGGAGTGATGGAAAAACAGAATCTGAATATGATGAGAAGCCAAGAAGATTATACTTTAACCTCTTTAGACCTATTGTAGAAGAATTATCTATAAATAGGGCGGTTGTATTAATGGGTCCTAGACGTGTTGGTAAAACAGTAATGATGCACCATACGATACAGTATCTGTTAGATCAAAATGTAAATCCCAAAAAAATCTGTTTTATAAATATCGAAAACCCAATTTATAATAATATTCATCTTGATCAACTTTTCAGTTATGTTAGAAAAGCAACATCAGAGAGTGATCCAAAAGGCTGGTTTGTATTCTTCGATGAGATACAATATTTAAAAGATTGGGAAGTGCATTTGAAAGTACTAGTCGATAGCTATCCTAAAACTAAATTTATTGTATCTGGTTCGGCAGCAGCTGCTCTAAAGTTAGCAAGTAAGGAAAGTGGAGCTGGCCGATTTACGGAATTTATGTTACCACCATTGACATTTAATGAATACATTTCTCTCAAAGGGTTAGAACAACTCATTATTCCTTCTAAACTAGAATGGGAAGGAAATATTACTGAATTTTTTAGTACTGTAAATATAACTGAACTAAATAAACATTTTTTGGATTATATAAATTTTGGAGGATATCCTGAGGTAATTTTTTCAGAAAAAATTCAAGAAAACCCAGGTAGGTACATTAGAAGCGATATTGTTGACAAAGTATTATTAAGGGATTTGCCAAGCTTATATGGCATTCAGGATGTACAAGAATTAAATTCATTATTCACAACATTGGCTTATCATAGTGGTAATGAAGTTAGTTTAGAATCTCTATCAAAAGCATCAGGAGTAGAGAAGTATTTGTTAAAGAAGTACTTGGATTATTTAGAAGCTGCTTTTTTAATAAGAATCGTTAACAGAGTAGATGATAATGGTAAGAAATTCAAAAGAGCTAATTTTTATAAAATCTACCTTACAAATCCAAGCTTAAGAAGTGCACTGTTTTCTCCAATCCAATTAACAGATGAATCGATGGGTAACATGATTGAAACTGCTATCTTTTCTCAATGGATGCAAAGAGATTGGTTCACCCCATGGTATGCTAGGTGGGATAAAGGAGAAGTAGATATGGTAGGTTTGGATGATAAAAATTTAAAGCCAGTCTGGGCAATTGAAATCAAATGGAGCAATCGTTATTTCGAGGAAATGAGAGAACTCAAAAGCCTGATGCAATTTTGTGAAAACAATAAATTAACCTCAGCCCTAGTTACTACAATTGATAAAGAGGGGATTAAAGAATACAAGGGTATTAAATTAACATTTGTACCCGCTGCATTGTATGCATATTTGGTTGGTTCAAACACTATTGATCAAAAACATAAAAGAGCAACTAATTAAAAATTTTAAACAAGAAATTATTTTTAAAAATATAAAATATGAAAACAACATCCGAAGTCATTCAATTAGTAAGCTCAGGAGCAAAAATAATTATTGATGCTAACAATTATACCACAAGTGAAATCATTTCAATTGTGGGGAATGTTGGACTAAAGGGTAGCCAAATTGTAATAAAAAATGCATCATCAAAAAGTAATTCTGATTTGCTCATGATTTTGCGTCACTATCCTAATAATATAACTATTGAACTATAAACAATGAATACAAAAGTTGAACTATTAAGCAGGATAAAAAACCTACTTGATAAGGCGGATGAAACATTAAGAACAAAGCGAATGCCAGATTTTTCTGCTTCTGTAGTAGATAGTATTCTTTTCGCCTCTTTTAGATCGTCTGGATTATCATTTTTAAAATCTTTATATGGTTTAAATCATCCGTTTTATAATGACTTTAATGATAGGTGTCAAAAACCATATTTTCATGAAACTGAAAATGGAAAAGGTATTTTATTATCTGTTCATGAAGAAATTGAAAACGGCTGGATAAATACATTAAAAGGCCTTGTCACAGCTGAGATTTTTTCAGATTTTATAGAAATGGCAGAACATTTACTCGAGCAAAATTATAAAGATGCTTCAGCAGTTATTATCGGCAGCACACTTGAAGAACATCTTAGACACTTATGTAACGTAAATGCCATAAGTATACTTGAGAAAAAATCAAATGGCAAGGAGATAAGACTTACGGCCGATCAATTAAATATTGAATTAGCTAAAAAAGGAGTTTATAATAAAATAGTACAAAAGGAAATCACTTCATTTTTAGGAATTAGAAATAGTGCAGCTCATGGACAATACTCTGACTATGATCAACAGCAAGTAACTCAAATGTTGAATGGAGTAACGTCTTTTATTTCCAAAACAACTTAGGTCAGCACACTAATCCAGCACACTAATTTAAGCACGATCTAAAAATAGCCTTTTCGTGACCTAGGTTTGGTGCTAAGCGATTTTTAAATAATTGACTATCATTTAGTTATGAGTAAATAACTTGATGGTCCACACTAATTTAAGCGTGATCTAAAAATAGCCGTTTCGTGACCGCACTTTAGACACTACCTAATATTAAATTATTGATTAAACCATCCTAATTACAATTCAGACTTTAATTAATGTCACAAAAATTTTAAAAATTGTGACAAAAAGTAGTCCAATATATCAAAATTGAAACTAAATTTGTGTTATGAACGCTTCGGTTAACAATACTATAGAATTAAAAATTGGCAGACTAAAACCTGGTGATGTCTTTTTGCCATCTGATTTTAAGGATATTGGTACTTCTACGGCTATACGAAAAGCGCTTTCTAGGCTTGTAGAAACTGGAAGAGTGGAAAGAATGGGCCAGGGAATTTATGTTATACCTAAATATGATAAAGTATTTGGAAAAGTATTGCCTTCGATAGAACAGATAGCGGATATATTGGCCAAAAAAGATCATGTTAAAATTAAGCCTTCGGGACAAAATGCTTTGAATAAAGTGGGTTTATCAACCCAAGTTCCAATGCGGCTTGTTTTTCTTACTACAGGGCATTCAAAAAAAATACAGATAGGTAAGAGTGCCATCATTTTTAAACCAACTACAGCTAAAAAACTTTCTATGAAAGGAGAGATTACCAGCTTGCTATTTCTAGGATTAGAAGAACTTGATTTAAAAACTATATCACCAGCACAATTAGATCATATTCAGATGCTCATAAAAAAAGATAGTCCTGAAAACCTAAAGTATAACCTTCGATTAGCCCCAGCAAAAGTGAGTGACTTTGTATTTAAAAATTTCAAAAATTCATTTTCTTAATATGACAATAGCATTTGAAAGCTGTTCATGTTTAGAAATGCCAAAAAGAATCCATGAAAGTGTGTAATCTTTTTCAATCTGTTGGTCACGTACGCCAACTAAATTTGCTTTTTGTTGTATTTCTCCTGGCTTAATCATGTGTAAATGGAGGATTTAATGGTTTCGGTTTCTAAATTTTGTTGAATGCTCCATCGACTTATTCTTTTTCCTGTTTTAGGTAATTCCGTATCAAGCACTACATATGATGCCGTTTTCATTTTTTGCAAGTCTTCTAAAATTGTTGAATTAATTTCTAGCAGTTCTAATAAATATCCTAGCCTTTTTATCACTGCTTGGGAATCAAATTGCTTTGTGTAGCTAAGCAAAGTTTTATAATTTATTTTATCTTTAGATATATATATTGCTCTTGCAACTTCAACAATACCACCAGCATATTCAGGTTTGAATAAACAATCAACAAATGTTTTTTCTAAATCTGAACAAATAACTTTATTAAAATTGTCAATCCAAATTTTCTTAGAACCAAAAAAATGTTTGTCGTTGTGGTAAATAAACTGAAAAGGAACATCTTTAATTTTAATTTCTGATGGTCTTATTTGTTTAGAAACTACAATTTGTTCTTTTAAGGAGGGCTGTGTAATAAGATGATGAATTTGTAAAGCAGAATAGTAGCCAATATAGTATGTTGTATTATTTACTAAATGTGCAGCCACTAAATGCCAATCAGGCATAAAGGTTTTTGCATTTTGCTCATACGGAATAATATAATATATGCCCTCTTTCAAACGCATCAAAAGTCCTCTTTTTGCCATATCACTAAGAAGTTCTCTTACAGTACTTTTGTTTGCATCTGGGAATACCATGTAAGCTAAAGTATAATCAAAACAGTATTTGCCCTGTTCGTTGAAATAGGATAGCAATTCATTTGATTTTGTTGAAATAAACTTATCTTTCATAGTATCAATGTCAGGATAAACCTGACTACAATGATACAAAACATAATTGATTATTTTGCTATAATTCATTGGGTTTGATATTTCAACTCCCATCACACTAATCTTTACACGAATTTAATTACGATGTAATAATAGTCTTTTCGTGACCTAGGTTTAGTGCTATATGATACGTAATTAAGTGAAAATAAGTAAGTTATAAATGAGGCCCTTCTTGGTCCATGTCACTGTTGATTACGCTTAATTTAAGTATTAGAATT